>Ga0070665_100004873_pt1 | contig 13941 bp, 8 predicted proteins | sample KBSS13metaG_FD_65862 | JGI IMG/M metagenome (GOLD analysis project Ga0070665, IMG submission 65862) | Switchgrass rhizosphere microbial communities from Kellogg Biological Station, Michigan, USA - KBS S1-3 metaG | ecosystem: Host-associated > Plants > Roots > Rhizosphere > Soil ... | reverse complement strand
GAGGGCGACCGCCTATTTGCCGACGGATTCGATCCATACGGCGTCTTGCTCGAAGGCCCGCCGGAGCGCCTGGCAATCGATGCCATCATCGACATGCCGCCTGTCCGCGCACCCGAGGCCGATGTGCAGGACGATCTCATCCTGACACGGCTCGATGTGTTCATCGATAGGACCGCGAGCGTCGGCCAGATCAACGCGGCGCTGATCTCGGTCGATGGATTGATCGTGACCATGGCATCGGGCCGCGCCGCTCTGACGATCTCCGTTCCGAGAGCCGCCGACGCTGCCGCCTTGCGCGCGATACGCGACAAAGTCCGTTCACATCCCGGCGTCCTGATGGCGGCTTTGGCCGAAGTGGCGACCGGCGAGACCCGACCGGAATCGCCCGCAGGCGACGAGGCCAACATCGGGTATCTCCACGCGTCGCGTTTCCCGGCTGCATGGAACGTAAGTCGGCTGGCGACGAACGGTTGCGCGAAGAGGAAGGTCAGCATGCGCATCCTGGACAACTTCGGGACGCTGCCGCAGAGCCTCGCAAACCGCTTCCATGAGCAGATTCCGGACTTCGACCTCTTTACCGGCCCCGCAGCTAGGTCGACGGCTCACGGCTATGAGGTCGCGATGACCGCCGCATCCCGCTTCGACGCGAATATCCAGACTGGCGCGAACCCTTTCCCGGAATGCCTCGTAGCCGACGGTGCAGATGGCAGCGGCATGTCGTGGGTGCAGCGCGCTTCGTTGGCCTGGGTCAATCTCCCCGACGACGACCATGCCGTCGTGAACATGTCGGTGGGAAACCGCCGCCCCTGCGCCGCTTCGTGCACGCCCACGGCCTTCGATATCGGCGATGTGCTCTCGGACGCATTCAAGGCAATCGACTGGCGCGCGGGCACGCGCGCGCGGGATGCCAGCGTGCTGTACGTGACGGCCGCCGGAAACGATTTCGATCGACCTATTTCGAGTCTCTACCCGTACTACGGGTACGCCGATTTCACTAGTCCTATGAATCTGGCGTCATCGCCGCAGTTCCTCGGCGAGTTCGCGAACGACGACTCGGACGATTTCACGTTCCTGCAGGACCATGGATTTCTCGAATCGCCGAGCGCTGGGTTTCCTTCGCTCGTCGCGAGTGATGCCGACGTCGAGAGCGTGCGCACGTACGCCCGCCAGAATCTCGGCTTCGGGGTTTTGCCGGCGCCGAATACCATCATTGCCGGATCCGCGACGCGAGCGCCCGATCCGTCACAGGTACAGGAGTCGGCGTTCTCCGATACCGGATCGACGGTGCTGGCAGTTGGCGAAGGAGTCGCCACGTTCGTCGATCCGCACGGTTCGGGCACGAGCGTTTCGGCACCCCAGGTCACCGGACTCGCATCATATTTGTGGCTATTGTCGGAGGAGCTGCGTTCGGCACCGATATCCCGAACGATGGCCGCGATCACGTCCAATGCCCACCCGGTCGATGGGACGCCGCTGCTCGATGCCTACGCCAGCGTGCTGTCGCTCGATGCCGCGGATGCGACGACACTGACACCGTCTCCGCAGACGATGCCGATTCGCCTTGCACTGCTCGACATCAACGGCGACGGCGCCTTCAACGATGCCGACCTTTCCGACATCCAGGAGCATCTGCTCCTCAAGGGCGGCGGCGGGCCGCAGGACTGGTCTCGCTATGACCTCAACGGCGACGGGTACACCGGCGATTTCCATGCAGCCCGGTTCGATCTGGATCGCATTGGCTCGACGCAGTTCGGTGCGACGCGCTACTCGACCGTCACGGAATCGCTCGATGGCCTCACGCGGTGGTTCGACGAGAACCTGCTGCTCGACGTCGACATCCTCTGCTACTACGCGTACTCGCCGCTCTACACCGGCGACGTGACATTGCGCGCCGCGCTGATCGGATCGGTCTGTGCGGACCCGTTCGGCGGGCAGAGCGGCCTCGATCTCGGCGCCGCCACCCTGAAGCGCGGATTTTCGGGCAGCGGCAGTGGGTTTGCGTTCGGCGATTCGGGACTTTTTCCCCAGGATCCGACGGTCGCGCGATTCAGTTTCTCGTCGATGGGCTGGAGCGCGCCCGAGAATTTGAGTCCAGCAGTGGATGGCAGTTTCTACATGATGGCGGCGATGGCAGCCAATGGCGCGAGCAGCGGTGCGATGGCGATACTTCAGCAGCAATTCGGTCCCGCGGAACCGCTGAAATGGCGCCGATATGATCCAGGGTTGGGCGCATGGACAGTGGAATCGTTCATAGACATTTCCGCGATGCCGCGCGCCTCCGCTTCCGTCAAGCCTGCTGTCGCATTGAGTGCTTCCGGACGCGCCGCCGCAGTATGGGTCACGCTTGTCGCCCCGAATCAGTGGGCGCTCGCGGTATCGCGGTTCGATCCCGCGGAGCAACAATGGTCGGCACCGGAGCAAGTAGGAAGCTCCCGCGCGTTGCCGACCGGTCTGCCGCCCGTCGTGCTCGCCGATGATTCCGGCAACTTGTATGTCTGGTCCTACACTCCACCCGCTTTCGGGTCGTCCAGCCCGGCTATATCCATCATCTATCGTTTCGATATGACAATGGGCGTGTGGGCCGAGATCGAACGCTTTCCCGGTGACTACTCGATCTACCTGGGCCTCGACCACGCCGGCCGCATGCTCGCCTTGGGCGCAGGGGGCGGCGAGTTCGTGTCGAGCCTCTATGATCCGGCGAGTGGTCACTGGTCATCGCCGATCGCGCTGCCCCCTCGTCATGCGGGCAGGACACCCGAGCAAAACGAGCCGGCGCATGTGCTCGATTTCGCCAGCGCGATCGCCGGCGGTGGCAGCGAGAGTTGTGCGAACGGCCTGTTCTGCGTGGACGCGCGCGGAAATGCGCTACTCGTCACGCCAATCGCGACGAATACAGTCCAGTTCCCGATCACGCTGGAGGCGGTGTACTACAGCGCTTCATCGAACCAGTGGCGGAGCCTCGGCATCGTCGGAACCGGCATCGGCTTCTCGGTTGGCATGGGATACGAGACCGGCAGCGCGGACGTTGCCTGGGCCACGGACGAACACGGCGCGATCCTCTCGCGTCATTTCGATCCACAGATTGGGCTGGATCCGCCGCAGACGCTGTTTCGAAGCACGCCGGGCACCACCTATTCATATCTCTATCCGCCGGTGCTTCTGCATGATGAGGGAAGCGCGGCGGTGGTGGCTTGGAGTCACGCCGATTCGCTATCCGGGTCGCCTGTGACATCGTGGGCGCGCGTTCACTGAGTGAGCGAGCCGGAATCGCTGTTTCGACGGAATACAAAACGCATTTTCCGAATGTATGCACGCGACCTTCGAGGAAATTGCGAAGATGCTGTTTCGTACGCGGGTGCGATCGCGTTTCGAAAAAAAGGTTCGTGCGCCCGACCTTTTCAAACGGACGTTGGCCATCATGCAAGTAAAATCAGTCGTGCTGCTCGATGAGGCGCAATGTGAGGTGCTGGAGTCGTTCCTCGTCGAGCGGATATACGAGTTCAACTCCCACGCGACCGGCTATTTCGATGGCCGGCTTGTGGGCGGCAGCATTCACGACAGCAAAGGTGAAGTCATAGCGGGCTACTGCGGACATACGTGGGGCGGCAGCTGCGAACTCACGAGCGTTTGGGTACGCGAGAACCATCGAGGCCAGGGCTTGGGTAGAGCGCTACTGGAGAGCGCGGAGGCCGAGGCGGGACGTCGCGGATGCCGACAACTCGTCCTGCGGACCCACAGTTTCCAGGCACCAGGTTTCTACGAAGCCCAGGGCTACGAGCGAAGGCATGTGGTCGAAGACGTACCGAAGGGCTATTCCGACTTCGTCTACGTCAAGGTGCTCCGTGCGAATCCCGGCGGATAACGTTCGATCCGCCTGTCTTCTGACGCGATGCGCCGCATTTCCTCGTTTGTCAGGGAGACGAAGCGAGGAACCTTCCAGCATGCCAACCCATCAATGGACGGCTGCGACCATCGCCATCTGTCCGATGAACGGAGCGCATGGCGTCAACGCGATGCGGTACTGCGTGGCTGCGTCGTGCATGGCGCTCTCTGCACTGGCCTATGCAGCGACCTCATCCGTGACCATTCCCGGTCCGCCGGGCAGCGGCGCATTCGGGACGGGCGTGACACTTCTGCCGAATGGCAATGTGGTGATCGTCGATCCGTCATTCGATTCCCCAAATGGAGTGCAGGACGTCGGTGCCGCGTACCTCTTTCGTCCGGACGGAAGTCTGGTCAGCGTGCTCACTGGCGACATCGCGAACGATCGTGTTGGCACGTCGGTGGTCGTGCTGGCGAATGGCAATTACGTCGTAGTCAGTGCGGGATGGGGTACCGTCACGGCGCCTTTTGCCGGTGCGGTGACTTTCGGCGACATGCACGCCGGCGTCTCAGGAATCGTCAGCGAGCGCAACTCTCTCGTCGGGTCTTCTCTGTTAGACGCAGTCGGCGTGGTCGTTCCGCTCACGAATGGCGACTATGTCGTCGCGGCGCCAGCCTGGGACGATGGCGCGCTAGCCGACGTCGGTGCCGTCGTGGCATGCGACGGCCGAATCGGCGCGCGCGGTTTCATCGATCGGACGCGTTCGCTCGCAGGCTCGCACGCGAACGATCGGGTCGGCGAATCAGTGAGCGCGCTTGCAGGCGGCGGAGTCGTCATCCTCTCGTCGCATTGGAGCAATGGAGTCGCGTCGAACGTCGGCGCCGTCACACGCGGTCCTGTCGTCGGGACGGTCGGTCCGGCCAACTCGCTGGTCGGCGCGCAGCAGGATGATCGCGTGGGCGAACGCTTGACGTTCAACGCCAATGGGTCGTATGTCATCACGAGTCCACACTGGGATGCCGGGCCGCTGGTGGATGCCGGCGCGGCGACGTTTTGTGGGGACACGGGATGCTGCGGTATCGTCGGCCAGGACAACTCCCTCGTCGGCTCGCATGCGGGCGACCGCGTGGGTTCGCTGGGTGCGGTATCACTCAAGAACGGCAACTACGTCGTACGCAGCCCGTCATGGGGCGATGGAACGATCGACCTCCTCGGCGCCGCGACTTGGATAAGCGGTAGGGTCGGCGCAAAGGGAGCGGTCGGCCCCGGTAATTCCCTCGTCGGCTCGACGCGCGGCGACCAGATATCTTCGAACGGCGTGCTCGCGCTCAGCAACGGCAACTACACCGTCAGCAGCCAGTTCTGGCACAACGGCCCGGTCGATTTCGCTGGCGCTGCGACATTCGGCGACGGTTCGACGGGCACGATCGGTATCGTCAGCTCCGCCAACTCGCTCGTGGGAGCCACGAAGTACGACTCCGTGGCGTTCACCGCTGCACTTGCGGATGGGAACTACGTCGTGTTCTGCAGCCAATGCGATATCGACGGCACCAAGGATGCCGGAGCGGTGGTTTTGGGCGATGGCGAAACCGGTCGCTCGGGCGTGATCGGTGCGGGAAACGCGCTTGTCGGCTCGCACTCGGGCGACGAAGTGGGCGCAAGCATCACGCCGCTGGTCAACGGCAGCTATGTCGTGAGCAGTCCGGCCTGGAGCAACGGGGCCGTGGCGCGTGCGGGTGCCTTGACGTTCGTCGAGGGTCGCGTCGGTCTCGTCGGCGCGGTCAGTGTGGCGAACTCGCTCGTGGGCTCGCATGCGGGCGACTCGGTCGGTGCAAGCGGTGTGCGTGCGCTGGCGAACGGCAACTATGTCGTGCTCGCACCATCGTGGCGCAACGGCGATGTCGCCTTCGCCGGCGCAATCATGCTCGCCGGAGGCCGAGAGGGCGTTCGCGGCGAGATCTCATCGCAGAACGCGCTGGTCGGCGAACACGCCGACGACTCGATCGGCTCGGGACCGTTCCTGGCATTCTCCAACAGCGACTTCGTCGTCGGCAGCCCATCGCGGCAGCGCGATGGTGTCGCCGGCGTTGGCGCCATCACGTACCTGTCCGGTTCGGTTCCTTCGACTGGTGCGGTCACGATGCAGAACTCCTTGCTGGGTGTCATGGCGGGCGATCTCGCTGGCGCGACGCTGCGGGTACTTTCCGGCGACCGCTATCTGGTGTTCGCACCGGCATTCGACACGAACGGCCCGAGCGGCCGTATCGTCGATGCAGGCGCCGTTGTCCCCGGTCCCGCGCTCGGCGACATCACGGCCGGGAACGCCGCATTCGGCAAGCATGCGAACGCGGGGGCGAGCACGGTCGTCGACGCGAATGCGGACATCGTCGCCATCGGCCATCCGCTCGACAACGACGTCGTGATCGTCCGGTTGGTGCCTGCCGTCACCGACGAAATCTTCACCGACGGATTCGACGCGGTCGGCCCGAGTGCCATTGCAATAGCTGTCGCTGCTTCTGGCGGCGCCGTAGGGAGAAGCGATGTAACCCGCGGCCGATCGAATCCGCGCAACACCGCGGCCGCGCGCGGCAGATTCGGCATCGACCAGCTGCTGGGCGAGCCGATCCGCTGACGGCAGCACGGATTCAATCCGCAGCGGATCAGCGGTCGAAGCCGTCGCCGAAGACGAGATCGAACCGTACGCGCACGAGCGTCACGTAGTCGTCCTCATCGTCCTCGAAGAACGTGCGACCGTAGACGAGCACGCTGTCGTCGAAGCGGTCATGGACGATCGCATGCAACTGGTTGTAGTCGCCGGTGTGGCCCATACCCAGGGGATCGGCGATCGTGTAGCGCATGCCGCCACCGACTCCGAATGTGCGATCGAGCGTGCCGTCGGACAGGGTGCGTACGAGCGTGTATTGGGTGCGATGATCGAACGAGTCGTCGACGGCGGTCGAACCGAGCATGAAGCGGTGGTTTGGAAGCAACAGCAGGCCTTCGATCGTCTCGAGCGCGGACACCGGCCCACCAGCGACACCGAATATCCGCATGCCGAACGTCGGATCGATGCGCCCGGTCGGCTCGAAGAGCGTCAGAAGATACGACTCCCCTGTGCCGTTCACGGCGATTCCCGAAGCCACGACACGGCCGTCCGCCTCGACGGCGATCGCGTTCGCGGACATCGTCGGGTACATGTCGTCGCCATCCATCGCGACCAGTCCGGTTCCGTTCCACGTGATGTCGGGATTTCCGTCCGCATCAAGCGCCGCGACCACGGCGCCGCTTCCATCGGCGGTGCCGCGATACCCGGCCGCGAGGATGCGTCCCTGAGTCCCGAGCGCGAGCGCGCGCAAACCGCGTTGGCGCATGTAGGGCACCTCGATGTCGACGCTGCCTCGGTCGCCGAAGCTGCTGTCGACCGAGCCATCCGGGTTGAAGCGGAATACCTTGAGCATCAAGCCGAGATTGCCGGCAAGGACGAAGCGTCCGGCGTGGTCGCGCTCGAGCCCCACCGCAGCGAAGCCCGGCAATGTCGGCGTGGCGGTGGCGAACGTCGCATCAAGCGATCCGTCCGCGTGCACACGCACGAGGCAGTTGGCGGCCCAGAGCACGAAGCCATCGCCATCGACCGCCAGCCGGGCATTGCCGGGCAGGCCGCAAGCGGGGACGATCGCGTAGCCATCATGAGCGGGGCCGAAGCTTGGGTCGGGCGTGCCGCGATGAAGCGCACGTCCGATCCATATGCTGCCGTCGTCGAGCGGCTGTGCCCACACGAAGCGACCGTCCTCCAGCGCAACGACATCGCCGGTCGGATGTTCCGTACCGTTCGCGAACGTAACCGGTCGCCGCCATGCAACCTGACCGTTGCCACCAAAATCCGGATCCGCTGCGCCGTCCGATGCGAACCCGTGCGTCGTGCACAGCCACGCAAGCAGGATCAACGTCGTGGTACGTGGCGTCATGGCAAGGGCTCGCCGTCGCAGCTGGCGCATGTGACGTCATCGAAGCCATCACGAAAAATGACGTCACCGCCGCCCGCATAGGTCACGACGACGTTGTCGGCGCCCAGGTGCGAGCACGCACTGAAGGCGAACTGATCCGGATCGCCGATGTAGAAGCGGAGACCGTCGATGTTGTGCATCAGGTCGGCCCACGTGTAGTCGATACCGGGTGGGACGTCGAGTTCCCAGCCTGGCGGTGTCTGCGCGCTTGCAGCGGGGATCGTGAAGGCGACCGTCTGCCAGGGAAAGGCGCCAGCGGCAAAAGCGGCGCGCGGATCCGCGGTCGTGTGCGCCTGGATCTCGAGATCGGCGGAATGGAAGTCGAAGAGTGCGAGCGAGACGAAGCTCGCCTGCAGGTGCGTCGGCTGACATCCGACGACGCTGGTCGTGTCGAGGCGCTGGATGTCGATGGATGCCGCTTGCAGATGCCCGCTGGCAAGCGCCGTTCGCAATGCCGAACCGGCGGGAGGCACCGAGATCAAGTGAGGATGTCCCGCGAAGTACGGCGCACCGGTATCGATCCACCTGCCGGGGTTTCCGCCGAAGGGCGTGATCGTCGCCTCGCCGTCGATGTTGGTCCAGCTCCAGCCGTTCGGGTTCGCGCCGGATTCGAAATCGTCGACCACCTGCGCTGCATGAAGCGGGTGCAGTGAGAGCGTTCCGATACCCATGGCAAGGACAGGGAGCATGCCTCGACTGGAAAACAATGGTCCTGTGTTTCGTGGCGTCATGGTTGCCCGGCGTCGGAAGTCCATCCCGTTCAAACGAAGTTTGATGGCCATTTGCGTCGCGGGTGGCGATGACTGTGGGAAAACCCGCCGCGCGTGCCGCATGCAAATGTCGTGAAATGCCATCCAACTCAGTTATCCCCTTGCCGATTGCTTCACGACGAGGGGTTTCGATGAAGAAGATGTGCTGGATACTCGCACTTGCATCGATGGGGTTTCCGCCGGGCTCACCGCTGCATGCGGGGCAACTGCGCATCATGCAGCAGGATGGCGCACAGGGAACCGCCATGGCCGGCGACGCGACAATGGTCGTGGCCACGACGACGAGTGGGCCGTTCGCCGCGTCGTCGGCGATGACGTGGAATACCGTGACCGGAGAGGAAGCGGTCCTGCCGGGAATGGATGCCGCCCATGGCATCAACGACGCGGGTTTTATCATCGGTACGCTCGGCATCAATGGTGGAACCGGCCAGGGCGGATCGGATCATGCGGCCGTCCTTGCGCCGGGAGCAGAGGCGGCCATTCCGCTCCTGCCAGAACCGCAAGGGCAGGACAGCACGCTTGGATATTCGATTTCCAATGCCGGCGTTTCGGTCGGCAGCTACTACACGACGACCGGAACCAATCGCGCCGTCGTCTGGGAGGCCGGTGGGACCATGATGGAGTTGCCGGTTCGCGACCCTGCGCTGCAATCCTTCGCATACGCGATCAGTCGTGGCACCGACGCATCCGGAGGAAACACCATTGTCGGCTTCGTCGCTTCAGGCGATGCGTTCGGCACCCAGAATGGTGCGATATGGCAGGGCGCGCAGCACCTTCCGCGCTATCCCCTCAACGATGAAGGACACGCCGTCGGTGCCGCACTCGGCGTCAGCAGCGACGGCCGCTACGTCGTCGGCGCGACCTACGACACGGCGGTCATCGGCCACGCTTTCGAAGCGTGGCTGTGGGATTCGCAGACCGCAGCCGTCCGACGCATTCCGGGCATGGATACCGCACAGGCGGTTTCGCTCGATGGAAAGACCGTCATCGGCACGCGTGGATTCCCGAGCCGGGTTTCGATGATCTGGCGTGAAGGCCGCAGAACGATGACTTTGAGGGACTATCTGGAAGAGCGCGATGTCGGGCGACCGGAGGGCTGGGTCAAGCCGGGCGGGGCGCTCAATCTGCTGAGTGAAGACGGCAGCGTCATCGGTGGTTGCTGCGTGCCGATGCATGACGGCATCTACGGCCACAGCTTTCTCGTCTCCGGAGATCCGGTCGGGTCCGATCGGGTATTCGCCGACGCTTTCGAGGAGGGCCCCATCATCGACGACGCCATCGCCGACGGAAGCTTCGAGGCGACGACCGAGAGCGGCGGCCCCAACGCAGCATGGACAAGTTTCGACGGAAACCCGGAAGCACAGGCAGGAAGTACCCTGTTCTTCGACGAGAGTCGCTTCTTCGGTTCCGCGGCCCGGCACGGACTCTGGATGACATTGTTCGGCGGCTATCTGGGCGGGGCGGCCGAAATGCAGAAGATCGAGCAGCCGGTCATGTTCGCACTTAGCGACGCATTGCGTCTGCGATATGGCTACTACATCGCATACAACGCAGACGCACCCGCGCACCTCGTCGTTTCAGTCGATGATCGAGTCATCGACACGATCGACCTCATGGAGCAACCGCCGATGAGCGACTACGCGTTGCGGACGATCGACGTCTCCAATTTCGCGGACGGAACGGAGCACGAACTGGTGTTCAGGTACGAATACGCCGGGGGCGAGCTTTCCGACGGTGAACTCTTCATCGATGACGTCCAGGTCGGATCCGTACGCACGACTGCCGGGAGAGCGGAATGAACGCAGCAGCCGTGCAAGGCTGCCACATCGAAGCGGTGCGGCGTCGAACGCCGTCCGCGCATAGTCGCCTGACACTGTTGATGCTGATGGCGGGCATGCTCTTCGAATGCATTCATGCATCGGCGACGCCGGGCTGGCATTGGAACACGCCGACCCCCACACCGTACACGTTGCGCCACGTCGCGCAGACAGGCGACAGTGGCGCTATCGCAGTCGGCGATCACAATACATTGCTGAGCACTCGTGACAACGGCGCGACGTGGACAACCAGCGAAGCGCCGCTCGTCACGAGCGAGGGCGCGTTTTCCATCGTGCGCGTCGGCGGCGACGGTGAGGCCTTCGCGTTGGGCGGTTATCCCTTCGGTAGCATCCATTCCCCGGAGGGCTACATCGCACAGACGATAGACGCGGGCAGGACGTGGACGTCGATGGCTTCTTTCCCCGGATTGTTCCTCTTCGATATCTCCATCGGGCAAGGTGGAGCGATGAGCGCGGTCGGATTCGACGAGACGACGCTTGAAGCCGTCATCCTGCATACGGACGACGGCATTGACTGGACGACGCGCACGCTGGGCTTCACGGGGTTTGCGACAAGCGTCCGGATCATGGGCGGAACGACCGTCGTCGCGGCCTTCAACGTGATCACCGGCACGGGCTCGGTTCTGCGCAGCGTGGACGGCGGAAAAAGCTGGAATGAGACGTCGCTCGGCGATCAGATCCTGACTCGTCTCGCGTTTCGCGACGAATTGCACGTATCGTCGTTGGCTTCGGCGGAAGCGCTTACGCGACCGCGGATGGCGGCGCCGTATGGCACGTCACGCCAACCGGAAGCGCGCTGAACCTCCATGACGCATCGTATGCGGCAGATGGTTCGCTGCGTGTCGCTGCTGGCGACGAATCGAACGTCGGTGCGCTGCTGCTGAGCACGGACGACGGCGCGACCTGGCTGACTTCGGAGTTCGACCGGGATCTCGAAGGCATTTCCCTGGAGGCGACCGGCGCGGGCATGATCGTCGGGTTCGGTGGAACGATCCGTACAACGAGCGATGCGGGAAACCACTGGCACGATCCCACCTCGACGCTCGCGCGCCTCGCACTGTTCGCCGTGCGTTTCACGGATGCAGGGCATGGCGTCGCCGTGGGCGAAGGCGGTACGGTGATCCGTACCGACGATGGGGGAAAGCTCTGGGATCAGCGATCGAGCGGTACCGATGCGCGACTCTACAGCGCAGCGTTCCCTACACAGGATTTCGCGATCGCCGTCGGCGGCGACAGGTTGGCCAATACTCCGGCCGTCGTCGGCTCGGTCGACGGCGGGCGCACCTGGTCCAATCTCGCGTCCTTCGACTTCCCGACGACCGTACTAGAATCCGTCGACTGCACGTCGGCGAAGACGTGTACGGCGGTCGGCCGTTGCGGTCTCATCATACGCACCGAAGATGCAGGCCTGCACTGGAGCGAAGCGCAGGCTGCGGATTGCGCCAACCAGGCCTGGTTGCGATCGGTACGCTTCCGCGACGCATCGGCGGGTCTTGCAGCGGGCGGCAACACGATCCTCCGCACGGAGGACGGCGGCGTCAGCTGGACGCGCGTTGCTTCGCCCACCACGCAAGCGGCCCTGGCAGTGGCTTATGCCGACGATTTGCATGCCGTGATCGCGGCGGGCGGCGACGTCGGAGAGGGCGCGTTCCTCGCGAGCGATGACGGCGGTCGGAACTGGCACGTCCAGCAGGAGCAATTCGTCGATTCACCGATCGGTATAGGTTTCGAGGATGCGTGCCACGGCGCCGCCGTTGGATTGTTCGGCTCGATCTTCGCGACGGACGACGGAGGCGCCAGCTGGTACATCGCGGACGAGACCGTCGAAGGCACGCTATATGACATCGCTCTGCCGGGCCAGGGGCGGCGTCTGGCCGTCGGCGCGATGCTCGGCAACGCCACGATTCGCGTCTACGACGATCGCGTGTTCGACGACAGCTTCGATCGATGACGCCGTCCGCCTGGCACGCGGATGGTGATCCGTCGGCGCGATCGACAATTGACGGTCTGGCGATGTTTGGCGGGGGCGCATTGTTCGAGGATTGGCCGAGCTTCCCGGCTGACCGATGCGTGCCCTTCGACCCGACCACGAAGCTGGATCCAATCCGCCGCAATCGCCCCACTGAGCGCGGCGCGCTGGCGGGACTCGGCATGCGTCCGGGATGCAGGATGTCATGATCGTTCACCACACCTCGTTCTGCTTCTGCGCATTGGGCACAGGAGACAAAATCATGCAGAACATGCCAATCGATCAGACGAAACCGCGCGGTGCGGGCGCGTACGTATTTCCAATGGGAAGCGCACTCGCGTTGAGTTGCACCATTGCTCTTGCGGCGGGACCGTACGCCTACGTTCCCTCGAACGCCCGCGACACCGTTTCCGTGGTCGATCTCTCGACGAGCACGGTACCGACGACGTTTTCCAATCTCCTGGAAGATCCGTCCGATGGCAATCCGGGATTCTGGGGCGTTGCGCTGAGTCAACGAGACGGCATGCTCTACCTGTCCGCCGACTACGACAACGTCGTTTTCCAGATCAACACCGCGACCGGGAAGACCGTCCGTCAGTACAACGTGGGTACCAATCCGCGCGGCATTGCAGTGGATCAGAGCGGGCGTCACGTGTACGTGGCGAACAGTGCAAGCACATCGCTGTCAGTCATCGACACGACGACGCAGACCGTCACGGATGTCGATTTCGAGCTATCCGGGCTCGCCAACCCCAATCCGCTTGGTGTAGCTCTGAATCTCGCGGGCACGCGCGCTTACGTGACCGATACGTCGGTCGGCCACCGCCTTTGCCGCATCAACATCGCATCCTTGCCGAGCCATGTCGGCAATGCCGATTGCGTCGAGGTCGGAGCCAACGATGCCGCCAATCCGACTGCAGTCGCGGTCAGCCCGGACGGGTCGCGCGCCTACGTGTCGATCCACAGCAGCGGTTCGTCCATCGCGGTCGTGGACACGGCAAGCATGACCGTCATACGGACGTTTCCACTGGGCTTTTCCGGTCCGAACGGTATCGCGATCAGCGCGTCCGGCAAGCGTGGTTACGTCGTCACCGGTTCAGGAAAGATCATCTCTCTCGACCTTACGCGCGTCGACGATCCCGGTCTGAACCCGGTCCTGCACGTCATCGAAGATGTCGCCGTCGGTAACACCATCGGCGTGTCGATCTCACCCGACGGCAAGCGGCTTCTCGTTGCGGACAATACGGCAAACAAGCTGCATTTCGTCGACATCGTCGGAGATGCCGACGTCGTCGTCGCGAGCGTGGACGTGAATCAGTCGCCGTATGCTCTGGGCCAGTTCACGCCGCGTGATTCCATCTTCGTCAGCGGGTTCCAGAAAAGCGGCTAGCGCATCCCAAAGCGGCGCTTGACCGTTCGAAGATCATGGAAATGGCGACGACATAGTTCACGGCTCGACCGGCGGTGCTTTCCGACCGCAGCATCGATCGAACATCGATGCCGCGGTCAGCCTTCTTCGCGTGCCTGCAACAGCCGG
>Ga0070665_100004872_pt1 | contig 13944 bp, 10 predicted proteins | sample KBSS13metaG_FD_65862 | JGI IMG/M metagenome (GOLD analysis project Ga0070665, IMG submission 65862) | Switchgrass rhizosphere microbial communities from Kellogg Biological Station, Michigan, USA - KBS S1-3 metaG | ecosystem: Host-associated > Plants > Roots > Rhizosphere > Soil ... | reverse complement strand
CTCGAGGGCAACGGCATCGGCGGCAACGGCGGCGACGCGGTCCAGGGCTGGCCGGCGGCGACGCTGCCGGCGCTGGCGCAGCGCAACGTGTTGTCGCCGGTCCCGGGATCGACGCCGGCGGCGGCACCGATCCGGCTCACACCGCCACCGACGGTGGTGCGGCCGGCACCGGCAGCGCGGCCGCGGGCCAGGCCGGCAGGGCCCGGACGAGAGTGATCGTGGACGGCTTGGACGACTATCTCCATCCGGAGCTTCTCGGCGGCGGGATGAGCCGCGTCTATCGCGTCACGCGGCGGCGCGACGGCCGCGTCATCGCCCTCAAGTCGGTTGGCCTGGCCAGCGAGGACGTCGCCCGGGCCGAACGGCGCGGCGCCGAGCTGCAGCGCCAGTTCCACACGGTCGATGCGCGCGTCCCCGACGTCCTCGACATCCGGGCCGGCACGCACGAGCTCTTCATCGAGATGGAGTACATCGACGGCGAGGATCTCTCGACCGTCCTGCGCTCGCGCGGCCGCTTCACGCCCAACGACGCAGTGGAAGTGTCGGCGGCGCTGGCCGACGTGCTCGATCGCGCCCACCAGTTCGTCGCCGTCGTCGATGGCGAGACGTTCCACGGCATCGTCCACGGCGATCTCAAGCCGCGCAACATCCGCGTTTGCGTCGCCTCCGATGCCTGCTCGCACGACGCGCCGACGCTGGCCTCGCGGGTCCGCGTCCTCGACTTCGGCGTCGCCAAGGGGATCCGCGGCGCCGCCGGCGAGACCCGCAACGTGTTCGGCAGCGCGCCCTACATGTCGCCCGAGCGCCTGATCGACGGCCACGTCAGCACGATGAGCGACTGCTGGTCGCTCGGCGTCGTGCTGTGCGAGCTGCTCGCCGGTGCGCCGCCCTACCAGGGCAGCGAGCGCGACGTGCTCACCCAGATCGACAGCGGCCCGCCGGCGCTGCCGGCCGACTGCCCGGGCGATCTGGTAGCCCTCGTGCATCGGCTGCTGGCGCGCGATCCGACGCGGCGCCTCACCTCGGCCAGCGAAGCTCGCGACACGCTGCGGCGCTGGCGCGAGACGACGCGCCGCACGTCGCCGGTCGGCGCGGATTCGGTCGTCGTGCCGCCGCTCGACGTCAATCCGACGCGTCGCACCGAGGCGGGAATCGGCCACGCGCCGACCAGCCCGGTTTCCGGCGCGCGCCCGCTGCCGCCGATCCTGGGTGTGCCGCCGCTGGTGCCTGGTCCACCTCTGATCCCCATGCCGGCGTCCGGGCCGATCTCCGGCCACATGGCTTCGGGCGGCAGCGGCGGGCACACGGTCGTCGGCGGAGAGACGCGACGGACGCAGCCGCAGGTCGCGGTGCTCGATCCGCTGCCGCCGATCCCGCAGCCGTCGTGGAGCGGTCCGCCGCCGATCCCGGTGCCGTCCGGACCGATCGCACCGGCCGCTGCCGCGAGCGGCCCGACGGTTCCCACCGGCCCGAGTGGCCCGGTGGCCAAGACTGGCGCGCGCCGGCGCTGGCGCTTCGCGCGCTTCCTCGGCGCCGCGGCGCTGTGGGCCCTGATCTGGGGCACCTGGAAAGTCGGCGGCGAGATGCGGGTGTGGAGCGAATCCGACCTGCTCGGACGCAAGGTCCACGCCGCCGAGCCCGAAGCCCTCGACGAGATGGTCGAGACCTACAGCTCCTTGAGCGAACGCAGTTCGCTCGGCTGGGGTACCTGGCCGGCCCGTCAGCCGCTGCGTGAAGCGCTGACCCTGCACGTCGATCGCGTCATCCTCGACTTCCGCCAGCCCGAACCCACCGTGCGCCAGAACCAGTGGCGCCAGGCGCGGGCCTGGTCGGCCAAAGCGCTGGAAATCGGCGCCGACGAATCTCTGCGGGCCCGATATCTGCTGTGCGACGCCCACGTGAAGCGCATCGACGGTGACGCCGCGATCCGCGCCAAGGACAGCGACCGTGGCAACCGCCTGCTGAACGAGGCCGACAGCCAGTTCCGCGAAGCGTCGCGCCTGACCCGCGCCAACCCCGACGCCTGGCTCGGCCTGCTCCGCCTGCACTCCGGCGCCCGCAGCGATCCGGAGAAGGCGCAGGAAGATCTCAACGAGGCGGCCCGCCGCGGCTGGACCCCGGGCGCGCGCGACTACTTCCAGATCGGTGAGGCGACCCGCAACCGCGCCGACGCGCTCGAAAGGGGCTGCGACGATCAGCGCACGGGCGAGCGCATCAAGGACTGCCTGACCAAGGCCCGCGATCTGCAGAAGAAGGCGGTCGAGTGGTACGACAAGGCCGACGGCCTGTCGGTGGCCGCCCGTGGCGGGATGCTGGCGCAGCGGGCCATCGATCGCATCGAGACACGACTGGAGACCCTCGACGAGTTCTCGATGAAGGGCCTCGGTCTCGACCTCCTGCACCTGGCGATGCGGGCCTCACGCAAGGGTCTCGAATCGCACGAGTCGGACACGCCGCAGTCGCCCAAGCCGTGAGTCGCATTTCGACACCGGCGAGCCGGGCCGCGCGCACCGTCCGACAGGGCGATACGCGTCGCGCCAACCTCGAGCTCGCGCTGCTGGCCGGCGTGCTGGTCGCCTTCCTGCTGGCCGTCGCCCGCCTCGCCGCCGGCCATGGCTTCGACGCGCCGGGCGCGAACGCCGAGGCCGACATCGTGCGCGCCTGGTGGGGCTTCACCTTCGCACTGGGCCGGTCGGCGGCGATCGTCGCCATCGGCTTCCTGGTCGCGCACGTCGTCCGCCGCATCCGCGGCGCCATCGGCGACCCCTGGCTGCTGCCGATCGCCTGTGCCCTGTGCGGCCTCGGGCTCCTGACGATGGCCAGCGTCAACGATCCGTGGCGCGAGCGGCTGCTGTTCGAGCCGTTCGCCATCGGTGTCGCGATCGGCTGTGTCGCCCTGACGGTGGCCAGCCTGGTCGACTTCGCGCGCCTCGAGCTGCACCGCTTCGCCTTCGTCTTTCTGATCGGCGCGCTCGGACTCTCGGTGCTGCTCCTCGTCTTCGGGTCGGGTCCGGGCCGCAGCGGCGTCAAGGTCAACCTGTTCGGCGTGCAGCCGGTCGAGGCGATCCGACCGCTGATCGCGCTCTTCCTGGCCGGCTATTTCGCCCGGCGCTGGGAATGGCTGCGCGAGCTGGCCGATCCGCTGGCGCGCCAGCATCCGCTCCTGAAGCGGCTGTCTCTGCCGCGCGTCGCCGACGTGATTCCGGTCGCCATCGGCATGGCGCTGGTGCTGCTGTTCTTCTTCTTCCAGCGCGACCTCGGCCCGGCCCTGGTCCTCGCCTGCACCTTCCTCGTCACTTACAGCGTGGCTCGCGATCGCTGGGGTCTGGCGGCGCTGGGGTTGGCGACGCTGGTCGGCGCGTTCACCGCCGCCTACACCTTCGGCTACCCGACCACGGTCGTCAAACGCATCGACATGTGGCAGTCGCCGTGGGACAACGGCGTCAGCGGCGGCGATCAGGTGGCGCACGCGATGTGGGGGCTGGCGTCGGGCGGTCTGTTCGGCGGCGGCCTCTCCGAAACCAGCCCGCGCTACATCCCCACCGGCGAGAACGATCTGGTGCTCGCCAGCCTCGGCGAACTCCTCGGCTTCGCCGGTGTGGCGCTGGTGCTGGCGCTGTTCGCGACGCTGGTGGTGCGCGCGCTGCGGATCGCGCGGCGCACCGATCAGCCGTACATCGCGCTGCTCGTGGTCGGCCTGGTCACCTCACTGGCGGCGCAGGCGCTGCTGATCGTCGGCGGCCTGCTCGGACTGCTGCCGCTGTCCGGCGTCGTCACGCCGTTCCTCAGCCTGGGCCGCTCGTCGATGATTTCGAACCTCGCCGTCGTCGGCCTGCTGCTGGCGGCCTCGCGCCAGTCGCCGCCGGCCGAGGAGAAGCCGTTCTTCCGGCCGGCGTCGCGCGTCGGTCTGGTGGTCGCGGCGATGCTGGCGATCGCCGCCGGGCGCGCTTTCATGATCCAGGTCTGGACGCGCGGCGACGTCATGACCCGCCAGACGCGGACCCGTCAGGCGGACGGCGCGGTGCGGCCGCAGGACAACCCGCGCCTGCGCGAGGTCGCGCGCCACATCCCGCGCGGCGCCATCCTCGATCGCCGCGGCCTGCCGATCGCGATGGACTCGACGCTGGACGTCAGCGCCCATGCCAAGGAGTACGCGGCGATCGGCGTCACCCCGTGCGGCGTCGTCACGGCAGTCGCCGGCCGATCGACCAAGCCCGGCCCGGCGGGCCGCACGACGGCCACGCCCCCGCCGCCCAAGACGCCCGGCGAGCGCTGCTACCCGCTCGGCGGCAGCGCCTTCCATCTGCTCGGCGACACCGTGTCCAAGGCCAACTGGGCGGCGCCCAACTCCGCTTTCGCCGAGCGCGACTTCGACGCCAGGCTGCGCGGTTACCAGGACTACGCCGAGCTGCTGGCGCTGTGGGATCACCGCGACGAGCCCTTCCATCTCGGCGTCCGCGCGATTCTCGATCGGCCGCGCGACGTCAAGATCAGCATCGACGCACGGCTGCAGGCGCGCACCGCGGCGTTGCTGGCCAGGCAGCTCGGCGCGCTCGGGCTGTCGAAAGGCGCGGTGGTCGTGCTCGATGTCGCCACCGGCGACGTGCTGGCTTCGGTCAGCGCGCCATGGCCGCGTCTCGACATCGGCCGCGTCGGCATGGAGGAAGACGCCCGCCGGCCCGAGCTGCCGCTGCTCGATCGGGTGCGCTACGGCCAGTACCCGCCCGGCTCGACGTTCAAGCTGGTGACGGCGGCGGCGGCGCTGCGCTCGGCCTCCGACGTCGCCGAGCGGCACTTCGACTGTCGGCCGCTGCCCGATGGCCGCGTCGGCATGCAGCTGCCGCGCTGGCGGCGGCCGATCCGTGACGACGCCACCGACCACACGCCGCACGGCGACGTCACGCTGGACGAAGGCATCCGGGTGTCGTGCAACGCCTACTTCGCGCAGCTCGGTCTAGCCGTCGGACCGCGCACGCTGAAGGCCACCGCCGACGCCTTCGACATCTCGACCTCGACGCAGGGCACCGAGAACGACCTCGGCGCGCAGCTGCCGTGGGCGTCGTACGGGCAGGCCGAGGTGGTCGCGTCGCCGTTTCGCATGGCCCGCGTCGCGGCCACGATGGCCGCCCGCGGCGAGATGGCGCCGGGCCGCTGGGTGCTCGATCCGGCGGCGACGCCGGTGCCGGCGCGGCGGATCCTCGAGCCGGCGGCGGCGGACCGCATCGCCCGGGCGATGCGTCGCGTCGTGACCGGCGGCACCGCGTCGTCACTGGCCGGGCACGAGATCGAGATCGCCGGCAAGACCGGCACCGCCGAGGTCGCCGGAGCGGCGTCCCACTCCTGGTTCGTCGGCTTCGCCCCGGCCAGCGGCCCAAAGCGCATCGCCATCGCCGTGATCGTCGAGAATGGGGGCTACGGGGCCCGGGCGGCGGTGCCGCTCGCCGGCGACGTGGTGTCCGCCGCCCGCAGCCTGGGGATCGTTCCGTAGCGGCTGAATCAGAGATGCCCATCCAGTTCCGCGAACGCCTGGTCAAGCTCGAAGGCACGCTCGAGCGCCTGTTCGGCGGGCGTCCGCCGCGCGAGCCGCTCGAGGTCCGCCGCGCCGTCGTCGAGAGCCTGACCGGCGACGTGAGGCCGGTCGGCGGCGGCCGCCGCGTGCTGCCGGTCGGTCGCGTCACCGTGGCCATCGTCGCCACCGACGCGACCGAGAAACGCCTGTTCAAGGAAGCGCTGACCGGCCCCGACGGTGTCGAGGCCGACCTGCGCCGCGCCCTCGATGCCGCCGGCGCCGAGTGGCCGCGCGGCTTTTCGCTGGCGGTCAAATTCGTCAAGACAGCTGGCGAGGACTGGCGCAGCGGGGCCCGCTTCCACGTCACCGCCGCCGATCCCGGCGATCCGGCGCCGGCGGCCGAACCAGAAACGGGGCCGTCGACGGGATCGATGGCGGTGCCGGTCGCTGCCATCGCGCCGTCGCTGGTCTTGCGCGTCACGCTCGGTCAGGCCAAGCCGCGCACGGTGACATGCGAGGGCGAGCGGGTCAACATCGGCCGCCAGCCGACGGTGGCCGATGCCAATGGCCGCGTCGTGCGACGCAACGACATCGCCTTCACCGGCGACGACGAGGTCAGCCGCTCGGTGTCACGGGCGCACGCCCACGTCGCCTGGATTCCCGCCGCCGGCACCTATCGGGTGTTCGACGAGCAGAGCTCGCACGGCACCGTGGTCACCCGCGGCGGCCGCTTGATCCAGGTGCCACCGGGACGCGATGGCCTGAAACTGGTGGCCGGCGACGAGGTGCACGTCGGCCGGGCCGTCGTCGTAGTCGAGATCACACCGCGCCCATGATCGCGCCGCGCCGATGATCCCGTCCACGCGCAGTCTCGCCCTGCTCGCGCTGCTCGCCGGCCTGGTCGGCCCCGGCCGCGCCACCGCGCAGCCGAAGCCGCTCGTCCAGGGTTCGCGGGTCGAGCCCAACGTCGTCTACGGGATGTACTCGGGGCTGGCGCTGGTGCTCGACGTCCATCGCCCGGTCACGCCGAACGGCTACGGCGTCATTTTCATCTCGGGGAGCGGCTGGCAGTCGCCGACCACCTACGACGCCACCCCGCTGAAGCAGAATCAGGTGCCGATCTGGGGCCCGTCGCTGCTCGATGCCGGCTACACCGTCTTCGCGCTGAACCATCGCGCGGTGCCACGCTTCCACTACCCCGGCGCCGTCGACGACGTGCAGCGCGCCATCCGCTTCGTCCGACACCACGCCAAGGATTACCAGATCGATCCGGCGCACATCGGCGGCATGGGCGGGTCGTCGGGCGGGCACCTCATCGCGCTGACCGCCTTGCTGGCCGCCCCGGGCCTCGCCGACGATCCCGATCCGGTCAACCGCGAGCCGGCGACGCTGCAGGCCATCGTGTTGCGGGCGACGCCGACCGATCTGATCGCGCAGGCCAAGGCCGACCGTGGTGGCGGGGTCACCGGGTTCCTGGAAGCGCCGTGGCCGGCCGATCCGGCCAACCTGCGCCAGTATCCGAACACCGAGCGGGTCTATCGGGACGCCTCGCCGTCGACACACGTGTCGGCGACTTCGCCGCCGACGCTGCTGATCCACGGCGATGCCGACGAGTCGGTGCCGTTCGCGGAATCGGTGGCCATGGAAGCGGCCTTGAAGAAAGCGGGCGTCCCCACCGGCCTCATCCGCGTCCCGGGGGGCGCCCATGGCGCCGACTTCGGGGCCGGTGCCCAGCCGCGCGCCGACTGGCCCGATTTCTTCGGGGCGGCGGTCCGCTGGTACGACACACATCTCAAGAAGTCCTAACCCCGACCCTTTTGAGTCCGCGATGGTTTCTGCTACGATCGCGAAACTTGAGACCGTTCGCAGTTTGAACGCAGACCGAATGTCCGCCAACCTGGGCGCCCCCCAACCCGTTCCGCTCACTCAGCTCCGCGCCGGCAGCACCGCCCGGATGCATTCGGCCGAGTTGACCAAGGACGACTGCGCCCTCCTCAAGGCGCTCGGGATGACCGATCGCTGCCTGCTCCGCGTCTGCAAGGCGGGCGAGCCGTGCATCGTCGAGGTCAAGGCCACCCGGATCGGACTGTCGCGCGCCCTCGCCCGCGGCGTGTTCGTCGTTCCCGAAGCGCTGGCCTGAGCGGCGGCGTTCCGTGGGTTACCGGATCGCCCTCGTCGGCAACCCGAATACGGGCAAGACCACCCTCTTCAATCGCCTGAGCGGGGCTCGGGCCAAGACCTCGAACTTCCCTGGGACCACCACGGCGGCGCGCATCGGGCGCACGACGCTGACCAATGGCGCGGCCCCGGTCGAAGCCGAGGTGGTCGATCTGCCGGGCCTCTACCGGCTCGGCCTCTCGACCCCCGAATCGACCATCTGCCGTGAGGTGCTGGCCGGCACCGGCCTCTACCGCAAGCCCGACGCCGTGGTCGTGGTGGTCGACGCCTGCAACCTGACCCGCAACCTCGTCCTCGTCGGCGAACTGCTCGCCTTCGACGAACCGGTCGTCGTCGCCCTGAACATGGTCGACCTCGCCCAACGTCGCGGCCTGACGCTGGACGCCGCGGCACTGTCGCAGGAGATCGGCTGCCCGGTGGTGTCGATCGTCGCCCGCCGCGGCGAGGCGGTCGATCGTCTGACCGCGGTCGTCGCCGAGGTGTTGAAAGGGGGCGGATCGCATACCCCGATCGGCCTCGACAGCGATCAGGCGCTCGAGGCGTGGGCCGACAAGGCGGTGGCGGCCAGCGTCACCGGCGTCGGATCGGGCGGCGACAGCCTGACCCAGCGCCTCGACGAAGCGTTCACCCATCCGATCCTCGGCATCCTCGTTTTCGCCGGCGTGATGGGCGGCATGTTCTGGACGCTGTTCGCGCTGGCACAGCTGCCGATGGACCTGATCGAAGCGGTGTTCGCCCAGCTCGGGGCGTGGGTCAACACCACCCTGCCGGACGGCGCCATCCGCGATCTCGCTGCCGACGGCATCATCGGCGGCATCGCCGGCACGGCGGTGTTCCTGCCGCAGATCTGCCTGCTGTTCTTCCTGATCAGCCTGCTCGAGGACACCGGCTACCTGGCCCGCGCCGCCTTCGTGATGGATCGGCTGCTGTGCAAGTTCGGGCTGCCCGGACACGCCTTCGTGCCGCTGCTCTCGAGCCACGCCTGCGCGCTGCCCGGCATCATGTCGGCCCGGCTGATCCCCGATCGCCGCGATCGCCTGGCGACGATTCTGGTGGCGCCGCTCATGAGCTGCTCGGCGCGGCTGCCGGTCTACGTTTTCCTCACCAGCATGCTCTTCGTCGGCCAGCCGCTCTACGCCGCCGTCGCCTTCGCCGGCTGCTACCTGCTCGGTGCGATCTCGGCGCTGGTCAGCGCCGCGGTACTGCGGCGCACGCTGGTCAAGGGCACGGCGCGGCCGATGGTGCTGGAGCTGCCGAGCTACAAGGTGCCGTCGTTCACCAACGCGCTGATTTCGGCGCGCGACCAGGGCTTCGCGTTCCTCAAGACCGCCGGGACGATCATCATGGCGATCAGCGTCGTGATGTGGTGGCTGAGCGCCTATCCCAAGGCGGATGCGGCGCCGGCCGCGACCGTGTTGCAGCAGCGGGCCGCGGCGACGACGGATCGGACCGCCGCGCAGGAACTGCTCGACGACGCCGACACCGTGCAGGCTCGGGCGCAGCAGCAGCAAAGCTTCGCCGGACGCCTCGGCCGGCTGGCCCAGCCCGCCTTTGCCCCGCTCGGCTACGACTGGCAGCTCACCGTCGGCGTCCTCACCAGCTTCCTCGCCCGCGAGGTGTTCGTCTCGACGATGTCGGTGCTGCTCGGCGGGACCGACGATCCCGACCTCGCCGACACCGGTGTGATCGCGCGGATCCGCGGCGCCCGGCGCGACGACGGCTCGCTGCTGTTCACGCCGGCCACGTCCGCCAGCGCGCTGGTCTTCTTCGTCCTGGCGATGCAGTGCACGTCGACGCTGGCGGTCACCAAGCAGGAGACCGGGTCGTTCAAGTGGGCCGGCGTCCAGCTGGTCTACATGTCGGCGCTGGCGTACGTCGCCGCGCTGATCACCTATCAGGGCCTCCGCGCCGCCGGGATCAGCTGATGGCGTTCGACTGGCAATCCGTCGTCGTCACCATCGTCGCGCTGGCCGCGGCCACGGTGGTGCTCCGCCGCTTCCTGCCGGCGCGTCGCCGCGCGACGACTCCGGGCGTGCCGGCTGCGCCGGTCGCGTGCGAACACTGCGACACCGGGGCCCAGGCCACCAGGTCGATGTCCGGCAACGGCGCCACGTCACGGACGCAGACGACGCCGGTCGTCAGCGTCGCCGACCTGCGTCGCTCGGCCAAGCGGCACTGACCATCGCTCGACGCGAGCCGATTCTCACCCCGGGTCGCCGCCCCAGTCGCGCGGATCGACGTCCTCGATCGATTCCGAGAACGTCCAGGCACGGCCGCTCGGGTCGACGGCCGTGTATTGGCGCTCACCGTAGGGAAAATCGGTCGGCTCCATCGCAATCGTCGCGCCGTGCGCCTTCGCCCGATCGCAATGAGAACGGACGTCGTCGACGCGGATCATGATCGAGTCGCGGACGCCCGCGGCGTCGGCCTCGGCGCCGCCGGTGATCACGATCGCGCCGTCACCGGCGTTCAGCTGGGCGCGGTGATCGCCAATCGCGAGACGCAGCGTGAAGCCGAACGCGGCGGACAGCCAGGCCACCGCCTCGGGCACCGAGGGATAGGCCAGCACCGGGATCACAGTGCTGGCCGGCATGGATCGGTTGGCGCGCACGCGGCAATTATGCCGCGGCGTAGGCCGGCGCGATGACGTCGCGGGCGAACTGCTCGAGGGTGGTCGGGGTGGTATTGGCCGCGCTGCGGCCTTCGAGCGATCGGACGAGGCCGTCGTCCAGCGCCTTGTCCATCTCGGCATAGAGATCGGCCACGGTCTTCGAGAGGCCGGCCTGCTGCAGTGCGGCCGAGTAGTCGGCGTACGGGAACTGCACGTAGGCGAGGTCCGGCTTGCCGATCGCTTCGCCGAGGATGCGCGTTGCTTCGGCGAAGCTCACATCGCGCGGGCCGAGCAGCTCCTGCACCTTGGCGCCCGTCCAGTCGCGCGCCGCCAGCGCGTTGGCGGCGAACGCCGCGATGTCCTTGGTCGCGATCATCGGGATGGTGGTGGCGCCGGCGGCACCGCCACCGTTGATGCCCTGGTGCCGAACCAGGGGCAGCGCGTGAATGAAGTTCTCGAAGAAGTAGCCGGGACGCAACACCAGGACGTTGGTGCCGGTCAGACGCTTCAGGCGCTCCTCCTGTTGGTGCAGCCCGGCAATCGGCCCGGTCCCGGCCGCGACTTCCCCGCCGACGCTGCTCAAGGCCACCAGGTGGGGCACGCCGCTCCGCGTCGCCGCCACGACGATGGCCTCCCCGTCGCGGTCCTGCTCGGCCAGCAGGTCGGCTGCGGCCTGGTTCGACGGCTGCATGGTGAACACGCCGTCCGCACCGGTGAAGGCCCGGGTCAGGAAGTCCGCGTCGGCCGCGTCACCGATGACGAGTTCCGCGCCCCGCGCCTTGGCGCCGGCCAGCTTGGCAGCCGACCGTCCAATGGCCCTGACCGTGTGGCCTGCCGCCAGAAGGTGTTCCGTGATCTTGCTGCCGATGTTTCCGCTCGCACCCATCACCGCAATCGTCGCCATAGGTCGCTCCCGTTCGTGAATGCCCGTCGCGCTCCCAACGAGACGCGACAGCACAGTTCTACGCCCGGAGAGCCGGACGGTCCATGATAGGATGTCGCAAATGTCTATCCGATCGTCCGACGCGGCGCCGACGGTCAGAGCGGTTCCCTCCGCTGGCATTGCCAGGGTGGTGGGACCGACGTGGACCGATCCCAGCGACACCCTGACCGACGTGCTACGCGATCTGCGGCTGTCCCAGAGCTTCTACTGCCACAGCGAGCTGAACGCGCCGTGGGGCCTGACGATGCCTCCGGAAGACCACGCCATCTTCCACTTCGTCGCCGAGGGCCGGGCCTGGCTGCGGCGACCCGGACACGAGCCGGTGGCGCTCGCCTGCGGCGATTTCCTCCTCGTCGCGCCGAACGTCGAGCACACGGTGGCCGATCCGGTCGACGCCCCGGGCGCCCTGGTCAGCGACCTGGCCTTCGAGGAAGTCGGCGAGCGGGCGATGCTGCTGCGCCACGGCGGCGACGGCACGCGCACGGTGCTGGCCTGCGGCGGTGTCCGCTTCGAGGATCCGGCCGCGCATCCGCTGGTGGCGTTGATGCCGGACACCCTCCACATCCGCGCCGAGGACCCCCAGGCCCACCTGATGCGTCCCCTGCTGGCGGCGATGGGCAGCGAAGCGCTGCATCCGCGGCCGGGCGGCGCCACGGTCATGCTCCGGCTGGCCGACATCCTGGTGATCCACGCCCTGCGATCGTGGATCGACGCCCGCGTCGACGATCGATCGGGCTGGCTGGGCGCGCTGCGCGATCCGCAGATCGGGCGCGTGCTGGTGCAGCTGCACCGCCAGCCGGAGCGCGACTGGTCGGTCGCGGCCCTGGCGGCCAGCGTCAACATGTCGCGGTCGGTGTTCTCGGATCGCTTCACGGCGCTGGTGGGAGCGCCGCCGCTGCTGTATCTGACGCGGTGGCGGATGCACCTCGCCGCGCGCTGGCTGCGCGAGGATCGCGCCAGCCTCGGTCAGGTCGCAAGCCGACTGGGCTACGAGTCCGAGCCGTCGTTCAGCCGCGCCTTCAAGCGACACCTCGGCGTGCCGCCTGGCGCCGTGCGGCGTGGACACGCGCTGCCGCGCGTCCACGCCTGAGAAGCAACGACTCCGGAGTCGAAGTCCACTCCGGAGTCGTCCGTCTCAAAACCGGAAGCCGAAGGCCATCAGGAACGTGCGACCGCCGTCGAAGCCCGGGCGGTAGCTCGGGTAGTCGAGGTTGCGCGTCGGCTGGCCGAAACGTGAGCCGCGGACGTAGTTCAGGGGCAGGCCCTGCGCGTCCACCGGGCCGTTCTCGTCGGCGTTGACCACCGTGTCCCAGCCGATCTGCTTCTGGTTGTTCAAGGCGTTCAGCAGCTCGAGCTTCAGGTAGGGGCGCAGCGTGCCCCACACCGGGATCGAGTAGTTGAGGCCCAGATCGACCAGGCCGTAGCCGGCGAACGACTGCGAGCCCCGTTCACCGAAGAACAGGTTCTGCGCCCCGCCCCCCGGCTCGTTGACGTAGCCGGCCGCCTCGGCGGCCGCCAGCTGCTGATCGCTGAGCGGATAGTTGGCGGCGAACAGCGTGTAGGTGAGCGCCGAGTTGTACTTCCACATCGCCGAGACATCGAGCGCCCCGAAGCGGCCGATCGGACGGTTCCAGACGCCCCAGATGCGGACCTTGTGGCGCTGGAAGTCGTCGAAGCGGCCGATCGGGTAGTTGCGATCGGCGGTGAAGACCTCGGGGTTGTCGCCGAAGAGCGACGGGTTGCCCGGCTGGTTGGCCGCTTCACCCTCGAAGTCGCCTTCGTTCTGCAGCTGCACCGTCCAGTGACCGGAGATCTGCAGATCGTGGCGGATGCGATAGCTCCCCTGCATCAGCAGACCCTGATACCGCCGCGTCGGCTCGTCGGTGTTGCGATAGACGACGTTGTCGAAGGTCCCGAAGTACACCCCGTTGCGAATGATGTCGGTGGTGCCGTTGTCGGTGGTGATGAAGTCGTCGATGAAGCCCTTCACGTCGCGCGAGACGTAGGTCACCTTGGCGTAGGCGCGCGGCGAGAACTGGCTGCCGAGCGAGGCGGTGAACTCGCGCGTGACCGGCGAGTGCAGACCATCGGCGAAGCTGACGTTGGCGGTCGGGAAGTTGCCGTCGATGACGCGCGAGTAGTTGGCCGGATTGAAACCGGGGGCGAAGTCCATCCCCTGGCCGGCCGGACCGGTGTAGGTGTAGCGGATCTGGGTCGGGTTGGCGACGTCGGTGTTGCTGGCGAACTGCGCCTCGCTGTACTTGCCGGCGTAGTGCGCATAGGTCGTCTGCACGATCCAGCGTCCATCACCCTTGGCGTCGAACGTCGCCGCCAGCCGCGGCACGATCGTGTCGGTGTCGGCGCCGACGATGTCACCGGTCGCTTCGCTGCGGACGCTCTCGAAGCGGACGCCGGCGTCGACGGTCAGCCGGCGGTTCACCGCCCAGCGATCGTGGGCGTAGAACGAGGCCGTCTTGATGTCGATGCGGGCGCCACGGGTGGCCAGCCATTCGGTCATCCGCGACGTGTTGGGGATGAAGGTCGGAATGAGGCGGCCCTGCGGATCGGTCACCGGCACGCCGCTGTTGTGGATGTAGTCCGAGTAGAAGACGTACCCGGTCGAGGTCTGCGAGTTGCCGCCGGTGTTGGTCGAGCGGAACCACTCGAAGCCGCCCTTCAGGTCGTGCGTGCCGGCCTTGCCCG
>Ga0070665_100004867_pt1 | contig 13951 bp, 10 predicted proteins | sample KBSS13metaG_FD_65862 | JGI IMG/M metagenome (GOLD analysis project Ga0070665, IMG submission 65862) | Switchgrass rhizosphere microbial communities from Kellogg Biological Station, Michigan, USA - KBS S1-3 metaG | ecosystem: Host-associated > Plants > Roots > Rhizosphere > Soil ... | reverse complement strand
CCGACGCTGGCCGACGACAGCCCGCCCGGGTAGTAGTCGGTGGGTGCCGACGAGAACTGCGGCAGCTCTTGGCCTACCCACTGCCACGGGGTGGCTTCGATGCGCGATCCCAATTCCTTGCGTTGCACCGACGATAGCGCCGGTCCGACGATCGGGTCGCCGCCGCACACCGACCTGATGAGCAATGACGACAGGTTGGTCAGCAGATGCGAGCGTTCGGTGTTGATGCCGCCCCAATACAACGGCGCGGTCTGCAGCAGCGGCGTCTCCCCGAGCAGCCGTTCGGCCAGCTCGGGCAAAAACCGAAGCAGCCCAGCGCTTTCCAGGATGCCGCTGCCCAGCGAGTTGACGACCGTCACCGCGCCGCGGCGCAACACCTCGACCAGACCGACCACGCCGAGCCGCGAATCTGCCCGCAGATCAAGAGGATCGGCGTATTCCGCATCCACCCGGCGCAGCACCACGTCGACGCGCTTGAGCGTGCCCATCGACCGCATCCACAGCTTGCCGTCGCGCACAACCAGGTCGGCGCTCTCGACCAGCGGGAAGCCCAGCACGCTGGCCAGGTAGGCCTGGTCGAACGCCGTCTCGGAGTGGATACCGGGCGACAGCACTACCACCACTGGCTCTTCTGCCGACTCGGGAGCCGCATCGATCAGCGCCAACCGCAACGCCTGCGCCCACGGCGAGGCGGGCCGCGGCCCGATCCGCTCGTACAGGTCAGGAATGGCGTGCGCGACCACTCGCCGGTCGGCAAGCGCATAGCCCGCGCCGGAGGGCGCCTGGGTCCAGTCAGCGTTGACCAGGAAGCTGCCGTCAGCGGCCCTGCTGATGTCGCAGCCGTGCAGGAACAGCTGATGGCGACCCGGCACCTCGATGTTGCGGGCCGCTCTGATGTAGCCGGGGTGCGCGAACAGCAGTTGCGGCGGAAGCACGCCGCTGGTCACCGCGTTGCGGGGGCCGTAGAGATCGGTCAGCACTGCGTCGAGCAACCGGGAGCGTTGCACCAAACCCGATTCCAGGGCGTCCCACTCCTCGGAGGACAGCACCAGCGGCAGTGCGTCGAGGTGCCACGGGCCAGGCTCCGCGGTGCCGTCGCCGTTCGTCACAGCATCGCCGTGCCTGTCGACCTGGATGTAGGTGATGCCGTCGTTGTCGACCAGGCCGCGGACGATCGACCGCAGCTGGTCCAACCCGACGCGGCCGCGCTCCCCCACGCATTCGGCGAGTTCCTGCCAGGCGGGCCGGACATTGCCTGCCGCGTCGACGAATTCGTCGTATCCGGTACCCGTCCGGTCGCCGCGCACATCGAAGAGCGCCTGCTGGGAACGCGCGGCGCGGTACCGGGCGAGCAGGTTGTCGATGTCGTGCGTATTCGGCGCGGGAAGTGCCATCACTGCAGAACGGTACGCACCCGGCGCAGATCCAAGATGCCCGGCGCACCGACATCGGTCGATTGACGGGCTTGCTTCTCTCGGATGTCCGACATGTCGACCTTGCCGGGGGTGAAGCCCGTCGCGTCGAAGCGCCGGCCCCTGCGGGATTCGGCCTCAACGGCGTTGACCGGTGGGGTTTCGTATGCGCGACCGCCCGGGTGCGACACGTGGTAGGTGCAGCCGCCGCGCGACATTCCCGTCACCGTGTCGACGAGTTCGAAACGCAGCGGCCCATCGACGGTGATGGTCGGGTGCAGCGCGCTCGGCGGCTGCCATGCGCGGAACCGCACACCGCCGACTTGGACATCGGCCCTGTCGGTGGCCAGCAGCGGGATCGGGTGGCCGTTGGCGGTGACGACGTAGCGGTGGCGGTCGGCGCCGATGAGCCGGACCTGGATGCGTTCCACCGACGAGTCGACGTAGCGGGCGGTGCCTGCTGCGGCGGATTCCTCGCCGAGCACGTTCCACGGTTCGATCGCGCCGCGCAGTTCGATCTCCACACCGTCGAACACCGCGGTGCCGATCCGTGGGAACCGGAACTCGGTGAACGGGTCCAGCCAGCTGGTGTCGAAGTTGATGTCGTGCGCACGCAGGTCGGCAGCTACATCGGCGATGTCGTGAATCACGAAGTGCGGCAACAAGTATCGACCATGCAAGTTGGCGCCGTGCCGGATCAGCGGGGCCCGCAGCGGCTCATCCCAGAACCACGCCACCAGCGACCTCACCAGCAGCGACTGCACCATCGCCATTTGATAGTGCGGCGGCATCTCGAAACCGCGAAGTTCCAACAGCCCGAGGCGACCGCGCGCGCTGTCGGGGCTGTACAGCTTGTCGATACAGAACTCGGCGCGGTGCGTGTTGCCGGTGATGTCGGTGAGCAGATGACGCAGCGCGCGGTCGGTGACCCACGGTTTCGTCGCACCCGGTTCGGAGCTCAGCCGCGCGATCTCGGCGAAGGCGATCTCGAGTTCGTACAGCGCCTCCGCGCGGCCCTCGTCGACGCGCGGTGCCTGTGACGTGGTGCCGATGAACCGGCCGGCGAACAGATACGACAGCGACGGGTGGCGCTGCCAATAGGTCAGCAGCGACACCAGCAGGTCCGGGCGGCGCAACAGCGGCGAATCCGCGGGCGTGACGCCGCCGAGCGTGATGTGGTTGCCTCCGCCGGTGCCGCCGTGCGTGCCGTCGACGTCGAACGACTCGGTCGACAGCCGGGCCAGCCTGGCCTGCTCGTAGAGCGTCTGCAGTTGCTGTTTCTGCTCTGCGAAGCTGGCCGTCGGGGCGACATTGACCTCGATCACGCCCGGGTCGGGAGTGATCGACATCGACGCGATCCGCGGATCCGGCGGCGGTCCGTAGCCCTCGATCACCACCGCCACGTCAACCTTGGCGGCGGCCGCTTCGACTCGGCTGACCAGATCGACGAAGTGCTCGAGTTCCTCGGTCGGCGGCAGGTAGACGTACAGGTAGCCGCTGCGGATCTCGGCGAGAAGGGCGGTGGTCGGCGCGGAGTCGGCGTCCTCGACCGCAGCCGCCTCCGCCTCGGTGTCGACGGGCAGGGCGGCGCGCCGAGGTAACGGGTCGGCGTCGTACGACGGCCGCGGCGGACGCCAGCTGATGGAGTTCAGCGGCAACCGCAGGCCGGCCGGTGAATCGCCCTCGAGCAACACGATGCGCCCGCGACGCAGTTTCCAGTCGGCGCTCGCCCAGCCCGAGTCGTCGTCGCGACGATGCAACGGCAGCACGTACGCGGCGGGCTCGGCGACAGACTCGTCGAGCCGCGACACCAGGGCAGCACGGGCGTCGGCGCCGTCGGTCTCCAGATCGTCTGCGGCAGCGACGGGTTCACCCTCGGGCCTGCGCACCGCACCAGCCAGTCGGGCCAACGCGTCCTCGTAGGCCGGCCGCACCTGGGACCCTGGCAGTCCGAGGCCGTCGGCGATCGCGGTCAACAGCTGGTGCCCGATATCTGGTGCGAGCGCGGGCAATTCGGCTTCGGGCCGCCACGGGTCGGCCAGCAACGCCTCGTCAGTCCACAGCGGTTGGCCATCCTGTCGCCAGAACAGCCCAATCTGCCAGCGCGGCAACGGTTCTCCGGGATACCACTTGCCCTGGCTGCGTTGCACGAGGCCCTGCGGCGCCCACACCTTCTTCAACCGGGCGCCCAACGCAGAGGCTCGCTCCCGTTTATGCGGCCCGTCGGCGTCAGTGGTCCACTCGGGATCCACCTGATTGTCGATCGAGACGAACGTCGGCTCACCGCCGATGGTCAGTCGCACGTCACCGTCGGCGAGCCGCTGATCAACACGGGCGCCCAGCGCGCAGATCGCACCCCATGCGGCTTCTGTGTAGGGCAGCGTGACACGCGGATCCTCGTGCACGCGGGTCACCACGTTCGTGAAATCCAGCGTGGTCTCGCACGGCTCGGTCGCACCCGTGATAGGCGCCGCCGACTCCGGATGCGGTGTCGCCGACAACGGGATATGCCCCTCGCCGGCGAACAGCCCCGACGTCGGGTCGAGCCCGATCCACCCGGCGCCGGGGATGTAGACCTCCGCCCAGGCATGCAGGTCGGTGAAGTCGGCTGCGGGGCCCGAGGGTCCGTCGAGCGCCTCGACGTCGGACGTCAGCTGCACCAGATAACCGGACACGAACCGGGCGGCCAGGCCGAGCTGCCGCAGGACCGACACGAGCAGCCACGCCGAGTCGCGGCACGAACCGATTCCGGTGCGCAGCGTGAAATCCGGTGCCTGCACACCGGGTTCCATCCGCACGCTGTAGCCGACGTCGGCGTTGACCGCGCGGTTGAGCGCGACCAGGAAATCGATGGTGCGGGTGCCGGGTGCAACCGAGAAGTTCTTCACCCACGCCTGGACGAGCTCACCGGGGCCCGAGCCTTCGCCTTCCTCGTCGACCGGCCGCAGATATGGCTTGAGGTCCTCCGCGAGCGCCTTGGGGTATTGGAAACCGATCGTTTCGGCCCAGTCCTCGATGAAGAAGTCGAACGGGTTGATCACCTTCATGTCCGCGATCAGGCCGACGGTGATGGTCAGGCTGCGGGTGCGGGTCGGAAACACCAGACGGGCCAGGAAGTTACCGAACGCATCCTGTTGCCAGTTGACGAAGTGATCGGCCGGTTCGACGCTCAGCGAGTAGGCCTCAATAGGCGTGCGCGAATGCGGCGCGGGCCGCAGCCTAACGACATGGGGATACACCTCCACCAGCCGATCGAACGTGTAGCTGGTGCGGTGCTCCAGCGCCACCTTGATGCCCATCGTGCGATCACATCACAACGGCCGCGCTGTTGCCTGTTGACGGCGGTCCGCCAGCTGCCGGACCCACAACACCAGCACGCCGGCCAGCACGATGCCGAGCAGGTTGACCGCCAACTGTGCGGCCGACTGTGCAGAAACGGCCCAGTCGCCGATCGTCGCCGCGACGACGGCGAAACCCGCGGCGGGGACGGTCGTCACCGAGATGAAAACACCAACCAATGCAGCCGATTTCGCCGACACCAACGACAGCATGCCAGCGGCGCCGGCGAACAACGCGACAACGAAGGACAGCGGTCCGACCCGGAAGATGAAGTCAACCTCGGACAGCTCGCGGATGTTGTCGAGGGTGATCCAGCCGACACCCTCCCCTGCCAGGACGCCGAGCGCGGTGACGAACATCGCGGCGGGGAAGCCCACCAGCAGAGCCAGTGCGGCGCGACGAGCCAGATACATCCGTCGGCGCACCAGCGCCACGGCCAGTGCGGCCAACGGACCGAACTCGGGGCCCACCACCATCGCGCCGACCACGGTGACGGGTGAGTCCGTCACCACGCCGACAGCAGCGATCAAACACGCCAGGCACAAAAACGTCAGGTAGGTGACGTTCAGCGTGGACTCCTCGCGGGTACGCGCCGCGAGTTCGTCCCACACCACAGCGTCGGCGGGATCGCCCTCGGCCCGGTCCTCGGCGCGGTACGCCCGAGTCGATAACACCGTGTCGATGAAATCGAGAGTGATCGCCCCGCGTTCCTTGACGCCGAGCTTCTTGAGTCCGTCGACGACGTCATTGGCGGACTCGCGGGCAATGTCGGCGGTGATCTCGTCTCCGCTCGGATCGATGGCCGCGTCACGGTGAAATACGACATGTGCCACACCGGGATTCCCGGTCACCAGATCGATGACCTGGTCACGCAACTCGATGGGCGCGATGACCCGCAAATGCAGCACTAGTGCACCCTATCGGCGCACAATCGTGCGCGTGGCCACCTGGAAGGACGTCGCCCGGGTGGTGGCGGCGCTACCCGAAACCACGGAAGCGTCGCCACGCAACTGGCGGGTACGCAACAAGCTCATCGCGTGGGAACGGCCGCTGCGAAAGGCCGACTACGCGGCGCTAGGCGCTGATGCGCCCGTCGGAGACATCCTCGGTGCCCGAGTCGCCGATGAAGGGGTGAAACTCGCGCTGATCGCGGACGACCCAGCCGTCTACTTCACCACCCCGCATTTCGACGGGTATCCGGCGATCCTGGTGCGCCTAGCCGAGATTCGTGTGCCCGAACTCCAGGAACTCATCACCGAGGCATGGCTGGCGCAAGCACCCAAAAAGCTCGCCAAGGAGTTTCTGGCGAACAACGATTAATTACGCCGCCGTCAGAGGATCATCAACCTCATGGCTGCTACGGATCCCACGTTTTATCGCAGCCCGGGGGCCGCCGTCGCCGCAGCCCCCGAGCAGCTTGCGTACGTCGTCGCATTCGACCCGGCCGGCCAGGCGAAAGATGCCCTTGCTGTGGTGGACTGCGACTCCGCGTCGTCCTCGTATGGTCAGGTGGTCGGGTGGTCCGAGCTCCCGACGGCGGGCAACGAGCTCCACCACTTCGGCTGGAACGCCTGCTCGAGCGCGCTGTGCCACGAGGGCCACCACCACGATGGGCTGGAGCGGCGCTACCTCCTCATCCCGGGGATCCGGTCGTCGAACACGTATGTCCTCGACACCAAACCTGATCCGCGCAACCCGGTCTTGACGCACACGATTACGGCTGACGAGCTTGCGGCCAAGGCCGGCTACTCCCGGCCGCATACCGTGCACTGCGGGCCCGGCGGCATCTTCATGTCATCGTTGGGCGGCGCGACTGACGACGGCCCTGGCGGCGTCGCGCTGCTCGACCACGACACTTTCGAGGTGATCGGCCCGTGGGAACAGGACCGAGGCGAGCAGTATTTCGCCTACGACGTCTGGTGGCACCTGCGTCACGACACCGTGGTCACCTCGGAATGGGCGACGCCGTCGATGATCGAGGGCGGGTTGAATCCAGAGGACCTGCTGGGCCGCAGGTTCGGGCATCACTTGAATTTCTGGAGCATGTCGGAGCGAAAGCTCACCCAGCGCATCGACCTCGGAGACGCCCACCAGATGGTGCTCGAGCTGCGCCCCGCGCACGACCCGTCGAAAACGTGGGGGTTCGCCGGTGTGGTCATCAGCGTCGAGGATTTATCGGCCTCGGTGTGGTTATGGCACCGCGACGGTGACCAATGGGCGGTCGAGAAGGTCATCACGATCCCGGCGGAACCCGCCGACGCCGACGACTTGCCGCCCGCGCTGAAGCCTTTCGGCGCGGTCCCGCCGCTGGTAACCGACATCGACCTGTCAGTCGACGACCGCTGGCTTTACGTATCGTGTTGGTGTACAGGCGAACTCAAGCAATTCGATGTCAGTGATCCATTCAATCCGCGCGAGACTGCCGCGGTTCGCCTCGGTGGAGTGGTCAGACGCCAATCGCACCCCGCCGCGCCAGATATGCGCCTCGCCGGTGGGCCGCAGATGATCGAAATCAGCCGTGACGGCCGCCGCGTCTATGCCACCAACTCGTTGTACGCGGCTTGGGATGAGGTCTTCTACCCCGCCGGCGTCGGCGCGTGGATGGCCAAGCTGGACGCCGACACCGAGTCCGGCGGGCTTGCGCCCGACCCGGCGTTCTTCCCGCGCGGGGACGATTTTCGCGGCCTGCGGGTGCACCAGACCCGGCTGCAGGGTGGTGACGCGTCGAGCGACTCCTACTGCTTCACCGACTGACTCAGCTGAACCACCAGCTCGTTGGCGGGCACGTGATGGCCCCGCTCGCAACGGATCTCGACAGTCGCCTCGGCGCCGCAATCCTTGTGCGCAAGCTGTAGCGACGCGTTGTACGGCAGGTGCCGTCGACCCCACTCGAACATCGCCCACACCACCGGCATGAAATCCGTCCCAGCGGTGGTGAGCACATACTCGTCGCGGCTGCGCTGCCCCGGTTCCTTGTAAGGCCTGCGCTCAAGCAGGCCGGCGTCCACGAGTTCGGCCAGCCGCGCCGAGGCCGCTGCCTTGGTGATGCCGACGCGTCGCCAGAAGTCTTCGAACCGGGTGGTGCCGTAGAACGCCTCCCGCATGATCAGCATTGCCGACTTGGTGCCCAGCAATGCCATTGTCTTCTCGATCGGGCACTCGCCGACGGCCGACCACTTGTCACGGTCGGCCAGCGGCCCTTGCAGCACTGTCATGCACGTCACTCTTTCCCTGGGTTGTTCTCACTATACCTAGGTGTTATAGCTGGATATAGCGAGCACTACTCAGCGTCGAGTCTGTCAGGAGGCGGCAATGGCCGGATACGTGGGCCGGGATGCAGTCATCGTGGGTGCGGTACGCACCCCGATCGGAAAAGGAAAGGCCGGCGGAGCGCTGCACGACGTGCTGCCGGTCGACCTTCTGGCGCACAGCCTGAAGGAATTGGTCAACAGGACCGGAATCGATCCGGCGCAGATCGATGACGTCATCGCGGGCGCGGTCACCCAGGTGGGCGACCAGGCGGTCAACATCGCCCGCAACGCGGTGCTGGGCGCCGGCTTCCCCGAGAGTGTGCCCGGTACGACGGTCGACCGTCAGTGCGGCAGCAGCCAGCAGGCCATCAGCTTCGCGGCCCAGGGCGTCATCTCGGGCGCCTACGACGTCGTGATCGCCGCGGGTGTCGAGTCAATGGGCCGGGTGCCGATGGGCTCGAGTGTGTTGCCTGGTAGCGATCCGTTCGGTCAAATGGCGCAGCGTTATCCGGAAGGCCTTGTACCGCAGGGCATCAGCGCGGAGTTGATCGCCGCGAAGTGGGGCTTCTCCCGGCAGCAGCTTGACGAGTTCTCCGCGGGCAGCCACGAAAAGGCCGCGGCGGCAACCAAAGAGGGCCGATTCGACAACGAACTGGCACCGATCGCCGGCCTCACGACGGACGAGATCATCCGGCCCGGGACCACCGTCGACACGCTGGCAGGTTTGCAGCCGGCGTTCTACAACCCTGCGTATGAGGCGCGCTTCCCACAGATCACATGGGAGATCACCGCAGGCAACTCATCGCCGCTGTCGGACGGCAGCGCAGCGGTGTTGATCACCACCAGCGAAGCGGCACAGCGCCTCGGCCTGCGTCCGCTGGCCCGCATCCATACGGCCACGGTCGTCGGGTCGGACCCGCTGTACATGCTGACCGGTGTCATCCCCGCGACCGAAAAGGTCCTGCAGCGAGCAGGTTTGCCGCTCGCCGACATTGATCTGTTCGAGGTGAACGAGGCGTTCGCACCTGTGGTCCTTGCGTGGGCTCACGATGTCGGCGCTGATTTGGCGAAGACGAACGTCAACGGCGGCGCGATCGCGATCGGTCACCCGCTGGGCGCCAGCGGTGCGCGCATCATGACGACGATGGTCAACGCGCTCGAACAGCGCGGCGGCCGCTATGCCCTGCAGACGATGTGTGAAGCCGGCGGCATGGCCAACGCCACCATCATCGAGCGGCTATAAGACTTGCCCCTCCCCGATTGCACTCAGGGTCGTGATCCGGTGCCTTTCACGACCCTGAGTGCAATCCCTAGACCCGCTGCAGTTCGAACAGCGGGATGACGCGGCTCGTCTTCGCTTGGTACTCACCGAAACCTGGCGCCAACTCGACAACCTTCGGATATGTCGCGTCGCGCTCCTCGGACGGCAACTCGCGCACGGTCACGTCGTAGGCGTCGGTGCCGACTTCGATGTGCGCCCGCGGGTTGGCCCGAACGTTGTGCACCCAGTCGGGGTTGGTGTCGGCGCCGGCCTTCGAGCCGACGATGATCATCTTCTGATCGATCGTCAGATAGGCCAGCGGCGCCAGCCGAGGCCGGCCCGACTTGGCGCCGGTGGTCGTGAGCAGAAGAAGGGTCGCGCCTTCGAAGGGGCCGCCGACCTTCCCCCCATTGGCGCGGAACTCATCGACGATGTTCTTGTTGAACGCCTTCATCGTTTCCGCGTCGGGTATTTCAGTCATGGAATCTCCTTTAATGCAGTCAACAATTGTTCGGCTACGGATTCGGGCCGCGGGCGCAGCGAGCCTATCCGCAGGATCAGGTGTTCAGCGCCCGCGTCGACGTAGCGGGCCAGCCAATCAAGACACTCCTGGACCGAGCCGCCACGTATCGCCTGGACGTGGCGCATCACGTCGAGCGGTTGGCCGTAGTAGGCGCGCAGGTACTCGTCGAGTTCGGCGTCGGCGCCCGCACCACTGAGGTTCACAGTCGCGTACAACGCCGGAGTGATCTCGCGGACGGCGTGCGCGCGGATCCGATCCCAGGCTCGCGCATAGGCATTGGGGTCGGGCAGGTACGGCAGCCAGCCGTCATAGGTGGCCGACACGCGCTCGATGACTTTCGTCGTGTCGCCGCCCGCCAGCCACACCGGCGGGCCGCCCGCTCGCGCAGGCGGCAGCGCATCCGCGAATTCGCCTTGGCCACTCCATGTCTCGCGCCACAGCGCCACCGTCTTGTCCAGCCGGGTGCCGCGTCCGGCGAACGGCATTCCGACCGCGTCGAATTCACGGCGGCTCTCCGGCAGCGGCGCGCCCGACCCGAGCCCGAGAATCAGCCTGCCGCCAGACAACTGGTCGACGGTGGCCGCCTGCGCCGCAGCGAGAAGCGGTTGGCGCAACGACCCGATGAGCGCCGCGGTGCCGAGCGCGACCCGCTCCGTCACAGCCGCGACCGCGGACAGGATCGACAGCGGTTCGCCACGAGTCCGCGCCAAGAGTGAGTCGCCGACCCACACCGAGTCGAAGCCGGCCGCTTCCGCAGTTCGCGCGAACTCCACCAGGCCCTGCGCGTCGTGCTGTCCCGTCATGGTGGTTTCCCGGCTGGGCAGCATGATCCCGACGCGCACCGGCATCGCGTCCTACGCCTTGTCGAGTTCGAAGATCGGGATCACGCGGCTGACCTTCGCCTGGAAATCGGCGAATTGCGGGGCGATCGCGGTGACCTTGGGAACAATCGCCTCACGGTCGGCGCCCGTCAGTTCGCGGGCGATGACGTCGAAGGACTCCTCGCCGAGTTCGACGTGCGCGCGGGGATTGGCACGAAGGTTGTGCACCCACGCCGGGTTGACGTCGGCGCCGCCATACCCCGCGATGACCACCAACTTCCCGTCGATGCGCTTGCACGACAACGGCGACACTCGCGGTTCACCCGACTTGGCTCCGGTGGTTGTCAGCAGCAGCAACTCGTTGCCCTCGAAGGCGCGCACCTTGCCGTCGTTGGCGCGGAACTCGTCGGCGATCTTCGCGTTGAACGCTTTCGTAGTCTCGATATCGGGTGGCTGGGTCATTGCTCCTTCAAGCTTCATACGCTTGGGGTCTATTCCCGGGGACTCGAGTATTGCAGTACTCGGTACAGCAGGTCAGCGGGGCGTGATGATCAGTTGATGACCGACACGCGCGGACCTGAGGTAGACGTCGTCGTGGTGGGCGCGGGGATTGCCGGTTTGTACCTGTCCTACCGGCTGAGCCGAGCGGGATACCGCATGCGGATTTTCGAAGCGACCGACGACCTCGGCGGCACGTGGTACTGGAACCGCTATCCCGGGGCCCGGGTCGACATCCCCAGCATCGACTACATGTACAGCTTCGATCCCGACTGGCGGAGCGGCTGGCAATGGTCGGAGAAGTACGCCACCCAGCCGGAGATTTTGCGCTACTTGAACCACGTCGCCGACAAGCACGACCTGCGCCGCCACATCACCTTCTCGACCAGGGTGCAGCAGGCGCACTGGGACGACGAAGCGTCGCTGTGGCACGTCCATACCGACTCCGGCGACGACGTCACCACTCGGTTCGTCGTGATGGCCTCCGGATGTCTGTCCATGCCAAAGCCTCCCGAGATCGACGGTCTTGACCGGTTCGCGGGCGAGGTGTACCTCACCAGCCGCTGGCCGCACGAGCCCGTCGACTTCGCCGGCAAGCGCGTGGCCGTCATCGGCACGGGTTCCTCTGGGGTGCAGTCGATTCCGGCCATCGCCGAACAGGCGCAACAAGTGGTGGTTTTTCAGCGCACCCCGACGTTCTGCATCCCGGCGCACAACGGGCCGGTGACCCCGGAGATGCTCGCGCCACTCGACAACGAAGCCGAATACCGCGCCGCGGCAAAGGTGTCGCCGAACGGCATCCCGGCAGAGCGCAACATCACCCCGACGTTCAGCGTCTCGGAGACCGCTCGCCAACAGCGCTATGAACAGGTCTGGGAGTGGGGGCTGCTGCTGGAGTCGTTCACCGTGTTCGCCGACGTGCTCAGCAATCCCGCTGCCAACCACGAGTTCGCCGAATTCGTCAGGAACAAGATCCGCTCCATCGTCGACGATCCGCAGACGGCTCTCGAGCTGTGCCCGACCGAGTACCCCATCGGGACGAAGCGGCCATGCCTCGACACGAACTATTACGCCACCTACAACCTGCCGCACGTACGCCTTGTCAACATCCGGAAACACCCGATCCGACACATCACCCAAACCGGGATCGATACGGCCGACGAATCCTTCCCCGTCGACATGATTGTGTTCGCTACCGGTTTCGACGCCATGACGGGTGCGATCACAGCCGTGGACATCAAGGGCCGCAACGGCTTGGCGCTGAGCGAGAAGTGGGCGAATGGGCCGCAGACTTACCTCGGATTGACGACGGTCGGCTTCCCCAACCTGTTCTTGATCACCGGCCCGGGAAGCCCGTCGGTGCTGTCAAACATGACCGTCTCGATCGAACAGCACGTGGACTGGGTGCTCGACTGTCTCGGTCATATGAGCGCCTCCGGTCTTGACGTCATCGAGCCCACCGAAACGGCTGAGGCCGGGTGGATGCAACATGTCACCGACTGCGGTGCCATCACGCTCTTCCCCACCGCTAACTCCTGGTACATGGGCGCCAATGTGCCAGGCAAGCCGCGAGTCTTCCTGCCGTACTGTGCGGGCGTCGACTTCTACCGCGCCAGTTGCGACGAGGTCGTGGCCCGAAACTACTTGGGCTTCACGCTGTCTGGCCCGACCGGCTCGAAATGCAACGACGGTGTGGTCCGCCGGTTGCAGCCCGACGTCGAGATGGTCCTGATGGAGATGGCGGCGATGGAGCTGCCGCTGATGGAATCGATGTCAGTACCGGAAGCCCGCGCGTTCTACCTGCAGTTGCAGGCGGACCGGCCGCCCGGCCCGGATGTCGGTGAGATCGTCGACGGTGTATTGCCCGGCACCACAGGCGATCTCGCATACCGGCTGTATCGCCCCTCAACGCCCGGCCCGCACCCCGTCGTCCTCTACTTCCACGGCGGCGGTTGGGTGGTTGGCGATGCCGTTTCGGATGATCCGCTGTGCAGGGACCTCTGCGCGCGCACCGACGCGATCGTCATCTCGGCGGATTACCGCCACGCGCCAGAGCACCGGTTCCCGGCGGCGGTCGACGACGCCATGGCCGCGCTGCGGTGGGTCGCCGACAATGCCGAGGCGCTCGGAGGCATACCGGGTCAACTCGCGGTGGCCTGCTGGAGCGCAGGTGCCGGTCTCACCGCGGTGGTCTGCCAACTGGCGCGAGACATGGGCGGTCCGCACATCGTCGGGCAGGTCTTGTTGACGCCGCCCACGAGCGGTGGCACCGCGATGACGTCATTCGTCGAGAACGCCGAGGGCTACCTGTTGACGACGCCGCTGACCGAGTGGTTCTACAACCACTACATCGACCAAGCGCAGCGCAGCGACCCACGCTTCGCTCCGTTGCGTGCCGACGATTTGTCCGGGCTGCCGCCCGCGATCGTGGTCACCGCAGAGTTCGACCCGCTGCGCGACGACGGCAGAGCGTACGCCGCCGCGCTGGCGGCCGCGGGCGTCCCGACCGAGCACCTCGGCGCCAGGGGCCACACCCACCATTCGGTGACGATGGTGGACGTCGCGATTTCGGGTGCCCCGATACGCGCCGAGATGGCCGACGCATTGCGCCGCTTCTTCGCGGCGGTTCGCACACCCGAGCCGGCTTAGTCCTTTTTCTCGGGTTTGGCGTCGATTCCCGATTCCTTGCGCTGCTGCGGCGTGATCGGCGCGGGTGCACCGGTCAGCGGGTCGACGCCGCCCCCGGATTTCGGGAATGCAATGACCTCGCGGATCGAGTCCATGCCCGACAGCAGCGAGTTGATCCGGTCCCATCCGAACGCGATGCCGCCGTGCGGCGGTGCGCC
>Ga0070665_100004863_pt1 | contig 13962 bp, 10 predicted proteins | sample KBSS13metaG_FD_65862 | JGI IMG/M metagenome (GOLD analysis project Ga0070665, IMG submission 65862) | Switchgrass rhizosphere microbial communities from Kellogg Biological Station, Michigan, USA - KBS S1-3 metaG | ecosystem: Host-associated > Plants > Roots > Rhizosphere > Soil ... | reverse complement strand
GCCTGAAGGCCTGCACTACACGGAGTCGACGCTGTCATGGGCAAAGGGGACGCCACTGCTGTCCGTCGATTTGCCAATGTTTATGAGGACGCGGGCCTCGCGCTTCCCGGCGGTGGGATGGGAACGTTCAGAAATGGGATTCGAGAAACGCCCGGAGTTCGCGGAACGCCTTTCCGCGATGGCTGACGGCCGCCTTCCGGTCTCCGGCTTCGGCGAGGGTCACGCCGAATGGCGGGTAGAAAAAGATCGGGTCGTAGCCGAACCCGCCATCTCCTTTGGGCTCGGGTGAGATGCGGCCTTCGACGGTTCCCGTCGCTTCGAACAGGACGCGATCGCCGCGCACGAGCGCGAGCGCGCAGACGAATCGCGCGCCGCTCTCACGCTGGTTCCTGGCGCTCAACGCAGCATCGATCAACGCAAACTTTTGCGGGTACGAGAGATCCACACCGCCAAAGCGTGCCGATTCCACGCCGGGCGCGCCGTCCAGGGCGTCGATCGCGAGCCCCGAGTCCTCGGCGACTGTCAGCTCTCCGGTCGTTGCGGCGTAGTACAGCGCCTTGGCGCGCGCGTTTTCCTCGAACGTCGTGCCTGTCTCCTCGGGCGCGACGATCTCGGGCCATCTGGCAAGCGTGACCAGCTCGACCGGACTGCCGGCGAGCATTTGTCGGATTTCGTCAACCTTGTGGCGGTTGGATGTGGCAACAACCAATACAGTCATCCGTCGCTGGCGTCAGGGGGAGTCTATATCTTGGGTGGCCGCGGGCGGCGACCCGAAGGTCGGCCGCCCGGGGATCGGGGAAGGTGGTTCGGCCGGCTGGTGATGGCTCAATGGCAAGAATTACAGCCCAGCCGGCGCGGAGAGACTCGATGGGTGAACGACTTCAGGCTGCTCCGACGTAACGAGGACGAAGGGACGCCTTGACCGGCGTCGCCTGCTCGACTTTCATGAACGCGCCGTCGCGGGTCTGGTACAGAAACTTCGCATCAACGAGCGCGCCAAGTAACGCTTCACACATAGCCGAATCAAGTCCCCACAGGCGGCGCGCCTGAGCTCCCGTGAGACGCAACCCCGGCATTTCAAGAAACTCACCCTGGACTCGCCTGAGCACTTCGTCTATTGGTCGGTTTTGCTCCGGCTTCATCGCCAACCTCCGCCACGCAGATTTGTCTTGCTCTTGAACTCTTAGAGAAAGAGCAACGCATATGCCACAGGCCCGTTTTCGCAAATTGATTGGGCGGGCGCTGAAAAGACAGCCAGATCTGCAGTAGGACCGAAACAGCTCGTCCACGGGCACAGCGCGCCGTGTATTCAGCTGTTGGGTTCGAGGGCGTCAGGTGTAGGAATTTCCGTCAGCAAGCCGACACGGATCCTGTCCCAGAAATTGCATCCGCACGCGCCATGACTGAACATGAACTGAACCTGACGACGCACCGCGCAGCGGAGAGCGTGTGGAAACGCAGCGGGTGGGACGGGACGCGCGAGCAGCTGGCGATGACCCGCTGGCTGGTCGGCATCGGCGGCGGTGCACTCGCGGTGCAAGGTCTTCGTCAACGCAGGACCTCCGGCTGGATGCTCGCCGGCCTCGGAAGCGGTCTCGCCTGGTGGGCGCTCACCGGCGAGGGCGACCTGTCTGACGCCCGTCGATGGTTCACCCATGCGCTCGAGCGAGCCGGCTGGACGTCCGACGATCGCGTGCATGACGAGTCGGCCGAGTCATTTCCGGCGAGCGATGCGCCGTCCTGGACGCCGACGACGGGGACGGGGCTCACTAGCCGGTCGCGGGTTCGGTGATGCTGCGTGCGCTGAGGGTTCCGATCTCCTGGTCGGAGCTGCTCACGCGCACGTACCGCGAGGTGCTGGCCGACAACTGCCTGGGCCTGGCCGCGCAGCTCGCGTACTATTTTTTTCTCGCGCTGTTTCCGGCACTCCTGTTTCTCGTCGCGATCGTCAGCTTCGTGCCGATCACTGGGCTGCTGGACGCGATTACCCAGGATCTCGCCCGAATTGCCCCGGGTGAGGTCCTGGTCATCGTTCAGGATCAGATCCTCAAGATCGCGCACGAAAAGAATGGCGGCCTGCTCACGCTCGGCATGCTCGGGACCATCTGGAGCACATCCTCGGGGCTCGACGCCATCATCGACACGCTGAACCAGGCCTACGACATCCAGGAGGGCCGTTCGTGGTGGCGGGTGAAGCTGCTGGCGCTCGGCCTCACGTGCGCGCTCGCCGTCTTCGTCGTCGCGTCCTTCGGCCTGGTGCTCATCGGTCCGACGCTCGCGGAAAAAATCGCGCAGTGGGCCCACCTCGGTCCGGCCTTCGCGTGGGGATGGGCGATCCTCCAATGGCCCGTCATCTTCGCGCTCGTCGCACTGGGAATCGCGATCATCTACTACTACGCGCCCGACGCGGTGCAGGAATGGGTCTGGATTACGCCGGGGTCTTTGCTGGCGACGGCGCTCTGGATGCTGGTTTCGCTGGCGTTCAAGTTCTACGTCTCTCACTTCGCCACCTATAACGCCACCTACGGTGCGATCGGCGGGGTCATCGTGCTGATGTTGTGGTTCTACCTGTCGGCGTTCGCGGTGCTGGTGGGCGCCGAGCTCAATTCCGAAATCGAACACGCGTCTCCGTATGGGAAGGACCCCGGCGAGAAGGTGGCCGGAGAGAAGAAGATGATCGGCGCCGTGGCCGAGCAGAACCGGCGCACAGGCGAGGCCACCGCCGTGCTCGCACCAGTCGGCATGCCGGGGAACTGCGACATCGACGCGGAGCTTCCGCGCGAGCCCCGGGCTGCGCCCCATTGAGACTCGACAGAAAAATCCCGTCATAGACGTTCCACACGTTCGTCGACGCTCCAGTATTAGAATGAGCGCCTGGTGGTGGACAAGCTCTTTCGGCTCCTGTTCAAGTATCCGCCGCTCATGTTCCAGCAGGGCGACTTCGCCTGGGGCCTGTCGCGTCCCGTTCTGCTGGTCGTTGCGGCCGCGGCGGCCATTGCGCTGCTCGCGCTGCTGACGTACCGCGGCGTATCGGCGGCCGAACGTCCGCGGGACCGCGTGGTACTGGTCTGCCTGCGCCTCGCGGCGCTCGCCGTCCTCATCTTCTGCCTGTTCCGACCGGCGCTCATCCTCAAGGCCGCTGTCCCTCAGCAGAACTTCCTGGGCGTGCTCGTCGACGACTCGCGGAGCATGTCGATCGCGGATCTGAACGGCCAGACCCGCAGCACGTTCATCCAGCAGCAGTTCTCCGGCGCGAACGCCAGATTGCTCGACGCGCTGTCGCAGCGCTTCGTGGTCCGCTTCTTCAGTTTTTCATCCTCCTCCGATCGCGTTGCGTCGGCAGCCGACCTGAAATTCGGCGGCACGGCGACGCGTCTCGCGACAGCGCTCGACCGTGCCCGCGACGAGCTCGCCGGCCTGCCGCTCGCCGGTCTGGTGATGGTGACCGACGGCGCCGACACGTCCGACGCGGCCATCGACGAAACGCTGGCAAGCCTGAAGGCCCGATCGATTCCGGTCTTCACCGTCGGCGTCGGCGAGGAACACTTCGCGCACGACGTGCAGGTGACACGCGTCGAGACGCCGCGCAGCGTGCTCAAAGGCACTGCTCTGGTCGTCGACGTCGTGCTGTCGCAGACCGGCTACGCCGGCAAGACCGTGCCGCTCAGCGTGGAAGACGATGGCCGGATCGTGAACACGCAGGAAGTGACGCTCCCGCCCGACGGCGAATCGGCGACGGTGAAGGTGCGCTTCACCGCCAGCGAGGCGGGCGCGCGCACGTTCAAGTTCAAGGTCCCGACCCAAGCGGGCGAGCAGGTCACGCAGAACAACGCGCGGGACGCGCTCATCCAGGTGAACGACCGCGCGGAGAAGGTGCTGTACTACGAAGGCGAGCCGCGGTTCGAGTACAAGTTCCTGCGCTCTGGCGTCGCCGGCGATTCGAACCTGCAGGTGTTCTCGATCGACCGGACCGCGGAGAACAAGTACTACCGCCAGTCGCTCAACAATCGCGACGAGCTGGCCGGCGGTTTCCCGAAGACGCGTGAAGAGCTCTTCGAGTATCGCGGGTTGATTCTCGGCAGCGTGGAGGCGGCCTCCTTCACGCCCGAACAGCTGCGCATGATCGCGGACTTCGTCAACAAGCGCGGCGGCGGCCTGCTGATGCTGGGCGGCCGGCGGTCGTTTGCCGAAGGCGGCTGGGGCGGCACACCGGTTGGCGACGTGCTGCCGGTCGTGCTCGAAAACGCGAACCCGAAATACTTCTCCGAGCTGTTCCAGGCGCGGCCCACGCGCGACGGCGCAACGTTCCCGGTCACGCAGGTCGGCGCCGACGAGAAATCGTCGAGCGCGAAATGGAACGAGATGGCGCCGATTTCGAGCGTCAACCCGGTGCGGTTGGCGAAGCCAGGCGCCACGGTGCTGCTGAGCGGGATCGACAGCCGCAAGCAGGAGCAGATCGTCCTCGCCTATCAGCGCTACGGACGCGGCAAGGCGATCGCCCTGCCGGTTCAGGACACGTGGCTCTGGCAGATGGACCCGAAGACGCCGGTGACCGATTCGACGCACGCGATGTTCTGGCGGCGGTTGATCCGCTGGCTCGTCGACGGCGTGCCTGAACAAGTCAACGTGACGACCACCGCGGATCGCGTCGAGCCTGGCGAAACCGTGAAGCTGTCGGCCGAAGTGCTGGACGCCGCATACGTCGAAGTCAACGACAGCCGCGTCGTCGCGCGCGTGACGTCGCCGTCGGGCAAGACCACGGAAGTCCCGGTCGAGTGGACGGTGTCGAAGGACGGCGAGTATCGCGCCACCTTCACACCGGACGAGTCGGGCATCTACGACGTCAAGGTCAACGCCGCGCGCGATCAAAAGGATCTCGGAACCGCCGACATGCACGTACGCGTCTCGGCCGGCGACGCGGAGTACTTCGACGCGGCCATGCGCGCGCCGCTGCTCAAGCGGATCGCGGAAGACACAGGAGGCCGGTTCTTCACGCCCGCCAATGCGTTGTCCCTGCCCGAGGCCATCAGCTACAGCGGACGAGGCGTCACGGTCGTCGAGGAGCGCGAGCTGTGGGACATGCCGGCGTTGTTCCTCGCGCTGGTCGGTCTGATCGCGGCCGAGTGGGGATACCGGCGCATGCGAGGCCTGGCGTGAGATCGCGATCGGAAGAAACCGCGGAGACCGCGAAGCACGCAAAGAAAATAGATTCTCTGCGGTCTTTGCGATCTTTGCGGTTTTTTCTTATCGCGTCTTTTTTCAGTGTGATGTCTGTATCGAGCGGATTCGCGCAGCAGACGCATCTGCTCGTCATCACGGGCGTGCCTGGCGATGAGGAGCACGCGCAGAAATTCCAGACGTGGGCGACGACCTTCATCGAGGCGGCCAAGAAGAAGGACGCCGTGCCCGACGCCAACATTACTTCCCTCTCCGACAAGCAGTCGACGCGCGCCGGCGTCGAGAAGGCGTTCGCGGATCTCGGATCGCGGGTGAAGCCCGGCGACGCCGTCTTCATCCTGCTGCTCGGGCACGGCAGCTTCAACGGCACGCAGGCCTTCTTCAACCTCCCTGGTCCTGACCTCACCGTGGAGGAATGGAACAAACTGGTCACGAAACTGCCGGCCCAGCGCGTGGCGTTCGTCAACACCGCGAGCTCGAGCGGCGCGTTTCTTCCAGCGATCGCGGCGCCGGGGCGGGTGATCGTCACCGCGACCAAGACCGGCGGCGAGCGCAACGAGACGCAGTTTCCCGAATTCTTCGTCGCCGCCTACAACGATCCGGCGGCCGATCGCGATCGCAACGGCCATGTGTCGGTCGCCGAAGCCTTCGAGTACGCGAAGACGAAGGTGGTGCAGGCGTTTCAGCAGAAAGGCCTGCTGTTGACCGAGCACGCCGTGATGGACGATGGCGGCGAGGGGCATCTGGCGTCGACGCTGTTTCTCGGCACCGGCCGCGCCGAAGGCGCGCTGGCGGTGGATCTTTCGAACCCGGCGATGAAGGCGCTCGTCGACGAGAAGGACGCCATCGATGCGCAGATCGCGGCGTTGAAGCTGAAGAAGAGCTCGATGGACGACGCGCAATACGAGGCGCAGCTCGAAAAGCTGCTGACCGAGCTCGCGCTGAAGACGAAGGCGATCCGGGATCTCCAGTCGAAGAAGGAACAGCTGTGAGGCGGATGGCGGCGGTGGCGCCGATCATCGGCGTCCTGATCTTCGCCAGCGTCGCGACCGCGGTGGCCCAGCGCAGGGGCGGGTTCGGAGGAGGCGGCGGCCGGTTCGCGCAGATTCCCATCGTGCCGAATGCACCGTATGACGGGCGCTTCACCTTCGTGCGCGTCCGCTACGGCCCCGACTACGGCTTCGCCTCGCAGCGCCTGCCCTGGTCGCACGACTACCCGGCCGGCGAACAGCACTTCATGAAGATCGTCAACGAGCTGAGCCTGCTGGCTCCTCGCACGTCGGAAACCAATATCCTGACGTTCGACGACCCGCAGCTCTTCAAGTACCCGGTCGCATATCTCTGCGAGCCCGGCGGATGGACCTTGTCGGATCAGGAGGCTGTCAGCCTGCGGACGTATCTGCAGAAAGGCGGCTTCATGATCGTCGACGACTTCCGCTATCAGCACTGGGGCAATTTCGAATCGCAGATCATGCGGGTCCTGCCCGAGGCGCGCATCTACGACATGACCCTCGAGGACCCGATTTTTCACGCGTTCTTCGAAATCCGGACGCTCGACGTGCCGCAGTACTACGATCCGCCGCCGGCCATCTTCCGCGCGATCTACGAGAACAACGACCCGACCAAGCGGATTCTGGTGATGATCAATTACAACACCGACATCTCCGAGTACTGGGAGTGGTCGGACACGGGTCTCAAGCCGATCGACGAATCGAACGAGGCGTACAAGCTCGGAGTGAACTACGTCATTTACGGTATGACACACTAGAGAGAACGGGAACGGAGGGTACGGAGGGAACGGGTTTACAGGAGGAACGGAGCAACAGAGACGAGCAGAGAAGACAAGATCTTGTTTTCTCTGTTCGTCTCCGCTGCTCCGTTCCTCTGTGTGAATCCGTTCCCTCCGTATCCTCCGTGTCCACGAGAGGGGCCAATCGTGAGCATCGACACCGTGGATTTCGAGTCCGCCGACGACATCGCGCTGGCGGACAAGATGAAAGTCGGCCGGCAGGCCATCATCACCGAGCTGGGCAAGCGGATCATCGGGCAGTCGGACGTCATCGATCTCATCCTGCTGTCGCTGTTCGTGGGCGGCAACAGCCTCATCGTCGGCGTCCCCGGGCTGGCGAAGACGCTGCTGGTGGCGACGCTCGCGCGGGTGCTGGAGCTCAAGTTCAACCGCATCCAGTTCACGCCCGACCTGATGCCGTCCGACATCACCGGCACGGACATCATCCAGGAAGATGCCGGCGGCCGCCGCTCGATGGTGTTCGCGCCGGGACCCATCTTCGCCAACATCGTCCTGGCCGACGAAATCAACCGCACGCCCCCGAAGACGCAGTCCGCGCTGCTCGAGGCGATGCAGGAACATCGCGTCACGATCCAGGGACGCACCTACGATCTGGTCGAGCCGTTCTTCGTCTTCGCGACGCAGAACCCCATCGAGCTCGAGGGCACCTATCCGCTGCCCGAGGCTCAGCTCGATCGCTTCATGTTCCACATCGTGATCGAGCATCCGCCCGAAGATGAAGAGTTCGACGTCGTGCGCGCGACGACGGCGATCATCGATCCGCATTACCGGCAGCCGGTGAACGGGGACGACCTGGTCGCGTTCCAGCGCCTCGTGCGCCGCGTGCCGGTCGCCGACGCCGTGCTGCGCTACGCGCTCCACATCGTCCGCACGAGCCGTCCCAAGTCGCCGCAGGCGCCGGAGATCGTGAAGAAGTTCGTCGCGTTCGGCGGCAGCGTGCGCGCGGCGCAGTATCTCGTGCTCGGCGCGAAGGCACGCGCGCTGACGCTCGGCCGCTATCACGTCAGCTACGACGACATTCGCGCGCTGGCGCACCCGGTGCTGCGGCACCGCGTCCTGACGAATTTCCGCGCCGAGTCCGAGGGCGTCACGTCGGACGCGATCATCGACGAGTTGCTGACCGCGGTTCCCGTACCGAAGAGCGGCATGTAGAACAGGAAAAAACCGCGCGGTTTCTTCCGTGATGACGATGAGCACAAGCAAAGCGATCCCGGGCGCGCAATTCATCGACCCCAAGGTGCTGATGCGCGTCGGCAACCTGGAGCTGGTGGCGCGCAACGTCGTAGAAGGCTTCATCAACGGCCTCCATCGCGCGCCGTTCTTCGGCGCGTCGATCGACTTTGCGGAGCACCGCGGTTACGTGGCGGGCGACGACATCCGCCGCGTGGACTGGCGCCTCTACGCCCGCACGGATCGGTTCTATGTGAAGCAGTACGAAGCCGACACGAACACCAACCTGTCGGTCCTGCTGGACATCTCCCGCTCGATGAAGTTCTCGAGCCGCGGCATCCCGAAGCTCGAATACGGCTGCTACATCGGCGGGTGCCTCGCCTATCTCGCGCAGCGCCAGCGCGATCGCGTCGGCATGTTGACGTTCGACAACGACATCGTCACGCACATCCCGCCGTCGGCGAAGCACTTCAACGTCGTGCTGGGCGCGATGGAAAAAGCGAAGGCCGAACGGCCGGGCAACCTGGCGGTCCCGCTCAACAAGATGGCGGAGCATTTCAAGCGCAAGGGCATCATCGTGCTGATTTCGGACTTCTACGAGGAGCCCGAAGCCGTGCTCGAGGCCATTCGCCCGCTCAAGTTTCTCGGCAACGACCTGATCGTGTTTCACGTCCTGGATCCGGCCGAGATCGACTTCGGCTACGAGGACGCCTCGAGCTTCCAGGATCTCGAGACGGGCGAGCAGGTGCCGGTCGTGCCGCAGTCGCTGGTGAAGGAATACCGCGCGATGATCCAGGCCCACATCGCGTCGCTGACGACCAAGTTCTCCGAGCACCGCATCGACTACACCGTGCTCAACACCGCGGAGCCGCTCGACCGCGCGCTCTTCAGCTATTTGTCCGCCCGGGAGCGGCTCATGAGGGTCCGGTGAGATGGTGTTCCTGACACCGTTCTTCCTGCTCGGCCTCGCCGCCATCGCGATCCCCGTTCTGGTTCACCTCATCCAGCGCGAGAAGAAGCACGTCGTCGAGTTTCCATCGTTGATGTTCGTGCGCCGGATCCCGTACCAATCGGTCCGGCGCCGGCGTATTCGACACTGGGCCCTGCTGTTGATGCGCGCCGCGGCCATCGCGCTCATCGTCGCCGCGTTCGCGCGGCCGTTCCTGCGGCAAGGGGCCGCGGCCGCCGCGGCCAGCGGCGGCGCGCGCGAGATCGTCATCCTGCTCGACCAGTCGGCGAGCATGGGATACGGGGATCACTGGACGCGAGCGCAGGATGCCGCACGCGGGCTCGTGCGCGGACTCGGCACCGACGATCGGGCCACGCTGGTGCTGTTCAACAAGAACGCCGAAGAGAACATGCGTGCGACCGCCGACCGCACGCGCCTCGAGGCCGCGATCAACGCCGCGAAAGTCGGATCGGGCGCCACGCGCTACGGTCCAGCGCTGAAGCTCGCGGAGAGCATCCTGAGCCGATCCCCGGTCAAGCGGCGCGAGGCGATTCTGATCAGCGATTTCCAGCGCAGCGGCTGGAGCGGCTCAGAGGAAGTGCGTTTCCCGGAGGGGATGACGATCAGCACGGTGTCGGTCGCCTCGCCGAACACCGCGAACCTCGCGGTGCCTTCCGTCGCGTTCGCGCGCTCGTCGTTCTCGGGACAAGAGCGGCTGACGGTGACCGCCGGTCTCAGCAACAAGGGAGACGAGGCGCTGAAGGACGTGCCGGTCACGCTGACCATCGACGGTCACGAAATCCAGACCGAGAAGGCGAACGTGGCGCCGCACGCCTCCGGTTCGGTCTCGTTCACGCAGTTCACGTTGTCGACGCCGAACGTCCGCGGCTCGGTGCGGGCAGGCACCGATCCAATGCCGGCGGACAACACGTTCAATTTCGTCCTCGCGCCGAGCGAGCCCGTCTCTCTCGTCATCGTGGACAATGGCGACCGCGCCAGCTCGAGCCTGTTCCTCGCCAAGGCGCTGGGGATCGGGACGACGCCAGTGTTTCAGGTGGACGTAACCTCGGCCTCCCGGCTGACGCCGGCCGCGCTCGAAAAACGCGCGGTGGTCATCCTCAACGACACGGTGTTCCCGCCCGCGGGCGGCGGCGGTACCCTGAAGAAGTTTCTCGAACGCGGCGGCGGCCTGCTGGTCGTCAGCGGCGATCACTCGACCTGGCCGCAAGGAGAATCTGAGCTGCTGCCGGGCCGGTTCGGCGCGGCCGTCGATCGCACCACCGGGCGCAGCGGGTCGCTCGGGTTCCTGGACTACAGCCATCCGGTCTTCGAGGTGTTCAAGGCGCCGCGCAGCGGCGACTTCTCCGCCGCGCACGTCTTCCGCTACCGCGCACTCCAGACGACGCCGGCCGACCGCATCCTCGCGCGGTTCGACGATGGCGCGGTGGCGGCGGCGGAGCGGCGAATCGGCGGCGGGCGGTCCATCGTGTGGACATCGACGCTCGACGATTCGTGGACCGACATCGCGGTCAAGCCCGTGTTTCTGCCGATGGTGCATCAGCTCGTCCGATATCTGGCGCACTACGAACCGCCGACCTCGTGGCTCACGGTCGGACAGGTGCTCGATCTGGCCGCTCGCGCACGCGGGCGCGGCGATCGCACCGACCGCATCGTCGTGACGCCGTCGGGAGAGCGGATTTCCCAGTCGAGCGTGGGCGAAGGCGGTGAGGGGCTGCTGGAGCTCAACGAGCAGGGGATCTACGAGATCCGTTCCACCGGTGCCGCAAACGGACGCCCGGAGGCGATCGCCGTCAATATCGACCCCGCCGAGTCGGATCTGAGCCCGATCGATCCGCGAGAGCTCGTCGCGGCCGTCACCGGCCATGCGACCCCGACCGCGGCACAGCCGGCACAGTCTCAAGAGATGACCCGCGAGGAATCGGAGAGGCGGCAGAGCCTGTGGTGGTACCTGCTCATGACCGGTTTGCTGCTGCTGGCGGCCGAAACGGTCATCGCAAACCACCTGTCGCGTAAGGAAAAGTTCCTGTAATCTGTTCGTGTCACGGGCGGGCCTTCAGGTCCGTCCCCGGCAGCAGGAGAATCGGCGCATGGACCCACGCACAGAGCTGGTCGACGTCATTCGTCGGGTGCGGAATCGCTGGCGCTTGCGGCTTGCGCTTCGTGGCGCGGTGGTCGTCGCCGCCGGCACGGTGCTGGCGCTGCTGTTGTCCGCCTCCGGCCTCGAGTCGTTCCGCTTCAGCGCGCCCGCGATCATCACGTTCCGCATCATCATCGTCGCGGTGTTCGTGGGCCTCTTGTTGTACGGCCTGGTGTGGCCGCTGCGCCGGCGCGTGACGGATGCCCAGGTCGCGATGTATCTCGAGGAATGCGATCCGACGCTGGAAGCCGCCATCATCAGCGCGGTCGAAGCGACGGCCGACGGCGGGAAGCCGGCTCACTCGCCGCGGCTCGTCGACAAGCTGGTGGAGCAGGCGATCGACCAGTGCCGGATCCTCGAGCAGGCGCGCCCCATCGAACGCACCGCGGTCCAGCGCCATGCGGGCGCCCTGGCCGCGATCGCCGCGCTCGTCGCGCTCGTGCTCGCGTTCGGTCCCGCTTACTTCCGGCACGGCCTGTCGGCGCTGCTGATTTACCGCAGCGCGGAAGCGTCCACGCCGTACAGCATCGAAGTGCAGCCGGGAAACGTCAAGGTGCCGCGCGGCGCGGATCAAGCAGTGAAAGCCAAGCTGGTCGGATTCACGTCGAGCGACGTGAGCGTCATGATGCGGATCGCGCCGGACGGGTCGTTCGATCGCGTGCCGCTCATCGCCTCGGCACAGGCCGGCACGTTCGAAGGCATGCTGTTCCATCTCGAGAAGCCCACCGAGTACTACGTCGAGTCCAACGGCGTTCGCTCGGGCAAGTTCATGCTGTCGGTCGTCGATTTACCGACGGTGCAACAGCTCGATCTCGAGTACCGCTTCCCCGCTTACACCGGTCTCGAGCCGCGCAAGGCTGAAGGCGGCGACGTCGCCGCGATCCGCGGCACGGACGTCGTACTCCACGTCGTGCCGACGATGACGACGCCCGACGGCAAGATTCTGCTGAGCGACGGCAGCGCGCTACCGCTGACGCGGCAGGGCGACGGATCGCTCACGGGCAGCTTCCCCATCAAGAGCCAGGGTTTTTATCGCATCGAGCTGACCGGTCCGCACGGCGAGAAGGTTGAAGCGTCACCGCAGTACACGATCGATGTCCTCGACGATCAGCCGCCGTCGGTGCATTTCACCAAGCCGGGGCGCGATACGCAGGCGAGCCCGGTCGAGGAGTTGTTCCTCGAAGCGCGGGCGGACGACGACTTCGGCGTGAAGTCGCTGCAGTTGTTCTACTCGGTCAACGGCGCACCGCCGAAGACCATCAATCTTTTCGGCGGACCGAAGCCGCTCACGGAAGTCAGCGCCGGCCACACGATCTATCTCGAGGAGCTCAGTCTCAAGCCGGGCGACTTCGTGTCGTACTACGCGAAGGCGTCGGACACCGACGCGGTCCAGGGTTCGAAGACCACGACGAGCGACATCTACTTCGTGCAGATCCGGCCGTTCAAGAAGGACTACAAGCCGTCGCAGTCGCAGGCCGGCGGTGGAGGCGGCGGTGGCGGCGGCGGACAGCAAGTGGGTCAGCTGTCGCAGCAGCAGCGTGAAATCGTCGCGGCGACGTTCAACATCGTCCGCGACAAGGCGAAGACCAAGCCGGAGAAATTCCGCGAGAACGTCGTCTTCCTGAACCTCGCGCAGGCGAAGCTTCGCGATCAGGTCGAAGAGCTCGTCGGCAAGCTGAAGGCGCGGCTCGGTTCGGTGGATCCGGCCTACAACAAGATCGCCGAAGCCCTGCCGAAGGCCGCGGAGGAAATGAAGGCCGCCGAATCCGATCTGAAGGCGATGAAGGCCGATACGGCCCTGTCGCCGGAACAGCGCGCGCTGAAGCTGCTGCAGGATGCCGAACAGGAATACGAGCTGCAAGTCGCGCAGCAGCAAGGCGGAGGCGGCGGCGGTGGCGGCCAGCAGAGCGCGCTCGCCGACGACCTCGCAGATCTGTTCGAGCTCGAGCTGGACAAGCTCGCGAACCAGTACGAGATGCAGCAGCGCGCCGAGCAGCAGGGCAGCGATCAGCAGGTCGATCAGCTGGTCGAGAAACTGAAGGAGCTGGCGCGGCGGCAGCAGCAGGAAATGGAGCGGCAGCGCCGGATGGCGCAGTCAGGTCAGAGCGGCTCGAGCGGATCCAGCGCGTCGCAGCGGGCGCTCGCTGAAGAAGCGGAGAAGGCCGCCCGGCAGCTCGAACAGCTCACGCGGAACCAGCAACAGCGGCAGCAGCTGAACGACGCGATGAAGCAGCTGCAGGACGCGGCGGACGCGATGCGGCGCGCGGCCGCCAACGGATCGAAAGACGGCGGCGCGCAGGCCAACCAGGCGCTCGATCGTCTGCGCGAAGCGCAGCAGAAGCTCGAACGCAATCAGGGCGGCCGCGGCGAGCGCGACCTGCAGCGCGCGCAGCGCCAGGCCGAGGAGCTCGCCAACGAGCAGAAGGAAGTCGCGTCCGACGTCAACGCGCTCGAGGGGTCCGAGGCCGGCGCGAGCCGCCAGGCCAAGGCGAAGGCGCTCAGCGAACGCAAGGACGCGATGGACGGGAAGGTCGGCGACCTCCAGCAGCAGCTCGAGAAGATTGCCAACGAGATGCGCCGCGACGAGAAGGACGCCGCGCGCAAACTCGACGAGGCGGCCGGTACCATCCGCGACAAGCGGATCCGCGAGAAGATCCGCTACACGAAGGGCGCTCTGCAAGGTCAGGGCTCGCAGTA
>Ga0070665_100004862_pt1 | contig 13962 bp, 12 predicted proteins | sample KBSS13metaG_FD_65862 | JGI IMG/M metagenome (GOLD analysis project Ga0070665, IMG submission 65862) | Switchgrass rhizosphere microbial communities from Kellogg Biological Station, Michigan, USA - KBS S1-3 metaG | ecosystem: Host-associated > Plants > Roots > Rhizosphere > Soil ... | reverse complement strand
CGGACAGTGAATAGACGCTGGCGCCCCGCGCCAGCGGGTTGGGAGCGCTGTCGATATGGATTGAGACGAACATTGCCGCGCTCAAGCGCCGCGCAACCGCCGCCCGCTCGTCCAGCGTCAGGTAGCGGTCATCGTCGCGGGTCATCGCAACGCGGACGCGGCCGCGCTTGACCAGTTCATTGCGCAGCGCCTGCGCGAGCACCAAAGTCAGCTGCTTTTCACGCACCTCGCCGGACACGCTGATGGCGCCTGGGTCACGGCCGCCATGCCCGGCGTCGATCACGACGACGGGCCGGCCCCTCGCTGCAGGCGAGCCATAGATGCGGTCGCTGGCCGGCGGGGGCAGGTTGACGGTCAGGCTCGACCGCGTCGAAGCATCGGTGCTTCGGCTGCCCGCGGCGATGACGACGGCGGTCAAGGCGCTGATCGCAACCGCGATGCCAGCAATCGCGCCCGTCTTCGCAAACCGTGTCATTCGTCCGCCAAGTGATTGAACCCAAAGGGCTTGTATCAGGCAAGAATGATTAATGCGAAGCTTTGGTTTGAGTAAACGCGCCCTGCCCTTATGGTTGTTAGCTGCCGAGTCGATTAAGGGAGTACGAGCTCAATGCTCTGCGCCTCGGCCGTCTGACTGCAATTTAATCCAGCCGATGATGGCGAGCAGTCGCCCCGATCGTCAGAAGTTGTTTGCGCGATACGCGCGTTGCTCGGCGTGGCGGACGGCCGCCTCGACTATGCGGACTCCAAGATCAAATTGGATTTGCTCGTCGACCCTTCGTTTGACTCGCTCGCGGTCTTGAAGGAGCTGGACGAGCTTACGAACAGGGCGCTGGAGCTTTGTCGCGGCGATTCTCGACCGGCGTTTCGTTTGGGTGCGGTCCGGCGGCTCCTCTACGATGCCGGCTCGTGGAACGACTATCGTCCTTTCAGCTATGATATGAATGACCCGCAAGGGCGGCTGCTCCGCAACAAGCTGCTCCACAATTACTTGACGACGCGCAAGGGCCAGTGCGTCTCGATGCCGGTGCTGTTTCTCATCCTGGCTAGGCGGCTCGGCCTGAATGTGGCGCTGACTTCCGCTCCCGAGCACCTTCTGGTCCGTTACACGGACGGTCAAAGCCGCAGTTACAACATCGAGACCACGAGCGGCGGCCACCCCGCACGCGAGGAATGGGTGCGCCAAAACCATCCGATCACCGACCGGTCCATCGAGACCGGCATTTACCTGCGAACTCTGTCACCTCGCGAAGGCATCGCAGCAATGGCCTCGACCGTTGTCGAGCATCTCTATGCACAAGCTCGGTTCGAACAAGTGATTTCGGTTTGTGAGATCATTCTGCATCACCACCCGCGAGACGTCGCCGCCATGCTCTGGCTTGGCAGCGCGTCGGGCAAGCTCCTCGAGCAATTTCAGGAGCGATATGCGAGGCCTGGAACGGCTCCGCCCCGAGAAAGCATCCGTGCGAGCAAGCTGGCCACGCGGAATGCTCAGTTCTTCGCACTGGCCGAAAACCTCGGCTGGGTTCCTTCCGAGCAGGAGTGAATTGATGTTTGTCTCGCAGACCGATTGCGGCCTCGACAAAGGGCCGAACGCTCGCAACGCTCCTCCATCTTACGGTAGTTTCCTGCAGACCGATCCGCTCGGCTATGAGGACAGTCCGAACCTGTACGAGTATGCGTTGAACGATCCGGTGAACCTGCTCGATCCGAGCGGCACGACGTGGGTAACGACCCCACTTCTTCACTGCGCTGGCTTTGAGTGGAACTGTTCAATTTACGGGTATCATGATGTCTGGATTCCGGATTTCGGAACACCGTTCGAGCGGCGAGGCGACAACGACCCGTCTTGTACATATTGGCGAGCGTGCCGCGATTCCGAGCCGAATCCTCAGCCCCAAGGTCCAAATCAATGCGCTAGCCATCCTGTGCTCGGTGCGCTCGGCAAACTTTGGGCACTTCCTAACACAGTCATCGGGTTGGGAGCAGCCGGCGTGTCATATGCTGCCGGCAAGCTTGCAGGCACCAACCCGACGTTCACCACCGGGAACAATTCGATTCAATTGCTAAACTCGCCGCTAAACATCGGCGGCCGCGCATATACTATTGGAAATGTGCAGGTGTACGCATCGGGTCGTGGCCCCGAGCGCGTGCAGAGGTCATATTCCGGCTTGATTGTGAATGTCGGCCAACACGAAGAAGGTCACACCGTTCAATCGCAAATACTTGGACCTCTCTACTTACCAGTGATCATAATGGGCGGGCTAAGACTGGGCAACGCCAACCCTCTGGAAACTGGCGCGGACAAATATGCGCGAGGCACTTCATGCGCAGGCTTTTAATTTGCAGCGCGACTCTCGGGGTTGTGCTTAGCAGTTGTGCGCCCATTAGGACGACAATTGAAAACGACACAGGTACAGCAATTAACGTATCAGTTCAGTCGATCAAAGGTAAGATTGTTGCATATGGCGAGATTCCGGCGCACTCTGGACTCAATCTAGAAAACAATATTCAGGATATCGGCAACGTATCCTATAAATTCGATCGCAAGACATGTTCGATGACCCGGCAAGAATTCTTATCGAGCGCCAAGAAAGAACATGGCGCCTACGCGATTCATCTGTCCGGCTGCTAGCGGCAGAGATCAAAGCTTTCGCATGCAATGCCGCGAACCGCAGGCCGGTTGCGGTGCCGTATCGAGGATGCTAACCGCCTTTGTGATCTTCGGCTCATTGCCGGAGAAGCCGCTGCGGCCAGTGCGATGGACCGCAGCTCCACGAGGTTGACGCTCGAATGACTTCACAGAACGCCCACCGCCCGCTCCGCAAGGAAGCGGCAGGCGCGTTCCCCGCGAACACTCGCGGGATGGATCATCGAGCAGAGGCGCTTTCCATTCATCCTGCCCTCGCGAGGAGCGAGGCCATCATTATCGCGCGCCGCAGCGCCGTTTCGCTGCCCACGCGCGCCCGGAGAAATTTCAATGTCCATGCGCATGCTGATCGATGCGCGCCACCCGGAAGAGACCCGGGTAGCGGTCGTCAAGGGAAACCGGATCGAGGAGTTTGACTTCGAATCCGCTGAGCACAAGCAGCTCAAAGGCAATATCTATCTCGCCAAGGTCACCAGGGTAGAACCGTCGCTCCAGGCGGCGTTCATCGATTATGGCGGAAACCGCCACGGCTTCCTCGCCTTCAGCGAAATCCACCCCGATTATTATCAGATCCCGAAGGCCGACCGCGAAGCCCTGCTCCGTGAAGAGGCCGAGCACGCCGCCGAAGAAGAGCGGCTGCGCGCCGCCGAATATGACGATGGCGGCAATGGCGACGATTACAGTGAGGTTCCTGACGAACCTACTGCCGATAGCGACGCGGAGTCAGAAGGCGAAGAGGCCGAGGCGGGGACTGAGGAAGCCGGCACCGGCTCGTCGCGCTCGCCGGTCGATGAGAGCGCCGCCGACGAGCTCCGTCGCAAGCGCCAGAACCTGCGCCGCCGCTACAAGATCCAGGACGTCATCCAGCGCCGCCAGGTGCTACTGGTCCAGGTGGTCAAGGAAGAGCGCGGCAACAAAGGCGCAGCGCTAACGACCTACCTGTCGCTCGCCGGCCGCTATTGCGTGCTGATGCCCAACACCAGCCATGGCGGTGGCATCTCACGGAAGATTTCGAACGGGGCCGACCGCAAGCGCCTGAAGTCGATCATGTCCGACCTCAACCTGCCCTCCACAATGGGGCTGATCGTCCGCACGGCGGGGCTTTCCCGCACCAAGGTCGAGATCAAGCGCGACTTCGATTATCTGGCTCGCCTGTGGGACGAGATCCGTGAGCGCACGCTATCCAGCACCGCGCCGGCTCTGATCTACCGCGACAGCGACCTCATCAAGCGCGCGATCCGCGATCTCTACCACCGCGAGATCGACGAAGTGCTGGTCGAAGGCGAGGAAGGCTACAAGGCAGCCAAGGGGTTCATGAAGCTCCTGATGCCGAGCCACGTGCGCCGCGTGAAGCTGCACAGCGAGACGACACCCCTGTTCCAGCGCCAGGGCGTCGAGGACCAGCTCAGCGCCATGTACCAGCCGGTCGTCCAGCTGAAATCGGGCGGGTATCTGGTCATCAACCCAACCGAGGCACTGGTCTCGATCGACATCAACTCAGGCCGCTCGACGCGCGAGCACAATATCGAGCAGACCGCCTACAACACCAACCTCGAAGCCGCGCAGGAGATCGCGCGTCAGCTGCGCCTACGCGACATGGCCGGCCTCATCGTCATCGACTTCATCGACATGGAACAGAACAGCCATGTCCGGAAGGTCGAAAAGGCGATGAAGGAGGCGCTCAAGAACGACCGCGCCCGCATCCAGGTTGGCCGCATCTCCAGCTTCGGCCTGATGGAAATGAGCCGCCAGCGGCTTCGCACCGGCGTCCTCGAGGCATCGACCAAGCCCTGCCCGCACTGCGAAGGCACGGGCCTGATGCGGACCGCCGCCTCGGCGGGCCTATCGGCGCTGAGGATGCTTGAGGACGAGGCCGCGCGCGGCCGTGGCGAGCGCATCACACTTCGCGCCGGCAAGGAAGCCGCTGTCTACGTGCTCAACAAGAAGCGCGCCGAGCTTGCCGACATCGAGCAACGCTATGGCGTTATGATCGACGTCCAGATCGACGAAAGCTTCGAAGGCGCGCGCATGAGCGTCGACAGCTCCGGCCCGCGGCCAACTGCCCAGCCGCGCGCTGAAGCGCCGGCCGTCGAAGTTGACGAGGAGTTCGAGGAAGAAGTCGCCGAGGACGAGGACGAAGCCGAAGAAGAGGAAGAGGAAGAGCGCGAAGCCCGCGACACGCCGGAAGGCGAGCGCGCTGGCCGGCGTCGCCGTCGCCGTCGCCGCGGTGGCCGCGGACGAAATCGCCGCGAAGGCGGCGAGCCGGCCGAGGCCGGCGAAGTCGGTGAGACCGTTGCGCTCGAAGCTGCCGAAGAAGCCGCTGACGCGAGCGAAGCGCCGGAGCCGGTCGCTGAAGAACCTCGCGAAGGTGGCAAACGCCGACGTCGCCGTCGCGGACGCGGCGGGGCCTCTGGGGATTCCGCAGAGACCGCTGTTGAGCCAGACAGCTCTCCGATGGTCGAGACGCCGGTCGAAGCCGAGGCTCCGATCGCCGAAACCGAGGCTCCGGCCGAGCCGCAGCCGAAGAAGCGTCGCTCGCGCAAGGCTGCCGCTGAAGCCGAAGTCACTGTGCCCGAACCGGCGCCGGCCGAAGCGCCTCCTGCCGAGACGGCCGAGGAAGAAAAGCCTGCGCCAAAGCCGCGCCGTGGTCGTGCCAAGAAGGCGACCGCCAACGAAACGGAGGCGGCCACTGCGACCGAACCGGCCCCTCCACCTCCGGCAAACAATGATACGACCGACGATTCGTCCGATGAGCCCCGCCGGTCTGGCTGGTGGCAGCGCACGTTCGGCTAGTCGGAGGGCGAAACATCCGATCCACCGCGCCGCCGGCACGGTGGCGTGCTGATGTTTTCATCCCCGGTTCACTGCCAGAAATGCTAAGCGGGCGGCGATGAACTCGCCGCTCGCCCGTTTCGTGCGCCTGGTCATGCTCGCCGTCATGCTCGGCGTTGGCGCGATCCAACCCGCCTCCGCACAGCAGGGCCAGGGGCCGTCGCTGCTTCGCGACACGGAAACCGAGCGCCTGTTCAAGGACATGTCGCGGCCGCTCATCGTCGCCGCCGGTCTCGACCCAAATAGCGTCAATGTGGTTCTATTGAACGATCCGGAGGTCAATGCCTTCGTCGCCACCGGCCAGACGGTCTATGTCCAGTCAGGCCTGCTCGAGATGACCGACAATGTGGACCAGCTGCAGGGCGTCGTCGCCCACGAGCTTGGCCACGTCGTTGGGGGCGATTCGATCCGCAGTCAGAGTGGCGCCAAGCAGGCCACCGGCATCACCCTTCTGTCGCTCGTGCTCGGCGCTGTCGCAATCGCCGCGGGCGCGGGCGATGCCGGGATGGGCATCATGATGGCCGGCCAACGCGCCGCGGAAGGCGAGTTCATGGCCTTCACACGCGCGCAGGAAGCGACCGCGGACGCGTCAGCAGCTCGCTTCCTCTCAAAGGCCGGGATCAGCGGCAAGGGCATCCTCGACTTCTTCGGCAAGCTCCAGAATTACGAATATCGCCTAGCCATATACTCGAAGGACAGCTTTGACCGCGATCACCCCCTGAACCAGGAGAGGATCCAGGCGCTCGGCCAGATCCTGCGGACCGACCCTGCCTACAACAAGCCGACGGATCCCGAGCTCGAGGCACGCTTCCAGCGCGTCAAGGCCAAGCTGATCGGCTTCGTCGATCCAAAGCTGGCTACCACCAAATATCCGGAGCGGGATCAGAGCGTGCCAGCGCATTATGCGCGCGCTTACGCCTATCACCTGGGCGGCTATCCTCAGAAAGCCGAGGAAGAGGCCAACGCATTGCTCGCCATTGACCCCGACGATCCCTACTTCCTGGAGCTGAAGGGCCAGATCCTGCTTGAGGATGGCAAGCCGAACGACGCCATCGCCCCTCTGCGGGAGGCGGTGTCGCGATCAGGCAATGCCCCGATGATCGCCGCGATGCTCGGTCATGCCCTCGTCGAAACCGAAGATGCGAAGAATCTCGTCGAAGCGAAGCAGATCCTGAAGGTCGCGGTGAACAAGGACAACCAGGATCCGTTCGCCTGGTATCAGCTAGGCGTGATCTACGATCGCGAAGGCGATCCGGCGCGCGCGGCATTGGCGACTGCCGAGCGCAGCAATCTCCAGAACGAGCCGAAATTGGCATTGGCCAGCGCGCAAACGGCTATGAAGGGTATTCCGCCCGGAACTCCAGACTATCTTCGCGCCCAGGACATCGCCATGGTGTCGCGCGCCGAGCTTGCCAAGAAAGACAAGAAATACCGGGACCCGAAGAACCTCAGCGAGTGAACGCAACTGACGGGACCCGAGCGTCCACGAAAACAGGGCTGTTCAGCGTTGCATTGGCCGGCGGGATCGCCGGCTCATTGCTGACGGCGATCCTGCTGTTCTCGGCGCTGCCCGGTGTGCTCGGCAGCAAGATCGTTCGCGCCGGCCTGCTGGCAGATCCGAACATCCTGGTCGATGCCAGCGAAGCATTGCACGATGCGCAATATGCGCCGGTCCTCGACGCCAACCGCGCGGCGATCGAGACGCCCTTCGCGAGCTCCTGGAAGGGCGCGGCCAAGCCTGAAGTCACGCTCGTCGAGTTCTTCGACTACGCCTGCCCTTACTGCAAGGCGAGCAACCCGGCAGTCGACAGGTTGCTGCAGGAGGACAAGGGCCTGCGGGTGGTCTACCGGGAGCTGCCGATCCTCGGGCCCGACAGCCTGGCTGCGGCGCGCCTCTCACTCGAAGCGTCGAAGCTCGGACGGTTCAGCCAGTTCCACGACACTTTGTGGGCGGCAGGGCGGCCCGCTCCGGACACCAACGCGAAAGCCGCCGCGGCCGCCGGCATTGCTCCCGAGCCTGTTTCCGATCCGGCGGTCGAAGCCGAGCTCAACGGCAACATGAAGCTCGCCGGCCAGCTTGGCGCGACGGGCACGCCCTTATTCGTCATCGGCGACCGCGTGATGAACGGCGCCGTCGGCTACGACATACTCAAGGCCGCCATCGCCAAGGCCCGGACAAAGGCCTGATCCCTCAGAAGACTGACGCGAAGAAAAGGACCGTCGCGAGCGTCATCACTGCCGTCGCCGCCCAGCCGAGCAGCCTTCCCTTTGGCCCAAGCGTCAAATGCCCCATGACGCGGGGATTGGTGACGATCAGCATCATCACCGCCATCAACGGAGCTGCGAGCAGGCCGTTGATGACCGCGCTCCAGTAGAGCGCCTGGACGGGGTTGACGCCGGCATATTGCAATAAAGCTCCGGCCAGGGTCGTCGCGGCGATCGTGCCGTAGAAAAGCCGCGCCTGGGCCGGCTTGGAGTCTAGGCTGGCCGGCCGGCCCAGCGTCTCGGACACGGCATAGGCAGCCGACCCGGCAAGCACCGGAACGGCAAGCAGGCCAGTGCCAATGATCCCGAACGCGAAGAGGAAGAAGGCGAACTTGCCGGCGACCGGCCGGAGTGCTTCCGCCGCCTGGGAAGCAGTCTCGATCTGGGTAACGCCGCTCGCATGAAGCGTCGCGGCTGCCGCGAAAACGATGAAGATTGCGACGACATTGCTGAAAGCCATGCCGATCAGCGTCTCCTGTCGAATTCGCGCCATTTCGGGGCCTGCTTGACGAGGCGCAGCGTAGAGAGGTTTGGAATGAGATCGTTTCTCTTCCTCGATCTCCTGCGCGGCCTGCCAGAAGAAGAGATAAGGGCTGATTGTCGTGCCGAGGATCGCGACAAATCCCGTGGCATAGGCTGCGGTCCATTCGACGTGCGGGATCAACACGCCCCTGATCGCGTCACCCCATGAGAGGTGCACGGCGAATACGACCGCGACGTAGGTGAACAGGCTTAGCGTCGCGAACTTTAGGACCGCCGAATAGCGGCGATAGTCGAGGAACGTTTCAAGCAGCAGGCAGAGCAGTCCCAAGCCGATCGTGTAGACCACGATTTCCCCGCCCATGAGCATCTGCATCGCGGCGCCCATCGCGCTGAGGTCGGCGCCGAGATTGATGATGTTGGCACCGAGGAGAAGCACGACCGCGATCCAGCCCACTGGCCACGGGTAGTGGCGGCGGAGATTGGCGGCGATGCCCCGCCCGGTGACCGACCCGATCTGCGCCGCGACGTCCTGGATCACGGTCATGAACGGCAAGCTGTAGAGCAGCGTCCAGGATAGTCCGAAGCCGAACTGGGCGCCGACCTGGCTGTACGTGCCGATGCCGCTTGGATCGTCGTCGGCCGCACCGGTGACGAGGCCGGGACCAAGCTTCGACAGCAACGAGCGGCGCTTTTCCTCGGCCAAGCAGAATCCCCGTCAGAACAGCCTTAGCTATCCTGTTGCGCGCCGCCCTTGAAGCCCTGCGCGACTACGTACCATTCGCTGGAATCCTTGCGGCTGGCAGGGGGCTTGGCGTGCTTCACGGTCGCGAAGCTGCGCTTGAGCTCGGCGACCAGCTGGTTGTCGGCCCCGCCCGCCAGCACCTTGGCAACATAGGCGCCGCCCGGACGAAGCACTTCGCGCGCGAACTCAAGCCCCGCCTCGACCAGCGCCATGGTCCGCAAATGATCGGTTTGCTGATGACCGACCGTATTCGCAGCCATGTCGGACAGCACCAGATCCGCCGGGCCACCGAGCTCCTCGCGCAGCCGCTCCGGCGCCGCTTCGTCCATGAAGTCCATCTGGAGAATGTCGACGCCGTCGATCGGATCGGTAGGTAGGAGGTCGATCCCGACGACCTTGGAGGCAGGAACCTTGCGGCGCACGACCTGACTCCAGCCCCCCGGAGCGATGCCAAGGTCGACCACCGATTTCGCGCCTTTGAGGAGCCCAAATCGCTCATCCAGCTCGAGAAGCTTGTAGGCGGCGCGGCTGCGGTAGTTTTCCGCCTTGGCCCGCCGCACATAGGGATCGTTGAGCTGCCGTTCGAGCCAGCGCGTCGATGAAACTTTGCGGCCCTTGGCAGTTTTGACCCGCTTCACAATTGCCAGCCGTCGCGCGCCATCAGCGAGCGCAGGATGCCCTCGCGGATCCCGCGATCGGCGACCCCGAGGTTCCTGGCCGGCCAGATCTCCATGATCGCTTCGAGGATTGCGCAGCCCGCCACCACCAGGTCCGCGCGCTCGTTGCCGATGCACGGCAGCGACGACCGCTCGTCATAGTCCATGCCGGCGATCATCGCGCTGATCTTCTGCATGGCTTCGATTGGCACGTGGAGCCCATCCACGGCACGACGGTCGTAAGCGGGCAGTGCGAGGTGGACGCTGGCCAGCGTAGTAACCGTACCGCTAGTTCCCAGCAGGCGAATGCCCTCGCGAGCCTCCGGCAGCATCGTCGCAAAATTGGCGAAGGCGCGGCGCGCACGCTCGCGCATACGAGCGTAAGCCTTGAGGCGGTCGGGCCCTTCGAGCGCTTCCTTCCCCTCGCTTTCGGTCAGCGATACCACGCCCCACGGTGCGCTCCACCACGCGCGGATGCGCGGTGTCCCCTCTTCCTGGTCGATCAGCACCAGCTCCGTCGAGCCGCCGCCGATGTCGAAGATCAGCGCAGGGCCGTCGCCGGGCTCGAGCAGCTTGTGGCAGCCGAGGACCGCTAGGCGCGCTTCCTCATGGGGCTCGATGATATCGAGCAGGATGCCAGTCTCGGCGCGGACGCGGTTGGCGAACTCCTCGCCGTTCTTGGCGCGGCGGCAAGCTTCGGTGGCCACCGAGCGCGATAGCGACACATTGCGGCGCCTGAGCTTTTCGGCGCAGACGCCAAGCGCCACGACGGCGCGGTCCATCGCCTCCTGCGATAACTCTCCGGAGCGGCTAAGGCCCTCGCCGAGGCGGACGATACGGGAGAAGGCATCGATGACGGTGAATCCGCCTTCGCTGGGCCGAGCGATCAGCAGGCGGCAATTGTTGGTTCCAAGGTCGATTGCGCCATAGGTGTGGCGCTGACGCTCCCGCCGCGGCGAAAAGCCCTGATCCGACGGCCCGCCCTGCTCGCGATACCCTTGCTGCGGGGCCGGCGCACTGGCGACTCCCTGCGCCATGAAACGCCTGTTCCTATCCTGCACCGCCCGATGTGGGCGGCTGACTTGATGCGGGTTAAATCACAAGTTGGCGTGTCGGGGCAAGTCCGGGACGTCCCCGAGGGTGCGCGGCGTTGACAGGTTCCGGGCGGAAACGGGACTTGCGCCCGTTGACACGGACGGCCCCGTTTCCCTATCTCGCGCGCTCCCAAGCTGCCCCGTCGTCTAATGGTAAGACTACGGACTCTGACTCCGTCAATCGTGGTTCGAATCCACGCGGGGCATCCACGCTGGCTTCAGCGCTTCGACAGCGTCCTGGCGACGGCCGCGCGCCAACCTGCGATGAGCATCGAGCGCCGCTCCTCCGCCATCTTCGGCGTGAACTGGTCGCGCTGCTTCCACGTGCTCTCGAGCGCCGGCAGCCCATCCCAGACCCCGGTCGCGAGCCCCGCAAGGAAGGCGGCGCCGAGCGCGGTCGTCTCGAGATACTGCGGACGTTCGACCGGCAAGTTCAGGATGTCGGCGAGGAACTGACCGAGCCAGGCATTGGCGGCCATGCCGCCATCGATCCGAACCGCATCCATCGGAAACTCGAAGTCGCGCGCCATGGCTTCAATGAGGTCGAGGGACTGGAAGGCGACCGCTTCCAGCGCCGCCCGCGCGAGATGGGCGCCGGTCGCACCCAGGGTCAGGCCGAAAATCGCGCCGCGCGCCTCCGGGTCCCAGTGCGGCGCGCCAAGCCCGACGAAGGCCGGTACCATGATCACGCCGTGGCTATCGGCCACATGCGTCGCCATACTATCCGTCTGCGAAGCGTCGGCGATGACCCCAAGCCCGTCCCGCAACCATTTGATTGCCGCGCCGGCGACGAAGATCGAGCCTTCAAGGGCGAAGGCCGTCTTGCCGGCGAGCCGGTAAGCGGGCGTCGTCAGCAGGCGCTGGGTCGACGTGACCGGCTCGCTACCGGTGTTGACCAGCATGAAGCAGCCGGTTCCATAGGTCGATTTGATCATGCCCTCGTGGAAGCAGGCCTGGCCGAATAGCGCCGCCTGCTGGTCACCGGCCATGCCGGCGATCGGCAGCTCGGCGTCGAATAAGCCGGGTGCCGTCGTGCCGAACAGGCCGCTATTGTCGCGCACCACCGATAGGAGCTGTTCGGGCACCCGAAACAACCGACAAAGCTCGCTGTCCCATTCGCCTCGGCGGATGTCGAGCAGCGACGTCCGGCCGGCATTGGTGACATCGGTCGCGTGGATCTTGCCGCCCGTCAGCCGCCACAACAGGAAGCTGTCAATCGTCCCGCAGGCGAGTTCGCCGCGCTCGGCCCGGTCGCGGGCGCGGGCCACATTGTCGAGGATCCAGGCAATCTTGGTTGCGGAGAAATAGGGGTCGAGCAGCAGGCCGGTTCTCTCCCTGACCAGCGCTTCCGCCCCCTCGCTCTTCAGCCGAGCGCAGTCATCGGCCGTGCGGCGGTCCTGCCAGACGATCGCGCGGTGGATCGGCTCACCAGTCGCTCGGTCCCATACGACGATCGTTTCGCGCTGGTTGGTGATACCGATGCCCGCCACGCGGCTCGCGTCGATCGCTGCCAGCGCCTCGCGTGCGACCTCCAGCGTATCGCACCAGATCTGCTCGGGGTCGTGCTCAACCCAGCCGCGTTGGGGATAATGCTGCTCGAGCTCGCGCTGCGCGACTGCGACCGGCCGCGCCTCGGCATCGAACAATATGGCGCGCGTCGAGGTTGTTCCCTGATCGATCGCCAGGACATGGTCGGCTCGCCCCACGAACCGGACCATAGGATCACCTCACGCGACCCGAAAGGGTTCGCCGGCCTAGTGGGAGCGGCTTACGTTCCCACCGTCGACGACCGCCATCGAGACCTGGGGATTGCCGCTATAGTGGATGTCGCCGCCAGCGCGGACAGCTGCGGACAGCGTCGAGCGCGGCCGAACGTAAATGTCCCCGCCCGCATTGATTGCAGCCGCCACGTTTTTCGCGTCGACTGCACGCAGGTCGATCGTCCCGCCCGCATGAATTGCGGCCTCGACATGCGCCTGTGGTGCAAAGCCGCGGGCAGCGACGATGGTGCCGCCGCCTTCGATCGCGACCGCAGGCACGGTCGGGCTCTCGATCCGGATCTGCAGCGGATAATTTCGAGGGCAGCGCGAATTGCAGGCATCGATCCGCAACTGCCCTTCTTTCCACAGGTAAATGTGCGTGTACTGGCTACTGCCGGAAACGATGGTCACCCGCTGAACCGGGCCGGGAACGATGGTGACGTCGCCGCCGCCGCGCAGGTCGACAGTGCGAAACGCAGGCGTCGGAATGACTTCGGCGGCATGGGTCTGCGCCGGAAGCGCGACAACAGCGAACAGGAAAGGAAGCAGGATACGCATTAGACGACGACTCCTCGGGAATACGCTACATCTGTAGCGCTACAATTGCAGCGCGTCTAGCCCCCCGTGGCAAATAATTGCATTCTTAGCCTGTGACCCGCCCGCTCACCGTCATCGGCAGCTTCGTCAGCCCGTATGTCCGCAAGGTGCTGGCGTGCATGAACCTCAAGGGTCTCGATTACGAGGTCGACCCGATCACGCCCTTCTTCGGAAATGAGGAATATGAGCGGCTCAGCCCATTGCGCCGCATCCCGGCGCTGATCGACGGCGAATTCTCGGTCAGCGATTCGAGCGTCATCTGCGCCTATTTGGATGAGGCCTATCCAGACCGGCCGCTTTTGCCGGCGAACCCGAAGGATCGAGCCCGCGCACGCTGGTTCGAGGAATATGCCGACACGCGCCTCGGCGACATCTTCATCTGGAACCTGTTCTACCAAAAGGTCGTGCATCCGTTGGTCTGGGGAGAGCCCGGCGAGCAGGCGCGGATCGACAAGGCGCTGAACGAGGACATCCCGACCGCGCTCGATTATCTTGAAGGCCAGCTTCCCGCCGGCGGCTTCCTGTTCGGCGAGATTGGCCTCGCCGACATTGCTGTCGCCAGTTTCTTCCAGAACGGCTCCTATGCCGGCTTCAGCGTCGAAGCGGATCGATGGCCACGAACCGCCGGGTTCGTCGAGCGCACGCTTGCCGATCGATGCGTGGCGCCGCTGCTGAAATACGAGGCCATCCAGCGCAACGTAGACATCAAGGGTCGCCGCCAAGCTCTGCTTGACGCCGGCGTGCGTCTCACCGAGCGGACCATGGGCCTGCGGGAGCCTCGGAAGGGATACATGCCCCTTTAGTGGTGGTGGCTCGAGATCCAGTGCTCGAGCCGCGTCCGAAGCGACCGCTTCGACGGGATATAGCCCGGCTCTGGCGCTTCAGG
>Ga0070665_100004861_pt1 | contig 13963 bp, 18 predicted proteins | sample KBSS13metaG_FD_65862 | JGI IMG/M metagenome (GOLD analysis project Ga0070665, IMG submission 65862) | Switchgrass rhizosphere microbial communities from Kellogg Biological Station, Michigan, USA - KBS S1-3 metaG | ecosystem: Host-associated > Plants > Roots > Rhizosphere > Soil ... | reverse complement strand
CCAATTAAAGCGTCACTTGTTTTCCTGACTTTTGCGACGTCGCACAATAGGTAGTTTTGCGGCGGCCGCAATGTCCGCAAATGGCGCATTCTTGCCATCGATGCTGCAGCGGTCTCCTGAAGATCAGTCACATCCTACGTTCTCCAGCCTCGGAAGCGTGCCTGCGGGTCACTAACATCGCGGCAGTCGCCGCGATGTTAGTAGCCAATAGAGGTCAAAGCCTGTCCAGGAAGGAGAGCAGGTCGTCTCCGGCCCTGAACCGACCTGGTGAACAATCATGGAAAGGCTCGATCTTCGCGAGCGCGGCCTCCTTGATAGCCAGATGCGCGTGTAGATATGGCTGTGTCGACTTGGTGGATTCGTGCCCGAGCCACAAGGAGATAACCGTGCTGTCGACGCCCGCATCGAGCAGTGCCATCGCCGCACTGTGGGGGCAGAACAAGATTAGTCCGAAATCGTACGTTTAGCCAAGAATGGGGCACTTGAGATTGAAAAAGCGGTCCTATATAGAATATCGTCCTAAAACTTCATATTCAGCACAGCCAGCAAGCTACGGAAAATATGAACGAATTCGGTTAGCGTACGATTTCGAACTAATCTTGTTCTTACCCCTAATCGGCTTCTCGGACACAAAGTTCACGGGCGAATTCATGAATGTTTGCACCTTTTCGCAATGCTTCGGTGGTTCTCCTACGCCTTCCGGGCCGCTGGTCGTCATGGTGCCTCCTCTGTTTCCCCGGATGCATTTAGGGATTTGAAAGCATCTATAAGGCCCTCGTGTGGGCAAACCGCGATCTTGTCAACAGGAAGGTGTCGCAGTCCCAGACTTAGAGAGATTCATCAAACATCTTGACCAGTTGCCAGCAGGGCTTGTGAGCAAAGTAATATGATTGCTGATCGCCCGTGTCAGGCTTGCGGACCAAGACCTTTTTGATGCCCTCCGGCTCATCGGAAATTTTTATCTCGTGCCCCGATTTCTGAAGCATCGTCATATCTGCGATAATCGGCCATTCTACATCCTCTAATGGGATCTCGTTGCTTACAGTCTGGGGTTCCAGCTCTGCGGTTGCATCGACAAATGCACTCTCCAGCGGATCGGCAACCGATTTTTCTTGGAATGCAATTTCTCGGCCGAACCGATGAAGAAAGCTATCAAAGTCAGGCTCGGCGCAGCTCGAAGCCGGTTGGCTGCCGGCCCGCACCATCGTTGGCCCGCTGAGCAATAACATCGAACTTAGAATGGATACCGAGATAATGGAGTGGGTAGAACAAGCCAAAGCTTTCTCCTTCAGGTGAACAACGGCATTTGTGTTTCGGGTCGACAGAGAACTAGACGTCCGAGCGACATGCGTGGGGCCAATGGGTTGATATTATTTAATTGAACGGCGGTCAATTATTTTTGCGAGGCGGCTCGGGTGAGGTGCGCATCTCCGCCGGTAAATGCAGCGTTGGCTTCCAGACCTCGTGCGCTCCGACATAAATGACATAACATTGCCCAGCTGTGCGGGCCCCGAACTCACGTTCTTGGGGCCACTGAGCAATGTCCGATCATAGGCAATCCTTTGCAAAGGGGGTGCCGACATTTTGCCGATGCCTTGGAAAAGGGAAACTTATGTTAATTCTGCGGCAACAGATATTTGCGCGCCGCCACCCGCCACTCTGAGTGACTCCTGAACGCGTTCCAGAGCCATCTCGACCGCGCCGTCCAAGCCCATAAGTGAAAAACTGCCGCCTAGATCGAACGTACAATGGCCATGGACTGTAGCTATCAATGAGCGCGCCAGCCGCGGCGCCATGTCTGCCTTCTCCGGAGGCAATGCATTTGCTACTTCCTGCACAACAGCCTCTGTTAGCTCGCCGCGTTGCATATGTTGCTCGTCCGGCATGACGAAGTCATCGGGAACGTGATGCTCATAGATCGCCCGCCACAAATTCCGGTGCGTCCGCGCAAACGAAAAATAGTTCTCCACCAGACATTGAATTCTGTCTCCCTTACATTCTGCCAGCGCGCTTCGGACTTCATCCGCCCAGTGCTCGAACGTCCGCGTATTCACGGCTGCGATGAAGTGATCATAGGTACCGAAGACATTGTATAAAGTGCCTATCGAATAGCCGATCCGCTTCGCGACTTCGCGTGCGGAAAACCGCATGAGGCCGACTTCGGCCATATGTTTGTGCCCTTCGGAAATCAGCATCTGCGCGATTTCCGACCGTGTGTGATCAGAACGTCTTCCCATGACGAATTTATAACACAAGATAATGACAACAACAATTGAACGCCGTTCATAATTATGTTAACCGCGTTTGATATGAAGTCAGCCGTAACAACATCGCCGGGCTCTTTCGCATCAGCCTGCATCATCTTTGGGGCCGCGCTCGTTTGGGCCGAGATGGCCGGTGCCAGCGGGCAGCTGCCGCCGACGGTTTTCATGGAACAGACGCTTCCCGACATCGACGCATGCAGCAACTTGCTAAACAAGATGTGGCGTGCAGACCTTGCCGAAGCGGCAAATCCCCCCCCATCCGATGACAGGAAACAAACGATCTTCACGGGTGGTCCGGTCGTAGAAGGTGCTGAGCGTGCCACGTATGATGTGGAGTTCGGGTGGCAGTTCAAAACCGAGCTTCCAGAGGTCAGGCAGATCAGGACGAACTACAGCTACGATCGCCGGCATTATGTCTGCGAGGGCGGACACCTGACGGGAACCAGCACGCAGGGTTACACACTCGAAGAGTATGACGATATGCCAATCGATGACAGCAAAGGCGAAACTAATACAGAGCCGCGTTAGCGTGCGGCTCCCCGGTTAGGAGTTGCTCGAACCGGCGCAGGATAAAGATATTGGTCCGGCGACAGACCGCCAGATGGCGTGCCCGGAATGCAGAAGGTTGATCGTTAGGTCATTTAAAGGAGATGCCATGAGTGTGGCTAGGAAGATTTATTTTCGTGCCTTGTTCATGATTGCCGCCGGAGGTCTCGCTTCCTCGGCTAGCGCCGAAGGGATTAACTGCGCCAAGGCGCAGACTCCGAACGAAAAAGCCATATGCGCCGATGCTGATTTGCGAGCTTTGGATGCGCGCGTCGCGACAGTCTATAGCCGATTACTGAAGGAACTGGATCCAGAAAGCGCCAAGGCACTCAAAAACGATCAACGGTGGTTTAACACTGCTCAGGAACTTGCGACAAAGGCGAGAGGGGGTAGGGTCGAGAAGGAAGACCTGTCCGACTCACTCCAGTTTCGCGCGAAGTTTCTCGAATCCATCGTCGCTCATCCCGCTCCGGGTCTATCTGGCCGATGGGAGAATGTTGAAGGTACCATCAGTCTTGAAGAAACGCCTGAAAAACGCGTGACGTTCGATGGCACCGCAGCCGATGCACAAAGCCAGCGCTGGACGTGTGAAGCCGCGGGTGACGGTCCTGTGGCCAATGGCGAGGCTAAAATCGCGGTTGATACCGACGACGGTGCTTGGACGATTGCCGCTGCGCGCAACGGCGCAACGCTCGGCCTGGAAGAGGTCCCGCCACCAGGATTTTCCGGAAGCCAAGCATATTGCGGGTTCAACGGAAGATTTTCGGGGGTGTATTTTCAGACCACCAAGTAGTTTGGCGACAGGACCGCAGCGTTTTGGCGGGCACCCTCGGCTGCCCTGGTCAGAGACCTGGCGAAGCGGCGGCTCCGCTGGCCGGCGTTCGCGACCATTATGTTGAAAGTGACGAGGGAGTGGAAGTTGTTTGCTTCAATCGACCATCGATTTTCGACCTGCTCAACGAACACGATCATGCCCAAAGCATTTTCGTTCAGATCATGCCAGTCGCAGCTGGCCTTGGAGAATGACAGTGACACGATCAAACCGTATTCAAACCAGACATCTTCCCGCACGTCTCACCGCTCTGGTTTCATCCATCTTGATAAGCGTGACGACCGCTCACTCAGCCGAAAAGCCCACCGCAATGCTGGAGTCCGCGCTGCGTCTCGTCCCGGGCTCAGTTCTGGCATCCGCAGATCCGATGCCAGTCGTTTTCATGGATGTCGGTGCCCTTTCAACGGCAGCCGATGGTGCCTTGAGCGACAAAGCCCTCATGCGAATGAGGTTTTCCCAGCACATCAGGCCGCTCGGCGCACTGGGGTATGGCGGTGCCAAGAACTGGGACGAAAAAGCAGGCATCGCTTACGATAAAATTTCTTATTTCGCAGCCTTTGGACCGAGCGACAGACGCATCAGCTATTGGGGTCTTTCTGACGCGGCAGACGCGGCAAAACTGCTGAACACACTGAAAACGACAAAGTTCAAGGAGGTTTCCGCCTCTCCGCTCATCCTCGTAAATGGTGAGCCCCGTGCGATCAATCTGGCCAACCGTGAACCGGATAATCCGTGGAGCGGACCAATGGGCAACACAAGCGCGGTTACGGCCCTGAATGCGACGATTGCTCAAGCCTCCGCGCCGGAGGATCTGCCCCCGCTCGCCTCTATCAAGTCCAGCGTTGCGGACGAAAATGCTGTGAGTGTGGCTTTGCGCGGAATGGATACCGTTGCCAGCGAAACAGACAGCGATATCATTCAAGCAGCGGTCGTCACGCCTCTCATGGGCGTATCCATAGGCGACCCTGCGGTGCTGCTCAAACCTGATCAGGACCTGACACAGCTGACCAAAGCATTTGAAGAGCAGATCGAGCAGGGCCGCGCCGGTATTCCGGCTTACGCCGGTGGTATCGTTGCAGATCTGAACAGCAAAAGCGGACCGGCGCTTGCGGTCTCGCTCGCCTACGGCGATTGTGAACACGCGCAGAAAGCCGTTGCAGGTCTCGAAGCACGCTGGAAGGAAGGCATGGCGACGGCGGTCTCTGTCACTGGCAAGACGGTAGAGGTCGCAAAGGATGGCTGCGCCGCCTTTGTGCGTTTTGGCACGAAACCCGGCGACCCCGATGCTTTCGCAGAGTTCCTGAACACATACATGCAGCGCGGCTTTAACGTCCTGCAAATCGGTTCGGCACGGTGAAACCGCACGCTTGGCGTTCAACGGGTGTCGGATGCCCGACACCCGTGCAAGCTGGTTAAAAAAAGGGAACTTCATGGTTTGGAGAGGCAAAGTTTTCTTCGGAGTGTCGGCAATGCTTGAGCGAGGAATCGGCAGCGGTGCCGTAATACTGGTCTGTGCCCTGGCTCTGTTATTCCCAACGCGCGGTTGGTCAGAGCAGAATCTGCAAGACACCATTATTGTCGATCAGCCTCCACCCGGTCCGTCAACGTCTGCGGGTCCATTGGCTTCTGCGGGTTCGGCGAACCCCGATGAGATAAAAGGTATTCGTATTGAATCGAACGGCGCGTTAATCACGGGGCCGATCGGGGAGCGCAAAGTCTACATCAGGCTGGATTCGGCCATCACCCCTTTGGGCTTCCAAGCCTTGTGGGTGGGAGATCAGGCGTTATGCACATCGGCGCGCGAAGCCAGTAGATCAAACCCGGAAAATTTGCCCGATGGCAGCATTCTCCTGACCGACCGTCAGATGTTTGGCCGTCAAACCTACGACATCCAGGAGGTTTTTGTTCCGATTCCCTCCACGTTCACGCTGGACATGCTGAACTCGGGAAAGCAATTGGTACTACCAGCTTCGGACTATCGATCGGCATTGGAGGCGCTGGTTATTTTTTCGCGGCGCGACAAGGGGCGGGATTACATGGGGCTGACTCTGGCCGATCAGGGACACACGCTCGATCTCTGGGGCCCAAATGGCAAGGAAACAGGGACCAAATGCGATCCCCAATAGACCGTCACGGATAAGCTCGATCTTCGACATCCTGGTGGGCGTACTGAGCAAAAGGATCTGCAGAATTGAACAGTCGCTCGCGCTTTGTCGCGGTCTTGAAACAGCCTCTTGTCACCGGCCCGAAAACACAACTTCGGTGAGCTTTGTAAAATAATCTTGTCCACTGCCGATGCGCGCAGTCAGGAAGCAAGGTGGAGTTTTCTATGAAGATCTTTATTTCTCGCGGTGGGCTGGCTATGGCCGCAGTGCTGACCGCCTGTTGTTTTCTGTCCACTCGACAGGCCGACGCTCAAGCGCCGTGTACCGGCGCACCGGGCGAACGGGTGGTGGGCATGACGCAGGGCAATCCAGCCATGGCGCCAATGCCCCTTTGCGTATACGACGCCAACCCAAACGCCGCTCAAGCGCCCTCCCGCGCCAATCAGAGCTACGCAGCCATCGCCTGGCATGTCGACGCGTCGGACATCTGGATCGAGGGAAACTACGACGGACCGAGCACTGCGGAGGAAGTCGCGCTCGAGGCGTGTAACCGGGCCATGGGCGGCGGCTGTACGTCGGCAGGGGAATGGTCCAACTCGTCGGTGGCGGTGATCCAGGACGCCAGCGGCCACTTCCGAACCGCCTGGCTGGGCGATGGCGGGGGCCAGCGGCAGCAGGTTCTGGATAAATGTTCGTCCGAACAGCTCCTGCCATGCGAAGTCTTCATGACCGTGAAAGCGCGCTTTGATCGCCATTGGCCCGGCCCGGAGGCCCGCGTCGCCTATGCGGCTGCGGCCTGGGTGAACGGTGATGGGTATGATCATAAACTCTATATCGCCAGTGGCTATCGCACCGGCGAGGAGGCCTCGACGCTGGCGCTGGCCGCATGTCATGCCGCCAATCCTCAACACCAATGCGAGATTACGGCGCGAATCGGCGGCGGCTTCATCCAGACGGCGAGCGTCGGGGTCCAGGAATTCGCCCTCATCGAAACCAGCGAGCGCCGCGCCCGTCGAGCGGCCGAACGTCGGTGTCGCCAGGGCGATGAGCCAAAGGCGTGCCGCATCCAGGCCGTGTTCAGCAGCCGGGTTCGCGGCCAGTTCGTTCATGACTTCAAGGCGTCGGTGGGTCGGTAGACAAGAGGCGTGTCGCGCGACGCCGCCGTCGGGCGAAATCATGTTCAGGCATCCGTTTGAGGTTGCCGTTCTCGTCTTTCAGCCTTCACACGCCCCGCCTGCGGCCCAGAAGTATCAACGTCAGACGCCCCATTTTTTGATTGCATCGATCACACGGTTCCATAGCCCGCGCCTCTCAGATTTCGCATATACTGACGCTGGCATGCGGGCGTCATATCTGGCGCGCGCCACCGCCTGATAGTTGAAGAGCAATTTATAGAAGTCGTCCTTCGGGATCACATGTACCTTTGGCGAGCGACGGAGCCATTCGTGTGCCATCTTTCGCACGGAACACGTCTCGCTGATTTCGAAGTATAGATCATCGAGGCGTTCAAGCGTCGGTGGAACCGGTGAATCCAACGTCGCTGCGACTTCCTCAGGGTGCTCCTCAGCCCATGCGATCATCGTCTCTACGAGCCTTGCGTGCTGATGCGCCGCGATCATGGTCAGCCCTTTTAACGCCGAGGCGTAAATCGGCGTCTGATTGGCGTTATCTGGAAATATTGCTGGTGACCGCCACTGTTTACTTCTCCCGCATAATTCAAAGCATGATAAAGGTTCACCGCTTCGTCCGTACCATCAGTATTCCAACGCAATTCGCGTGATATGGCCGAGTTGATCAGGTCGCAGAAGATGTCGATGACTTCTACGGTCTCGAGCGCGCCTTCAGGCAGGGGGATAACGGGCATGGACATCGATTGCGTCCTGTCTTTATGTCTTGCAAGGCGGCTTGATGTTCAGACTTGGTGGCCTTATGCACCAGACGCGGCCATTGCTTTGCAGCAATTGGCGGGAGGATGCAACCGCCGGGCGGGAGCTACAATCCATTGAGACCTTCTGCTGGTGGAAAATGAGGGCAGCGTTAGCGTGCGGGGTGGCGTTCAGTTGATATTATTTAATTGAACGATGGTCAATTATTTTTTGCAGAACCGCTCAAGTTGAGGTGAGAAAGAGAGTATCCTGAAAACCTGGGTAGTTCAGGCTCAGAAGTCCATTTCAGGGGCGGGCGGGTCACAGCTCCGAAACGTCCCTCAGTCGTACACCGTCCAACGTCGCGTGGCTGAGGGCGTCAAACATCACCCGGTCGCAAATGGGGTCGAACCCGCTGTTGGGCTGGCGGAAAATGTGCGCGCCGCCTACACCCTCTTTCTTGAACACTAGCGAAGCACCACCGGCAACGCTGTAAAACTGCACGTCCTGGTCGGTGATGAAGTCGTGCTCCACCTTGACCTTCACCGAGGAAGCCGGGGCGTCGAGAGCATCCAGTTCGCGAATCACATCGCACAGGTAGTACTGCGGTCCGGGAGTGCCATCGGCCAACGTGAAGTCACACGAAGCGAACGCAAAGCCTTGTGCGTCTACTGCATCGAAGAGGTCTTTCAACGCCTGCGAAACAATCCAGATGCTGGCATACACCTCGAAATCGCGAGGTAGTCCACCTTCGGCCGGCACGTACACCAGGTGAGGGCGTTCGGGGTACTGGGCTGGGTCGCCGTTGGGTCGATCGACCGTGCGCATACCCGGGCGGCAGAGCGCCGCTTCGTTGGCAAATTGCAGGCCGTGCCCGATGCGGTCATTCCAGCGGCTGGGTTCCAGAAAGTAGAACTCGCCCAAGTGGGAATCCGTGTCAACCGAAATGGGAATGGCAGTCTGCTCGTTCATGGGCTTTCATCATGGATAGGGTAGAACAGTGCCTTGGGGCAGTGTAGCTTGGGCGGGCATTGCGGACAAGGCTGGTGTGCAGCCCGACATAGGCCCGGACGCAAGCTCTTGAAACGATCCCCTTGACCTCATCTGGCCATTGGCGGTGAGCATCTCGTCGGCTCCGCCGGGTCGTGAAAACCTCCAACATGGTGTCCATGGAGAAACTCCTTCTCACTCATCCATGCAATGTCGATCACAGATCAGGCGATGAACGACAATGTGGGGGTCGACCACTGGTTACCTTCTGGCGCCTGCAAGGGGATCAGAGCTGGTATTTCTCCAAGAGCGGAATTCCAATCCCGTGCGCAACCGCTGCCAAAATCCGCATTGGGAGACGCCGCACCCAGGGCAGATGCCTGAAGTAGAAAGCGGTATATTCGATTTCAGGTGTTGCTCCGCGAGAGGCCTTGAACCCTGTCGCGCCTGACGACATGTTGAAACTCAACCCATGTCGCGCGGCGTAACGGGTCCCAGCGTGAAAGCCCAGCCGGTAAAGACCGACCGCTTGGTCAAGCTTGGTATTGTAACCCATAAGTGGCACCGTCGCATGCCCGACAAGTTGGAGGATGCCGCCGAAACTCTGAATCATGCCGTCCTGATCTCTGTGGACGAGGTAGCGGATCATTCCGATCTCATGGCTCATCATGACGAAATCAGCGGTATAGACCGGATTCAGAAAAGAGTATTTTTCAAGATACAGCATGGCATACAGCTCAGCGATGCGATCGGCATCCTGCCGACTGACTGATGCCAGTTCTTCGGAATGGTAGGCGGATTGTCTCCACAAAGCCCCATCGCGTTTGAGGTCTCGCCGCCGCTTCATGTGATACTTGATATCGTCAGCGATGAATATCTGCCGACTGGGCAGGAGCAGCCAACCGTGCGCATCGAGAGATGCAATCAGCTTTCGATGGTGCCGCCCGGTCAATGACCGGATTGCCAGGAAATGGTTCGGGAACCGTAAGCTGAGGTCCCTCGTCTCAGTTGTGACGAGATCGCAGTCAAGATCAGGCAGCAGGTTCGTCGACATCATCCAGTTGTTGATATGAACAATCTTGTCGATCTCGGCGAATTTCAGCACTTTGGCAACGCAACCGATCACCGCTTTCAGCGCCGGTACGATCGCGGGGTTGGGAAAGCGCGCAAGCTCCTCTTTCGTGTAGTCGATATAGCCGACCCATGGTGAGCAAACGAATGTATCTTGCGGTTCGCCGTTGTTGATCGTCATCGGCAGCAAGGCATCGCCCCATTGGTGGGATGTGACTGTTGTCTGCAGATTCCGGATGTAGGTGTTGGAACCGGACCCTGCAAAAGCCGACACGTAACGCCGCGCCATGTCGTTTCGACGCTCATCAACCAGCGTCAGCACGATGAATCTCGCCGGTGCGGATGCGGTAGATGATTGCCTTGTCGGAGGCCGTCAGCGCATCGGATAACCCGGTGTCGATGCCTATCCTCTCGAATGGCACCGGCATATCGTTCATGAAAATCCGCTCGCAATATCTGGCATCGGGGGCTGCGACAGCAATGATGCCTTTCCAGCACTGCTCATAAAACTGGGGATTGCTGTATGAGCCGAAGTCCGAAAGAGAAAAGCCGTCAAACTGCCCAAGCGCCAGTTTCGGGAGATCGGCCAGGCCGCCCTCAACGATCAGCAGGCTTCCCAGGCGACTTTTCAGCAAGTCGTAGTTCTCACGTCGCAAATGAACGGGCAAAGCGCTCTCGGCATCGTGCCGGCCCTTGAAGATGAGCAGTGCAAAATCACTCTCGCGAAAAAGAAACGATTGGGAAGCTCTGCAGAAATCATCGTTCAGCCGTTTGCCGACCTCTCTTGGCGGTGGAAGAAATTCGCCGGCCGGCTCGCGCATAACCCACCGCCATATCCAGTCCCGACCGATCATCTCGAGGGCGGTTTGCAATTTACTGTTGGCAAACTTGTCCTCCCAAAGACGTGCCTGTGTTTCGACATCTCCGACCCTCAACAAGTATTTGATATCGCGTCCACGCAAGAGTTTAAGGAAACGCGAGTTCCAAAGAAGCAGCTTTTCCCATTTGCCCGCATGCCAAACACCAGCATCGATCATCTGCCGTTTCCGATCCCAGATTTCCCGGGTACTGGATGACAAAGCTGGCCTCAGCTGATGATAGACAGAGAGCCGTGAGGTTCCCTTGGCAATGCCAAGAAATGCCAGAAGATCGTCGTAACCCAGAGAACGGATCGCGGCGATTTTCAGGTCCAGCAGCGCATTCTGGACCGGATTGATATCGAGCGCTACCACCTCCTGCGCCGTCGAAAGCAGCATGTCGAGAGGTCGTGTCCCGGATCCCGTCAGGCACACGATCCTTCTGGTGCCGGCAAGCGCCCTGAGTTCCGTCTCTCCATCTTCGTTCGCCGATGAGAAATTGAGATTTTGAAAAAACCCCATGGCTTCCACGCCTCCTTTTTCAGGACCAGTTCTGGCACGTTAGCTGACCATCGCTCGGGCGCCACTGCCGCATAACGCGCCTGAGTTTCATACTCGGGTCCGGTATCAGCTCCACCACTTCAACGGCACTCTGCAAAATCATGTGTCTTTGAAGAAGGTTTGCCAGATTGCCGCGCACCTTGTCACGCACCGCCTGAGAAACAGAAAGTGGCAGATGCAACATCAGTTTGTTTCTACCTGTTTGCACGAGTTTAAAATCGAGTATTCCCCGGTCCGAATCGACAACGGTGTTGCGCAATAGATCAGGCGTGAGCTCAACCAGCCCCCCGTCATCTCCACCCAGGTAAAAGATATCGTCTTCGCGACCGACGATCTCATCTACAATCTGAAGCGGCGATCCGCACGGGCACCCCTTAGATCCAAGCCGCAACAGGTCGTTTAGCCGATACCGCGCCATGATCTGCGTGTTACGACTGAAGTCGGAGATGATCGGCAAGGAGAGACCACCCGCTTTTTCCTCGAAGCTGAAGTGCATGCAATCTTCGGCCAGATGAAGCCTCCCGTGAGCGCAGGTGACGCCGAGCAGCCCTTCTGTGGCCATGTAGATTTCCCGAAGCGGGATCCGGAATGCCATTTCAATAATGTCGCGATCAAAGCGCTCGAGCTTTTCGGCGCAGGAGAAGACCCGCCGGGGTGAAAGATCCGTATCCATTTCGGCAATTTGTCTGAGGATGCGCGGCGGCGCGATCAGCACCGTCGGATTGAAGGTGAGCAGGTCTGCACGGTGTTCGCCAACAGGCGCATTGGTATCGAAGAAGCGCAGTGTGAGGATGCGCGTGCGATTTGCACTCTCATAGAGGGGTGTATCGATTGGCAACAAAACTGCAATTCTGTCGCGATGGTGCCAGAAATCCGGGAGCGCTTTCGCCAGAATTGCTCCCAGCCAGGCAAAACGTTCCTTTTGCGAGATGACAAACAGACCACGATTGCCACTTGTTCCGGTGCTGGCACCGGCAATCAGGTCGCCGATCCGGCGGTCCCCTTCGAAAGCGCGCCAGCCCTGCTCGTTGGTAATGCGCGGAACGTTGTATCGAGAAAAGTCCGCCATAAGGTCCGACTTTTCCATAAGCGGTATGTCTTCAAGAGTTGGCAAGCTGCCAGCCAGGGACCGAAATGCCTCGACCCTGTGAATATCGTTTCGCAGCCATTGCTCAAGCCGCCCTGACTGCCAGGCCAGAAAGTCAGCACGCCTGCCGGCAAAGCGACGGAGCGACCTTATTCTAAGATAGGATTGCAGAGCGACGGCAAGACTCATGTCCGCGCTCCCAGGTCCGCGTCGAGATCATAGGGATGACTGTTCGGATCGTGACAAAGCATCACATCACCGCCCCGTCGGGCAAATGCCTCCACTCTTTTCATACTTGATCGCTGGGCTTGCCCGTCCGCGGCAACAAGGCTTGCCGGAAATCCGGGGGCGCGATTTTCATGGATCGCCTTGATAAGCCACTGGGTATCCGTCGCGTACAGAAGAGGATTTGGCAGCTGAGAAAAACAAAACCCGATATGTCCATCGGCGTGTCCCGGCAGGTCGATTGCCAGAAGCGAGCCGTCTTCCAGCAGATCATAACCACTGCCAAGTCCGTACGGCGCTGCGACGACCGGGTAGTCTTCAAAAAAAGCCATCCGCGTCTCGATATCGTCGGGGATAAGGACGTCGAAGACACCTGCGAGGGCATTTTTAAGACGCGAATGACGCCCGTAGCTCACCCAGGCATGACGTGAGCAAATGATCTTTGCTTGAGGAAATTCACACAATCTACCGATATGATCCGCATGGAAATGGGTGACGAGGATCGTTTGAATCTGTTGCCTGTTGACGCCGAACCGGGCCAGATTGGCAACCAGGGGATCGTCTGCAAGCGTGGATGGTCTTAGTAGCGTGCGATACAGCGACAGAAACGGCGACCTCCCTATTCGCCGAAGTGTCGCGGCGTTGAAATAGCCGGTATCGATCAGGCTGTGCCCCAGCGTCTCGTGATAAAAGTAACCTACACGCACACGTAGATCGATCTTGCGCCATCGACCGCCCTTCAGAACAAGACGTTCCCAGACAGGAAGCAATGATGTGGTGAAAAACCGTGGGCAGAGCGGTGACATCACCTTCTCCCCATATAGGCGGCTTTGCCGTAGAAGGTTTTGGCAAAACCCTCCTCCCACGAAATGCTCGGCCTCCACTGCAGTTGCTTGTTGATCCTGGAAAGATCCAGTGTTTGTGAAAATCCGAAAATTCCAAGAGAATAGGATGTGACGTTGGGCTCCGGCCGGGACGGCTTAAGGCGCGCGAGGAATTCGCCGGCGCGAACCGCCGCCAAGGCAGGAAAGAGGGGCATGTTCCGCCAAACCGGTATCACGCCACTCTGGCGGGCCGCCTGCTCGACAATCTGTTCGATGGAGAGGGCTTCACCACCGGACACGTTAAAGATTTGCCCGATCGCGTCTTCTCGCCTTCCGGCGATCGTTATGATGGCATCCACGACGTCATCGACATGCGTTATATCGGTTACCGCGGCACCATTGCGAAAACGTGGTAGGGCGCCCGCTTTTGCAGCACGTATCAGCTTTGGAAGCAGAGCAGTGTCCCCTTGCCCATACAGCCCGCGAGGCCGGACGATCGTGTAGGGAACACCGCTTTGGAGGACGATGCGTTCGGCTAGCGCTTTGCTACGCGCATATTCGTTCACAGGCCGCGGTAGCTTGGAGTCTTCCGCGACTTTCCATTGGTCTCGAAAACGAAAATAAATGGCGGGTGTCGAGATGTGAATGACATGGCGAGCTCCGCTCGCTTTCGCCAGCGCGATCACCTTTTCCGTCGCCCGTATGTTGGAATATTCGAAGTCGGATCTGCGTCCCC
>Ga0070665_100004858_pt1 | contig 13967 bp, 6 predicted proteins | sample KBSS13metaG_FD_65862 | JGI IMG/M metagenome (GOLD analysis project Ga0070665, IMG submission 65862) | Switchgrass rhizosphere microbial communities from Kellogg Biological Station, Michigan, USA - KBS S1-3 metaG | ecosystem: Host-associated > Plants > Roots > Rhizosphere > Soil ... | reverse complement strand
GCGCGACCTGTCGCTCGCCCGTAAGGTCATCGCGGTCATCATGGGCGTCACCAGCGCGGCGCTGGTGCTGGCGTGCCTCGCGCTCGTGGCGTACGACACCAGGAACGCGCGGGCCGGCCTCACGCGAGACATCGGCATGCTCGCCGACGTGGTGGGCAACAACAGCACCGCCGCGGTCTCGTTCGGCGACGCGAGGGGCGCGACCGAGATCCTCGGCGCCGTCGCGGTGAACGGGAACGTGCGCCTCGCCGCGATCATTCGCGATGGTGCCGTCTTCGCGCGCTTCGATCGACGGCCGGACACCGCGGGCACGTCGATCCTGGCGCGCGTCACGCCCGAGCTCCTCCGCGCCCCTCGCGCCGCGTTCAGCTTCGACGACGATTCGCTTCGGCTGGTGCGTCCGATCCGGCTGGATGCCGAGCTGCTCGGCGGTGTCTACCTCGAATCGGACCTGATCGGCCTCCGCGACCGCCTGCGACGCCTGATCAGCATCATCGCCCTCGTCCTGTCCGCCGCGCTCGCCATCGCCTTCTTCCTGTCGTGGAAACTGCAGCGGCTGATTTCGGGCCCCGTGCTCCGCCTCACCGAGGCGACGCAAGCCGTGTCGCGCGACAAGAACTACGAGATCCGCGTCGAGAACAGCAGCCGGGACGAGGTGGGCGTCCTGATCGACGGCTTCAACGAGATGCTCTCGGAGATTCAGCGCCGCGACCGCAAGCTGCTCGACCAGCGGGGCGCGCTCGAACGGGAGGTCGACGTCCGCACCGTCGATCTGCGAACCGCGAACCTCGAGCTGTCCACCGCACGCGACGCCGCGATGGAAGGCAGCCGGGCGAAGAGCGAGTTTCTCGCCAACATGAGCCACGAGATCCGGACGCCGATGAACGGCATCATCGGCATGACCGAGCTCGCCCTGGATTCGAACCTCACCGCCGTGCAGCGCGAGTGCCTCGACACGGTCAAGTCCTCGGCCGGATCGCTTCTCGGGCTGCTCAACGACATCCTCGATTTTTCCAAGCTCGAATCGCGGAAGCTGGAGCTCGAGGAGATTCCCTTCTCGGTGGTCGACCTCGTCGACGACGCGCTGAAGCCGCTGGCGTTGATGGCCCACTCCAAGGGGCTCGAGCTGATCGCGGATGTCGCCGCCGACGTACCGGGCATCTCGGGAGATCCCGGACGCATCGGTCAGATCATCACCAACCTGGTCGGCAACGCGATCAAGTTCACGGCCCGGGGCCACGTGCTGCTGCAGGTCCGGTGTGAGCGGCCGCTCCTCGATCGGGCGCAGCTGCACTTTTCGGTCAGCGACACCGGCATCGGCATTCCCACCGCCCAGCACGACAAGATTTTCGAAGCCTTCAGCCAGGCCGACGGTTCGACCACCAGGCGCTTCGGCGGAACCGGCCTCGGCCTGACGATTTCCTCGACGCTGGTGCATCTCATGCACGGGCGCATCTGGGTGGAAAGCGAACCCGGCCGGGGCAGCACGTTTCATTTCGTCGCGACATTTCCCGTCGCCGATGTGCCCGCGCGGGTGAACGAGTCGGAGCTCATCGATCTCCCGGTGCTGATCGTCGACGACAACGAGGTCAGTCGACGGGGCTTTGTGGAGCTCCTCACTCGCTGGCGGATGAAGCCGCACGCCGTCGCCGGCGGGGCCGCCGCGGTCGCGGCGCTTGCCGAAGCGGCGCACCGCGGCCACCAGTATCAGCTCGTGCTGCTGGACGCGAACATGCCGGAGATGGACGGCTTTGCCGTCGCCGAACAGATGGCCGAGCATCCGGAGTGGGGCGGCGCGGCGGTCATGATGTTGACCTCCTCGGACCAGTTGGGCGACTCGGCCCGTTGCCGGGCACTCGGGATGCAGGCCCTCACGAAGCCGATCAGGCATGCCGACCTGTACGACGCGTTCTCGAGGATGCTGCGGCCACGCGCGTCAGGGCCCGCGGTTGAGCGGCGGATCGGTTCTCCGGACCAGCATGTCGTGGGCGCGCACATCCTGCTGGCGGAAGACAACACGGTCAATCAGCGGGTCGCCGTCGGCCTGCTCACGCGGCGCGGACACACGGTGGATGTCGCGGCGAACGGGCTCGAGGCGCTCGCCGCGATCGCGTTGCGATCGTACGACGTAGTGCTGATGGATGTGCAGATGCCGGAGATGGGCGGGGTCGAGGCCACTCGCGCGATCCGCGAGCGGGAAGCCGCAACCGGGCAGCACACCAGAATCATCGCGGTCACGGCTCACGCCATGGCGGGGGACCGGGAGCGCTACCTCGCGGCCGGGATGGACGGCTACCTGTCGAAGCCGATCGACCCGAATGGGCTGTTTGCCGTCGTCGAACAGCGCCAGCGATTCGACGACCTCTGGCCGCCGGGGCACCAATTGGCGATCGTTCCACCGCTCGACGTGGAAGAGATGCGCCGCCGCCTCGGGAGCGACGAGCTGGTTGCCGACGTGGCGCGGGTCTTTCTCGACGACTGTCCAGCGAGGGTGGCGCAGATCAAGGCCGCCGTGGAGAAGCGCGATCGGGTTGCGATCCGTACCGCGGCGCACACGTTGAAGGGCGCCGCGGCCAACCTCTTCGCGAGCCCCGTCCTCGACTGCGTGATCGCGCTCGAATCGATGGCGGCCGGCGACGGGTTCGACCCGATCCTGGCTGACGCCGCCGTTGTCCAACTCGAGGCCGAGAGCGCCAGGCTCGCGGCGGCTATTCGGGACGGTCTCCTTGCCCCAGCGCGGGGGATCGAGGCATGACCTGCCGGATCGCGTCCAGCCACGGCCGGCGTTTCGCAGTTGCCGCCGTCTCGGTGGTCGTGCTCTCGACGTCAGCCGGGCGCGCACAAGACGTGACCGAGTCGTCGCTGAAGGCCGCCTTCGTCTACAACTTTGCGAAGTTCACTGAGTGGCCCGCGGATGTCCTGTCGCCAACGGCGACCTTCGCCGCGTGCGTGCTCGGCGACAGCCCTACGCGAGACGCCCTGGATCGCATCGTCAAGGGCCGCCAACTGTCCGGCCGCACCATCAGCGTGTCGGAGGTCCAGCTTGGCGTGGGGCTCCGGTCCTGCCATCTGCTCTACATGTCCGGTGTCACCAAGACGCAAATCACGGCGATTGTGGCGGCGGTCCGGGGGGTGCCGGTGCTGACGATCAGCGACACCGACGACTTCGCGCGCGGCGGTGGCATCGCGCAGATGTTCGTGGAGAACGGCAAGATCCGCTTCGACATCAACCTCGACGTCGCGAAGGAATCCCGACTCCAGCTCAGCTCGAAGCTGCTCGCGCTTGCCGCGCACCTCCGCGGCGGACCCGGTGCGCAGGGATGGTAGGAGAAACGACACCGTTCATGATCAAGATCCGTCGCGGCCGCGTTGCACTCGTCCTCGTGCTCCTGCTCGCGGCGGCGCCGCGCGCGGCGGCGCAGGCCCCGCTGCCCGACCTGAGCCTCGAGGAGTTGATGACCATGGATGCCGGCCGGGTGTTCGGAGCGTCGGTCAGGCTCCAGCCGGTGACCGAAGCGCCCGCGTCGGTATCCTTCATTACCGCCGAGGAAATTGCGCGCTACGGTTATCGCACGCTCGCAGACATTCTCAGGGGAGTGCGCGGGATGTACGTGACCAACGATCGGAACTTCAGCTTCATGGGGACGCGCGGTTTCGGCCGGCCCGGCGACTACAACAGCCGGATTCTCCTGCTGGTGAACGGACACCGCGTCAACGACAACGTCTTCGGGCAAGCGGAGGTGGGCGCGGAGTTCGGGATGGATCCCGCCCTGTTCGAACGGGTGGAGATCATCCGCGGGCCGGCCTCGTCACTCTACGGGGACAGCGCGTTCTTCGCGGTCGTCAATGTGATTACGCGATCGGGCGCGTCGCTGGACGGCGCGTCGCTCAGCGTCGACGGCGGCACGCTCGGCACGCGGATGGCGCGCGCCAGCGCGGGGCGGCGTTTTGCCGACGGTGTCGACGTGGCGGTCGCGGGTACCTACGAAGCGAGTGCCGGCGTCAATCAACTCTACTTCCCCGAGTTCGATACGCCGGACACGAACCACGGCATCGCCGAGGGGCTGGACGGCGAGCGCGCCGGCCAGGTCTACGGCCAGGTGAGCTTCAAGAATTTCACCTTCACCGGCGCGTACGGGCGGCGGCAGAAGGACGTGCCCACCGCTTCGTTCGGCACCCTGTTCAACGAACACCATCCGCCGGAGCAGACGACCGATCGGCATACGCTGGTCGACGCCGAGTACTCGCGAACGATCGGCGCCAATCACGTGACGATCCGCGCCTCGTTCGATCAATTCTCCTACGACGGGATCTACCCGTTCCTTGGCGAGACTCCAGGCGTCCCCCTGGTCGGGATCAACAGCGTGCTCGGCACCAGCTGGACCGCCGAGGCTCGCCTCACGCGCGCGCTGCCCGGGCGCCAACTGTTGACCGCCGGCGGGGTGTTCATCGACAACGTCAATCAGGACCAGGGGCTTCGGTATGTCGGCCCGGTCGGGCAGGTGTTCCTCATCGATCACTCGTCAGTCCAGCAGGCGGTCTACGTGCAGGATGAGATCAAGCTGACGCGCTGGCTGATCGCGAACGGCGGGCTGCGCTACGACGCCTACCAGGATTTTCAACGGGTCACGCCGCGCGCGGCACTCATTGCCATTCCATCGTCCAACCAGTCTTTCAAGTATCTCTTCGGCCAGGCGTTCCGCGCACCGAACCAATACGAGCGGAATGCGTTCTACTTCGGCGAGGCGACGGGCAGTCTCCGTCCTGAGTCGATCAGCACCCACGAGCTGGTGTGGGAGCGATACCTGCACGACTGGCTGCGCACGTCGGTCTCGGCGTACTGGTACAAGGCCGCCGGTTTGATTACGCAGGTCCCCGATCCGTCCACGTTCCTGGCGACGACCTACGTGAACGGACAGGACGTGGTGGCGAAGGGGTTGGAGCTCGAGGCGCAGATGCGCCTCGGTGCCGGGTTTCAGGGACTGGTCAGTTACTCACTGCAGCGGGCCCATGACGTCGAGACCAGCCAGACGCTGGTCAACTCGCCCGAACAGATGATGAAGCTGCGGCTGAGCGTGCCCGGCCCGTCCAAGCGGTCGTTCGTATCCGCGGAAGTGCTGGCGATGAGCAGCAGGCGGACGCTGGCCGGCAACACGCTGAGCCCGACGGCGACCGCCAACGTCACGATCACCGCGCCGATCGGCCCCGCGTTCATGCTCGTGGGCAGCGCCAGAAACCTGTTCAACGCGGAATATGCCGACCCGGTTTCGGATCAGAACCTCCAGGACGCCATTACACAGAACGGCAGGACGCTGCGCATCGGCGTGACCTGGAAGTTCCTGTCGAAATAGCTACGCGACCATCGCCAGCGCGTGCGGCTCCAGCGCGAGCGCCAGCACCTCGTCCACCGACGCCACCGGGTGGAACTGCATCTGTTCACGGACGCTCAACGGCACCTCGTTCAAGTCGGGTTCGTTCCGCTCCGGCAGAATGATCGTCGTCAAGCCGGCGGCGTGGGCCGCGAGCACTTTCTGCTTGAGACCGCCGATCGGCAGGACGCGTCCCTGCAGCGTCACCTCGCCGGTCATTCCCACCGTGCTCTTGACCGCCCGGCCGGTCAACAGCGACGCCAGCGCCGTCACCATCGTCACGCCTGCGCTCGGGCCATCCTTGGGGATCGCGCCGGCCGGCACGTGCACGTGAAACTCCCGGTTGTCGAACGCCCGTTCGTCGATGCCCAATTGCGGCGCGTGGCTCTTGATGTAGGTGAGCGCAATCCGCGCCGACTCCTTCATCACCTCGCCCAGTTGGCCGGTGAGCACCAGCCCGCCTTTGCCGGCCATCGAAGCCGCCTCGACGAACAGGACATCGCCGCCCACGCCCGTGACGGCGAGTCCGGTGGCCACACCCGGGACCGCGGTGCGTGCGGCGGCTTCGCGGAACACCTTCGGCCGTCCCAGCGCGTCGAGCACGGCGGCCGTGTCGACGACCACCGGCTTCGGCTGCTGGCCGGACGCGATCCGGGTGGCCGCCTTCCGGAGCACCGTGCCCAACTCGCGTTCCAGCTGGCGGACACCCGCCTCGCGGGTGTAATCGCTCACCACCTGGCGCAGGACTTCGTCGGTCGTGGTGACGTCGTCCGGGCGCAGGCCGTTGCGTTCGACCTGTCGCGGCCAGAGATAGTCGCGTCCGATGGCCACCTTTTCGTCGGTGGTGTAGCCGTCGAACCGGATCACCTCCATCCGGTCGAGCAACGGCGCCGGGATCGTATCGGCCACGTTGGCGGTCGCGATGAACAGCACGTGTGACAGATCGAGGGCGACATCCAGGTAGTGATCCTGAAAGGCGTGATTCTGCGCCGGGTCCAGCACCTCGAGCAGCGCGGCCGACGGATCGCCGCGCCAGTCGGCGCCGAGCTTGTCGACCTCGTCGAGCAGGATGACCGGATTCATCGTGCCCGCGTCGCGGAGTGCGCGCACCAGCCGGCCCGGCAGCGCGCCGATGTAAGTGCGGCGGTGGCCACGGATCTCGGCTTCGTCGCGCACGCCGCCGAGCGACATCCTCACGAACTGCCGTCCGGTCGCGCGGGCGATCGATTCGCCGATCGAGGTCTTGCCGGTTCCGGGCGGGCCAATCAGCGTGAGAATGGCGCCGGACCGGCGGTCGTCGGTCAGGCCGCGCTCGGCGCGGAGCTTGCGGACCGCGAGATATTCGGTGATGCGCTGTTTCACGTCGTCGAGCCCGGCGTGATCGCCGTCGAGCACCTCACGCGCGTGCTGCGGATCGAGACGTTCTTCCGACCGTTTCGACCACGGGACCGCGAGGAGCCAGTCGAGGTAGGTGCGGATCATGGATGCCTCGGCGTTCGAGTCGCCCATCCGTTCGAATCGCCCCAGTTCGCGCTCGGCCTGCTGCTGCACGGCCTCGGGCATCGCGGCGGCGGCAATCTTCGAGCGGTATTCCTCGGCAATCGAGCCCTCGTTCTCGCCGAGCTCCTTCCGGATGGCGTCCATCTGCTTCCGCAGAAAATACTCGCGCTGCTGTTTCTGTGCGCCGGTTTCCACGTCGTCGCGGATGCGTCTCCGGACGCGCAACTCGGCGAGCCGCTCCTGCTGAAACTGCACCGCCAGCGTGAGGCGTTCGACGATGTCGAGCGTTTCCAGGAGCTGCAGCTTCTGCTCGACGTTGAGATCGGGCGAGTAGCCGGCGGTATCCGCCAGGGCGCCGGGCTGGGTAATCGAGCGCACGAACGCGCTGATCCGGCCGTCGTCGCCGCGAAGCTCGAGAATTTCCGCGACGACCGCGCGGTATTCGCGCTCGAGGTTACGGGTCAGGCTCGCCGGCGGCGTGATGTCGGGACGCTCATCGACCTCGACGCGCAGGACGCCGTCGGGGTCGGTGTGCGCCGCACCGGGCACCCCGCGGTGGAGCGCGGTGAAGGAGGCGACGCCATGGCCGCCCAGGGCGACCCGCTCCGAGACCTCGGCGACCACGCCGACCTTGGCGTAGCCGGCGCCGCGTCGCGGCACCAGCAGCACGCGCGTATCGGCGCCCACGTCCACGGGCAAGGTCACCGGCATGCCGGGAAACACCACAACGTCGTCGAGGGCCACAAGTTTGAGAGGAGTCATGTCAGCAAGACTACGCCTAATAGTTGATGATGTCAACGATTTATGAAATCAACTATACTGTCGGGGATGAAGCCGACGAGCGCCCATGCCTGCGACGCCTGGCAACTCCTGGTGCAGCTCTTCTTCGCCCAGCGTGCGAACCTGCCGCCGCTGGCCGCCGAGCTCGAGCTGTCGCCGGCGCAGTGCCACGTCCTGCATCTGATCGAGCCGGGCCGGCCGATCCCGATGGGGCAGCTCGCCGAGACGCTCGCCTGCCACGCGTCGAACGTCACCGGATTGGTGGATCGCCTCGAGTCCCGCGGCCTGGTGCGGCGCCGGCCGTCGGCCGCGGACCGGCGGGTGAAAGTGCTGGATCTCACGCCAACCGGGTCGCGCCTCCGCACCATGCTGCTCGATCGCATGACCGCGCCGCCCGCCACCCTGGAACGGCTCACCGCCCGCGAACAGCAGGCGCTGGTGCGAATCCTGCGGAGGCTGCTGGAGTAGCTGCGGCGCCGGCTACATTCGTTGGACGCTATTTCACGCGGCGGAGGTCCCTGGTGATCGAGTCCAGCCACGCCGCCTCGCGCTCGAGCGCCTTGGCGACGCGCGCGATCTCGCCGGGCACGCTCTCGTACTGGCCCTGCTCGATCGCCTCTCTCACGCCTGGCAGCGTCTTGACGCCGTACCCGGTGTAGAACCCCGGCGCGTAGAGCAGGTGCTTGAACCAGTCGCGGTGCAGGAGGCCGGCCGCGTCGAGCAGTTGCTGCTCGGATTTCGCGATCCGGGCGTCGATTGCCGCCAGCGCCGCGGGCGGCAGGTTCTTCTTCGCGGCGGCGGCGCGCGCTTCGTCGAACAGTGCCGCCTGCCTGGCCATCACTTCGATGGCACGTGAGATCGGCGTCAACTCGATTGCCGGCGGCATCGGCTGGACCTTCGGCGCAATCATCGGGCGCCGCGGGTCGTTGATCGCGGCGAACAGGCCGTCGGCGATCTCCCGGTTCCGTTCCGCAATCTCTTCCCGCTTCTTCTTCACCAGCAGCTGCAGTTCTTCTTCGTAGGTCCGCACGGTGTCGACGAGGTTGCCGTACTGAAACGGCAGGATGTCGGCGTCAGCCAGACGGATCACCGCCGTGCCACCGGTCTGGGCCAGCGTCCGGCCGTAGGCGAGGTCGGTGTCGAGGAAGTGCGTGTAGAAATAGAAGTCGTCGTAAATCGAGTGGTAGATGCCGCTCTCGTCCTCACCGCCGTAACCGATATTCAAAGTCGGGATTCCGAGATGCTGCAGAAACGGCGTGAAGTCGGAGCCCGATCCGAGCGCGCCGATGCGCCAGTCCGCCCGGCTGCGGACCTTTTCTTTCTCCTCCGGCTTCGCTTCGTCGATCGCCTTTGCCTGCTTCCGCTTCCAGACTGTGAGTTTGGTTTCGGGGTCCTGGATGTCGCGCGCAACGTCGTTGATGAAGTGCTCGAGCACGTGGGAGCCTTCCGCCAGCAGAAACCCGCGCCCGCTGTCGTCGGAATTCACGTAGACCACCGCGTGCTGCTGCAGCTCGGCATCGTGCGCCTCGGCCCATTCGGTGGATCCGAGCAGCGCGGGCTCCTCGCCGTCCCAGGCGCAGTAGATGATCGTCCGCTTCGGCGACCAGCCCTGCTTGTGCAGCTCGCCGAGCGCGCGCGCTTCTTCGAGCGTGGCGGCCATGCCGCTGACCGGGTCCTCGGCGCCGTTGACCCACGCGTCGTGATGGTTGCCGCGGATCACCCACTGATCGGGAAACGTCGACCCCTTCAGGCGGGCGATCACGTCGTAGAGCGGCTTCTGATCCCAGCTGAAGGCGAGCTTCAAGTGCGCGCGACCGGCTCCGGGGCCGAACCGGTAGGTGATCGGGAGGCCGCCGCGCCACTCCGCCGGGACGACGGCGCCGGTCAGCGACGCGAGCAACGGTTGGGCGTCCCCGTACGAGATCGGCATCACCGGGATCTTCGTCAGCGTGGTCGCATCCTTGATCGCCAGGCGCCTCGCGCCGGGCGTGGCGCCGACGCCGGGGGTGAGCGGATCGCCCGGGTAGACCGGCATGTCCATCACGCTGCCGCGCTGCGCGCCGTCGGCGGGACGCATCGGGCCCTTCGGGAACACCTCGCCGACGCTGAAGCCGTCGTCCTTGGGATCGGAGTAGATCAGGCAGCCGATCGCGCCGTGCTCTGCCGCCACCTTCGGCTTGATCCCCCGCCACGACTCGCCGTACCGGGCCATGACGATCGCGCCCTTCACCGAAATCCCGTAGCGCTCGAGCACCTCGTAATCCTCGGGCCGGCCGTAGTTCACGTAGACGAGCGGCCCGGTGACGTCGCCGTCGATCGAATAGGCGTTGTAGGTCGGCAGCTGCTCGCTCTTCTGGTTCGATGTCGGATCGACGGGCACGACCGACTCCTCGAGCCGAGCCGTGAAGCGGGTGGGTTCCAGCAGTTCGAGCACACGCTCGGTCGGCGTCGGAAAGAGGACGCTGAAGGTCTCGATCTCGGCGTCCCAGCCCCACTCCTTGAAGCGGGCCAGCAGCCATTCCGCGTTGTCCTTGTCGTAAGGGGACCCGACGTGGTGCGGCCGTGCGCTCATCCGCTCCATCGAGGCGCGGATGTTCGAGGCTTGCGGCAGCTCGCGAAATTTCGCGTCCCAGCTCGTCGCCCCGGGCTGCGCGCTCGGGGCAGCCGCCAACATCGTGAAGACACCCACCGCGAGCAGAACACCGGAACGTCGAACCATGGCACAGCTCCTGTGCCCGGATTCTAGTTCACGACCATCAAGGCACGGTGACCTGATCGATGAGGGCGGTGGTCGACGCCGTCGAGTTGTGGCTGACGGCGGCAAGCCCGACGTAGACCGTGGCGGCCATCGGAATGGTTTGCGTGCTGACCGGAAGCCAGGTCACGCCGTCAGCCGACTCGAATCCACTAATCGTGTCGCCGCTGCGCGTCACCCGCACCCACCGCGGCGCCGTGGCCGTCGATCCGGCAGCACTGAACGAGCTGCCGTCCTTCGTCGGCCGCCACTGCATCGCCACGCCCTTGGCCGCGGACACGAGCATCAAGGCCTGCGCCGATCCGGGATCGAGCGTTTCGCGGATCATCACGCCGGCCTTCGACCAATTGTCGACCTTCTGGATGCTGCCGACGCGCGCCTCGATCGAGCCGTCGCCGGTGAGCGGTTGATAGACGAAATGAAACGCGTCGGCCGTTCCCCAGATGTCGGCGCCTGATGCCGTCACGGAGAAGGCGCTGTTGGTGTACTGCGCCGACCCGGCGATCGTCGTCGCGCCGATGTCGCGATGGTCCCACGGCGCCGGCAGCGCTCCGCCGCTCGACGCGCCGCCGGCGGCGGCGACCGTCACCGTGTCGAGTGCGGCGGTCGCCGATGCGGTCGTCGTGTGGCTCGTGACCGCGAGGCCGACGTAGACCGTCGACGTCATGGCGATGGTCGTGGTTCCGACCGTGGTCCACGTCGTGCCGTTCGCCGATTCCAGGCCGGTCACCGTAGTACCGCTGCGGACAAGGCGCACCCACCTGGGCGGCGCGCCTGTCGATCCGGCCGCATTGAACGAGCCGCCGCCCGTCGTCGGCCGCCACTGCATCGCCGCACCCTTGGCCGCAGACACGAGCATCAACGCCTGCGCCGATCCGGGATCGAGCGTTTCGCGGATCATCACGCCGGCCTTCGACCAACTGTCGGCCTGCTGGACGCTGACGACGCGCGCCTCGATCGAGCCGTCGCCGGTGAGCGGTTGATAGACGAAGTGAAACGCGTCGCTGGTCCCCCAGATGTCGCTGCCTGACCCGTTGACGCTGAACGTGCCGCTCGAGTAGCTGGCCGATCCTGCGAAGGGTACGGCGCCGATGTCCGCGTCCTGCCATGGAGCCGGGAGAGCCCCGTCACCGCCGGTGCCGCCCGATCCAGCCGTCGCCGGCAGGATCGTCGTGTCGTTGTCGCGGGCGCCCGGAGGCGACGTGAGGTAGGTATCAGGGCTCAGCACGATCTGATCGACGATGACGCCGTCTTCCCTCTGCTGGATGCGGATGGTGTGAGTTCCGGACGCTGCGAAGTAGATGTGCGGTCCCACCGCGCCCCAGCCGTTGTCCGACCAGCCCCATGAGTGCACGGCTGAATCGCCGGTGCCGTCTTGGAGCACCAACTCCGCCGAGCTGCCGGTCCCGACTCGCATCGTCGGAAAACCGCCAGCGTCGACCGAATCGTTGAACTGCGCATGGATCGAGTCGTTGCTCAGGCTGTTGCCTTCAGCGCGGAACCGGACCCACAGGTGATAGGCCGTCCCGCTGACCGCGGAAAACGACGACTCGAAGTAGCTCGCCGGATTGGCGAGCGCGGGGGCGATCTTCGACTCACCGGCGTTCGGGTTCCACAGCGCCGAACCGCCCGCGGCGGTGGCATCGGCCAGCGTCTGCCAACGGCCGTGAGGCGTGGCGCCCGATGCCCAGAGGACGACGGTCGTGGCGCCCTCCCCTGGTGGCGGCGGCGGGGGCGGCGTGCCGGCGGTGGTAAAGCTCGAGATCGATCCTGCCTTCGTGACCAGCGCCGCCGTCTTCGAGACGATTCTCCAGTAGTAGGTCGTTCCGGGCTGGAGGGTCGGCAGCGTGAAGGACTGGAGCTGCGTCGTCGTCTCGCTGGGGCCCAGCGGCTGGTCGGCCGCCAGCAGCGTGCTGGTTGTCGGATCAGTACCGAAATAGATGTCGTAGATATGCGCCCAGGGGCCGCCGTACCAGGTCAGTTTCTGGCTTGCCGTCGGGACGCCGACGGCGCCGTCGGCGACGGCGTGATAGACCGGCTTATCCGGCGGCAGCGGCACGAATGGTTTCGATTCATCCACCCCGGACGGGTTGGTGTTGTTCCATTTGCGCTCGAACTGATCGACGAACCAGTTGAAGAACCAGGTCTTCTTCGTAAAGTAGTTGTGCTCCGCCTGGGAGGCGGCCGATGCCCCGGTCCAGTTGGAGGAGCCGAAGATGGTCAGCCCCTGACCGTAGAGCAGCACCGTCTTCTGATGGTTGATCCCATCGTGGGCCGGCACCTTGACGGGAATGCCCGCGAGCCAGATGCGATCGACATTCCACGCGTGCCACAGCCGGGTGACGTCGCGGTACTCCTTGACATCGGTATAGAGACGGACCGGGATGTGCCGCCGCGTGAAGGCGTCGAGTATGGCGTCACTGTGGCGGCGATCGGTGATGCGGTACATCTGGACGTCGATCTTCTGGGTCTCGGCGTTGTAGCGGCCGACCGCGCGCGTCGCGTAGTTCTGGTCGGGCGGGAAATTCATCTCCGGATCGAGCGGGTAGGTCGGGTAGGCGCGCGCCAGCGGCGCAATGACGTTGGCGTAGTTCGCGTACCCGCTGGTCGCCGTCCACATGTTGTCCATGATCGTCATGAAACTATTCACGACGACAGGATCGTCGGTGGTGTAGATGGCTTCGTCGACGTAGTTGACGTACGGCTGGATGGGCACGAAGGCGTCGGGGCTGTAGTTGGCGCCGCTGAACTCCACCTTGCCCTGACCCCCGAACAGCATGAACTTGCGGTGCAGGATGCCGCCGCTCGTCTTCTCGCGCATCGGAATTCCGGCAGCCTGGAGCTGATCGAGAATCGGCTTGTTGTTCGGATACTGGGCGTTCGCCTCCGTGTCCATCATCACGCGGACTGGAATCCCCGCCTGCCATCGCTTGATGAGCTCGGCAGAGTAGCGAGCATCCTCCATGAACCAGAACGACACGTCGATCCGAACGGCCTCTTGTCTGATGAGGTTGATCAACGGCGTCCGGCAGTCCTGAAAGGCCGCGTCGCACAGACTCTCCGCGGCACGCGCCGGGACTGGAGCCGCGATTACGGCGCAGAGCACGACAGTACCGATCACGAGAGGACGTAAAAACCTGGTCACGACACGCTTCTTAGCGAGCGCGATGCCATGGCAGCTCTGCCGCTATTTGTTCCATCCAAAATGGACCGGCGACATCGTTACTCCTCCGTCACGGAAACAGATCTCCAGACCATGGCACTTTGGTGCCCACGCTCGCTGTCGTCGATGCCCTTTCGCGTGCTGAGGTGACGGCAGGACCGGGGACCAGGCCGCCGGCGATGCCCAGCCGTTGACATCCACTGAACAGGGGGAGACGATGACCTCATGCTCCGCGCGGCGGTCCTTGCGACGCTGATTTTCATGACCCCGCGCCAGCCTTCCGGGCCGCCGCTCAGCGTCCTTCACATCAAAATTGCCTTGCGCGACGCCAACCAGCAGGTCACGCCGGTGCCGCGCCACGCGCTGCTCATCAGCGACAACCCGGCCACCGCGGCACCGC
>Ga0070665_100004857_pt1 | contig 13968 bp, 13 predicted proteins | sample KBSS13metaG_FD_65862 | JGI IMG/M metagenome (GOLD analysis project Ga0070665, IMG submission 65862) | Switchgrass rhizosphere microbial communities from Kellogg Biological Station, Michigan, USA - KBS S1-3 metaG | ecosystem: Host-associated > Plants > Roots > Rhizosphere > Soil ... | reverse complement strand
CCGTCCACCGGCGTCACCGGCCGCGCTCGCTGAAACAGGGAAAGGTCAAACGATGTCGACACCGGACGATCTCCGGGGCGAGGCCGACTTCAAAACGTCAGGCCCCCGCATCCTCATCGCAACGGTCGATCCGGTACTCCGGCGGGCCGCCGACATGCGAATCTATTTCGCTGCGCGAGATGCCCATGTCCTTCAGCATGTAGTCGCTGAGGCCGCCCAGCGCCCGGGTCGCACGGTAGTGCTGCCACCGGACGACAAAGACCTTGAGGATCGCCAGGGCCTTTCCGGCGAACGACCGCTTGTGGCAAGGCGCTTCAGATCGTGCGGAGGCGGTCGACATGGTCGGAACTCCTGCGGCGGAGATGAAATCGACACTCTCACCCTACGGCATCGCCATTTCACCGCTTTGTCCAAATGCCGGCAAAAATGTTTCTTTTGTTTCAGGGACTTGCGGGACGACGACAGGGTGTTCGGGGCCCACAGGCGTTGGGTTGGCGAGCCGTTGAGGCCGCTCGCGACCCTTCAAGCTTGAAACATTTGATACAAACGGCGTCATCCTGCGACCTCACATGGATACACACGCGCTCTATTCCCCCGCCGAGATCACGCTGCTGCAATGGCCAACACAGGCCCGGACCTTGCGCGCCTGGACAGCGGACAGCGGATACTTGAGGAGAGGCGACATGCAGACCGGCAACCCGGCAGTGCGGGAGCGGACAGGTTATGCTCTGTTCGACGATCGCCTGGTCCTTGTCGATGCCAATGCCGAGATCTTCGGGGGCAATGCGCCTGCTCGCGCCGACTTCCCGAAAATGGATCTGGTTGCTGTCGTCGCGAAGATCCTCCCCTATTTCGAACGTTTCGACGGTCTGGCCGTCGAACGGACAGACCAGTTCGCCGGCGATGTCGCCCTGCGCTGGCGTCAAGGCAACGTGTCGCCGGTCGAGGTGCAGACCATCGACGGCGACTGGAAGCTGCTCTCCAGCCATTCGAGGCCGGACGGCGGGGTTGCGCTGGTCAGCACCGACGTAACCGAAATGAAGCGGGCGCAGATCGCGCATCAGGAGAACGCGGAAATCTTCCGCTGTATCACCGAGAGCCATCCGCTGCCGGTCTGGGTGGTCGACGAGGACAGCAAGCAGATCCTCTACGAAAGCCTCGACGCATCGACGCTGCTCGGCCGCAAATGGCGGTCGGACGAGCTGCAATACATGACTGCTCACTTCATCGAACCGGCCGAGTTCAGGAAAATCAGATCGCTGGTGGACAAGCATGAGATCGTGCGCGATCTCGAAATCCAGCTCAAGCGCGCCAGCGGATCCGTTGTCTGGTGCTCCGCCAATTGCCGGCGCGGTGTGTATCACGGACGGCGCGTACTCGTCATCGGCGTGCTCGACATCACCGAGCGCAAGCAGCGCGAGGATCTGTTCGGCTTCCTCATCAAGCATCACCCCTTGCCGGTCTGGATGAACGATGCCGCCACGGGCGAGGTCATCTATCGCAGCGACGCGGCGGAGCGGCTGTTCGGGAGCACGGGCGAGGAAGGCGCGCGCAAACCTTTGCCGGTCGCCGATCATTTCGTCGACCGCAATGAATTTCTGGAGCTCGGCCGAGAGCTGATGCGCGACGGCATTGTCGAAAATCGCGATGTCCTGCTCAAGGCGGCCGATGGGCGGGAATTCTGGGCCACCGGCAATTTGAACGTGGTCGAGTTCCAGGGCCGCCGGGTCGTGCTTGCAGGCATTGCCGACATCACAAAGCGCAAGAAGCGCGACGCTGAGGTCGCATTGGCGCGCGAAATGCTTGCCGACGCGATCGAGTCGCTGTCGGAGGGATTTGCGCTCTATGACGACGACGACAGCCTGGTGATGTGCAACCGGGCCTATCGCGCGCTCAACCATTCCGTGGCCGAGATGATAAAGCCCGGCATGAAATGGCTGGACATGCTGCGGGAATCGGCGCGGCGCGGCATGTATGCCGACGCGGTCGGGCGTGAGGACGAGTGGATCAACGATCGCATACGCAACCGCACGAAATTCCAGAGCCGCTACGAGGCAAATCTCGGCGGCGGCAAATGGCATTCGGTATCGATGCATGCAACCGATCTCGGCGGCTTTGTCGTCACGCGCGCCGACATCAGCGAGCGCAAGAAGGCGGAAGCTGCCGAACGCGAGGCCACGGCACTGCTGCAGAAAGTCCTTGACGCCTGCCCCGTTCCCACGCGCATGTCTTCGATCGACGGCAAGACGATCTATCGCAACCCGGCCAGCGAAGCGCTTTACGGCGATCGCGGCGAGTTGGCCGATTTCTATGCCGACAAGCATGACCGCACGCGGCTGATCGACACGCTGCTCAAGGCCGGCCACGTCGACGATTTCCGCGTGCGCATGCATGCCGCGGACGGAAGCATTTTTTGGGGTTCCATCTCCGGACGCCTGATCGACTTCAGGGGGACGCAGGTCATCGTCTCCAACACCAGCAACATCAACGACCTGATCGTCGCCCAGGAGCAGAGCCGGCAGGCCAATGACCGGCTGATCGATGCAATCGAGTCGCTTGGCGAAGGCTTCGCGCTCTACGACCGCAACGATTGCCTGGTGCTGGCCAATAACCGCTACCGCAAGATGCACGCCATCAGCGCCGACGTTCTGGTGCCGGGGGTGAACTGGTTCGACTTCCTGCGCGTCGCCGCGGAACGCAAGCAGTTCCCCGTTGATCCCGACAAGATGACCGAGTGGCTGAGCGAGCGCGCCAGGGACCGCCGCGAGTTCCGTCAGCAGGAATTCCAGCACACGGACGGCGGCTGGTTCTTCGTGTCGAACTGTCCGACGCGCGAAGGCGGCTTCGTCGTCACCCGTCTCGACATCACCGAGCGCAAGCGCGCCGAGCAGCAGCTCGAGCGTCAGCGCGAGACGCTGCACCAGAACGAAAAGATGTCGGCTCTCGGCGGTCTGCTGGCCGGTGTCGCGCACGAGCTGAACAACCCGTTGTCGGTGGTGTTGGGCCAATCTCTGATCATGCAGGAAACGGTGACCGACGCCAAAGCTGCCGAGCGCGCCGCCAAGATCAGCAAGGCAGCCGAACGCTGCGCCCGCATCGTCAAGACGTTCCTCGCCATGGCGCGGCAACAACCGGCGCGGACGTCGAATGTCACGGTCGATGAGATCATTGCGTCGGCGCTCGAGGTCGCCGGCTATTCCATCCGCTCGTCCCACATCGAGTTGAAGCTGGAGTTCGAGCCGGAACTGCCGTCGATCTGGGCCGATCCCGATCAGCTCAGCCAGGTCTGGATCAATCTCCTGGTCAATGCCGAGCACGCGCTGCACGATTGGGAAGGCCAGAGGAAGATCGTCATCTCGACCCGGCTCAATCCCGACAGCGGCAGCGTCGAGGTACGCGTTGCCGACACAGGTCCGGGAATTCCCAAGGCAATCCTGCCGCGCATCTTCGAGCCTTTCTTCACCACCAAAGACGTTGGCTCGGGCACCGGCATCGGCCTGTCTTTCTGTGATCGCATCGTGCAGTCGCATGGCGGGACGATTGCGGTCGAAACCGGCGATCGCGGCGGCACAACGTTCATTGTGACGTTGCCCGCGTCGGGCCATGTCGAAGCCCGCGCGGATGTCGCGGCGGAGGAAAGCACATCGAAGCCGGCCGACCTCGATTGCCTGGTGATCGACGACGAGGTGGAGGTCGGCGAACTCATCGCCGACGTGCTGCGGCGCGATGGCTTCAGCGTCACTATTGCCGGCTCCGGCAGGGAGGCGTTGCGGCAGCTGAAGAAGCGAAGCTTCGCGCTGATCCTCAGCGATCTGAAGATGCCGAACATGGATGGCCGTCGCCTGTTCAACCACATCTCCGAGTCGCATCCGGCCGAGATCGGCAAGCTTGCCTTCCTGACCGGCGACACGATCAGCCCCGACGCGCAGGTTTTCCTGCGCGCGACCAACCGCCCGTATCTGGAGAAGCCGGTAAAACCGGCGGAACTCAGGACTTTTGTCTCGAAACTAGTCAGCGAGGTTCATTGAACGCCATGCTCATCGATTCGACGCCCCATTCCGACAGTTCTATTCGTGGAGGTAGTTTCTTGCTGAACGAAACATCAGTTGCTGGCGCACACGTCGTCGTCTGCGACGACGAACCGGATATCCGCGATACCGTCTGCGAGTATCTGCAATCGAACGGGTTCGCCGTCACTCAGGCCGAAGCCGGCCCGGCGCTGCGCCGGATCATGGAAACGCAGCACGTCGACGCGGTCATCCTCGACATCCGCATGCCTGGCGAAGACGGCCTCTCGCTGGCCCGACATCTGCGCGAGCATGCCGACGTTGCGATCATCATGCTGACCGGGTCGTCCGAGATCATCGACCGCGTGGTTGGGCTGGAGATCGGCGCCGACGACTATGTCGGCAAGCCGGTCGATCTGCGCGAACTGCTGGCGCGGCTGAAGGCCGTCCTGCGCCGCACGTCCGGACGCGATCGCGGTGGCAGCCGGACCGAGGTCGAGGGCCAGCGCGCACTGCAATTCGGCAGCTGCACCTTCTTCCCCGACGCCCACAAATTGTTCAGCGCACAGGGCGAGGAGATCTCGATCACACCGATGGAGTTCCAGCTCCTGAAAGTGTTCGCCGAGCACCGCGGACGCGTGCTCAACCGCGACCAACTGCTCGACCTCGCCCACGACCAGGGGTGGGAGCCGTTCGATCGAAGCATCGACATCCGCATCTCGCGCTTGCGCAAGAAGATCGAGTCCGATTCGTCCAAGCCCGAGGTGATCAAGACCGTTCGCGGCGTCGGTTATCTCTATGCTTGAGAGGCGTCGCTTCTAGCGCCATCCACAGCCCGGCCGGCGTCGCCTGCGCCGGGCTGAAAACCTCGCCGGCCATCGTTGAAACAAACGAAACACTTCGCCGGCCCTCCAGAAAAACTGTCGAAACAACGACTGCTTACATCGGTCAGCACCGCCAAACGGGCGGCTGAAGCCGATGGAGTTTGCAATGTCTACTTTAACGCCGAGGATGCGAGCGGCGTACCGTTCGTTCTGTGACTACCGGACCCGTCGCCGCGCCGTGCGCGTGCTGGGCGCGATGGAAGACGGTCTCTTGAAGGACATCGGCATCGGCCGGTCCGAAATCCATTTTGCCGTGCAGAATCTGCCGCTCGGACAAGCCGGCAGAACGCGCTGACGCCGTCCAGCCTGCATACCCCAGCAGCAAGCGCATGCGCCCAGCGGTTGGCGAGGCCACCGCGGACCGCATCGCACCAGATATCCAAAAGGAAATACGACGATGTTCAACATTCTCAAGGCAACAGCGATCGCCGGCATGATCGGCTTCACCGCGCTCGCGGCAGCGCCGGCCGAGGCCGATGCGCTCTATCTCAGATTTGGCCACCATCACGGTTTCGGCGTCCGCATCGGCGACGGTGACGACTATCGCCACGATTATTGGCGCAACGGACGGCGCTGCTCGCCGGAGCGCGCGCTGTACAAGGCAGAACGGCTGGGTGTCCACCGCGCCCGCATCGACTATGTCAGCCACCGCAAGATCGGCATATCAGGGCGCGCGCACGGCGACCGCGTCTACCTGACCTTCGCCCGCGCCCCTGGCTGCCCGATCATCGGCTGAGCACCACACCGCACGGGGGCGCCGGCGACAATCGCCGGCGCCCCCAGATATCCCCACCCCAAGGAGAGAACCGCCATGACAAGTGCCATCTTTTCGACTGCCGGCGCCACGCTGATCACCATCCCGCCCGAGGAACTCGATGCGTTGCGGGCCGGGCTCGCGGGCTCGGCATGCACGCCGGCGGATGCCGGCTATGACGAGGCGCGCACGATCTGGAACGCCATGATCGACCGCCGGCCCGGGCTTGCCATTCGCTGCAAGAATGCGGCCGACGTCGTGCTGGCGGTCAAGCTGGCCAGGAAATATGGCCTCACCGTCGCAGTGCGCGGCGGCGGCCACAACATTGCCGGCAGCGCGGTATGCGATGGCGGCCTGCTGATCGACTTGTCGCTGATGCGCACGGTGCGCGTCGACCCGGAAACCAAGCGCGCCAATGTCGCGCCTGGCGCCACGCTCGCCGATGTCGACCGCGAAACGCAGGCCTTTGGGCTGGCGGTGCCGACCGGCATCAATTCGACGACCGGCATTGCCGGCCTGACGCTCGGCGGCGGCTTCGGCTGGCTGACCCGCAAATTCGGCATGACCATCGACAATCTGATCTCGGCCGAAATGGTCACCGCCGACGGCAAGCTGATCCAGGTGAACGTGCGTGAGAACGCCGACCTGTTCTGGGCGATCCGCGGCGGCGGCGGCAATTTCGGCATCGTCACCAACTTCGAGTTCCAGCTGCATCTGGTTGGTCCCGAGGTATTGTCCGGGCTGGTCGTGCATCCCTTTGCCGACGCTAGGAAGATCCTGACGCAGTATCAGTCGATGCTGGCGGAAGCGCCGCATGACCTCACTTGCTGGGCCGTCATGCGCAAGGCGCCGCCATTGCCGTTCCTGCCTGCCGAATGGCACGGCAAGGAAGTGCTGATCCTCGCCATGTGTTGGGTCGGCGACATCGCGGCCGGCGAAAAGGCCACGGCCGGGCTGCGCGGCCTCGGCAACCCGATCGTCGACGTGGTATCGCCGCACCCCTTTGCCGGTTGGCAGACGGCCTTCGATCCGCTGCTGACGGAAGGCGCGCGCAACTACTGGAAGACGCATGACTTCGACCACCTCGACGACGGCCTGCTGGACACGCTGATCGGCGCGGTCGAGACGCTGCCTGGCCCGGAATGCGAAATCTTCGTTGCGCACACCGGCGGAGCGATGAGCCACATCCCGGTCGGCGCGACCGCCTACCCGCAGCGCAGCGCCCACTTCACCATGAACGTGCACACCCGCTGGCGCGATGCCAAGGAAGATGCGGCCTTCATCGGCTGGGCCCGCGATCTGTTCCGGGACACCGCCAAATACTCGCTCGGCAGCGCCTATGTGAACTTCATGTCGGCCGACGAAGACTATCGCATCGAGAAGGCCTACGGCCCGAACTACAAGCGCCTCAGCGAAATCAAGCAGCGCCACGACCCGGACAATCTGTTCCGCTCGAACCAGAACATCCGTCCGAGCAAGGCTTGATCGCACCTGTAGCGCATCCCTAGACAAGGCGACCGCCAGCGATGGCGGTCGTTTGCGTTTCGGGCGCTCCTACTTGGGCGGATTAAACGCCGCGATACATTTCGGCCTACCTTGCTTTTCCGCCAATCTGTACCATTTCAGCGGATTGCTGCCTGTCCTGCGAAGCCGCAGGACTGCTATCAGCATGCGATCGTTGCCGGGGGCCAGCAGCCAGCAACGCTGTTGGGCTCCGGATGCAAAAGGCAAATGCCGCACGATTTTCAATCTGACATCGACGCCATCGGCGACATTGCCGCCGTTCCCACTATCCTCGACGTGATCTGCCGTACGACGGGCATGGGCTTTGCCGCCGTCGCCCGCGTCACCGACGATCGATGGATCGCCTGCAGCGTGGTCGACAATATCGACTTCGGTCTGCGCCCGGGCGGCGAGCTCAAACTCGAGACCACGATCTGCAATGAAATCCGGGCCAACCGCGAGGCAGTCGTCATCGATCATGTCGCCCTGGACGAAGCTTTCGTCGGACACCACACGCCGGCGATGTACGGGTTCCAGAGCTACATCTCGATGCCCATCATACGGCGTGACGGCACGTTCTTCGGGACGCTTTGCGCAATCGACCCCAAGCCGGCAAAATTGAACAACCCCGAAGTGATCGGCATGTTCAAGCTGTTTGCCGAGCTGATCGCCACGCATCTCGATTCGTCGGAACGTGTGGCCGCGGCCGAAGCAACGGCCAAGGTCGAACGCAATCTCAGGGACCTTCGCGAGCAGTTCATCGCGGTGCTGGGACACGATTTGCGCAACCCACTGGGCTCGATCGTCTCCGGTCTCAGGATTTTGCAACGAAGCCCGGACGAGGCCAAGCGTGCCCAGGTCATGACCATGATGGAGGCTTCGGCCTTTCGGATGGGCGGCCTCATCGACAACGTCATGGATTTCGCGCGCACGCGGATGGGCGCCGGGCTCAAAGTGCCGCCGGTCGAGCCGCAATCCCTGCAACCCGTGCTCGAACAGGTCATCGCCGAGTTCAAAGCGGTGCAGCCGCACCGCCGCATCGAGACGGAGCTGAGTGCCGACGTGCCTGTCGTTGCCGACCGCCAGCGGCTTGCCCGGCTTTTTTCGAACCTGATCGGCAACGCGCTCGTGCATGGCGACGCCGGCAAACCGATCCGCGTGACCGCCAGCACATCGGAAGGCGAGTTCGTGCTCTCGGTGGCGAACGAAGGTGCGGCGATATCGGCCGAAGCGATGGACACCCTGTTTCAACCCTTCGTCAGGGGAAATTCCGAAAACCCCACCGGCCTCGGCCTCGGCCTCTACATAGCCAAGGAGATCGCAAGGATGCACGGCGGCAAGCTCGACGTCGCATCAACGCCCGACGAGACGCGCTTCACCTTCTCGATGCCGACAGGCGTGTAATACTCAACGGCTACTGTCGCGCTATGTCGACGTTCAATGCACCGCAGGCCCGCGCCGGCGGGCAGCCCGGGGTGATTGTCTAATCAAGCGGCCATGTCATAAGAAAAACGAGCGCAACAGCCGCATCGGGACGGAGCGGTAATGGACCCCACGCATTTGTTCGAGCTTGTGATCGGCATGTTCGTCGCGATCATCGCGCTGAACTACGCCGCCAACAGACTTGGACTGCCGCCATCCGTGGCGCTGCTCGCCGGCGGTGCGCTGCTTGCCTTCGTGCCGGGCTTGCCCACCATCGAGGTCGACCCCAGCCTCGTGCTTGTCATCTTCCTGCCGCCGCTGCTGCTCGATGGCGCATGGACCATCGCGCTCGGCCGGCTGCGCCGTCACATGATCGGCATTGCCTCGCTGGCCATAGGCGCCGTCTTCTTCACCTGCGCCGTGGTCGCGGTCGTCACCCATCTCCTGTTCCCGTCATTGCCGTGGGCGGCATGCGCCGCACTTGGCGCGATCGTCTCGCCGCCTGATGCCGTCTCGGCCCGCGCTGTGCTGCAGCGGGTAAAACTGCCGCGGCGTCTTCAGATCCTGCTCGAAGGCGAAAGCCTGCTCAACGATGCCAGCGGGCTCGTGCTGTTTCGCTTCGCCATCGCCGCGGGTGTGACCGGTGTCTTCAGCGCGACCGACGCGGCCGGCAGCTTTTTCGTGCTGGCGGTGGGCGGCGCCCTGATCGGTATCGCCGTTGGCACGGCGTGGGTGCTGTTCGTGCGCCGTCTCGGCGACGAGTATCTGATGATCGCCGCCACGGTGTTGTTGTGCTGGATTTCCTACCTGCTCGGCGAAACGCTTCACGTTTCGGGTGTCATTGCGACCGTGACCACAGGCATGATCGCCAACTGGCACCAGCACACGGTGCTGTCCGCCTCGACCCGCATGCGTGGTACGTCGTTCTGGACCGTGACCGTGTTTTTGATGGAAGCCGCGGTCTTCATCCTGATCGGATTGTCGCTGCGCGGCGTTGTCGATCGCGGCGGCGGCTTCGGCGTGGTCATTGCCACCATGGGAGGGCCGATCCTGGTGATCCTGCTTGCGCTCACTGTCGCGCGCTTCGCCTGGGTATTCGGCTCGGACCTCGTGATCCGGCTTTGCAACGCCGCAGGCCTCGACAGGCACACGCCGCTCGGTGCTCGCAGCGCCGCAATTGTCAGTTGGGCCGGTGTCCGCGGCGTGGTCACGCTGGCGCTCGCGCTGAGCGTGCCGGAGGGTTTTCCAGGCCGCGATTTCATCCTGGTCACCTCGTTCGCCGTCATCGTCGGGACCGTGTTGGTCCAAGGCACGACGCTCGGACGGCTGATCGCCTGGGCGCGACCGGTCGAACCGGCATCGGAAAAGCCGCCGCTAAGATTGAGCCAAGCGGAGGCCGAAATGGCCAAGGCGCAATTGGTGACCGTGCAAAAGCTCGCCTATGACGGCGAGGGCAAGCTCATCCACCCGCAACTGCTCGAACGCTATCAACGCAGGGCCGTGTCGATCGTCGACTACGCCGCGCGCACCGAGGACTATCTCCCCGTCCTGCACGCCCATTTCGACCTTGTGCTGGAAGCCGTCGCCACCGGACGCCAGGAACTCATCCGGCTTCACCGCGCCGGTGACATCGACGACGAGACGATGCTCGAACTGGAGCGGGACCTCGACCTCGAAGAACTGAGCGCGATATCGGCGAAGGCGTGACTCGCGGCTCCAATGGATGCGTTGCTCTGAGAAGAACTGGCAAGCTGGGCAGAGCGCGGCCCTTAAACCGCGCTCATCGTCATCTTTCGATGTTTCGATTTGAGCTCTTTGCTTCGCCAACCATCTTTGGCAGTTCCCCAAACTCCGCTATCTATCCAAGTTAGGAATAGAACGGGCGTCTCGCCGACGCGCTACAAGAACGCCAGAAGCTCATAACGAAATGTGGTCCTGACTATTGCTAAGCGTGAGGGGCGGAGACGGCATTCTAATGGCGCAATGGACGCTGCGATTATGACTAAGTCAGAAGGTGCGAGGATCGGGCTACCGATATTGGGAAGTCCGTTGGCAAACTGCCACGAGATGTTTGACGATGGGGTAGCGGAGGACCTTCGTCGTCTCACTGTGACGCTTGGATTTGAACCATTCACAAGTCGGCTCCATACGTGGGCAGTGGTGGGATGGGTCCTGGCCCACGACCGGCCAGAATTCAGACGACGGGCGCGCGGCCGGCCTACGCTCAAGGACAAACACAAGCCAGGAATCAACTATCAGCGCTACAATGACCTTCGCAATCGTTGCCGCGAATGGGGTGTGGAGTTGGGCAAAACCATCACGCATGAAAAGGCGGTCGAGCGCGCCATACAGGAACGCGCGCCGCTGTTCTCGCGTAGAGAGAAGGACTTGCTAATAACATCTGTATCGCGAGGCCGTGGCGCTTGGGAGAACGCGCGTCGTGAGATGGTTCGAACATGGGCCGCTATTTTTCGAACGGAGTGCGAGACCTTTAAGGCCAGGGCGAACTGGTTGGATCGTGCGCAAATAGACATAGCTCGGCTGGAGCAGTTGAAAGGTCTGGAGCCGGCGGGTGGCGGCGGACTTATGAACTTTCTTATTTTCCGGAGGGGGCAGAGATAGCCGCATTGCGAGAGCGCTTGATTAATCCGCGCAGACGCTTCGAATAGACGGCCGTACGCGGCCTAATTGCAATTAATTTCGGGAATTCTTTACTAGAGACACCAGCGCATTCATGCCCATAGTGGCGGACCATCCGATCAACAAAGGATGGTTGAATGCAAAAGATTGCTGTCGCGATACCGGAAGCGACTAAGCGTGCCGGCCCGGCGGCGCCGACAGAAGCGGACGGGGTTGAAAATGTCAAACCCACCGGTGCGGTATTTGACGGGTTCAAACCTGACTCGGAACCCTTCGACTATCAAGCTGCGTACCTTGCGCAACGCTACCGACTCTCTCCTCGCATGGCGCGTCTCGTCTCCTATCTCGCAGAGATCGGTGGGAGGCTGGCGTGAGCCTCTGCAGCGCATTCCGCATCTCAGGTCCGAGCAAACTGGCGGAGAGGGGGGGATTCGAACCCCCGATACCCTTGCGAGTATGCCGCATTTCGAGTGCGGTGCTTTCAACCGCTCAGCCACCTCTCCGGATAGGGTGCGCGCCCGGTTGCAGCGCGGCGCACTCCATAACGGTTGCCCGGGGCAGCCGCAAGGTCTAATTGCTCGGCGTGGAGCCGACCCGCCTTGACTCGAAAGGCCGCTTCGGTTAACTCCGCCACGCATCCGGCGTGGGGCCTCTCCGCGCCGGTTGTATTTTTGGAACCCGCAGACTGACAAAAAGACCGCCGCTCGGCGCTTTTGCGCATGATCAGGCGGACCGAACAGCGAAAGGCAAAAAATGTTCGCAGTCATCAAAACGGGCGGCAAGCAGTATCGCGTCGCCGCCAATGACCTTCTGAAGGTCGAGAAGCTCGTCGGCAATCCCGGCGACATCATTGAATTTTCACAGGTGCTGGCCGTCGGCAACGGCGACCAGGCAACGATCGGCGCACCGCTGGTGGCAGGCGCTATCGTGACCGCCGAAGTGGTCACGCAGGGCCGTCATGAAACGGTCATCGCCTTCAAGAAGCGCCGGCGCCAGAATTCGCGCCGCACGCGCGGCCATCGCCAGCACGAGACGACCGTGCGCATCGACGAGATCCTGACCGACGGCGCCAAGCCTTCGAAGAAGAAGGCCGCCAAGGCGGACGCTGCACCGAAGGCAGAAGCCAAGGCAGAGCCAAAGGCCGAGGCGGCAACGCCGCAGGCGCTGATGGCCGAGGCGGCACCCAAGGCGGAAGCCGCCCCGAAGGCGGCCAAGCCCGCCAAGAGCGAAGCCAAGGCTACACCGGCGGCGGCCGACTACACCGACGACATTTCGCTGATCGGCGGTATCGGACCGGTGCTGAAGAAGAAGCTGGACGCGGCGGGCTTCGGCTCGCTGGCCGCGATCGCGGCGCTCGGCGCCGACGACGTCGCCAAGCTCGACGCCGACCTCAAGCTCGGCGGCCGCATCGAGCGCGACGAGTGGATCGAGCAGGCCAAGGAATTGATCGCCGGCAAGTCGCCGCGCGCCAAGGCTGACAAAGAAGCTGCCGCCAAGGCGGAAAAAGAGTAAGATAGAGGCGAAGGAGAAAACCAATGGCACACAAGAAAGCTGGCGGTTCGTCGCGCAACGGTCGTGACTCCGAATCCAAGCGCCTCGGCGTCAAGAAGTTCGGCGGGGAGAAGGTCATCCCCGGCAACATCATCATTCGCCAGCGCGGCACCAAGTGGCATCCGGGCGTCAATGTCGGCCTCGGCAAGGACCACACGCTGTTTGCGCTCGAGCAAGGCGCCGTCACCTTTACGAAGAAAGCCAACGGCCGAACCTACGTATCGGTCAACCCGATGGCTGACGCAGCGGAATAGCCGGTTTCCGCGACTAGAACACCGGCGACCCATCTCGGGAACCGGTGTCTGGCCAAACCAGGAAAAGGATCAGGGGAGATGGGCCACCATCGCCCCTTTTTTCTTGCCTGGAGGAAAGACCATGGTTGCCGAGACGGAAGACTGCGAGGACGAGCGCCTCGCCATTGATTGCCCTATCCTGGTCACCGAGCGGCTGGTGCTGCGGCCGCCGCACCAGGACGATGTTCCCGAGCTCGCCATTCTCGCCAACAATCGCCGCGTCGCGGAGATGCTGGCGCGCATGCCGCATCCCTATGGCGAGCCGGAGGCCCGCGCCTTCGTGCAGTCGACCCGCAGCGAGCGCCGTTCCGGTTGCGTCTACGCGCTGACGCTGGCCGACACCGGCGCCTTCATCGGCTGCGCCGGGCTCGACGCACGCAGCCATGGCCTGGAGATCGGCTATTGGGTCGGCGAGCCATACTGGCGCCACGGCTACGCGACCGAAGCCGCCCACGCGCTAGTCGATCTGGCGTTCAGGGCGACCGCGATCGATGCGCTCAGCGTCTCGTGCCGCGTCATCAACAGCGCGTCGCGCCGCGTCATCCACAAATGCGGCTTCCAGTATGCCGGCCAGGGCATGATGAACTCGATCTGCGCCGGACAGGTGCCGATCGAGCGTTACCGCCTCGACCGCAAGACCTGGGTCAGCTTGAGAAGCTGGGGGTGAGATGAGAAGCGCCCTCCCTTGCGGGGGGCAAGGCACCGCCGCTATCGCGCTTCACGGCGCGATGCGCTAGAGCAATCCGTTCAACGAGACATACCAATACCGCCATGAAATTTCTCGATCAGGCCAAGGTCTTTATCCGCTCCGGGGATGGCGGCTCCGGCAGCGTCTCGTTCCGGCGCGAGAAGTTCATCGAGTTCGGCGGGCCGGACGGCGGCGACGGCGGCCGCGGCGGCGATGTCTGGCTGGA
>Ga0070665_100004856_pt1 | contig 13968 bp, 13 predicted proteins | sample KBSS13metaG_FD_65862 | JGI IMG/M metagenome (GOLD analysis project Ga0070665, IMG submission 65862) | Switchgrass rhizosphere microbial communities from Kellogg Biological Station, Michigan, USA - KBS S1-3 metaG | ecosystem: Host-associated > Plants > Roots > Rhizosphere > Soil ... | reverse complement strand
TGCCGAGCGACGCGGTGCGGCTCGTGATGCGCGGCCGGCGGCAGGCGCAGCGGAAGCTGGAAGATCTGCGTGCGGCGCTGAACGCGCGAGGTCGTGCCGCAATAGGAGCAGGCGGCAACCGCGGCGCCGGCGTCGACGTCGAGGCGAGCGCCGCACTCGGGACACTTGACCTGGGTCGCGGTGATGTCCGGCAGGTCCCCATCGTCGCACAGCCGGCGCGTGCTCGATCGCGAGACCAGGACTACGGATCAGTACGCGCGAAACGACTGGCAAAGTCGTGCGCTGACGCTTTTTCGTGCGACCGGGTCGGACGTTCCGGCTCATCGGGGCATGAAGCGTTACATGTTCGCCGCGATCCTGTTTGCCGCGTGTACCTCGTCGTCGAATCAAGGCCAGATGCAGCCGGCCGGTAGCGGCAGCAACCTCGGCTCGTCGTCGTCGAGCTCGAAGGACGCCCCGCGCTTTCTCGCGTTCGGCACCGACGTCAGCTCGCTGACAGCCAACCAGTCGGTCATCTTCTCGGCCGTGCTCACCGATCCGGACGGCATCAACGACGTGATCGGCGGCGACCTCACCAGCGCCGACGGCAAGATCACCTACGGGTCGTTCGCGACCACCGAGAACGAAGGCGCGTACTCGCTCACGCTGTCGTGGGGCGAGATCCAGCAGACGCAGGACATCTCGTTCAAGCAGAACGAGATGCGGCAGTTCGTGGCCTCGTTCTACGACGCCGAGGGCAACAACGTGCAGCAGCAGGTCACGATCGAGCTCACGTGCAACGGCGGCTTCGCGTGTCAGGGCGCGTGCGCGAGCGGCGCGGCGACCGACTGCGGCGTGAAAGCGCTCGCGCTCCAGTCGTGCAGCCAGGTGTGCAGCGCGGCGAACATGAGCTGCGACTCGACCCAGACGAACCCCGGCGTCGCGTCCTTCTACGACGGCGAGTCCATCGCGTTGACGAGCTGTTCGACCGTGCCGACCGCCAACTACCAGAACGAGGCCGGCATCCCGTTCGAGTCGGTGGACTGCACCTGCATCCCGAGCAACTAGGACCGACTACAGCTCGACGTGCTCGAGCCGATGGCCGCGGCGCGAGAGCTCGACCGGCGCGGCCCACACTGCATCTGTGATGCAGGCCTCGTCGCCGCCGTGAACCGACACGTCGACGATCTCGTTGTCGGTGAGCTCCACGTCGACCGCGGCATTCTCGCGCTGACACTTGGCGGTCGCGCGCTCCAGTTGTTGCGCGAGCGTGCCGAGCTGGACCGTGAGCCCTTCCATGATTGCCTTGCCGCCATCGCGGCCGGAATCCATGCAGCCGCAGCCGAACGACCCGGGCGGGATCCGCTCGACGACGTGGCCGGCGTAGCCGCCGCGGCCGCTCCACGCATCGGCGAGCGACCACGCATCGTCGACGGCGCGTGCGGCGTGCGCCAGCTCGGGCGCCGTCGTCGAGCTGTAGCTCGCGGTCTGCGCGACGGAGCGCCGCGCGAGCTCGAGCGCGTGGTCGTCGCTCGCCACGAGCGTGCGCTCGAAGGCTCGGTTCCAGATCCGGCCGGTCAGCCGGATCGGACCGCCGCTGCCCTGCCCCGACCACTCGCGCGCGTGGCCCTCCGCAAGCGCCTCTTTGCCGCACGCGAGCCCCCACCCCGGCGCGCTGACGCACAGATCGTCGATCGCGATGGGCCGCACGAGCTCGAGCGCGTCGGCGGTGGTGCCCGGCGCGTCGGTCGTGAAGCCGACACCTTCGGTGCGCGCCGCGAGGTTTGCCAGCAGCGTGGTGTCGTCGCGTACGAGCGCGCCGTGCTCGCCGTGCAGCGCGACCGCGTGCACGAGCGCGCCGGTCGGCGGAGCGAGCTTGGCGACGGCGACGTGCCACGGCAGCTGCTCGTCGGTGAACACGATCACGCGATGGGTTCCGGGCTGGCCGTCGAGCGCGTGCGCCGCGGCGGCGAGCCCTTCGTCGAGGTTCGAGCCGTTGGCCGGAGCGAGCGCGCCGAGAACCGTGTCGACCTTCGCGCGCGCGGCGGATGCGACCGACCATGCCGGCAACAGCGTGCGAGCGTGGCGATCGACCGCCACGACCTGGACGTGGCCATTCGGCGCCGCCGCGAGGTACGACGCGACCAGCGCGCGCTGCTCGGCACGGCGCTTGTCGTCGAGAGAGCGCGAGTTGTCGACGACGAGCACGGTGTAGAGATCGGCAGGCACGCTGGTGAAGTGCGACGCGAGATCGACCTCGATCCGCGCGAGGCTCGTTGATTCGAGCGCGAGCTTGTCGGCGGTGATCGCGACTCCGACGTCGCCGGCGACGACCGGCGATGCGAAGCGCAACCACGCGAGCTTGTCGGCGCCGTCGGACGCATCGCACGCGGCGAGCAACGCCGCCGACGACGGAGCACGCAGCGCGCGATCGACGTGCGGCAGCCATGCAGGATCGATGGCGACATAGCGCGCGTCGCGGAAGTAACACGCGGCGGCCTGGATCTCGAGCTCGACGGCGACGTGCGCGCGGTGCGGCGCGCCGACGTCGAGTGCGACCGAGGACACGTTCGACAAGTCGCGGTAGATGCGGAACGCCCAGGGCGCAACGCCAGCGGCCGAGCCGAGCGCGTCGACCGCGTCGACCGCAGCGATCGCGTCGGCGAGCGGCAGCGGATGCGCGGCGCCGTCGACCGTCACCGTCGCGCCGGTGACGACACCGTCGGCAGGAATGTCGAGGTCGTACGCGTGACGGACGAGCTTGGGGCCGGCGACGTCGAGCTCGTAACGCAGCTTCAAGATCGCGACGGAGCCGTCGAGCACGCCTCGGACCGAGCTCGGCTGCACCGCGGTCGGCGGCGGTCCCCATTGCTCGTCTGCGTTCGCGAGCGTCGGGAGCGCGACGAGGAGAGCGAGCGCGAGGCGGCCCATGGTGCTTTGACAACCGGCGTGCCGATCGGTTCCACCGATCTGTGTGGTAATGGGATCCCGAGCAGAGATCATGAAACCGACAAGCGCGCTCGTGATCGAAGGCGGCGGGCTGCGCGGCGCATTCTCCGCCGGTGTCGCGGCCGAGCTCGCCGCTGCCGGCGTGCCTGCATTCGACGACATCGTCGCGGTCTCGTCGGGCGCACCGACCGCTGCGTATCTCGCCACGGGGCAACCGGAGGACGCCGTCGCGATCTGGCGCGGCTACACGCACGGCACGCAGCTGATCGCGCTGCGCAACTTCGTCCGCGGCCGGCCGCTGATGGATATCGATCGCTTGGTCGACGTCTTCCGGCGCGTGGTGCCACTCGACGCCCCGCAGCTCGCGCGATCGAAGAGCCGACTCTGGGTCGGGCTGACCGACTGCCGCACCGGCGAGGGATGCCGCGTCGTCGCCACGCCCCTCAACGTGTTCGAGCTCTTGCGCGCGACGATGGCGCTGCCTGTCGCGAACGGTCGCGTCATCGATGTCGACGGAACGCTCGCGATCGACGGCGGTGTCGTCGCGCCCGTCCCGCTCGACCACGCGCTCGGCCTCGGCCGCGACCGCACGCTGCTCGTCCTGACGCGCCCGCGGAGCTACCGGCGCACCGGCAGCGGCGCGTCGGCGTGGATGATCGGCTGGACGTATCCGCGCTATCCGGCCGTGCGCCGCGCGATGGCTCGGCACGACCAGGCCGCGAACGACGTGCTCGATCGGATCGACGCGCTCGAACGCTCCGGGACGATCGACGTCATCCGGCCCGCGACGGCGCTGCCGCTCGGACGCCTCAGCCGCGACCGCGCGGCGATCGAGCGCGCGATCGCGATCGGGCGCGACGCTGCCCGCGACTGGTTGGGCGCGCACCCGGGCTGGATCTCCGCATGAACGCGTGCTCGACCACGATCGAAGGGAGCGATCGCGTCGACATGCGGATGTATCCGGACGCGTTCACGATCGCGCTCGCCGACACCGGCGGCAACGCGATGCTCGCGGAGCGCGTCGTCGATCGGCTGTTATGCCCGGATTTCGATTGGGACGAGCTCGGCGACGGGACGAACGGCATCCTCCTGCGCGTCGATGCCGAGCGCATTCGCGGCGAGCACGTCGGCAACGCGGCCGCGTGGCTGTTTCACGGCGACCACGCGACCGAGCTCACCGCGCAGCGCCGCTTCAAGCTGGCCGTGCCCGCCGGCGCGACGCTCGTCGTTGCCTCCGACGGCTTGTGGCGTCACGCCAAGCCCGCCGACATCGCCGCGATCGCGCAGCAGCCGAACATCAGCCGCGCGCTCAGCTTCTTGGTCGAGCTCGTCCGGCTGCCGGACCGTTCGCTGCGGGACGACGTCGCGATCGCGATTGCCCGCTGAGTGCAACGTCGGTCACGTGGCCGTGTCTTCCGGGCGTGAAGCGGATCGTGCTCCTCGGTGTCGCGGTCGCGTTGCTGTGGTTCGTCTGGCGGCAAGAGAAAGCCGCCGCACCGTCGGCGTCCTCCGTCGCCGACGTGCAAGCCCCGCCGGCACACGTGCGCACGCTTGCGAACGCGAGCGAGCGGCAGCAAATCTCCGATCGGATCGCGCACGCGCATTCCGTGCCCGTCCAACCGAGCTTGCCGCCCGCGGAACCCGAGCCGGCGAACCCCGAATTGCCGAAGGAGACCGTTCGTGCCGCGATGCGCGAGGTGGTCATGCATCTGCTCGACTGCTACGAGAGCGCGTCGCCACTCGAGCCGCTCGACGTCGTCGCGCACCTGACGCTCACCGGCGACCCGGATGTCGGCACGCTGATCGACGCGTCGCAGATCTTCGATGACAAGGGCGCCGCGATTCCGCCGAAGCTCGATGACTGTTTGCGTGGTGAGCTCCAGATGCTCGAGCTGCCTCCACTCGCCGAGGGCAATCGCGTCACGATCGACTATCCGCTGGGATTCCACCCGGCCGTCGCCGCATTCAGCACCGGCAGTGACGACGACGGCGACGACGACGACGACGATCTCTAACGCTTACATCTTGTCGCTCGTGAGCTTCTGCGCCTGCTCTGGCGTCATCTGAGTCGTGCACGTCGCGCCGCCCGACCGCACGCAGTCGATGACTGCCGGCGACCAGTGGTCGTCACGGCAATGGCGCTGCAGACGCGCGACGGCTTTGTCGCCGGTGGTCTGGGCTTCCTGTTTGGACTGAGGATCGGTGGCATCGGCGACCTGGCGAGCCCAGATCGCCTTCACGCCATCGCCGACTGACGCGCATGCATCCGAAGCGGAGCCACTCGACGGAGCCGGTGCTGATTGGCTGCAGGCAGAAAGCAAGGCGGCGAGCAGGACGAGCTTCGCGGGCATGCGCCCATACTATCCGTGCTTCGTCGCCGCGAGGATCGCGGCTGCCGTCGAGATGCCGGAGTCGAGGGCGCCTTCCATGAAGCCCTGCTGGTTGTAGAACGAGTCGCAGTGCTCGCCGGCGAAGTAGAGGTTGCCGATCGGCTTGGGCTCGTTGCCGGCGATCGACGTGAACTGACCGGTCAAGTAGCAGGTGTAGCTGCCGAGCGACCACGGGTTCTTCGGCCACGCCATCATCGACGCGAGCACGTTGCCGCCCGCGTCGCGGGTCGCTTGCGCCGACGCACCCGGGAAGACCTTCTCGAAGTCGGCGAGGAACGCTGCGGTTTGCGCCTGCAGCTGCGCCGGATCTTGCGTGGTGCCGAGGATGCCGCCGGTGAAGTTGGTCATCACGGCGTGTTGTGCAGTCCCGGTCGTCCAGCTCGTCTCCCAGCAGTTCTGGAGGTTCGGCAGCGTCGCGTAGGTCATGCCGTTGTTGCCGGCCGCGCGCCACGGCGCGCCGTTGAAGGCGACCATGTTCTTGGCGTTCGTGCCGTAGCCGAGGTTGTTGATCGCGTCGACCTTCCAGTCGGGAAGCCCGAGGCTCGGGTCGAGGTCGAGCCGGCGCAGGACCGTGAACGGGATCGCGAGCACGACGATGTCGTGCGTCGCCGTCGATCCGTCCGCGAACGTGAGCACGTACTGGCCGCCTGCGTCCAACGCGATCCCGGCGAGCGCGGTGCCGAGCTGGACCTGATCCTGAACGCGCCCGTACAGGCCCTTGGCGATGCCGTCGTTGCCCTGGACGACGTGATAGCGCTGGTCGCTGCTGCCGAACGGCTGGAATTTCGCGCGGCGATCGGAGCGGATGTACAGCAAGAAGTTCAGCGAGCTCTGCTCGGTGATCTCGCGGCCGTACTCGCCGACGTACGCGGCCTGGATCACCGCCTGCAGCACCGGATCGGCGCCGCGCGACGTCAGGTAGTCGGCGATGCTCGTGTTGTCGATGCTGACGTCGAAGTCGGTGTGCGTGTCCGCGGTCGGCGCGGACGAGACGCCGCGCAGGTCAGCCTGCATCGCGGAGATGAACGGGCGCAGCGAGTCGATCACCTGCGCGTTCGTGAACGGCGTGCCGTTCAGGTAGTAGAACGTCGAGCCCGGCTCCTTGAGGTAGTCCTCGAGCGTCAGGCCGAACGTTCGCGCGTAGTTGATCATGTTCTTCTGCGACGTATCGATGAGCTCGCCGCCCATCTCGACGACCTGGCCCGGGAACGTCGTCGCGTTCGAGAACTGGCGGCCGCCGATCCGCGTGTTGCCCTCGTAGACCGTCGCGGTCACGCCGTTGATGCGAAGCTGATCGGCACAGACCAGGCCCGCGAGCCCGCCGCCGACGATCGCGACGTCGAGCGGGCCGGCGTGCGTGAGGCCTTGCACGGCGTCGCTTTCGCGGACGCCGCACGCGGCAAGCGCGCCGATCGCGGCGAGGCCGCCGAGCTGGCCGAGGAACTGCCGGCGATCGCGCAGTTGCGCTGCCGCTTCGGCCTCGCGCCGGAGGCCTTCTTCCGTGGAGATCCCGCGCCCCTCGAACCGGAACGCCTGGCGGATCGCTTGACGCATCTGCCGGAACAATTCGGTGTGACCCATGGGCTGCGCACTCAAGCAAGGTGCGCACCACTGCCACCTCGCGTTAGGTCCGCGATTTTCTGGACCTGCGTTGCCCGCGGCGAGGGCTACGGGAGACACCGGCTTCCCCAGTAGCTAGTGCACGGGATCGCGCGGCGTTGCGAAGCGCTCCGGACCCCGTGTGATATCGTCGAACCTCGTGTCGCAGCGCAAGGTGCTCCTGGTAGATGACAGCGAGCTCGCACTCTCGACGGTGACGGGTGTCCTCGAGGACGCCGGCTACGAGGTGCGCGCGACCAACGACGTCAGCGCCCTCGATACCGTGCTCGGCGACTGGCGGCCCGACATCATCCTCACGGACGTCAACATGCCGGGGATCTCCGGCGTCGAGCTGTGCCGGATGCTGAAGTCGAGCTACGAGACCGCGCACGTGCCGGTCGTGCTGTTCTCGGCCGAGCCGAACGACGTGCTCGCGAACATGGCGCGGGCGTGCGAGGCCGACGGCTTTCTGTCGAAGATCAACGGCCTCGTCCGGCTGTCGGACGAGCTCGATCTCCTGTTCGAGACCGCGCTCTTCTAACTACTGCCACTGGACGCGGTACAAGCACGCGTCGTCGCCGCGCGCCTCGCAGGCTTCGTGATCGACCAGCGGGTTGCGCCCGCCGGAGAGCACGACGAGCTGCTCGAGCATGCCCGTCGTCCACGCGCAAAGGTCCGCGGACTTGGGGGTGTTCGCGATCCTCACGACGGTCTCCGAGCCGCGCACCGGCATGCTGGAGACCGTGCCCCAGCTCTGATAGCGGCCCCACACGCTGCGGATCGCCGACAGCGTGCTGCCCGGCACGAGCGTCGACGCGCTCGCCGGGAAGAACCGGCGAAACGAGACGCGCACCGTCGCGCGGGCGATGTCGCGCGCCAGCACGGCGCTATCGCGATCGATGTGCTGCGGTGCGATCGACAGCAGATCGGCGAGCAACTGCGTGGGCAGCCACGACAGCGGCGCGGCGTCGCTGATCGCGCGCGAGAGCTCGGGACGAGTCCCGCCGATCACGTCGCGCAGACGCTCGCCGTCGCGCACGCCGAGCGCGCGCGTGACCGAGCGAAACACGACGCCGCGAGTCGTCGGTTCCGTCCGCGACCGGCTGGGGAGCACCGTGGTTCCCGTCCAGCGGCTCGTCTGCGTCGGCCGCGCCGCCAGGAGCGGTGCGAACCCGGCGCGCAACGCACGAGCTAGTGCCCCCGCCGACGATGGGCGGCGCTCGGGGTCGCGATCGAGCGCCTCCGCGAGCACGTGGTCGATCGCACCGAGCTCGGGTCGATACGACGATGCCGGCCGAACTTCGTAGTCGCCGCACTGCCGGCCGAGCACGCCTTCGTCGTCGCCGAACGGCGACTCGAGCGTGAGCAGCGTGTACGCCGTCGCGGCGAGCCCGTAGACGTCGGAGCGCACGGTGGCTTCGGCGCCGCGGATCACCTCCGGCGCGCAGTAGCCGGGCGTGCCCGCGCCCTCGACAAACTGGCCGTAGCGCCGCGCGATGCCGACGTCGACCAGCACCGAGCGGTTCCGGAACGGGTCGCGAATGATGTTGGCCGGCTTGATGTCGCGATGGATGACGCCGCGCTCGTGCAGCGCGTCGAGCGCCGACGAGATCTGCTCGATCACGACGAGCAGCTCGGCGATCGGCATCGCGGTGCCCTCGAGGCGATGCCGCGCGTGCGCTTGCTGCAGCCCCTCGCCTTCGACGAGCTCCATCACGAAGTACGAATCGCCGCCGGACTGCCCGAAGTTGTAGATCTGGACGAGGTTCGGGTGCTGCAGGCGCGCGAGGATCGCCGCCTCGCGCCGCAGCCCTTCGACGAAGCTGACATCTTCGGCGAGATCCGGCCGCAGCATCTTGATCGCGACCGCGCGCTCGAGCGCGAGGTCTTCGGCGCGATACACGACGCCCATGCCGCCGCGGCTGATCTCGTGGAGCAGCCGATACGTCCCGCCGAGCGACGCGTTGAGCTCCGCGCGCAGGTCGGGATCGGAGAATCGCGGCACCGGGCCCGTCGACGCGCGCGCGATCGAGACGGGGTTGTGCGCGCGTTGTGCCGTCCAGGCCGCGCGACCGACGAGCGTCTCGCCGTCTTCGCTCGGCTCGAGCACCGCGAGCCCCAGCTTGGTCTCGAACGCGAAGGCTTCGCCGTTCGGCAGCTCGAGCGGACGCGCCGCGACCGCGGTTTGCACGCGCTCGGCCACGCGCTGCGCGCCCTCGAGGGGCGTCGCGGGGAGCACCACGGTGAGCGTGCCGCCGCCCCAGCGCCCCACGAGATCCTCGGCACGCACGCTGACGCGAAGTGCGTCCGCGACGCGCCGGAGCACGCGGTCGCCGATCTCGAGGCCGTAGCGCGTGTTGATCTTCGCGAGCCCGGCCACGTCGACGACGAGCGCGACGATGGGCGTGCCCTGCCGACGAGCGGCGGACACTTGCATCGCCACGAGCTGACTCGTCGCGAGCCGATTCCAGATCCCGAGCAGCGGATCGATACCCGGCGAGCTCATCATGCGCTCGAGCTCGTCGCTCGTGCGCTGATTCGCGGTCCGCCAACCGATCTCGCCCGCGATGCGCGACGCGAGCGCGTTCAGGACCGCGACGTGATCGCGCGGATAGATGCGCGCGCGCTCGATGACGAGCCCGAGAAAGCCCTGCGCCCCGAGCGGAACCGCGAGGTAGCTCTCGCACGCGCCGCCGCGCGTCGACGGCGCGACGAGCGTGGTGCCAGCCGCAGCCGCCGCGCGGCAGTACTCCGACGTCTGCGACCACGCGAGCGAGTCCCACGTCTGCGTGCCCGACGCGCCGGCGCCGGTCGAGTCACCGCGCACCGAAATCACGCAGCGATGCACGCCGAAGGCCGACGCGACTTGCTCGGCCGCCGCCTCGAGGGCCTGATCGAGCGGCCCGCTGAGAATCGACACGGCGAGGATCTTGTCGAACGCGATCGGCGGATGGAGATCCACGCTTGCCGTGCGATCCAGGAACACCATCGCGGCGTCGAGCGCCGCGCGATGAACGACCACGCGCGCACCGGGCAACACGTCGGTCACCGACGACGTGACGACCATCGTCAGCGGACGCTCGCGGCCGGCCAGCGCGTCGAGCCGCGCGAGCGCATCGGCCGCGGCCGGATGTTCGCGATCGATCACGACGGCCGGCGGCCTCCGCGCGCCGACGATCGAGAGCAGGTCGTCGACGTCGCGCGCGCGCACCGTCTCGCGCTGGGAAGTCACGACCACGAGGCCGTCGGTGATCCCAGCCCACATCGCCGAGCGTTCACCCATTCGCGTCGACTCCACCAGGAACGTCACGTCAGTGCAAGCACCGACGTACAAGCCCGCCTTTATCTACCTGCCGCGTTTTGCGGCATCACGATCGACTCCGGCATTTCGACGGATCGACGAGGAAGTGATAGATTTCTAACTTCGAGATGGGAGCTGCTCGGCCTATCCGAAACGTGCTCGTCGTCGACGATGACGAGACCATCATCAACTCGATCCGCCGAGTTGCGGGCGCGGAGCGCACCGTGTGGGGCGCGGTCGATTTCGACGCCGCACGCTCGATCGCCATGGAGCACCCGCTCGATCTCGCGATCATCGACCTCCGCATCAACGGCGTCTCGGGAATCGACCTTGTCCGCGAATTGCGCGACAGCTCGCCCGAGCTCGCGATCGCGCTGTGCAGCGGCTACTTGTCGGTTGACGTCACCGTCGCAGCCGTACGTGCGGGCGCTGACATTATCGCGTTCAAGCCGATCACGTTCCGCGAGATCCTGCAGCGGCTCGACGAGAACGACGCCGTCGAACCGAACCTCGACGAGACTCCGAGCCTCGCGCGTGCCGAATGGGAGCACATCATGCGCGTCCTGTCGGACTGTGACGGAAATGTTTCAGCGGCGGCGCGTCGGCTGGGGATCTACCGCAGCTCGCTACAGCGCAGGCTTCGCAAGTACGCCCCACGCGAATAGGAGACTCATGGAGCGATTCATCCTGCGTGCCGAGATCGTTACCGCGCAGGGCACCATCGTGTCGTACGGCTACGACCTCGCGCCCAGCTCGGTGTTCGTGGTCACCGATTGGTCGGCGCCGATCGGCACGCGCGTCCGCGTTCGCTTGTCGCTGCCGCGCACCGTGGAGCCCGTCGAGCTCGGCGCACACATTGCCGAGCTTCGCGCCAGCGGCGCGCCGGGCGAGCTCGCGGGCGTACGGCTCGAGCTCGAAGCGGAGGCGTCCCACGTCGGTTTGAGCGGGCTCCTCGCGGTCGCGAGCACACAACCGCGCACCGACGCGCCGGCGACCTACCGCGCGCTCGTCGTCGAGGACAACAGCCTCACGCGCGACGTGATCATCTATCGCGCGCGGGCGTTCTTCGGAAACATCGCGATCGACGAGGCCGAGACCGCGGAACGCGCGTGGGAGCTCCTCGACAGCCATCGCTACGACGTCGTGCTGGTCGACCACTATCTGCCGACCGCCGACGGAGCGTCGCTGATCTCGCGGCTGCGCGCCGATCGCCGGCTCCGCGGCACGCTGGTCGTCGCGATCAGCGCCGGCGGCAGGGTCGCGCGCGAAGCGGCGTTGCTGGCTGGCGCGGATCTGTTCGTCGACAAGCCGCTCGTGTTCAAGGATCTGTTCCGGACGCTGCAGATCCTCGCGCAGACGGCGCCGACCGACTCGACGAAACGCACGATCCTCGTCCTCGACGACAGCTCGCTCGCGCTCGCCGTGACGCGTGCGGCCCTCGAGGGCGCCGGGTTCACGGTCGTCGTCGCCGAGGATCTCGTCGCGTTCGAGCGCCAGCGCGCGAGCTGCGATCCCGATCTGATCCTCGTCGACGTGCAGATGCCGGAAGCGTACGGCGACGACGTCGCGGCGACGCTGCTCGGCAGCAAAGGCGTCGCCGTGCCCATCGTCTTGTTCTCGAGCATCGACGAACAGGAGCTGGCGCACCGCAGCGCGCTCGCGAACGTGTCTGCGTACATCTGGAAAGGGGCAGGCATGACGGAGCTGGTTCGGCGATGCCGGGAGATCCTGGAGCACGCTGCGTGAGCGAGAGCATCGAGGACATCGAGGCGATGTTCGTGCCGCGCTTCGCCAAGCTCGCGCGCACGCGCCTCGACAACGCATTCGACGCGGTATCGCGTCGAGACGCCGCAGGGCTCGCGACGGTCGTGCGGGACATGCACTCGATCGCCGGCGAGGCCGGCTTGCTCGGCCTGCGCGACGTGGTTCCACTCGCGCGCGACGGCGAAGCCCGCGCCAAGCAGCTGTCGACCGCATCGACCGAGGGCGAAGCTACAGCGATGCTCGAGACGCTCGGCTCGCTGCGAGCGGTCGTCGAGTCGATCGCGGCTCGGTTCGAGCTAAAGGCCGCGAAGCCGCCGGCCTAGATCGAACACGTTCACGCTCTTCGACACGAAGCCATCGGCGCCGAGCGCACGTGCGAGCTGGCGCAGCTTCGACTCTTCCCACGCCGAGTACAGGACGAGCCGCGCCGAAGGAGCCACCTCGCGCATGAGCGTGACGACGTAATCGTTCGGCACCCCCGGCATGTTCACGTCGACGAGGATTTGCTGAGGATCGAAGCTGGTGGCGAGGCTCGCCGCTTCCTTGAGCGAGGTCGCGCCTCGCACGGTGAAGCCGTCGCGCGTGAGCGCGCGTTCGACGAGCTCGATCTGCAGCTCGTCGTCGTCGATCACCAGGAGGCGAAGCTCATCGCTCATCCGGCTTTGCTTGGTTGCGCGCCATGTTGCGTCGAATCGCGGCGATCAGGGTCTCGCGCTCGATCGGCTTGGTGATGTAGTCGCAGCATCCGGCTTCGGTCGCTCGGACCTGATCTTCGCGCGCGGCGTGAGCGGTCAGCGCGACGACCGGAATGTGCTTGATGCTCGCATTCGCCTTGATCCGGCGCGTCGCTTCCCAGCCGTCCAGCCGCGGCAGTGACAGGTCCATCAAGATGAGGTCGGGCGTGTCGCGAGCGGCTCGCTCGACGCCGTGCTCGCCATCCTCGGCTTCGATCACCTCGTAGTCGTTCGCGAGATAGCGGCGCACGATGTCGCGATTCTGCGCCGAATCCTCGACGTACAGGATGCGCGGCATGCGCCCGCTTTCCACGACGCGCTTGGCGACCAGCAGTTGCTTGGCCTCGCGCATGACGTTCTCGAGCGCCGTACCACCCTTCTGCACCACCCGCGTGAGGCCGTCGCGCAGGATGCGCTCCTCATCGGCGGCCAGGCTCTTGCCGGTGAGCACGACGACCGGCATCTGCATGCCTTCGGCGCGCATCGTGCGCAGCACCTCGAATCCGTCGACGCCCGGCATGATCAGGTCGAGGATCACGAGCCCGGGCGTCAGCACGCGAGCGCGCAGCAGCGCTTCTTCGCCGTCGCGTGCTTCGACCGTGGTGTAGCCCGAGCGGCGCAGCACGCGCGACACCATCTCGCGCGTGTACGCGTCGTCGTCGACCACCAGCACGTCGCCGCCACTCGGCACGAGCGCGCGACGCACGACCGTGGTGAGCCGATCGGGCTCGACGGGCTTGACGAGGTACTCGCACGCGCCGAACGAGAAGCCACGGGCGCGCTGCTCCTCGACCGACATCATGATCACGGGAATCCCGGCGAGCGTCGGATCGCTCTTGAGCTCTGCGAGCACCGTCCAGCCGTCGAGCCGCGGCAGGTGCAGGTCGAGGATGATGACGGTGGGCCGAGCCTCTCGTGCGAGCGTGAGGCCTTCGACGCCGTCGGTCGCCGACAAGATGCGGAAGTGCTCGGCCTCGAGGTGACCGCGCACCAGGTGCTGCACCATCGGATCGTCATCGATCAGCAGCACGGTGAACTGCTCGCCCGGCTTGGGGTGGGCGATCTCGGCGACGGCGTCGCGCACCTCGCGATGGATCGCGGTCGAGTCGATCGCCGAGGGCAAGAGCAAGGTGAACTTCGAGCCGCGTCCGAGCATGCTCGTCGCGGCAATGTTGCCGCCGAGCAGCTGCGCGACCTCCTTGACGATCGCGAGCCCGAGCCCCGTGCCGCCGACCTTGCGGCGCGACGAGCC
>Ga0070665_100004854_pt1 | contig 13971 bp, 5 predicted proteins | sample KBSS13metaG_FD_65862 | JGI IMG/M metagenome (GOLD analysis project Ga0070665, IMG submission 65862) | Switchgrass rhizosphere microbial communities from Kellogg Biological Station, Michigan, USA - KBS S1-3 metaG | ecosystem: Host-associated > Plants > Roots > Rhizosphere > Soil ... | reverse complement strand
GAGCGCGCGAGGGGCATGAAATCGTCGACTCGCGATCGGTCCACGTGGCCTTTTTTTGCGTGTCCATCGGGACGAGCGCGCGCGACCCCGGCTTGACCTGAGCCGTATCAGTAGAGACAATCCGCCCCTGGATGGGAAGTGCTATCGGTGGCACCGTGCCCCTCACACAGATCGAAACCGAATTACGTCAACGCGCGCGCGAGCTCATCAGCTCAGGGCGTCTGCCCGGCCTTACACCCAAAAACGTATGGGGCGGGCACGGTAGTGGCGAGCAATGCGCTCTTTGCGGCAAGAGCATCTCACGTGATGAGGTGGAGTACGAAATCGAGGATCGTACTCAGGGCAATGCGGCTGTGTTATATCGCTTTCACTTCCTATGCCACGCCGCCTGGCAATTCGAGTGTGCCCGCTCCGAACTTCTGAAGCGTCAAGGTGCTCCGTAGCGGCTCAAGCCAACGTCAGCAGCGCCTGCGAAAGTCTCCTCGTACGTTCACGAGTGTCGGTGCGGCTTGCCTGTCGACTACCAGTGCTTCAGCGCCTCGAGCAGATTCGCCACATTTGGCACACCGAGACCTGTTGCTTGGTCATAACCTGTCTGCGCCGTGTAGTGCCAATTATCGCCCAGCGTGATATCCCGCAATGGCGGAGCGGCCCCGCCGTAAGCCCGATTGTGCCGCGCGAGGTCGTACAAGGAGAAATTCAGCAGTCCCAGACGCCGGCCGAGAGCCTGGTCGAGCAAGGAGGTCACGGCACTCAACTGTGGACTTGCAAAGCTGGTTCCTCCAAACCCTGTAAAGACCTCGAAGCCCCCGACATCCGAGGTGTAGAACACGGTATAGCCCGTCCCGGGATCTGAATTGAGCGACAAGTCAGGGACATTACGCCCCGGGAAGTTGGCCGGTAAGGGAATCCTGATGCCAGGCGTCGAGCGGCCGTCGGTACCGCGAATGAAAGAGATCTGAATCTGACCGGGCTCGGTATTCAACATGCCGGGAATGCCCAATTGATACAGCGGCCGCGGGAAGTAGCTGCTCACCCCGCCGCCCGTGCCGAACGGAAATTCGAAAAAGTAAGCCATACCCCACGCCGCCTCGTCTGGAAACTCCTCGAAGAGCGCCCTGGGCAACGTGGTGCCACCGGCTGCGGTGATCAGGGGCTCGGCGGCTGGGAACTCCACCGTCAATGTGTTCGAAGCAATATCCAAGTGGAATTGAGATGCGTATGCACCGCTGTCACCTGATGCGGCAAAGGTGCTCTGGCCTTGCAGAGCCGCCTGGATGAGAACGTCGTTGAGCGCGTTCTGCATCGTAGTCTGTCGACCGTTCACCGGATTCGTAACACTCGAATCCTTGCTATCGTCGCTGGATTCGAAGAATTCCCAGGTGCTCCAGCTCGTTGAGAGCGTATCCGCCACATTGTCATCCACCGCAGCGGCGAAGGCATCCAGCCAACCTTGGTCGCTGTTCGGCGCCTCGTAGACGACTATCTTCGCCGCCGGCGCAATGCCGCCGGATTGCTCGACATCCAGAGTCGTTTCGCACGAACCGGACGCGTCACTTGCGGGTCCTGAGCCGCCGTCGATCTGTATTTCCTTGATGCGCCCTGGGTCCGTCTTCAATCCCACCGAATCCCAGTACTTGAACGCATCGCTCGGCGTGAAAGCGGCAAGCGTGACGATACCCACAGTGCGCTGCTCGCCTTTGAATCCGCTTTGATACAGAGGAGTGACGTTGTAGATCTGCGTGAAGTCGGCCACCGTCAGCTGTTCGTATGGGTTGACAGGACCAGAGCCTACTTGCGGAGAGACTTGGGATCGCGAGCTGGCCCCATGCACCGGTGGCTTCGATGCACGGACGGCCTGAGATTTGAAGCGAGGGCGCGAATCCAGACCCAGCACTCCATGAACCGCAGCGCTGATTTCCGCTGCGAGCTGGGGCTGGCCGAGCGGCGCATGGTATCGATACGAGAGGGTGCTCGCTGTCGCCGGCACTTCGTAGCTGTGAAGTTGAACGCCGAAAGCGTTCTGAATGGCGGCAACGTTGCCTGTGACCTTCAGTTCACCGGTCCCTGCACGCACTACCGCCAGACCTTGGGACTGAAAGTGCCGCGTCAACATTGCAACAGTCGCATCGCTCGGTCCGAAGCGCCTCGCGAATTCCTGCTTGCTCAGGAAATGATGAAATTGCGGATCGCCTGGCGTGTAAATCGCCTGCAAGAGCGAGTCGATCTGACTCATGTCCCGTAACTTCATAGGGACCGCGACGGTGAGCGTTGAGTTGCCGGCCGCCGCCAGAGCGCCGGTATCGACTGCCTTCGGTGCAGCAGACGTCGGGGTTGTCACGGCCGTGCCGATGAGTCCGGCGCTTACCAAGGCAGCGAGCACAGGTCGGTTCGAGTTCACGATTCCCTCCTTGGATAGTTGAGCTGCGCTCTCAAAGACCATTGCGCTTCAGCGCCTGCAGTAGATTGGCAACGTCCGGAACACCCACGCCGCTCGCCTGGTCGTAACCGGGTTTCGCCGCATAGAACCAGTTGTCTCCTCCGGTGATATCACGCAGCGGAGGATTGCGGCCCTCGTAGGCTTGATGGTGGCGCACCAGATCGTATAGCGGGAAATTCAGCAGACCCACGCGCGTGCCGAGCGCCTGATCAAATAGAGCCGTCACTCCATTCAACTGCGGACTCGCAAAGCTCGTGCCCCCGAAGAAGGTCAAAACCTGAAAGCCATCGACATCCGAGGTGTAGAAGATCGTATAGCCGGTCTCGGGGTCCGAATTGAGCGAAATGTCAGGAAGATTGCGACCGGCGAAATTGGCCGGCAGGGTAGCGATGAAGTCGGGCGGAGTCTCAGTGTAGTCGGTGAAAGTTTGTCGAGGGGCGGTATCCACCATGCCAGGGATACCGATTTGATACGCAGGCCGGCGGAAATAGCTGCTTACGCCGCCACCCCCTCCGGTCGGGAACCCAAAGTCAGGTGGGCTGGCCATATAGTCCCAACCCCAGGCCCATTCGGCGGGATTGATCACGTGCGGAGCGTTGGGGAGTGTCGTGCCCCCCGCAGCGGTGATGAGCGTGTCACTGGCCGGAAAGCCCACTGACAGCGTGTCCTGAGGGAACCCGGCGATAAAGAACCCTGTCACCGTGTACGCCCCGCCATCGCCGGCGGCAACAAACATGCTCTGGCCTTGCACTGCCGCTTGTGTGAGTACGTCATGCATGGCATCCAACATGGTGGTCGCTTGGCCGTTCGCCGGATTCGTAACGGTTGAGTCCTCCGGGTCGTCTTTGGAGTCGAAGAACTCCCAATCGAGCCAACTCGTGGATACGGTGTCCGCTGTGTTGTCGTCCACCGTAGTGGCATAAGCGTCGAGCCAGCCTTGCGTGGTGTTCGGCGCCTCGTAGACGACGATTTTCGCAGCCGGTGCGATGCCGCCAGCTTGCTCGACATCGAGCGCGGTCTCCAACGAGCCGGAGGCGTCGCTGGACGGGCCTGAGCCCCCGTCGATCTGCACTTCCTTGATTCGCGCCGGATCCGTCGTCAGTCCGAGCGAGCTCCAGTATTTGAATGCGTCGCCCGGGGTGAAAGCGGCGAGTGTCACGATACCTATCGTGCGGTTCGCGCCTGTAATTCCGCTCTGATACAACGGATTGACGTCGTAATATTGCGTGAAGTCGGCTACGGTCAACATACCGTGAGGATTGATAGTCGTGCCGGGCCCGGTAGAGCTGCCCGACTTGAACACCCGTCCGGCAGGAGGCATAGCGGGGGCTCTCATCGCCTGTGAGTGAAAGCGAGGACGTGAATCCAGACCTAACACCCCATGAACGGAAGCGCTGATTTCCGGCGCAATCTGCGGGACCCCGGTGGGCGCATGATAGCGGTAGGAGCGGCTCGTTGCGGTCGCAGGCATCTCGTAGTCGTGCAATTGAACGCCAAAAGCTGCCTGGATCGCCGCAATGCTGCCGGTGACCCGCAACTGCGTCGTTGCCGTGCGGGTTACCGTGAAACCTTGCGATTGAAAGTGGCGTGTCAATGCCGACACTGTCGCAGCATCGGGACCAAAGCGGCTGCTGAATTCTTCCTTGCTCAGAAACCGGTGAAACTGCGGGTTACCCGGCGAGTAGAGTGCTTGCAACAGTGCGTCCAGTTGCTCCTGGTCGCGCAATTTCATAGGGATGGTGACTGTAACGGCCGACTGTCCCGAAGCCGGCGTGAGAGTGCCGAGGTCGACCGCTTTCGATGTCGCCGCCTCTGCGATGGCACTGACAGCGGCCAGCCAGACGAGTCCGGCCGCCAACAGATGTCTGTTCGAACTCATGATCCCTCCCTGTATCCGTCCTTGCGCTGCGCGGTCGCATGTCCGCGCCAACTTGTAGTCCCGGCGTGGTTATCCTGCGCGCTGAAAGAATACCCCTCTGACGAATTGTAATGTCAAGTGTCAGTGTCAATAGATGTTCCCTGAGCTACTGCAGCCGATTGCGCTCCGACGTTGGTCGATCAGTATCCGGAACTGACAGAGCTTGGATTGCTCAGGCCGGAGATCTCAGGCAGAGACGATCAGCCGCCACGATCCATGGCAGCAGCAGCTCCTCATGGGAGCGGGGTGCTTTGACGCGGGGCATGGTCAGCGATCAACGCCCAACAATGTCCGAAGAAGAAGCTATCCTGCGGAGACTCCGGAGTGCCTCCTTGCCGTGCGTTGCGCCTCACTCCTATCTGGCATTCTTGTCCGAGCTGCTGCCGCACGCAAAAGGCGATTGATGAAGGCAGAGCTGCATGCGGGGGCACCTTTACGGCTCGCGATCACGGACCAACTGCAAGCCCGTCGCCGCCGGCGTGCCGGCGCGAGTACTTGATGACGCTTCCTATCGGACATTCGGGTTCGAATGAGCCGGGGATGAGCTCGGCGCTCCCATAGCAAAGAAAAGCGCCTCAAGCGTGGGCGCGGGCTGCGCACATCCCCGAGGCGGACGCCCCAAGCACGATTCCTGCTGCTCACACTCCAACTTGTAACGTGACACGATGACTTGCAGTTTGGAGGGAAAGTGATTCGTCCAATTCTTATCGGGGCCGTCGCGGGTATGCGATCCATGCTGCCGCTTGCGGCTATCAGCTATGCAGCGCGGCAGCGCAAGCCGCCTCGTGACCGCGCCTTGCTGAGGCTTCTCGGTCAGCCTTTGACGGGCACTAGCCTGTTGGCGCTCGCCGTCGGTGAGTTGCTGGGGGATAAGTGGCGCGCAGCGCCGGATCGCATCAGTGCCGCCGGCCTCGCCGCTCGGATTACCACAGGGGCGCTTGCTGGGGCGGCTCTCGCGGCGCCAGATGAGCGCCGCTCTGCTGCCATGGTTGGAGCGGGTGCAGCCGTAATGGCCAGTTACGTCAGCTTTGCTCTGCGCGTTGGTGCTATGAACCGCTTCGGCCGAGTGCGTACTGGCTTGGCCGAGGACGCCCTCGCTCTCGCGGCAACGCTGTACCTGGTCAACCGCGCCAAATGAGCCCGCCTGTCGGGTGAGAGTCGTGACATTCCGGCGGCGCACGTCGCCGGAGCAAACTACTCTCCTGCGCGCTCTGCGGGATTAGCACAGGTGATACCTGTCTCCGATTGCGCCGATCACGGGGGATTGAGAGGGTCGATCGCCCGCGCGATGGAGAGCATGGGTCCCCAGTAGCCGCGGTATCCGTCTGAGCCGCCACATTCGTACTGCCCGACAGGCTGCTGATGCTCATCGATCCTCCTTGGAGCGAACGGCGGGGCGCTTTATCGGCAGCGTGCGCGCGATCTTTAGCGCGCGGCAACTTGTGGGTCCACGCTGGTTACCAGCGCACGCAGTCCGGAAAAGCGTTCGGGGCCTTACCGGCTCAATGCATTCCGGCAGTATCCCTCTGACTCACGCTCCTCTATTACACAAGCACGTCGCCTGGACGCCCCGGCAGCGGCCGAAGATGCCGCTCTCCTCGTAGCCGCCGGCCAAAGGGCCTTCCCATCGCTCACGGCCATTGGTGGTGGTTACGAAATCGTCCATGGCGCTCCTTCGAATGAAAGAAGGCTGTGGCGGATTCGTGCGCGCCGTCGCAGAGGATTCATGCCTACATTCGCTCGCGTCGTCAATATCGTTCAGTAGCCGTACTCGGCACCACCTTGCCGCTCGATATACCCGCGTCGGCAACCGATCAGTGACATCTCTTTCACTGTGCGCGGTGTTGAGTTGAGACCGATCACGGTTTCAATGAGCTGCACAGGGTAAGCTGCATCGAGTTGATAACTCTGGACACTCCGCCTGGGCCTGCCGCGCGGTGTAGGTGCAATCTCTGTTAGAGCGCCCGAGCCGACTCGGCAACCTCGCATGACGCAAATCACAGTCGGCCCACGCGGCCTCGCTCGCCGTAACTTTTCGTCCCCTGCGCAATCCGCTCCGCGGATACTCGTGCTCGTCGCGTTGCTGGCGGGGCTTCTGCCTTGCGCGTACGCGGATCCGATCGTCAAGCTGTTGACGTTTCAGGATTCTCCCGACCCGGTCGCCTCCACGCAGCAGCTGACCTACGAGCTCCAGGTCAACAACACGAGTTTCAGTTCGCAGGCGGATGGGGTCACGCTCACAGTTCCGATTCCGGCCGGTGCGACGTACGTGTCAGTTTCGGACGGTGCGTGCAGCTACGCGAGTCAGACGGTCACGTGCTCTTTTGGCACGCTCGCCCCTGCCGCCGCCAAGATCGTTGACATTGTGATGACAGTCACAGCTGTCGGCGGAAGCACGTTGAGCAGTACCGCCGTCGCGACTTCAACAACAGCTGGCGAGAGCCCGAGCAGTATCACTCAGGCAACAACGGTCACCCAGGGCGCCGACCTGCAGCTCACGGCGAGCGGCTCGCCCGATCCGGTGGCCGCCGGTGGGGCGGTGACTTACACCCTGACTGCCACGAATCTCGGGCCTGATAGCTCATCTGCGCTTCATATTGTTAACACCTTGCCGCCCAATGTGAGCTATGTCTCCTCTTCCGGTAGCGGATGGAGCTGCTCGGCATCCGGCACCACGGTTACTTGCGACAACCCGGGCACGCTGGCGAACGGAAGCACGAGCTCACTGGCGATTGTGGGCACGGTCCAGAGCTCCACTTCTGGCAATATCACGGACATCGCGACGCTGTCGGCGGGCGTGGCGGACGGAACAGCGGGAAATAACACCGCATCGGTCACAGTAGCGGTTTCGCCCGGTGCGGATTTGCGTATCACGAAGTCGGCTGCGCCGACGCCGATGATCGCGAGCAACGCGGCGACGTTCACCCTGCAACCGCGCAACAGCGGGCCGGATGTCGCGAACACTGTCTCGGTCGTCGATACCCTGCCGAGTGGATTCACCGGCATCTCCGCGAGCGGTCCGAACTGGTCCTGTTCTGTGAACCAGAGCACGGTGACTTGTACACGGGCATCGCTGACAACGTCTAGCACGGACGACATCACGATCTCGGCGACGGCTCCGGATAACACGGTCGTTCCACCCGGTGGCTTGTCGACGAGCAACACCGCCTCGATCAGCTCGAGCACGTCGGATCCCGACTCCACGAATAACGCAGGCTCTGTGAGCTTCCTCGTCCAACGCGATGGCAGCGACCTGTCTATCACTAAAACGAAGTCACCGAATCCGGTCGCGCAAGGCTCGCCGGTGACCTCGGTCCTCCGTGTGACGAATAACGGTCCCCGAAATTTAACCGCCAGTGACACCATCACTGTGACGGACACCCTACCGGCGGGGGAGGATTACTCGGGTACTCCGTCTTTTACCAATAACGGCTGGAACTGCTCCTATAGCACGCCGGTGTTCACCTGCACGATGCCGGGGCCGCTCAGTGTTGGTGCAAGCACACCGACTGTGACGCTGGTCACGACCGCCACCGGTGCGGCATCTCTGACGAACCAAGGTTGTGTCGCATTGAGCGGCACGGCCTTGACTGATCCTAACGGCGGCAACAATTGCACTTCTGCTTCATCGAGCTCCACCGCAGCGCGCGCCGACCTGGTGATTGTCAAATCGCAGAGTCTGGCGACCGTGACCAGCACCGATTCCTCGCTCACCTACACCCTCACAATCAGCAATAACGGGCCGCAAGACTCTGCGAACGTGGTGGTGAGCGATGTGATTCCGATGCGCACCACGCTAGCGGGCGGCACGGCGATCTCCGCGGTTGCCGGAGTCGGCAGCAAAGGATCCACCGGAACCTGCTCGGTCTCCGGCGCGACGGTTACTTGCAACTACTCCTCACTCCTTTATCAGAGCGGAGCTCCGGCCGGCAGTCCTGAGACAGCAGTGATCACCATAACGGTGCAGCGGCCTATGGCCGATGGCGCCTTCACGAACACCGCCACGATCAACTCGACCACCATCGGCGACCCGGATCGCACCAACAACACCTCGCAGGTCAATACGACCGTCGATCCCGTCGTGGATGTGCAAGTACAGGCCAAAACGGTCACCCCGAACCCGGTTCGCGCTGGTGTGGATGCGACGTATGTCATCACGTTTAGCAACGCAGGTCCGTCGACAGCCCAGAACGTGACGTTGACGGATCAGTTCAATCCGACTCCGGGGGACGCCGGATATGGCATTCAGTCAATCACTGCCAGCAAGGGGACCTGCAGCTTCAATGCGGGGACTAATCAGATCTCCTGCTCTGTGGGCTCCCTCATCGCGAGTGAAGTGCAGACCGTGACACTGGTCGCTCGCCCGACGTGGATGGGCGCACCTCCCACACCGCGTGTATTGCAGAACACCGCTACGGTGGCCACGACCACCACCGATTCGAATTCCGCCAACGACAGTAAGAGCGCCACCCTCACCATCAATCCGGCGCAGGTGGATCTGATCGCGAACATTGCCGATGTCCCTAGCTTTGTGGGCGTCGCTGCGGATCCGCTGGGGTGGGATGGCATCACCACGGCAAACAATCTGATCACCTACTCCGCACGCGTGACGAATACCGGCCCGTCCGTCGCCACCTCGGTTACCTTCCAAAGCACCTACACGCCGCCGGCTGGGCGGTCGGTGACCTTCCTGTGCGATTCCAGCGATCAATATTCGTGCACGGGCGGCTCGATGTGCTCCGTCTCGGGATCCGCGACGGTCACGGGCACCCCCCTCGTCGTCAATTGCAGCCTGGGCAACCTGGAGGCGAACACTTCCGCCAGCCGCTACCTGCGTTATCAGATCAACACCAGCCCGCCCGCGGCGGGCGACTCGTATGTGAATGCGATCACGGCCAATTCGAACGAGGTCGATTCGAACACGGCGAACAACTCCGCCTCGGAGCCGACTGCGGTACGGGCGAAGGCCGACCTGGAGGTAACGAGCAAAACCGCGGTGATTGCATCGCCGCCGCTGCAGTACGGACAGGGATTCCAATGGCAGATCGTGGTCACGAACAATGGGCCGGGCACCGCCTACCAATCTACGTTGACCGACGCGCTGCCCGCGAATATGGAGCTGCAGTCGCCGCTGAGTTACACGATCAGCTCGGGAGGGGGAAGTTGCTCGGCGGGCTCAGTAAGCCAGCTGACTTGCGACTTGGGGGACATCCCTGCATCGACTAGTGAGACTGTCACGGTCGGCGTTGTCATCCGTAAGCCCGCGGTTCCGCCGTACCCAACCAGCTATACCAATACGGCGTCAGTCTCTACGTTCAGCGTCGATCTGGTCTCGGCGAACAACTCGAATTCAGGGTCGGTCAGTCTCGTCAAGTCATCGATCGCCGGTCGCGTCTACAACGACGACAATAACAATGGCGCTATTGATAGCGGCGAGACAGGAATCAGCGGAGTAACGCTAACGCTGACCGGCCATGACACGTTCGGTAATGCAGTAAGCCGCACGGTGACGAGCGATTCGAGCGGCAATTATCTCATTGACAATCTGGAGCAGGCGGACGGGACGGGTTACACAATCACGGAAACGCAGCCGTCCGGCTACGCGGATGGGCTGGAGACCGCCGGCACCGCGGCTACGGGCACGCCTCCCGGCGGCACGGTCTCGGCTACCGTCGGAAGCAACACGATCACAGCGGTTGTGCTCGATAAGAACCAGACGGCCACGGGTTACAACTTCGGGGAGCTCCGGAACAACTCGCTGAGCGGTACCGTGTTCGCGGACGTCGATGGTAATGGGATCAAGGCAGCCGGCGAGCCGGGCATCGCCGGAGTGACTCTCACTTTGACGGGTACCGATGCGCGCGGGACATCCGTCAATACCACTACGACAACGGCAGCCAGCGGTGCTTATACCTTCTCGAACGTGCTGGCCGGAACTTATCAGATCACCGAGACCCAGCCGGCGACGTATGTCGACGGGATCGATACGGTCGGGACACCCACCGGTGGCACCAACACGGTCAACGACCAGTTCAGTGGCATCACGGTAGGACATGTCAACGGCACGGGATATAACTTTGCCGAGCTGCCGGGAACCGTCAGTGGCCAGGTCTGGCGTGATGCGAATCGTAACGGGGCGCTGGATGCCGGCGAAACCGGCATTAGCGGAGTTACGGTCGGTTTGAGTGGCACCGATGGGCTCGGGGCGGCGGTGAGCCGTACAACGACCACGGACGCCAGTGGCAACTACACGTTCAAGGACCTGCCGGCCGGCACCTTCACGGTGACGGAGACACAGCCGGCCGGGTTCGGGAGCAGCACACCCAACTCCATTTCGTCGATCACCATTGGGGCGCATGCTTCCAGCACGGGCAACAACTTCGGGGACACGACCGGTGCGCTGACCGGTTCGGTGTTTTTCGATCGCAACTCGAACGGCGCGATGGATGGCAGTGACACCGCGATCTCCGGGGTCACTTTCACGCTCTCGGGCACGAGCGCCTCCGGCAGCGCGGTCAGTCTCACTACAACGAGCGACGCCGGCGGCAATTTCAGTTTCAACGACCTTGTTGCGCCAAACGCATCCGGCTACACCCTTGCCGAGACGCAGCCGACGGCCTTCTCCAATGGCCAGATCACGGCTGGCACGGCAGGCGGCTCAGTCAGTCAAACGAATAACCGCGTCAGCGCCATAGCACTGACATCAGGCACGGTAGCGACAGGCTATCGCTTCGCCGAGCTCGGCACCGTCATCTCCGGAACCGTGTATCGCGATACGAATCGCAATGGTGTGAAGGATCCGAGCGACGTCGGGCTCGCTGGGGTGAGTGTCGCGCTCCAGGACTCTGGAAATGCGGTCGTTGCGACCACCACGACCGCGGCAGACGGTACGTACAGCTTCCCACCACAGGCGGCGGGCAGCTACACAGTCGTGGAAACGCAGCCCACCGGGTATCAGAGCGGTCCGGAAAATGCCAGTAACTCCGTGGCCACGGCGCTCACCGCAGGAACTCCCGTAACGGTGGATTTCGGGGAGAGCGCGGGCTCACTCGCCGGCACGGTCTTCCTGGATTCCAACAACAATGGCGCGCAGGACGGCGGCGAGATCGGGCTGCCGGGCGTGACAGTGACGTTGACCGGTACGGACTCCACCGGAGCTAGCATCCATACGGTTACCACAACGAGCTCCTCGGGCGCGTATTCGTTCGGCAACTTGCTGAGCGGCACTTACGTGATCACCGAGACGCAACCGGCTGCCTTCGGCGACGGACTCGAGGTGCTAGGGACCGGCAACGTTGGCGGCACGGTAGGCAATGACGTTTACAGCGCGATCGCTTTGCCGTCGGGGACACAGGCGACCGGATACAACTTCGCGGAGACCGGGTCCGCTGTATCGGGTACGGTGTTTCGGGATGAGAACCGGGATGGAACGCAGCAGCCCGGCGATCAAGGAATCGCCAGCGTAACTCTGACACTACAGGACAGCAGTCATGCTGTCGTAGCAACAACGACCACCGCCGCGGACGGCAGCTATCTGTTTGGTGGTGTACCGGCCGGTAACTACTTCGTGGTGGAGACGCAGCCTGCTGGTTACGGGTCGGCGGCATCCTCTCCGGATACCCTCCCGATCGTGGTGCCAGCAGGCGGTGCTGCCATCGCGCGCTTTGCTGACACGGTATCCACACTGTCTGGCTCGGTCTATGTCGATGTAAATGGCAACGGTGTGCGCGATTCGGGCGAGCCCGGGATCAATGCGGTGGCCATCACGCTCACCGGAACTGATGCGGCCGGTCAGAGTGTCAGTCGCACCGCCACCAGCGACTCGAGTGGGAATTTGGTCTTCATCGATCTGCTGACACCTAACGGGTCGGGGTATTCGCTGGCCGAGCCAGTTCAGCCGCCCGCGTACGCGGATGGAGCCGATGCTGCGGGAATTGCGGGCGGGACGGTCGGCAATGATCTCATCAGCGCTATCCATTTGGGCGTCAACACGGACGCGACGGGCTACACGTTCGGCGAGCGCGGCACAACCGTCAGCGGCGTGGTTTTCAAAGATGTAAACGGCAATAGCATCCGTGACCCGAGTGACCCCGGCATCGCTGGCGTAACGCTGACACTGAAAGATGCACTGAGCAACACAGTAGGAATCACCGTCACCGCCGCCGATGGAACATATAGCTTTACGGGCTTGCCATCCGGCAATTACACGGTCGTGGAGAGTCAACCGGCCGGTTACGGCAGCAGCCCGGGAAGCCCGGATTCAGTGTCTGTCACCCTCGCCGCGGGTGGCTCCGGGACGGCGAACTTTGGGGAGGTCACTGGGGGCCTCGCGGGGCAGGTCTACGTTGATACCAATAACGACGGCAAGCGCGATCCGGGGGAGCCGCCGATTGCGGGCGTCACGATTACGCTCAGCGGGACAGATGCTCGAGGCGCGAGTGTTTCTCGCACGACGGTCACCGCTGCGGCGGGTGATTTTTCCTTCAGCGATTTACTGAGCGGCACATACGCTCTCACCGAGACGCAGCCTGCCGCTTACGCGGATGGCGCGGACACAGCTGGAACGGCCGGCGGCAGCCTTTCCGGGACCGATGTGATCGGCAACATCGCCCTGCAGCCAGGCATTGCGGCCACGGGATATCTGTTTGGCGAGCGCGGTCAGTCGATCACCGGCCATGTCTGGCTGGATAGTAATCGCAATGCCGCGTTGGAGGGGGCAGAGGGCGGTATCAACTCCGTCACTCTGACGCTCCGAGATAGCAGCAACGCAGTGGTGTCGACGATAGCCACGGCGGCGGACGGCAGCTATGGCTTTACCAACATCCCGGCTGGCCACTATAGCGTCTCGGAGACACAGCCCGCTGGCTATGGCAGTTCGACGCCCGATACGGTCGCTGTTGATTTGAGCGCTGGCGGTACGACGCCAGTAGTAAACTTTGGGGACACGGCGGGGAGCCTCGCCGGAATGGTCTATTCTGATCCTAACAATAACGGTCAGCGGGATGGCGGCGAGCCGCCCATTCCGGGGGTCACGCTGCAACTGACAGGCTCCGACGCGCGTGGAAATCCGGTCAGCCGGACGACGCTCAGCGGGCAAGAAGGCACCTATTCATTCGCGGATGTGGTGGGTGGTAGCTACACCATCACGGAAACTCCGCCGACAGGGTACATCAGCGGAATCAACAGCGTGGGTACCGCTGGCGGAACTGCCGGTACCAATCTGATCAGCGGCATTGCGCTCGGGGCGGCAACGGATGCGGTCAACTATCTGTTTGCGGCCCGCGGCGCCGCCGGTAGTTTCACCGGGACGGTTTGGCGGGATGCAAACCACGATCGGGTGCGCGACAGCAGCGAGGACACGCTGGGAACCTGGATCGTGGAGCTCTCGCAGGGCGCACTGCTCCTGCAGAGCACAACCACTGACGCGAATGGACACTACGAGTTTGACAGTGTCACACCTGGTAGTGGTTATGAGATCCGCTTCCGGGAGCCCACCAGCCACGCGGTGTACGGCACCCCCGTGACCAACGAGCGTGGGCTGGCGACCGCCCCGGGTGTGGTAGGGCCGGCCAATCCGGGTGGCGCGGATCCGCGCGGCGGCACATTGGCGGGC
>Ga0070665_100004850_pt1 | contig 13977 bp, 16 predicted proteins | sample KBSS13metaG_FD_65862 | JGI IMG/M metagenome (GOLD analysis project Ga0070665, IMG submission 65862) | Switchgrass rhizosphere microbial communities from Kellogg Biological Station, Michigan, USA - KBS S1-3 metaG | ecosystem: Host-associated > Plants > Roots > Rhizosphere > Soil ... | reverse complement strand
CGAGGAAGTCGAAACCGCGCCGCACGACCTTGCGGCTCTGTCGATCATCGTGCTGCCGGAGATGCTGGCGTCCTATTCGCGGCTGGAAAGCATCGTCGACGCCCAGAACCTGCGCGCCGTGGCGCTGCTGCAGGGGCTCGGCTTCACGGTAGAGCCGGCTGCCTTCCACCAGGCCTCCGACCGCCCGTGCCACCGCGTCTGGATCGAGGCCTCTGCCTCGATCCTCGCGAAGACCCGTCCCGCCCTGCTCAATTGAGGCGGCGCCGGGCGAGGTCGAGCAGCCTGGCATCGTCGAGCCGCTCCATCGCTGCCCCCTTGCCGAGCTTGCCGGCCAACGCTTCGGCGTGGCCGCGCACGTATTTCTCGAAATCGTGCCGCGCAGTGTCGGGGCCGGCGATCATCCAGCCGTCGACCTCGTCGAGCGTCGCACCGACTTCGGCGAGGATGGCTTCGAAATATTCGCGATTGTCGCGGCCTTTGCCGTCACCGACATTGCCCGAGTGACGAACGCGGATGCGCGGCGCATCGGCCTTCACGCGCTTGCCCTCGACATCATCGGCGTCGAAACTGAAGACCTTGGCTTCGCCGGCGTCGAGCCAGACTACGGCATGAATGTGCGCCATCGTTCACTCCCGTGGTTGATGGAAGTGAACGGCCCGCGCGCCGGAGGAGTTGCGCGTCAGCCCTTGTAGTTCTCGACCGTCCTTGCCGGCCGGACTTCGGCGTCGTCCGGGTTCCTGCCGAACTCGCGCAGGGCGCGGCGTTGGCGCAGCAGGTCCCAGTAGCGGTCGAGCTCGACATTGATGGCGGCAAGCCGTTCCTTCTCGGCGTCGGAGATGTCGCCCTTGTGGTAGAGCGCCTTCTCCTCGGCGACGAGCTGTTCGATATGCCCGAGCACCGTCTTGTCGGTCGTGTGCGCCATGATGAAGCTCCTCAGCCCAGGGCTACAAGGGCGATGTCGAGCCCCCGGTCGCGCAGCCTGTCGGCCGCCATCAGGGCCCGCTGTCCGCTGCGGCAACAAAGGACAATGCGGCGTGACGCCGGAAGTTCCGCGGCGATCCCCTCGATGCCGGCGACGTCGACCCTGCGGCCGTCCGCGAACGGATGCGGCGCCTCGTCGACCCCGCGCAGGTCGATCACGAAATCGTCCGGCGAGAGAGCCTGCGGCGCGATGAACGGCACCGCCCCGTCCGGCTCGGGGCTGCCCTCGAAGCCGAACCCGCCGAACACGAGGCGCCGGGCGTCGAAGGTCGTGACCCGCCCGAGCACGGTCGGTTCAAGTCCCAGCAGAAGATGCAGCACGAGATGCGCCTGCAGGCTGCCCAGGATCGCGACGGCGGTGCCCAGCACGCCGACGGTGGCGCAGGTCCCGCCGTCGATCGACACTTCGGGAAACACCGCGCGATAGCTCGGGCCGCCGCCGCAAAAGGCGCCGGCGTAGCCCGTCAACCCGATCACGGAGGCGGAGACCAGCGGCTTGGCGGCGGCGTGACAGGCGTCGCTCAGGATGTAGGTCACGGCAAAGCTGTCGGCGGCATCGACGATCACGTCGGCCTCCGCCACGAGCTGCGCGGCGTTCTGCGGCGTCAGGCGCGCGACGACGGCGTCGATCGCGATGCCGGGATTGAAGCGCAGCAGCGTCCACCGGGCCGCTTCGGCCTTGGGCTTGCCGATGTCGGCCATGTCATAGAGCGGCTGGCGATGAAGGTTGGTTTCCTCGACCGTGTCGTGATCGACGATCGTGAGGCGTCCGATGCCGGCGCCCGCGAGATACTGCAGCACCGGGCAGCCGAGCCCACCCGCACCGACCACCAGCACCGACGCGGCCGCGAGGCGCGCCTGTCCGGCCGAGCCGACCTCGGCGAGGATCGTCTGCCGGGCGTAACGGTCGGTCATGCGGCCACCCGCGTCGCGGCGATCCATGCCCTGGCCTGCGCCACCGGATCGGGGTTGTTGACGATGTCGCCGACCACGGCGGCCGAATCGGCGCCGGCCTTCAGGCAGAGCAAGGCGCGTTCGAGCGTGAGCCCGCCGATCGCGACAAGAGGACGGCCACCAATCAGCTTCTTCCATTCGCCGAGCCGGTCGAGCCCCTGCGGCGCCCACGGCATCTTCTTCAATGCCGTCGGCCAGATCGGTCCGAGCGCCACGTAGTCCGGATCGACCGCCAGGCCCTTCTCCAGCTCGGCATGATCGTGCGTGCTGACGCCGAGCTTCAGGCCGGCGCGGCGGATCGCCTTCACGTCGGCATCGACCAGATCCTCCTGGCCGAGATGGACCCACGTGCAGCGCTCGTCGATCGCGATCTGCCAGTAGTCGTTGACGATGAGATCGGCGCCGTGCCGCCTGCAGACCGCCTGGGCCTCGCGCACCTGGCGGCGCAACTCGGCGTCCGGCTGGTCCTTGATGCGAAGCTGGACGAACTTCGCGCCGGCCGGCACCAGCCGCGCGACCCAGCTCGCATCGGGAACGACGGGATAGAAAGGATCGATCACGTCAACCTCCCAATGCTGCCTTGCCGAACACCGGCGTGGAGGGCACCGCCATGTCGCGCGGCTCCATCGGCCGCGCGGCAAAGGCCATGCGGCCGGCCTCGATCGCCAGGGCGAAGGCCTTGGCCATCGCGACGGGATCGCCCGCCTCGGCGACCGCCGTGTTGAGCAGCACGGCGTCGTAGCCCAGCTCCATCGCCGCCGCGGCATGCGACGGCACGCCCAGCCCGGCATCGACCACCAGCGGGATGCCGGGGAAATGCGCCCGCATCGCCTTGAGGCCATAGGCGTTGTTCAAGCCGCGAGCGGAACCGATAGGCGCGCCCCACGGCATCAGCACCTGGCAGCCCGCCTCGACCAGCCGGTCGGCCACGGCGAGATCCTCGGTGGTGTAGGGGAAGACCTCGAACCCCTCCTCGTTCAGCACCTTCGCCGCCTCGACCAGGCCGAACACGTCGGGCTGCAAGGTCTCGTCGTCGCGGATGACCTCGAGCTTGATCCACGGCGTGTCGAACAGCTCGCGCGCCATGTGCGCGGTGGTCACCGCCTCCTTCACACTGTGGCAGCCCGCCGTGTTGGGCAGCACGCGCACGCCGAGCGAGCGGATGATCGACCAGAAGCCCTGCCCGCTCCGCTCGGCACCGGCCTCGCGGCGCAGCGACACCGTCACCACCTCGGCGTCCGACGCCTTGATCGCGTCGACCAGCATCTTGGGCGAGGGATAGCGCGCGGTCCCGAGCAGCAGGCGCGAGGACAGCTCGACGCCGTAGAACGACATGGTCAACCTCCCTGCATCGGCGCCACGACCTCGATCTTGTCGCCGTCGCTCAACTCGACTTTCGGGCGCGCGAGCGCGGCGACGAAGCGGCCGTTCACCGCCGTCGCGATCTTCTTGCCGCCATAGCCCAGCGCGTCGAGCGCCAGTGCCAGGGTGGCAGGCTCGATGTCATGCCGATCGCCGTTCACGAAGATCTGCATCTGTCTTCTCCAGCTCCATTGCCAAGGCCATCTCGGCCGCTTGTCGTGCCATCGCCGGTCCGAGCAGGAAGCCATGGCGGTACAGGCCGTTCACGTGCAGAGAGCGCGAGCCGCGCCGCACGGCCGGCAGGTTGTCGGGAAAGGCCGGCCGCAAGTCCGCGCCGAGCTCGAGGATCTCCGCCTCGCCGAACGCCGGATGCAGCGCATAGGCCGCGTTCAGCAGCTCGACGGTCGAGCGCACGCTCGCGCCGCCGCGCGCCTCGCTCTCGATCGACGTCGCGCCGACCATGAACACGCCGCCGCCGCGCGGCACGATGTAAAGCGGGATGCGCGGATGCAGCAGCCGCACCGGCCGCGACAGCGACACCTCGCGCGAGCGGATCACCACCATCTCGCCGCGCACGCCACGCAGGTCAGCCAGCACGTCGCGCGCCGCGAGGCCGCGGCAATCGACGACCAGGTCGGCCTTCGGTGCCACCGCCTGCATGTCGACCCCGAAGCGGATCGGCACCTTCCGCTGCTTCAGGAGATCGGCCAACGCCGGCAGCGCGCGGCGCGGATCGAGATGGCCCTCCTGGCGAAAGAACAGTGCGCGGCGGAAGCGGCCGGCGAGGTCGGGCTCGAGCGCGCCGACGCCCGCCTCATCGAGCCATTCGTAGTTCGAGGTGCGCTCGGCGAAGCGCGGCAGCTCGGTCGCGTCGCGCGGCAACGCCAGGACCAGGCTGCCGTTGAGGGCCGTGCCGGGGAAGCGGCGCGCCCACCAGTCGATCGTCGGCGCGCCCAGGGTCAGCACCGCCTCGTCGGTCGACGCACGCTCGCACCACGGCGCCAGCATGCCGCCGGCCATCCACGAGCAGGCACCGTCGCCCAGCGCGCGGCCCCGCTCGATGACCTCGACGGCAAAGCCGCGTTCGCTCAGCTCGAGCGCGGTGGCCAGGCCCGCGACGCCCGCTCCGACAACAGTGACTTTCGATCCACTCAACGCGCTGCTCCCGTTCCTTCGCCGGCATGACCCGGATCAGGTTCAAAGGGTTCAGCCCCACCGGCTGTCTCAGACCGGCTCCTGCGGAAACCGGACACCCCTCGGACGTCGACAAAACAAACTGCCGACAGCGCCTGCTGTCAAGCGGCCTGCGGTCGCCAGGCGATGACACCTTCCGTCCTGGCCCTCACCTCCGGCGAGGCCAGGCAGGTAGCGACGGATTCGTAGCCCGGCGTACCGGGATATGGGGCGACATAGGTCGGAGGGCTATGGTTGGCGGGACAAAATATGATCGCTTCGTCGTGGCCGACGGCCGTCAGATCCAGGATCGCGCTCGAGCGGGTGAGCATGAAGATCGGCCGGCCTTCCGGTCCACGGCGGCGAAGATGGGCGATCGTCGCCTCTTGAGTGCCTTGGTCCAGCCCCTGTTCGATCATGTCGACGATCAGGATGGCCGGACCGTCCGCCTCCACGCCGGCGATCAGGGCGACGAGGGCATCCGATACGATTGCGCCGTCCTCCACCAGCCAGGCCAGCGTCCGCTCGACCCTGGCAGCGACGGCACCGCTCACCGATCGGTCGAGACCGAGAAAGACCGCATTGGGCAGGGTTTCGGCCAGCCGCTTGGCCAGCCGTGTCTTGCCGCTGCCCAGCGGGCCGATGATGTAATTCAACGGCCGCACCCGGCCCAACTCGAACCGCTCGCCGCCCCACGGGTAGGGAAGGTCGAAGGCAACGGTGAATTCAGAACCCCGTGCCGTCAGACGCGCCAGGTCTCCGACCGTCGGGATCTCGCCTCGTGCGAGATTGTCCCGCAGGTTCCCGATCGTCTCGACGGTCCCGACGAGCTGGCGCAACCGGTCTTCGAGGACAGCCTGGTGCGCGGCCAGCGCCGGTTCGAGGCCGCTGGAGTCGCCCTTCAATACGCGCGCCACCTGGGCGAGGCTGAAGCCGAGGGCGCGCAGGGCTGCGATCTCACGGGCGCGGCTCATCTCATCGGGACCATAGGTCCGCCATCCGGCCGCGCTGCGGATCGGCGCGATCAGGCCGCGTTGCTCATAAAGCCGCAGCGCTTTGGCTGACACGCCAAGCCGGCTGGCAGCTTCGGACGCGTTCAGGAATGGGGCGGAAGAGTCCATGGCCACCTCGCGATTGTTCGACCGCCCTCCTTATCGGGGCCGCCCCAGGGGCCGAGTCAAGTGAGGCAAAAGCTTCGTCATCCCGATCGGAGCGAAGCGTAGTGGAGGGACAGGTGCCTCGACTACGCTCCGCTTCGGTCCGGACAACGAAAAGGTTGGTGCTGTCCGCCAGCCGATCGTCGCTGCAGGGCCACGCAGGTGAACAAAAAGCTTCGTCGTCCCGACCGGAGCGAAGCGAAGTAGAGGGACCTCCTCATGGGCTTCGGCCGCCATGAACAGGTCCCTCGACTACGCTTCGCTCCGCTCGGGACGACGGGAAGGTTGGTGTTGTCCGTCAGCCGATCGTCGCTACAGGGCGATCGCAGGTGAACAAAAAGCCTCGTCGTCCCGACCGGAGCGAAGCGTAGTGGAGGGATCTATTCATGTACTTCTGCCGACATGAGCAAGTCCCTCGACTTACGCTTCGCTCCGCTCGGGACGACGGGGATTGGCTACATGCGATAGTCCGAGGCAGCGGCGCTGTTCTCTCGCTTCAGTCGATCGTCGCGAAATGGGCCGACTCGCCGAAGCCCTCGCTGTCGGGCCGGCGCACCAGCGTCTGGTAATCCTCCATCAGCGCCCGCGTCATCGGGCCGACCTGGTAGCGGCGCTCGTCGATCGCCCCGACCGGCACGAGCTCGGCGGCGGTGCCGCACAGGAAAACTTCACTCGCCTCGTCGAGCTCCTCCGGCATCACGGCGCGTTCCTCGACCGCCCAGCCGCGCTTGTCCGCCATGCCCATCACTGCGCGCCGGGTGATGCCGTCGAGGAAGTTCTCGACCTTGGGCGTCACCAGCTTGCCGCCCATCGCCAGGAAGATGTTGGCGCCGGTCGATTCGGCCAGCCGTCCCTGCCAGTCGAGCATCAGCGCGTCGTCGAAACCCGCGTTTAGCGCGCGGTCCTTCTCGATGCCGCAGATGACGTAGAGGCCCGCCACCTTGGCGCCGCCGGGGGCCATGTCGGGGCCCGGCCGCCGGTACCGGGCCATGGTGACGTTGATGCCGCCGGGCTTCACCTGCACCGACAGGCGGCCTTCCTGGGCCCAGGGCGCAATGGCGAGATGCACGGTCGTGCCGATCGCCGACACGCCCAGGACCTCCGAGCCGCGCCAGGCAATCGGGCGGATGTAGCCGGACGTCAGCTTGTTGGCCTTCACGACGGCGCGTGTCGCTTCCTCGATTTCCGCACGCGACCACGGCAGCTCGTAGTCGAGCAGCCGGGCCGAGTTCCTGAGGCGGGCGCTGTGCGCCGCGAGGCGGAAGACCCGGCCGTCATAGATGCGCTCGCCCTCGAAGACGGCCGAGCCGTAATGCAGCGCATGGGTCAGGACGTGGGCCTTGACCTCGCGCCACGGCAGCAACTTGCCATCGAACCAGATGAAACCGTCGCGGTCTTCCATATTTGCGGACATTGCTGAGGCTCCTTTCGATTGATTCCAAACACGTCGTCTGGAACCGCCACAACGCAACATTCGCGATCAATAGGTCAATATGACTGTCCTTGTCAAGAAACCTGCCTCAAGAGCCCACCCATCACCCGGGTGTTGAACAGGCTGCGAAACGACGCGGTGCCGCCGAGCACGTTCATCAGCCTCTGCACCATGTCGGGCCGCGCGGCGATCGCGCGGTACAGGGCCTCCTGGGGCTGCGGATCCTTCAACGCGGCCGACATCAGCGTGTACTCGAAGACCGCACCTGTCTTCTCTCGAAGCGCCTCCTGATATTCCCCGAGCGCGCTGTCGAGATCGCCGGCAAACCCGACGTGAGCTGCATCGGCCACAAGCTCCGCGCCGAGGAAGGCATCGCCGATCCCCATGCCGGTCAGGGGGTCGCGGTGGTAGGCGGCGTCGCCGACCAATGCCCAGCCGGGCCCGGCGCAGTTGCGATAGAAGTTGGGCAGCCGGTGCGTGCCCTTGAACGAGGTCTCGCGTTGGCCGCGCTGAACGCGCGCCAGCAGCGCAGGATCGAGGCTCGCGAGATAGGTTGTCTCAATGTCTGCGCGATAGGCGGACCATTCAGTGTTTGAGCGGCCGACCCAGATGCAGGTGAAGTCATCGTGGGTGGGGAAGACCAGGATGTCGCGGCCCTGGCGCAGGAAGAACTCGACGCCGTCGACCGGCACGCCGCTCCAATAGGCGTAGAAGCCGCAGGTCAGCGACGGATGCGAGCGAGCCATGCCGGCCCCTACCATGCCGGCAACGCTGGAGCTCAAGCCATCGGCACCGATCACAAGGGACGCGCGCGCTTCGATCGCCTCGCCCGACGCATCGACTGCCCGCACGCCGACGACGCGGTCGCCGTCGCGGATGACCTCGCGCACCAGCGTCGCTTCCCTCACCTCGGCGCCGGCCACGCGCGCCGCATCGACCAGCAGCTTGTCGAGCACGGTCCGGCGCGGGCAGTACATCACCGACGTGCCGTCGACCGCTTCCGGCCGCCCGCGCAGGGAGACCGGCCCGGCATGCATGGTGACCGTCTCGATCACTGGGCAGCCGGTTTCCGCCAACGCATCGAGAAGACCCCAACGCGCCAGCGCCGCCGTGGTGCGTGGCCACAGGAAGTGCGTTGAAATCGTATCGCTGGGAAAGCGCGCACGATCGAGCACCAGCACGCGCCGTCCACGCCGCGCCAAGAGCATGCCCAGCGACGCGCCGGCGCAACGCGCACCGACGATGATCGCGTCTGGACTCTGGCCATTTTTGGACATTGCTTGCAGGCCTTTGGAGTAGATCAAAATCGATTGGCGATGATTGCAATATGGCAACTTTTCGCTCTGACCGGTCTACAGCAACCTGCCTTGCTCAAGGTGATGTCGGTTCGAGACTGATTATTTCTATTCGAGGCAAGATAGTCCGACGGCTCGTGCGCGTACTTTCCCAAATGGGCCGTTAATCCTTCCAGCGGCGCCGGAGCAGCCCGTCCACGGCGCACGCTTCAGTGAGGAAGGCTTGTTGCGTTCCATCCCTCCCTTGCCAGTGCGCCCTGATCGTTTCTTGCGGAGCAGGCTGTGTGAAAACTCGGCGAAGGACGGCCCGGCGGTTGGGAACGGAGCGAGCGATGCCGTCCCGGTCTTGATTCGATGAAGGTAGGCCCGGCGCGTGACCGCGCCGGACCCATCCCGCTATGCAGCAATCCTTGCGAACTTGCCGCTGTTGTAGTCGTCGACGGCCTGGCGGATTTCCGCCTCGTTGTTCATCACAAACGGGCCGTGGCCGACGATCGGCTCGTCGATCGGTTCGCCGGTCAGCACCAGCAGCTTGGCATCGCCATCGGCATGGACCGAGGCGCCGCTGCCGTCACGCCCGAGCAGGATCATCTCCGCCTCGCCCGCGCCCTGCGCGCCATTGACTGTGACATGGCCGGTCAGCACGACCAGCATGGCAGTGTGCCCTTCGGGCAGGTCGAGCGAGACATCAGCGTCGCGCGTCAGTGTCACGTCCCAGACGTTGATCGGCGTGAACGTCTGCGCCGGCCCCTTCACGCCAAGCAGTTCACCGGCGATGATCCGGGCCTTGCCGGCGCCGTCCGGCAGACCGACCACGGGAATGTCGGCGTCGAGGATGCCCTGATAGCCGCCCGGAGCCATCTTGTCCTTGGCCGGCAGGTTGACCCAGAGCTGGATCATGCGGAACGGCCCGCCGGTTTTGGCAAAGCCCGGCGAATGATATTCCTCATGGATGATGCCGCCCGCGGCCGTCATCCACTGCACATCGCCGGGACCGATGACGCCGCCGTTGCCCGCGGAATCCCGGTGCTCGACCTCGCCGTCGTAGACGATGGTCACGGTCTCGAAGCCGCGATGCGGATGCTGACCGACGCCGCGCTGCTTGCTGGTCGGCTCGAAATAATGCGGCCCTGCATAATCGAGCAGCAGGAACGGGCTGATATGCGCGCCGAGGCTGTTGTAGGAAAAGAGCGAGCGGACGGGGAAACCGTCGCCCACCCAATGCCCGCGGTTGTTGCCGTAACGGCCGAGGATCGTCTTGGTCATGGTTCATCTCCGAGGTGATTGGTGCGTTGAAATCCAATCGCTGTTGTGGAGATAGTGCTGCGACGCTGCTGTAAGAAGATTGAGAAACCCGCCGCTGCGTCCTACTGATAGAACGATGCAGGATCTCAACGACCTCTATTATTTCGTGGCCGTGGTCGATCATGGCGGCTTCGCGGCGGCGGGCCGGGCGCTCGGCATTCAGAAGTCGAAGCTGAGCCGGCGCATCCTGCTCCTCGAGGAACGCCTGGGCGTGCGCCTGCTCAACCGTTCCTCCCGTCGCTTCTCCGTCACCGAGATCGGCCATGAGTTCTATAACCGCTGCACCGCCATGCTGGTCGAAGCCGAAGCGGCCGAGCAGGTGGTCGCGCAAGTGCGCGCCGAGCCGCGGGGCGTGGTACGGATGAGCTGCCCCGTCGCGCTGCTGAACTTTCAATTCGGGGCGTTGATCGCGAGATTCATGGTCGAGAACCCGGCCGTCGAGGTGCATCTGGAAAGCACCAATCGCGGCGTCGATGTGATCGCCGAAGGATTCGACATCGCCATCCGCGTCCGCTTCCCGCCGATGGCCCCGACCGATCTGGTCATGCGCAAGCTCGATGAGAGCACGCAATGCCTGGTCGCCAGCCTCGGACTGGTCGCTGGCGCTCTGTCATCGCCCGCCGACCTCGGCGGGTTCCCCAGCCTCGATCTCGGCCCTCCGCGTCGCGACCATCAATGGCAGCTTGATCGCAAGGACGGCCAGACTGCGCTGATCCCGCATCGCCCGCGCCTTGTCACCGATGACATGGCGGCGCTACGCGACGCAGCGCTCGCCGGCGTCGGCGTGGTGCAGCTCCCGACCATGATGATCTGGGACGACATTCGCGCGAGACGGCTCATCCATGTGCTGCCCGATTGGAGGCCGCGCAGCGGTATCGTCCATGCCGTCTTTCCCTCGCGGCGCGGCCTGCTGCCGTCCATCCGCGCGCTGCTTGATTTCCTCGCGCGCGAGTGTGCGCTTCAACGCCAGGCGTTGGGCGACATACCCGCTTAGCGCGTTTCAGTGCAGGAGCGGCGTCAGGTCGGGGTCGCCCTTGCGCATCGCGCGCTGGTAGGCGTCGCGCCGGCCGATGCGCTGCAGGTAGCCGAAGATCGCGGGATAGGGCGCGAGGCCGTACGGCAGGAACAGACGCATCGTCGTCAGCGTGAAGACGATCATGATGTCGGCCGTCGTGAACGCGCTGCCGGCGAAGTAGTCGACCTTGGCGAGCCGCGACTGCACCTGCCCGAGCGCCAGGTCGAGCCGCGCGTTCATCGCCCGCAGCATTGGATTGTCGTGCGGCAGGTCGAGCCGGCTCAGGATCATGTTGCGTCCGGTCGCCGGCTGCAGCGTGCCGTTGGCGAAGTGGAACCAGTAGACGAAGTGCGCGAAATCGGGATGGTCCGGCGCCAGCACGAGGCGGCCGTTGCCGTACTTGGCGACGAGATATTCGATGATCGCGCCCGATTCGGCCAGCACCACGCCGCCGTCGTCGATGACCGGCGCGGCACCCATCGGATGCAGGGCCTTGTATTCGGGCGGCGCGAGCCGGGTCACCGGATCGCGATCGTAGAGCTTCAATTCATAAGGAAGTCCAAGCTCCTCGCAGAGCCAGACGATCCGCTCCGACTGCGACTTGCCGAGATGATGGACCGTCAGCATGGGCATTGACCCCCCGACTGTGGGCCGTAACATCGGCCTCCCCGAAGTGTCAACGCAACACCCTCCACACGACAGTTGCGTTTCGGCGCGGATCATCCATTGGTTGGTTTGCAATGGTCGAAACAAGATCTCCCGCGAACCCGCTGTTTCTGCGCGATGAGGAACTGCGCCAGGGCATCGAGCTGATGTTCTACGCCTACCGCGATTTCACCTTCGAATCGGACCAGCAGCTCAAGCACTATCAGCTCGGCCGGGCGCACCACCGCGCGCTCTATTTCATCGGCCGCCATCCCGGCCAGACGGTCGGCCACCTGCTGTCGATCCTGAAGGTCACCAAGCAGTCGATCAGCCGCGTGCTGAAGGACCTGCTCGAACAGGAATATGTCGAGCAGAAGAGCGGTCCGCGCGACCGGCGCGAGCGGCGGCTGTGGCTCACCGAGGGGGGCGTGAAGCTCGAGCGCGAATTGACCGACCGGCAGAGCCAGCGTTTTGCGCGCGCCTATCGCGAGACCGGCGCCGACGCTGTCGAGGGCTTCCGCAAGGTGCTGCTCGGCCTGCTCGATCCGGTCGAGCGGCTCGAGGTCGACAAGCGGATACGCGGGGGCGGCCGCTGAACATCGCCGACTCGACGGCCGACAAGCCGCATGTCCTGGTCGTCGACGACGACACGCGCCTGCGCGAGCTGCTGAAGTCCTTTCTCACGCGCAACGGCTTCAGGGTCAGCACGGCCGGCAACGCAGCCTCGGCGCGGCAGCAGCTCGACGCGCTCGACTTCGACCTGATCGTGCTCGATGTGATGATGCCGGGCCAGACCGGCCTCGAATTCGCCGGCGAGCTGCGCAAGACCAACGCCGTGCCCATCCTGATGCTCACCGCCATGGGTGACGCCAAGGACCGCATCGCCGGGCTCGAGAAGGGGGTCGACGACTACCTCGGCAAGCCGTTCGAGCCGCGCGAGCTGTTGCTGCGCATCCAGAGCGTGCTGCGCCGCGGCCGGCCGGTCGAGACCAGCGAAGCGCCCGAGCGCGTCACCTTCGGCCCGATGCAATTCGACCTCGCCCTCGGCGAGCTCACCCAGAAGGGCAGGCGCGTGTCGCTGACCGATGCCGAGATCGCACTGTTGCGCGCGCTCGGCGCGCATCTGGGCGAGGTGCTGAGCCGCGAAGCGCTGTGCAAGATGGTGGGCAGCGGTCTGAATGAACGCGCGATCGACGTGCAGGTGACGCGGCTGCGCCGCAAGATCGAGCCCGACCCCGGCTTTCCGCGCTATTTGCGCACGGTGCGTGGCCAGGGCTACCGGCTCGTCGACGCATGAGGGGGGGCCGCGCGCGCGCGTGGTTCGAGCGTATCGCCGGCTGGGCCGACCGGCATTCGCCGCAGACCCTGTTCGCCCGCGCGCTGATCATCATCATCGTGCCGATGCTGTTGCTGCAGGCGCTGTCGGCCTGGTGGTTCTACAGCCAGCGCGGCGACAACGTGACCAACCGGCTGGCGCTGCTCCTCGTGCGCGACCTGCGCGCGCTGATCGCGCTGCGCGCCGATTTTCCCGACTCCGCCCACCAGGCCTGGATCGTCGAGCGCGCGCGCGAAGACCTGTTCATGACCATCCGCTTCCGCCAGGGCATCGTGCCGGTCTTCCGCAGCCCGGCCTATTTCGACATCGTGGCGCGCGAGGTCCAGGGCGCGCTCGACGCCGACCTCAAGCGGCCCTACTTCCTCGACAACTCGCTGGGCGGCGATCAACTCCTGATCGAGATCCAGCTGGGCGACGGCGAGGTGATGGAAGCCTGGGTCCCGTATCTGCGCCTGACCTTCGGCTCGAGCTTCGCCTACGTGCTGGCGCAAGTCGGCCTCGCGCTGGTGCTGTTCGGCCTCGCCATCTGGTTCATGCGCCGCGAGCTGGTCCCGATCGAGCATCTCGGCGTCGCCGCCGACGCCCTGGGCAAGGGCCGCGACGTGCCCGACTTCGCCTTCTCGGGCGGTACGCGCGAGGTGCGCAACGCCGCCACCGCCTTCCAGACCATGCGCATCCGCCTGCAGCGTTCGATCCAGCAGCGCACCGAGATGCTGGCCGGCGTCAGCCACGACCTGCGCACGCCGCTCACCCGCATGAAGCTGTCGCTGGCGATGCTGCCGGACGCACCGGAAACCACGGAACTCGACAACGACGTGGCCGACATGCAGCGCATGATCGAGGGCTATCTCGCCTTTGCGCGCGGCGAGGGCGACGAGGATCCCATCCCGTCGGACCTTTCCGAGATCCTCGAGGACGTGGCGGCCGGCGCCCGGCGCGACAACGCCGACCTTTCGGTCAGCTGGCAGGGCGACATGAACGTCGAGCTGCGGCCGATCGCCATCAAGCGTTGCATCACCAATCTGGTGTCCAACGCCCTGCGCCACGGCAACCGGGCGGAAATTCGCGCCGTGCGTGGCAAGACATCGGTCGAGATCACGGTCGATGACGACGGACCAGGCATTCCGCCGGAACGGCACGAGGACGTCTTCCGTCCCTTCGTGCGGCTGGATGAATCGCGCAATGTCGACACCGGGGGTTCGGGGCTGGGCCTCACCATCGCCCGCGACATCGCGCGCAGCCATGGCGGCGATGTATCGCTCGGCACCTCTCCGCTGGGCGGATTGCGCGTGGTTGTGCGGCTCCCGGTCTGAGCTAGAGTG
>Ga0070665_100004849_pt1 | contig 13977 bp, 10 predicted proteins | sample KBSS13metaG_FD_65862 | JGI IMG/M metagenome (GOLD analysis project Ga0070665, IMG submission 65862) | Switchgrass rhizosphere microbial communities from Kellogg Biological Station, Michigan, USA - KBS S1-3 metaG | ecosystem: Host-associated > Plants > Roots > Rhizosphere > Soil ... | reverse complement strand
GCGCTGGCTGCCGCATCGGAGCGAACCGCGGCGGCGGGCAAGCTTGCGGTGCTGATCGGCGCGGCACCCGGCGATACGATCGCCGTCACCGCCGATCTCCGGCAGCTCGCGCCACCGTCGCCAGCCGGGCAGCGCGCTGACCTGCGCGCGCTCGATGCCGAGCGCAAGGTCGGCGAGGCCGAGCACGAAGCCGCCGTCGCGAACGCTCGCCCGGATCTCGGCGTGTTCGTCACGTTTCGCCGTGAAGCCGGCGATCCGATCATCCTCGGCGGGATTCGGCTGGGCTTGCCGGTGTGGAACCAGGGGCAGGGCGAGAAGGCGCGCGCGAACGCCCACGCGTCGACGGCGCGCGAGCAGCTCGAAGCCACGACGCGCGTCGCCACGCGCGAGGTCGCCGACGCGACCGACGCGTTCACGCACGCGCACGACGCCGTCGAGAGCTACGAGCGCGACGTATTACCGGCGCTCGACGATGCCGAGCAGCTGCTCGACAAGAGCATCGCGGCGGGTCAGCTCGCGATCAACGAGTACCTCGTCGAACGCCAGGAGCTGGTCAACGGGCGGCGCGAATATCTCGATCGCCTGCTCGCTCTCGCTCGGGCGCACGCGGCGCTCCAGTTCGCAGCGGGGGCGACGCCGTGATGCGCATCGCGCTCGTCGCCCTGGCGCTCGTCGCTTGTCACGGCGAGGACGAAGGCCATCACGAGGCTGCCGAGCCGGTCGCGAGCGCGCCGACAGGCTCGGGCGTCGTCGTGCGCGTCGATCCCGAGATGATGCGCGATCTGCGCGTCACGCTCGGCTCTGCGATGGTCCACGCCGCCGGCGAGAAGATCGACGCGCTCGGCGAGGTGCACGTCAACGAGGACAAGTACGCCGAGGTCGCGTCGCCGGTCGCCGCGCGCGTGACGCGCGTGCTCGCCAAGCCCGGCGATCCGGTGAAAGTGAACCAGGTGCTCGCCGAGCTGCGCAGCCCCGAGCTGGCCGAGGCGCGCGCCGAGCTCGACGCGGCGAAGGCGCACCTCGACGTCGCGCAGGCAAACGCGGACCGCAAGCGCAAGCTCGCGGCCGACCGCTTGATCCCCGATCGCGAGAAGATCGAGGCAGAAGCCAAGTTGAGCGAAGCCGACGCGGCGTACAAGGTCGCCGCTTCGGCGTTGCGCAAATTCGGCGGTGCCGAAGGCGAGACCGGCCTCGTGTTGAAGTCGCCGGTCGACGGCACGGTGATCGATCGCGACGTGGTCGTCGGGCAGCTCGCCGATCCGTCGAAGACGTTGTTCGAGGTCGGCGACTTGTCGAAGCTGTGGCTGGTCGCGCACGTGTTCGAGCGCGACGCCGTCCGCGTCCAGCAGAACGGCGCGGCGACCGCGACGTTCCCGGCGCTTCCCGGCAAGCCCCGCGACGCGACGATCAAGTGGATCGGCCGCGAGGTCGATGCGGCGTCGCGCACGATCGCGGTCAGGCTCGAGGTGGACAACTCCGACGGTGTCTTGCGGCCGGGCATGACGACCACGGTTTCGATCCCGCTCGGCGATCCGAACCAGCAGGCGCTGTGCGTGCCGGCGGCCTCGGTCCAGCGCGTCGGCGACGACTGGGTCGTGTTCGTCCCGCTTGGCCCCAACGAGTTCGCGATTCGCAAGATCGGCCGGGGCCGCGACATGGACGGCGCGATCGAGGTCATGTCGGGCTTGCAGGCGAGCGAGCAGGTCGTCGTCGGCGGCGCATTTCTCTTGAAAGCCGAAGCCGACAAGGCACGTGGCGGCGCGAGGGAGGACTAGCCATGCTCGTCGAGAAGCTGATCACCGCGAGCTTTCGCAAGCCGGCGGTCGCGATCGTGCTCGCGCTCGCGGGTTGCGTGATGGGCACGCTCGCGATGCTCGAGTTGCCGCGCGACGTCTTCCCGGATCTGTCGGCGCCGGTGTTCAACGTGATTGTTCAGAACCCGGCGATGAGTGCGGACGAGCTAGAGATGCGCGTCGCCATCCCGATGGAGAACGCGCTGTCGGGCCTACCTCAAGTGAGGCGCGTGCGCTCGACGTCGACGCTGGGCGTGGTCCAGACCACGATCGAGTTTCAGCCCGACGCCGAGTACGCGCGCTCGCGGCAGTTCGTCGCCGAGCGATTCGGCCAGGTCGAGCTGCCGCCGGGCACCGATCCTCCGCTGCTTTCCGGCGTGACCGGACGTCTCAACGAGATCTTCGAGATGACGATCGAGGCCGACCCCGGCGCCGCGGATCTGATGACGCTGCGCGACCTCGCCGAGAACGAGATCAAGAACCGGTTGCTCGCCGTTCCCGGCGTGGCCGCGGTCGAGCGGCTCGGTGGCTTCTTGCGCGAGTTCCAGATCCAGATCGATCCGAACCGCATGGCCGCGCGCAACGTCACGCTCGACGAGGTCATGCACGCCGCGCGCGGTGCCAACGCGAGCGCCGCCGGCGGCTTCGTCACGCAGGCACAGACGGAGTGGATCGTGCGTGCGCAGGGCCGCGCGACCACGGTGCAGCAGATCGCAGCGACCGAGGTGGCGATCCGAGGTGGAACGCCCGTGCTGCTCGGCGACGTGGCGGACGTCCGCGAAGCACCCGCCGTGCGCCGCGGCATCGCGCATCGGCTCGCCGGCGAGGTGGTGAGCTGCCGCATCGTCAAGCAGTTCGGCGCCGACACCGTGACGGTCGCCGCCGGCATTCGCGCCGCGCTCGCCGACCTGCGCAAGACGATGCCCAAGGGCGTCGAGTTGCGCGTCGTGTACGACCAGTCCGAGCTGGTGCAGTCGTCGCTCGGGGGCGTCGCGCGTGCCGTGTTGATCGGCGGCGCGCTCGTCGCGTTCGTGATGTTCCTACTGCTCGGCAACGCGCGTGCAGCGGTCATCGTCACGCTCACGCTGCCGCTCTCGCTTGCGCTCGCCGGCGTGCTGATGAAGTGGGCGGACATCGGCATCAACACGATGACGCTCGGCGGGCTCGCGATCGCGGTCGGCCTCCTCGTCGACGCATCGATCATCGTCGTCGAGAACGTCGTGCATCGAATCTCGCAGCAGCGCGGCGGCGATCGGCGCAGCCATGCGCTCGCGGCTGCCATCGAGGTCGGCCGGCCGATCGCGTTCGCGACGGCGATCGTGATCGCCGTGTTCGCGCCGCTGTTCGCGATGAGCGGCATCGAAGGCCGCATGTACAAGCCGCTCGCCGGCGCGGTGATCGCCGCGGTCGTCGCGGCGTTGCTCCTCGCGCTCGCCCTCGTGCCGCTCGTCTCGGCGCTCGCGCTGCGTCCGCGACCCGAAGACAAGCCTGACGACGTCGCGATCGTGCGCGGGCTCAAGCGCATCTATCGACCCGTGCTCGACCGGGCGTTGCGCCGCACCGGCGTCGTCGCGATCATCGTCGCCGTCGTCACGTTGCCGGTGCTCTGGCTCGGCACGCGGCTGGGATCCGACTTCGTGCCGCCGCTCGACGAGGGCGCGATCCTCATGCAGACGTTCTTGCCGCCCGAGGCGTCGCTCGACGAGGTCAATCGCCTGAACCATCGCGTCGAGGATGTGCTGCGAACGTTCAAGGATGTCGACGACGTGGTGCGACGCACGGGACGCGCCGAGCGCACCGAGGATCCGATGCCGCACACCGTGTCGGACGTGCTGATCCTGCTCAAGCCCGGTCATCACGATCGCCGGCTCGTCAATCGCATGCGCGCGGCTGTGGAGAAGGTCCCCGGCGTGTCGACGCTGTTCACGACGCCGCTCGGCATGCGCATCGACGAGGGGCTCGGCGGAACACCGGCCGACATCTCCGTGCGGATCTTCGGCCCCGATACGAAGAAGCTCGCCGAGCTCGCCGACCGCGCGACCGTGGTCATGCGCGGCGTGCGCGGGCTCGAGGACGTGCGGCCCGAGCCGCTGGTCGGCTTGCCGCAACTCACCGTGCAGGTCGATCGCGACCTCGCCGCGCGGGTTGGGCTCAATCCAGGCGATGTCATCGACGCGATGCAGATCGGGCTCGCGGGCGAGACCGTGTCCGAGGTCTGGCTCGGCCAGCGCCGGTTCTCGCTCGTGGTCAAGCTCGCGCCCGAGTTCCGCGCCGACGCCGGGACGCTGTCGACGCTGCTCGTCGACGGTCACGACGGCACGCGCATCCCGCTCGGCAAGCTCGCCAAGATCGGGGAGACGTTCGGGCTCGGCACGATCAAGCGCGAGGCGGGCAGCCGGCGCATCGCCATCGACGCGTCGATCGCCGATCGCGATCTCGGCTCGACCGCGCGCGAGGTGCGTCGCGAGCTGACCGCCAAGCTCCAGCTGCCGCCCGGCTACTTCTTCGATCTCGGCGGCAAGGTGGAGAGCCAGGTCCGAGCGCAACGTGCGCTGTACCTCGCAGTCGCGACCGCGCTGATCGCGGTGTTCCTGCTGCTCTACATCGCGCTCGGCTCGCTGACCGAGACCGGCGTGATCCTGGCGACGCTGCCGTGCGCGCTCGTCGGCAGCATCGTCGCGCTCGCGATCGCGCGTGAGAGCTGGAGCGTGTCGTCGCTCGTCGGCCTCATCGGTATGCTCGGGATCGCAGTGCAGAACGGCCTCGTGCTGGTGACACAGACGCGCGGCCTCATCGCCGAGGGCAAGCCGTTCGCGGAGGCGCTGCGGGAGGCGTGCATTGGTCGTGTGCGGCCGAAGATCATGACCGCGGCGTCGGCGATTCTCGGCCTGTTGCCGCTTCTCGTGTTGCGCCTCCACGGCACCGAGATCGAGCGCCCACTCGCGATCGTGATGGTGGGCGGGCTCGTCACGTCGACGCTGTTCACGCTGTTCGCGTTGCCGACGCTCTACCTCGCAGTCCACAACATCGGCGTACGCTGGCGGGCGCGCCGCGGAGATGCGTCATGAGTCACGACCACGCCCACGATCATGACCACGCGCACGCGCGCAAAGGCCGTGCGTTCGCGATCGCGACGACGTTCAACCTCGGCTACGTCGTCGTGGAAATCGTGTACGGCATCGCCGCGCACTCGACGGCGCTGCTCGCGGATGCCGCCCACAACTTCTCCGACGTGCTCGGGCTCGTGCTCGCATGGGGCGCGGCCGGACTCGCGACGCGTGTGCCGACGACGCGTCACACGTACGGCTTCCGCGCGGCGACCATGCTCGCGGCGCTCACGAACGCGCTGCTCGTGCTGGTCGCTGCCGGCGGGGTCGGCTGGGAGGCGATCCGCCGGTTCGGCGAGGCCCGGCAGGTTGCCGGTGGGACGGTGGCGATCGTCGCGCTCGTCGGCGTCGCGATCAACGCGGCATCGGCGCTCGCGTTCGCAGGAGGTCGTAAACACGACGCGAACATCCGCGCCGCCTTCACCCACCTCGCAGCGGACGCCGCAGTCGGTGTCGCGGTCGCGATCTCCGGCGCGCTCGTGCTGTGGACGGGCGCGGTATGGATCGATCCGGCGGCAAGCCTCCTCGTCACGGCGGTGATCCTCGTCGGCACGGTGCAGCTCCTGCGCGAGACGTTTCATCTCGTGATGGCGGGCGTGCCCGTGAACATCGATCTCGCCGAGGTCAAGACGTTCCTGGCGGCACTGCCGTGCGTCGCAGAAGTGCACGACCTGCACGTGTGGTCGATGAGCACGACCGAGGTCGCGCTCACGGCGCACCTCGTGCTGCCGTGGCCGAGCACGCCGCCCGAGTTCCTCACGACGGTCGCGCACGATCTCGAGGAGCGATTCGGGATCCACCACGTCACGATCCAGCTCGAGCATTCCAGCGAGGCCACGTGCGCTCAAGCGCCGGCCGATTCGCTCTGAGCACCTACGGCGGCGCGAGCCTCAGCGTCGTTGTGGTGTCCGCGGTCACCGTCGCTCGCTGTGTCGCCAGCACGGTCGCCTTGTTCCACAGCGCGATGTCGTACGTGCCGATCGGCACATGCGTGAGGTGCGCGAGCCCCTCTTTGACCATCGCGACCGAGCTCGAGTGCACGGTGCCGACGGACTGCACGACCACGAAGTCATCAGGAGCCGCCTTCACGATCGCCACGTCGATCGATCCGGTCGCGCCGATCACCAGGTCGATCGTCGCGTCTGCATCGGCGATCGTCACAGGCGGCGAGGCTTCATCGCCGCGCGACGCCTGAAGGCGGAGCGGGCCTGTGCCCAGGAGGATCGCTGCGACGCCGTCGATGCGATAGTGACCATCGCGATCGGTCGTCGCTTCGAGACTCCCGACCGCCAGCTCGCTCAGCAGATCGTTCTCTCGCAACCTGCGTGCGCCGATGTGCACGTCCGCACCCGGCACCGGAGCCCCGAGGTCGTCGCGCACGACTCCTTGGACGGTATGTCCACGGCGCACGACGACGTCGCCGAGGTCGACCGTCGCACCGTCATCGACGACGTTGCCGGGAATCACGCGACGCGCAAATCCGGGCCCGGCCACCACCAGGTCCCACGTGCCCGCTGGGACGGCGACGCGAAATCGACCGTCAGCGGCATGCACCGCGATGGGCGCACGATAGGTGCCGTCGGACGCAAAGTTGCTCGCGACGGTGACGCCGAAGTATCGCACCGGGGTTCCGTCGAGAACGACATGGCCCGTGATCGCCGTCGCAGGTTCTGGCGGAACGACGACTGGTGGCGCGGCTCGCGCGACGGTTGGAGACACAGCCGGTGGTAGCGCGCCCGAGCTACCGCACGCGACCGTCACCAGAACCAGCGCGAGCCACCGCACGAGTCGACGATAGCAGCCTTGAACAACGGAGAGTCTCGCCACGCGCGATATCGGGAGCGCGATCGATTTGCGAGAGTGGGGAGATGCTGCGATCGATCTGCTTCGCTCTGCTCCTGTTCGCGTGCGGCAAGCCCGGCGTGGGCGATTCGTGCACGGCCTCCGACAACACCGACGAGTGTGACGACGGCCTCGTGTGCACGAAGGAAACGACCAAGACCGTGTGCGAGACGCTGTGCGACGACACGACCGTGACGTGTCCGATGGGCACGACGTGCACCGGCATCTCCGGCGGCTCGCACAAGAGCTGTCAGCCGACGGGCAGCGCGACGCCGTGATCAACGCGCCCGGCGGTGATGCATCGCCGTGACATCGAAGCGATGCCGTGGCGCGGCTTGGGCGGCGCGCTTTACACGCGGATGTGACGTAGGCTTTGGGCATGGCGGATGGTGAGTCGGGTCGGAGGCGTCGCTGGCTCGCGTGTGGATTGCTCGTAGGGGCCGTGATCGCGACGTGCATTCCGTCGCCGCCGCCAGCGCCTTTGCCGGTGCTCGACGATGACGCGCGCCCGGCGACGTTCTCCGCGCCCGAGCACGCGCCAGCCTCGATCGACGAGCTCCGCGCACGAGTCGGCGAAGTGCTCGACCGAGAGGGTGTGCCTGGCGTCGCGATCGCGCTGGTCGGTCGCGACGGCCCGATCTGGATCGGGGGCGTCGGCGTCGCAGATCTCGTCACACGCGCGCCCGTTCGCGCGGACACGGTCTTCCGCGTCGCATCGATCACGAAGAGCATCGTCGCGCTCGGCGTCATGCGGCTCGTCGAAGCGGGCCGGCTCGACCTCGATCGTCCGCTGCGCGACGTCGTTCCGGACGCGGGAATCGAGAACCCCTGGGAAGCCGTCGCGCCCGTGACGCTCGCGCAGGTGCTCGAGCACACCGCCGGGCTCGACGACATGCACTTCAACGAGTTCTTCACCGACGACGAGACGCTTCCCGCGTCGGCCGCGCTCGCGATCAATCCGCGCGCACGCAAGGTGCGATGGCTGCCCGGCACCCGGCATTCGTACTCGAACGTCGGGTACACGCTGGCCGCCCGCGCGATCGAAGTCGCGACCGGCGAGCCGTTCGATGCGTGGCTGCGCCGCGCGGTGCTGATTCCGCTGGGCATGACGGGCGCCGACTTCCAGCGCACCGATGCACTGGCCGCACGGCTGGCGACGGGCTACATCGATCGCGGCCGTGCGGTGGCGTTTCGGCCGATCGCCCACCGCGGCGCGGGTGCACTGCTCGCGTCCGCGAGCGACCTCGCCCGACTCGTACAGTTCTTCCTGCGGCGCTCGCCGGCGATCGTGTCGAGCGCGGGCCTCGATCGGATCGAGCGTACCGGCACGCTCTCGTACGGCCACCTCGATCTGAACTACGGGCTCGGCAACTACGGCGACGTCAGCCAGCCCGCGCGCGGACGTGGCCACGACGGCGGCCTACCGGGCTTCGCGTCGAGCTATCGCTACTTCCCCGAGCTCGGGGTGGGCTACGTGATCCTGCTCAACGCCACGCATTCGCCTCTCGCGTTCCTCGAGATCCGCGAGCTCGTGTTTTCGTATCTGACGCGCGGCAAGGCACTTCGTGAGCCGCCGCTTGGCGCTCGGAGCGCCCCGGAAGCCGAGTTCTTCGCGTTCGCGAGCCCGCGCAACGAGCTGTTCGCCTTCATCGATCGACTGCTCCTCGGCTGGCGCGCGGTCCCGACGGACAACGGGGTGCGGCTCGATTCGCTGCTCGGCGGCTCGTTCGAGCTGGTGCCGACCGCCGACGGTGGCTTCCGGCTGCCGTGGGAGAGCGGCTCGTCGGTTCGATTCGCGCGCAACCGCGACGATCGACCCGTGATGATCGCGCAGCTGGCGTATGCCGAAGCTGGGTCGTGGTGGTGGCTCGCGCGGATCCGGCTGGCGGCCGTCGAGCTCGCAGTGTGGCTGTTGCTGCTGGCGCCGATCTGGACCGCCGGCATGCTCGTGCTCGCGGCGCTGCGCCGCAGACGACCGATCGCGATCGATCTCGCGGTCTGGCCGGCGGTCGCTGGCGGCTGCTCGATCGCGCTGCCGTGGTTGCTGTTCGCGGCGGTCGAGCGCGCCGATCTCGGAGCCATCGGCCCGTGGACGATCGCGATCTGCGCGACGACGATGGTCTTTGCAGTCGCTGGCGCTGGCGGGTTGATCGCGGTGGGCCGCTGGTCGGTGCGCGCCGATCGTCCGTCGGCGTGGAGCCGAATCGTCCCCACAGCGATGGCAATCGCGGCCGCCGGGCTTGCATGGTGGCTCTGCGCGCACGGCATCATCGGCCTGCGCACGTGGGCGTGGTGATCTACCGTCGCTCGAGGAACCCTCGGCCTTCGAAGATCGCAGGCATCGCCTTCTCGATCCGCGAGGTCCGGGTCGCAGCCTGCTTCGCGCCGGCGAAGTGGAACAGATATCCGCGCTGCCGGCCCGGCGTGAGCGCCTCGAACGCGCGCTTGAACCGCGGATCCTTGCGGAACTTCGCCTCGAGCTCGTCGGGCACGGCAAGCACGGGGGGCTTCGTCTCGACCTTCAATCCAGCTTTCGCGGCCGCCACGGCTTCGCGCACGTAGGCCTTGATGGTCGTCGTCTTCGCGGCGATCTCGCCGGCGCTGGTGAACTTCATCACGCGCGCTGCCTGCACCTGCCCGAGCTGCACCAGCAACTTCTTCGAGTCTTTCAGCAGCGCGCCCTGAAAGAAGCCCAACGCACAATATTCTTTGAAGCCCTGAATGATGACGACGTTCGCGTCACCCAGCGTGTAGCAGGGCTTCCCCCACTTGCACTCCTCGCGCAGATCGAAGCCAGACAAGATCGTTTGCAGCGCGGCAATCTCGGCCTGCCAGCGCTCTCGATACGCCATCTCCATACCGCCGGAGCCTACTTGATGTCGGAGCCGTACATCTTGCGCATCTGCTCGCGGTAGGCCGCCATCGAGCCGAGCCCGACTTCCTTGCGGCGCTCGTCGACGTGCGCCTCGTCCTCGATCGGATCGGGCACGCCATTCGCGAACTGCGTGCCGTAGCGCTGCGGCCGGCCGTCGTGCACCGCGACGCGGTCGTAGAGATACGCGTAGTTTTCCTTGGGCGACTCGCCGGCGGCGACGGCCTTCTCGAGCAGCGGTAAGCATAGCTTCTGAAGATCGGCCGCCTCGTCGGCGTGCTGGACGAGCAGCCAGGCCGCCCTCGTGCCGTCCTCACCGATGATCGACTTGCCCGGCCATCCGTACTTCGCGACGACTTCCTTCATCCGCGCGGTCGTCTTCGCGTCGCTCGCCTTGATGCGCTCCTGCGCCTTCGGATCTTTCGTCGCGATGTATGCCTTGCGAGCGGCTTGATCCTCGTCCATCAGCGCGAGGATCTCCTTGCGCAGCGCGGGATCTTTCAGCGTCTTCTCGTACGCGGCGATCTTCTCGTCGATCGAGGCGAGCGCCTTGGCCCACCGCGGGTCGTCGCGCAGGCTCACGAGATCCGGGTCGTCGACCATGTGCTTGGTGTCGGTGTAGCCGGCCGCGATCGCTCGATCGAGCGTCGCGAACGCCGCGTCCTGCTTGCCGTCCTGGGCACGGCAGCACGCCGCGTTGTAGAGCGCGTTCATGCCGCCCTGCTTCTCGTACAGATCGGCACACGTGGCCCACTGCTTGTTGTTGTACGCCGCGAGCGCGGTGTCCGTCGGCGGTGACGCGGCCGGAGCCGGCGCTGGCACTGGTGGAGGTGGCGCCTGCTTGTCTCCACCTCGACACGCGATCACACACGCGACGACCACCACGGCGAGCTTCATCGGCAGATGCTACCGCACCCGCGCGCGAGACCAACGCGATGCCAAGTTGACACGGCGCGCGCGCGTCGCGTTGTCAGCGAGGCGGAGTCGTGTCGTCCTCGCATGACTGCACGACGAGTTGGCAGCGGCACGCGGTGTGAAACCACGACCGCCGTGCTGTCGTTCGTCGTCGTCGCATCCGCGTTCTATTGCACGCTCTGCGCGATCGCCGCGCTCATGTTGCGCCGCGGCGTGCCTGTCTTGCGCACGCTCGACGCGCCGCCGCCGGCGCGATGGCCGCGCGTCTCCGTGATCATTCCTGCCTGCAACGAGGCACGGACGATCGAGTCAGCCGTGCGATCGCGACTCGCCGAAGGCTATCCCGACGCCGAGTACGTCCTTGTCGACGATCGCTCGACCGACGGCACCGGGGAGATCATCGATCGCCTCGCGTGCGCGGATGCGCGCGTCGTCGCGCTTCATGTTCGAGAGCTCCCACCGGGCTGGCTCGGCAAAGTGCACGCGATGCACGCCGCGCTCGAACGCGCGACGGGAGAGTACGTGTTGTTCTCCGACGCGGACGTGCACCACGAACCGGGCACGCTGCAGCGAATCGTCGCGCACTGCGAGCAGCATGCGATCGACCACGTCACCGCGTTTCCCACGGTCTGGTCGTCGGGGTTCCTGGTCGATGCCGTGATGACACCGCTGCTGCGCATCCTCTTGATCGGATCGCGCGCGTGGAAGGTCGCCGATCCGCGCTCTCGGATCTCGATCGGCGGTGGCGTGTTCAGCCTCGTGCGGCGCAGCGCGCTCGATCGCATCGGCGGCCTCGCACCGCTCGCGATGGAAGTTGTCGACGACGCGGGGCTGGGTCAGTTGCTCAAGTGGTCGGGCGCGCGGGCATGCGTGCTCAACGCGCGTGGCTTCGTGAGCCTCCCGTACTACACGTCGGTGCGCGAGGTCATCGCCGGCATGGAGAAGAACGCGTTCGCCGCGATCGGTCGCTTCGACGTTGCCAGGTTCGCGCTCGTCCTCGGCGCGATCTGCGTGCTCGAGCTGGCCGCGCCGCTCGCGGTCATCTTGGCCGGCGCGTCGATCGTCACCTGTGCGACGCTCGTCATCGCAGTCGCCACGCAGCTCGCGCTCGCGCGCTGGATGGATCGCCCGCTCGCGTCCGCGTTGTTTTCACCGCTGGGTGTGGTCGTGTTCGCGTTCGGCGCGATGCGCTCGATGATCCTGACGCTCTGGCGCGGCGGGATCGACTGGCGCGGCACGCGCTATCCGCTCGCGGCGCTGCGCGACGGTCGCAGGCTCGTTCACATCTGAGCTCCATCGCCCTTCACCCGAAACCTCCGCGACCCGCGTGCGAGCCGGTGCATCGGCTTGATACCGTTGTCGCAAACTTTGGAGGTTCGTTGTTGTGATGAGACAGAAGCAGTGGTGCGTGATCGTTGCAATTGCGATGGCGGCGGCGTGCGGCGATGACGCCGCGAGCAGCGACGTCTCGGTGACCGTATCGAGCGAGGTCGCTGGCTCGAACTGCCCGGCCGGCGGCGACAAGATCGTCGTCACGCAAGGCAGCGACACCGAGACGGCCTACGTGTGCAACGGCACGGACGGCACCAACGGCTCGGCGAGCGTGGCCACCGTGACGCAGACGACCGAACCGCCGGGCGCGAACTGCGCCGCCGGTGGCGAGGCGATCACGACGACCACCGACGACACGAGTGTGACCTCGTACGTGTGCAACGGCATCAACGGCGTGCTCGCGACCGCCGAGCCGGCGGGCGCGAACTGCGCTGCCGGTGGCACCAAGTTGACCGACGCGGCCGGCACGGTGACGTACGTGTGCAACGGCACGGACGGCCAGAGCGTCGTCGTCACGAGCGAGCCGGCAGGCGCAAACTGCACGTACGGCGGCACCGAGCTGCAGGTCGGCTCCGGCGCGCCGGAGTACGCGTGCAACGGCGAGACGCTCGTGTGGACCTCGATCGCGGGGAACACACAGGGCGTGCGCAACTTCGGATACATCACGACCGCGTCCAGCCCGATGGCGGTCATCCTGCCGCTGTCGAGCGGGCTCAGCATCGGCGATCAGCTCGAGGTGATCGTCCGAGGCATCGGCAGCGTGAGCGTGGTGCCGAACGCCGGCCAGCAGTTCGCAACGAGCGGGCTCGCGCCGTCGCAGAGCTGGACCTCCACCTCGCTCGCGCGCCTGGTCGGCGTGGCGATCTCGAACGACGGCAACGTCGTGTACGCCGGGACCGACCAGATGCTGAACAAGTCGACCGACGGCGGCGTGACGTTCACGACGACCGCGGCGGCAAACCAGGAGTACGGCTCGTTCGCGACCTCGGCCGATGGGAGCGTGGTCATCGGTGTGAGCTCGACCGGCGACCCGGCGGCGGTGTCGACCGATGGCGGCGCGACGTTCACGCAGGTGACGGATGCCGCGGACAGCTTCACCGGCGTCGCGATGTCCGCCGACGGCTCGCACATCGTCGGCAGCAGCACCGACAATGTCTACGTCTCGCAGGATTCGGGGACGACCTGGGTCGCGAAGCCGAGCGGCACGCTCTCGATCGATTGGGCGAGCGCGGCGGTGTCCGACAACGGCACGTACATGCTCGTCGGCTCCCAGACCGGCCTCGTGTTCGAGTCCACCAACGGTGGCACTTCGTTCGCGAAGGTCAACCAGGTCACGGGGGCGCACTTCACCAGCGTCGCGATCTCGTCGGACGGCGAGCGGATGTACGCGGTCGACCAGGCCACGAGAACGCTGTCGACCTCGCCCGACGGCGGCACGACCTGGACGACCTTCTCGCTCATCGGCGCTAGCCACGTGGCCACGGTCGGCGACGGCTCGCGCGTGGTCGCGACGGCCGGCACCGCGCTCTATACGAGCACGGATTCGGGCACGACCTGGACGAAGACTGCTGCGCCAGCGGATACCTGGTCCGGCCTCGCGATCTCCGGTGACGCGTCCAAGATCGTCGCGAACGCGAGCGGTGTGTTCGCGCTCAACGGCACGCATGCGCTGGTCGCGCACGAGGGCGCTGCGGTCACGCTGGTCTACATCGGCAACGGCACGTTCGCGCTCGCGAACAGCGCCGGGACCATCGAAGCGCCCTAGACTTACGTGCATGGACCTCAGCACGCTTCGCGATCGCATCGATGCGGTCGACCGCCAGATCATCGCGCTGCTCGCGGAGCGGCTGCGCATCGTCGAGGAGGTCGCGCTCGCGAAGCTCGAGGCCGCCAGCCCGTTCCGCGATCGCGAGCGCGAGGAGCGCTTGCTGCTGCGGCTGCGCGAGCACGCCGTCGAAGCCGGAATCGATCCTCACGCGATCGAACGGCTGTACCGCGTGATCATGGACCTGTCGGTCGCGCATCAGGAGGCGACCGTGCGCAACCGGCCCGATGCGCCGCTGCGCGTCGCGTATCAGGGCGTCGAGGGCAGCTACAGCCACCTCGCGGCGCAGCG
>Ga0070665_100004845_pt1 | contig 13981 bp, 9 predicted proteins | sample KBSS13metaG_FD_65862 | JGI IMG/M metagenome (GOLD analysis project Ga0070665, IMG submission 65862) | Switchgrass rhizosphere microbial communities from Kellogg Biological Station, Michigan, USA - KBS S1-3 metaG | ecosystem: Host-associated > Plants > Roots > Rhizosphere > Soil ... | reverse complement strand
GACATCGTCGACCGCACGCGCCGCGAAGGCCAGAAGACGACCAAGTGCGAGGTCGTGACGTACGGCGTCTCCGCCGACGAGGCGCGGCGCTTCGGGCTGCCTTGCGGCGGCACGATCCAGCTCGTGCTGGAGCCGCTGACCCGCGAGTCCGGCATGCGCGCCCTGCTGCGCGAAATCGAAGCGGGTCATCTGGTCATGCGCCGTCTCGATCTCGCGTCCGGCTATGCCACGCTGCATCCGGCGCAAGCGACCGACGGTCTCGCGTTCGACGGCAAGACGCTGCGCACGGTGCATGGCCCGCGTTTCCGGATGCTCGTCATCGGCGCCTCGCAACTTTCGAAATACCTGGCGCAGATCGCCGTCGGACTCGACTATCACGTGACGATCTGCGATCCGCGCGACGAGTACACCGAGACCTGGGACATTCCCGGCGTGACGCTGGTGCGGACGATGCCCGACGACACGGTGGTTGCGATGGATCTCGACGAGCGCTGCGCGGTCGTCGCGCTGACCCACGATCCCAAGCTCGACGATCTCGCGCTGATGGAGGCGCTCAAGTCGAAGGCCTTCTACATCGGCGCCCTCGGCTCGCGGGCCAACAACGCCAAGCGGCGCGAGCGCCTGACGGAATTCGACCTGACCGAGGCGCAGATCGCGCGACTGCACGGGCCGATCGGTCTCTACATCGGCAGCCGCACCCCGCCCGAGATCGCTATTTCGATCCTGGCCGAGATCACCGCGGTGAAGAATGGCGTCGCGGCGGACGAAGTGATGCCGGTCGCTGCCGCGAAGGAGAAGCTCGGCCCTTCGGTTGCGTGCCCCACGACCTGAGTCGATGATTGCCGCCGGATAACTGCACGCGAACGCCAGGTACGCACACGACATGGAAAAGAAGTTCGCATCGCAGGCCGATCTGGTCGAGAAGAAGATCAGCTTCGACCGATTGTCGAAGCACGCTTACGCTTACACGGCAGAAGGCGATCCCAATACGGGCATCGTGATAGGCGACGATGCGGTGATGGTGATCGACACGCAGGCCACGCCAGTGATGGCGCAGGACGTGATCCGCCGCATCCGCGGCGTGACCGACAGGCCGATACGCTACGTCATGCTCTCGCATTACCATGCCGTGCGCGTGCTGGGTGCTTCCGGCTACGGTGCGGAGCACGTCATCGCGAGTCGCGACACCTACGACCTGATCGTGGAGCGCGGCGAGCAGGACATGAAGAGCGAGATCGAGCGCTTTCCGCGCTTGTTCCAGGCAGTGGAGTCGGTGCCGGGGCTGACGTGGCCCACGCTCATCTTCGAGAAGCGGCTGACATTGTGGCTCGGCAAGCTGCAGGTCGAGATATTGCAGCTCGGGCGTGGCCACACCAAGGGCGATACCATCGTATGGCTGCCGCAGGATCGCGTGCTTTTCTCCGGCGACCTGGTCGAGTACGAGGCGACGCCGTACACCGGTGACGCTTACCTTTCCGACTGGCCGGCGACGCTCGATTCGATCGAGGCGCTGAATCCGGCCATGCTCGTGCCGGGTCGCGGCGCCGCGCTCAAGACGCCCGAGGAAGTCAAGGCGGGCCTGAACGGCACGCGCGCGTTCATCGAATCGATGTTCGAATCAGTGAAGCGCGGCGTGGAGAAGGGCAACGATCTGCGCACCGTGTATCGCGACACCTATGCCGCGCTGAAACCCAAGTTCGGACACTGGGTGATCTTCGACCACTGCCTGCCGTTCGACGTCTCCCGCGCCTACGACGAAGCCACCGACCACCGCCATCCGCGCATCTGGACCGCCGAGCGCGACAGGGAAATGTGGCTTGCGCTCGAAGGGTGACATGATCAGATCGACGCGCGTGCACAACGGCAGGGAGGCGCCGTGTCGGTGATCGACCGGCCGAAGCCGAAGCGACGCACGCAAGCGGGCGAGCAGCCGGCCGCGCTTTCCTACCAGTCCGGGTTCGGCAACGAGTTCGCGACCGAAGCGCTCCCCGGCGCACTGCCGACAGGCCAGAACTCGCCGCAGCGTCCTGCGTACGGACTGTATGCCGAGCAATGGTCGGGGACCGCGTTCACCGCGCCGCGGCATGCGAATAGACGTTCGTGGCTCTACCGGATTCGACCCGCCGCCGTGCACGGTGCCTTTCGGCCGCTCGCGCATCGGACACTTCTGACGCCACCCTTTGACCGTGCGCCGACAGCGCCGGATCAGCTGCGGTGGGACCCGCTGCCGGTCCCGAAGGTGGCGACCGATTTCGTCGACGGTCTCGTCACTATCGCGGGCAATGGCGATGCCGCGATGCAGGCCGGCATCGGCATCCACCTCTATCGTTGTAACCACTCGATGAAGGACCGGTTCTTCTACGACGCGGACGGCGAGCTTCTCCTGGTGCCGCAGCTCGGATGCCTGCGCGTCGCGACGGAGCTGGGCTGCCTGGATGCCGGTCCCGGTGAAATCGTCGTCGTCCCGCGCGGACTCCGTTTTCGCGTCGAGCTCCACGATGCCGCCGCGCGCGGTTACGTCTGCGAGAATTTCGGCGCAGCCTTTCGCCTTCCCGAATTGGGTCCCATCGGCGCCAATGGCCTTGCGAACGCGCGCGATTTCCTGGCCCCGGTGAGCGCCTACGAGGATCGCGAAGGGCGCTTCGAGCTCGTCGCCAAATTCTGCGGAGGGTTGTGGAGCGCGCTCATTCCGCACTCGCCGCTCGACGTCGTCGCGTGGCACGGCAACAACACGCCGTACAAGTACGATCTCAGCCGGTTCAACACGATCAACACGGTGAGTCACGATCATTGCGATCCGTCGATCTTCACCGTGCTGACCTCGCCTTCCGACACACCCGGCGTCGCGAACGTCGACTTCGTCATCTTTCCGCCGCGATGGATGGTCGCCGAGCACACGTTTCGCCCGCCCTGGTTCCACCGCAACGTGATGAGCGAGTACATGGGTCTCGTGCGCGGCGCCTACGATGCGAAGGCCGAGGGTTTCCTGCCCGGCGGCGGGAGTCTCCACAACTGCATGTCCGGCCACGGCACCGACGCTCTGACCTTCGAAAAGGCGCGCACGGCGACGCTCGTGCCGCACAAAATCGAGGACACGCTCGCGTTCATGTTCGAAAGCCGCTACGTCATCCACCCGACGGCGCAGGCGCTCGTCTCGCCGGCGCTGCAAAAGAACTATCAGGCGTGCTGGCAGACGCTGCCGAAGCTCTTCGACCCGCGTGGCTGATCGAGCGATGGCGACCGACGATCCCAACGATCCGGCGCTCACGTCGTTTGTCGAGGTCGCAGCCGACTCGCACTTTCCCATCCAGAACTTGCCCTTCGGCATCTTCTCGGCCGGCGACAGCTGGGAGACCCGCGCGGGCGTCGCCATCGGCGACTGGATTCTCGATCTGGCGGTGCTCGAGCGTGCGGGACTGCTGACGGTCGCCCGTGCGGACGAGCGCGTCTTCGCCGGCACGTCGCTCAACGCGTTCATCGCTTGCGGTCGCACCGCCTGGCGCGATGTCCGCCTCGCGGTCAGCCGGCTGCTGCGCCACGATTCGCCGCGGCTGCGCGACGATGCGCGGCTTCGTGCCGAGGCCCTGATTCCGCAATCGGAGGCGACGCTGCACCTTCCGGTCCACGTTCCCGGCTACACCGATTTCTATTCGTCGAAGGAGCATGCGACGAACGTCGGCACGATGTTCCGCGATCCGGCGAACGCGCTGTTGCCCAACTGGGTGCACATGCCGGTTGCCTACAACGGCCGGGCAAGCTCGGTGGTGGTGAGCGGCACATCGGTACGGCGTCCCAACGGCCAGCTCAAATTGCCGAACGATCCAGTCCCGGTGTTCGGCCCGTGTCGCAAGCTGGATTTCGAGCTCGAAGCGGCATTTGTCGTCGGCACTGGCAACGAATTGGGCACACCGGTCCCGGTCGCGAATGCCGAGGCGCATATCTTCGGCCTCGTGCTCCTGAACGACTGGAGTGCACGCGATATCCAGCAATGGGAATACGTGCCGCTCGGTCCGTTCAACGCGAAGACATTCGCGACCACGATCTCGCCGTGGGTCGTCACCCTCGATGCGCTGGCGCCGTTCCGCGTCGAGGGACCGGCCCAGGTGCCCGAGCCCCTGCCGTATTTGCGCCAGAGCGGCGCGCATGCGTTCGACATCGCGCTCGAATGCACGCTTGTCCCGCGCGGCGGCACGGCCACGACATTGTGCCGCACCAACTTTCGCCATCTCTACTGGAGCATGGCGCAGCAGCTCGCGCACCATACGGTGACGGGCTGCAATGCGCGCGTCGGCGACCTGATGGCGTCCGGCACGATCAGCGGACCGACGCCCGATTCCTACGGCTCGTTGCTGGAGCTCGCATGGAACGGGACGCGGCCCGTATCGCTGACCGGGGGCGGGACGCGCACGTTTCTCGAAGACGGCGACGAAGTGGTCATCTCCGGATACGCGCAGGGCGAGGGCTATCGCGTGGGCTTCGGCGAAGCGCGTGGGCGCATAGCGGCAGCGGCTCGCGTCGCGGACTGACGAGGGGGTTCGGCGCGCCTCTCGTGCGCGCACGGGAGGTTTGCCTTCACTGTCGTAACCACGCAGCCTTGGCGATAGCGAAGCGCACGCTCGCGCCGATACCCAGTGCGTCGAGCGACTGCGGCAGCCGCACTACGCGGCGCAGGCGCGCGATGCTGCGGCTTCCGGCCCGCGCACGAGCGTCCGGCGGTAGCGGTCGACGTCCGCTGGCCGGTCGACATCCCAAAGCATCGGAAGCTCTGCCCACGACGCTTGCGCTGCCGCGATATGCGCGCGCGTCGCGACCATGACCGCATCCGTGCTCCACGCGACTCCACCGAAGATGTCGAGCTCGCGCGCGAGCCCCACGAGCACATAGCCGCCGTCTTCTGCCGGACCCACGACGGCGTCGTGCCGCTGCAGTGCACTCGCCGCGTGGGCCAGATAACCCACGTCGAGCGCCGGGCTGTCGGTGCCGATGAGAACTGCGGCACGTCCGCCCTTCAGCACGCTCGACATCGCCTGCTGCATGCGGGCGCCGAGATCGTCGCCGTGCTGCTCGCGCAACGCGACGCCATAGCGCCTGCTCCAGTCGAGCATCGCAGGATGGCCGTGCCCGGAATGGTCGCACCAGAGCTCGACCGCGTCGAAGATGCCGGCACTCCGCGCCGCACGCGCCGTTTTGAGCGTCCGTTCCGCAAGCTCGCGATACAGCGTCGCAGCGCCTTCGTCGCCCAAGGCAGCCGCAAGGCGCGTCTTGACACGGCCGATGACCGGGGCCTTCGCGAACACCAGCAATGTCGGCGGTCGGGTCGGGGTCGCATACCCATATCGCGGTGCAAGCACCCGGGGATCCGCGCCGCGCCAGTAGTCGTAGCGTAATCGCCACATGGTCGCCACCGTGCGCCACGCGCCGCGCTCGTCCCATCGGCGTCCCGACGTCGTGACGCGCGTGGGCAGGCAGGCGGGTCGCCCGCCGTGCCGGCGCAGGAGCGTGGACAGCGCGATGTCTTCCATGAGCGGGATCGGCGGGTAGCCGCCGACCTGGTCGAACAGATCGCGTGCGACGAAGATCGCCTGGTCGCCGGTGGCGATGCCGGTGGCCCGTGAACGCAAATTCATAGCGCCGGCAACGATGGGAAGAAGGGACGTGCGCCCGTCGATCGTCACGTCGAAGCGTCCCCATCGACTGCGACCCGACAGCGCGCGCGCGACTGCGTCGGCGGCATCTACGGGCAGCCGCGTGTCGGCGTGAAGAAACAGCAGCGCGTCCCCACGAGCGGCGCAGGCGCCGACATTCATCTGGACGCTGCGACCGCGCGGGGCGACGAGCGCACGGTCAGCGCGCGTCCTCGCGTGTTCGAGCGTGCGATCGCGGCTGCCACCGTCGACGACGATCACCTCGTGGCCCGCGGCGCGGAGCGGGGCCAGCGCATCCAGCGCCGCCACGATGCGTGCCTCCTCGTCCAGCACGGGAATGACAACCGACAGCCGCATCACATGACGTGTTGGCCGAGGCTACCGGATGTTCGCGAAGAAGGCCGGCGGCGGCGTGCGCCCCGCGCGCAGGTAGACGAGCATCGCCAGCGCGCGGGCCAGGCTCGTCCAAACGCCCATCTGCTCGAACTTGCGCGCGCTCGAGACGATCTCGAGTCCGACGAACGTCGGCGGACCGAGCGCCCTCAGACGTTGCGACAGCGCGATGTCCTCCGCCGGCTGCTGCGGAAAGCCGCCGACCGCCATGAAGGACTTGCGTCGCACGAACAGCGCCTGGTCCCCGTAGAAGGTCTCCGCCTTGGCGCAATGGTAATTGCGAATCGCGGAAACACGACGCAGGCGCCAGTCGTCACCGGAAAAGCGGTGGCGAAAACCTCCGTACACGAAATCGGGCGCGCTTGCCGCGATCGCGATCGCCCCAAGCGCCGTCGGCGGCAGGTGAGTATCGGCATGAAGAAACAGGAGGACGTCACCACTCGCGGCCGCCGCGCCCGCGTTCATCTGCACGGCCCGTCCGCAGGGGGCCGACAGGATCCGGATGGCGGGATATTCGGCGAGAAGCGCGCTGCTGTTGTCGCGGCTGCCGCCGTCGACTGCAATGACTTCCGTGTTGGTATGCAGCGCCGCGGCCGTCGACAGGTGCGCGAGCGTCTCCGGCAGGGCACGCGCCTCGTCGAGGTAGGGCACGACGACGGAGATCTTCATCGACTCATTTCAGGTGCGGCAGATGGCCATCGAGGTTCCAATCGTACGGCATGAACGAAAGCCTTCGTCCAAACCATCCCGCTACGAAGGCTTTTTCCGACGGGCTCGAAGCCGTTGCACAACGGGCGGGATAAGTGCGAACAAGGCGAGGAGCGCGAGCCCGCCGAGGAGCTCGGGCGACAACAGGCCTTGCACCGAATCGATGCGGCCCAGCGCCTGGCCGAGGTTCACAAACACGAAGGACCCGGGAATGATGCCAATAAACGTCGCGAGCACGTAGGTGCGGAGCGGCATCGTCGTGAAGGCCGGCGCGAGATTGACGAGAAAGAACGGAAACGCAGGCGCCAGCCTCAGGAACAGCAGATAGCTGAAGGCATTCCGCGTGAAGCCCGCATTGATGCGCTCGCCCCATGCGCCGAGTCGTTTCCGCGCGCGCTCCGCGAACAGGTAGCGCGCCGCCAGGAACAGGAGCGTTGCGCCGACCGTCGCCGCGACGACGACCAGCGTGGTTCCGACGAAGCGGCCGAAAACGAATCCCATGGTCAGGGACAGGACCAGCCCGCCGGGAAGGCTTAACGCGGTCGCTCCTGCGTAGACCAGGAAGCCGATGGCGAGCGCCGCGGCATAGTGCGCATCGGCGTAGGCCACGAGCGCGTCGCGGTGCTGCTTGATGGTCTCGAGCGACAGCCACTCTGGTCCGCCAAGGACGAAAAACGCGGCCACTGCACCCACGAAGACCGCGAATACGCTCCAGCGAAGCGCGCGCGAGCCGCGGTCGGAGGGCGACGCCGCGGCGGCGGCCGGACGTGCCGCAGTCACGCGCCCTGCAGGCGGAAGATGCGCCGGAGCCATGATCTGGCTCGCGGCGTCAGCGCTTCCTTCTGCCGCATGTCGGCGGCGCGGCGGTTGATCTGCGACAGCGTCGGGTAAGCGTGGATCGCCGCGGAAAGGGCGGACGCCTTCATTCGATGCTCGATCGCCAGCACGCATTCCGCTATGAGCTCCCCTGCGTGCGGACCGACGATCGTCGCGCCCAGAAGCCGCCCGTTGGTGGCCGTCACGAGCTTCGCCATGCCTTCGGTCTCGCCTTCGGCACGGGCGCGATCGATGTCCGCGAACGGGAATGTGTAGACGCGATACGCTGCACCGCTTTTTTTCGCATCCGATTCGGACATCCCCACGCGCGCGAGCTCGGGATCGGTGAAGGTGCACCACGGCAGCACCGGCGACGGCCGGGTCCACCTGAGCTTGAAGATCACGTGCCGCAGCACGACGCCCGCATGGTGCTCGGCCAGATGCGTGAACTGGTGCCCGCCGGCCACGTCGCCGGCGACATAGACGTGCGGGTTGGACGTGCAGATGCCGTTCTCGAGCACGATGCGGCCGTGCGCCACGTCGACGCCGGCGGCATCGAGCCCCAGTCCCTCGATGTTGGCGAGGCGGCCGGCCGCGAGCAGCAGGTGGGTTCCCTCGAGGGTGTGCGGCGTGCCATCCGCCTCGCGCACGAGCAGTCGCACGCCGGCCTGCACGCGCTCGACGCGCGCGATCGATGCGCCGAGGTGATAGTCGACGCCTTCGGCAAGCATCCGGCGGTGGACGACCGCCGCCATGTCCGCGTCCTCGCGCGGCAGCAGGGACGTCGCGACGTCGATGACGGTCACCGCGCTTCCCAGGCGCCGGAACGCCTGCGCCATTTCGCTCCCGATCGGGCCGCTACCGACGACGATCAGGTGGGGCACCGGCTCGCGCAGGTCGAAAAGCGTCTCGTTGGTGAGATAGCCCGCAGTGTCGAGCCCGGGAATCGCAGGCACGGCCGGGCGCGATCCGGTGGCGATCACGAAATCGCGCGCGCGGATCGACCGGCCGCCGACTTCGAAGGTGTCCGCCGCCGTAAAGCGCCCTTCGCCGAAGGTGACGTCCACACCCAGGCCGCGAAAGCGCTCCGGGCTGTCGTTGGGCTCGATGCTGCGGATGACGCCGGCGACGCGCTCCATCACGCGCGCGAGGTCCGGATGCGGCTCGTGCGGCTGCAGCGCCCAGCGGTCGGCGTGGCGCATCTCGTGCGCGATCCGCGCGGATTTGATCAACGTCTTCGACGGCACGCAGCCATACCACAGGCAATCGCCGCCGAGCTTGTGCTTTTCGACCAGCGCAACGCGTGCGCCGAGGGCCGCGCCGCCCGCGGCGACCACCAGTCCGCCCGAGCCCCCGCCGATGACCGCGATGTCGAACTCTGGACGTGCCATCGGGAAGATCCTCGCGCGTTCGGGCCCGCGGTGCGGGCGAGCGGTGGATGGGTGGGCGCCGGCCCGCCCATCTTACGAGCGTTCCCCGCTCAATGAAAATCGCGGGAGCGGGTGGGGAGCGTGCCCAGGAGCGAGGACATGTCCACCAGGCGGCCCGCGAGGACATGCACAACCTCGCCTTCGCGCTCCACGCGGCCGTACACGGCCATCAGGCGTGCGCCCAGGAGCTCGCGGCGCTGGCGGTCGCCCAGATCGCGCCAGACGATCACGTTGATGGTGCCGGTTTCGTCCTCGAGCGTCACGAACACGACGCCGCTCGCGGTATCGGGCCGCTGGCGTCCGATCACGATGCCCGCGGTTCGCACGCTGCGCCCGTGCGGGGTGCGCAGGATCGCATCGGCGGACACGAGTCGCCGCGTCTGCAGGTGCCGCCGCAGGAGGGCGAGCGGATGCCGGCGGAGAGTCAGGCCCAGGCGCCGGTAATCGGCGACGATGTCCTGCCCTTCGGTTGGCGCCGGCAGGTCCGCCACGGCCTCGTCGAAAGTGGCGCCGGCGAGAATCTCCGGCAGCCGCTCGACCCCGGCGACCTCCCATACTGCTTCGTGCCGATGGCCGGAGAGCGTGGCGAGGGCATCGGCGTCGGCGAGCGCGGCTAAGTCGCGGCGGTCCAGGCGGGCGCGATGCGCGAGATCCGCGGCATGTGCAAAAGGCGCTTCGTTGCGGGCGTCGACGATGCGAAGCGCGCCGGCCTCGCTCAGGCCCCCGATCACGCGAAGGCCGAGGCGCAGCGCAGGGTCTTGCGCCCTGGCAGCCGGTTCGGTCGCCCCGGCGACGGCTGCAGGCGGCATCGTCTCCAGCGTGCAATCCCAATCGCTTGCGATCACGTCGACGGGCCGCACGGTCACGCCATGCCGGCGCGCATCGGCGACGAGCTGCGCCGGCGCGTAGAACCCCATGGGCTGCGAATTGAGGAGCGCACCGCAGAACGCTGCCGGCTCGTGGTGCTTGAGCCATGCGGACACGTAGACCAGGAGTGCGAACGACGCCGAATGCGATTCCGGAAATCCGTATTCGCCGAAGCCCAGGATCTGCTGGTAGATCTGGCGCGCGAACGATTCGGCGTAGCCGCGCGCGGCCATGCCGTCGACCAGCCGCTGCTCAAATTTCTCGAGGCCGCCCTTGCGCCGCCACGCCGCCATCGAGCGCCGGAGCTGGTCGGCCTCGCCCGGCGTGAACCCGGCGGCGACGATCGCGAGCTGCATCACCTGCTCCTGGAAAATCGGCACGCCGAGCGTGCGCTCGAGCACGCTTTTCACGGCGTCGCTCGGATACGTGACCTCTTCCAGTCCCTGCCGGCGCTTGAGATAGGGATGCACCATGCCGCCCTGGATCGGCCCCGGCCGCACGATCGCAACCTCGATCACCAGGTCATAGAAGTTGCGCGGCTTGAGGCGCGGCAGCATCGACTGCTGCGCGCGCGACTCGATCTGGAAGACGCCAATCGTGTCGGCGTGCTGGATCATCGCGTAGACCGCGGGATCTTCCGGCGGAATGTCGGCCATCGTGAGCAGGCATCCCCGGTGCCGCGACACCATCTCGAGCGCGCGCCTGATCGCCGAGAGCATGCCGAGCGCGAGGCAATCGACCTTGAGGAGACCGATCGCATCGAGATCGTCCTTGTCCCACTGGATGACCGTGCGGTCGGGCATCGCGGCATTCTCGATCGGCACCATGCGCTCGAGCAGGCCACGGGCGATGACGAAGCCGCCGACGTGCTGCGACAGGTGACGCGGAAAGCCCTGCAGGTCGCCGGCGAGCGCCACGAGCTTCGTGACGAGCGGATTGTCCGGATCGAAGCCGGCCTCGCGGATCCGTAGCGGATCGATGCGTCGCCCGTCCCACCATGCGAACACGCCCGCCAGCCGATCGACGTGCGCGGCGTCGAAGCCGAGCGCTCGGCCGACGTCGCGCACCGCGCTCTTCGGCCGGTAGGTGATGAGCGTCGCGGCGAGCGCGGCGCGGTCGCGGCCGTACTTGGCATAGACGTACTGCATGACTTCCTCGCGCCGCTGGTGCTCGAAGTCGACGTCGATGTCGGGCGGCTCGTTTCGCTCCTTCGAGATGAAGCGCTCGAACAGCGTCGACATCCGTGACGGATCCACCTCGGTGATGCCGAGCGCATAGCAGACCGCGGAGTTGGCGGCCGAGCCGCGGCCCTGGCACAGGATGTTCTGCGAGCGCGCGTACGCGACGACGTCGTGGACAGTCAGGAAGTAGGGCTCGTAGCCGAGCTCCGCGATCAGCGCCAGCTCGTGCTCGATCAGCTCGCGCGCATCGGACGGCACGCCCGCGCCGTAGCGGCGGGCGAGCCCCTCCTCGGTGAGCTTGCGCAAGTGCGACGCGGGGGTCTCGCCCGCCGGCACGATCTCCTGGGGATATTCGTAGCGCAGCTCGTGGAGCGAGAACCGGCAGCGGAGCGCGACCTCGAGCGTCGCCTGCAGCAGTTCGGGCGGATACATCGTCGCGAGGCGTGCACGAGAGCGCAGGTGCCGCTCGCCGTTGCCGTGGAGCGCGTAACCGCACTCGGCAAGCGGTGTCTTGCGGCGTATGGCCGTCATGGTGTCCTGCAACGCGCGTCGCGCGCGTGCGTGCATGTGAACGTCGCCCGCGGCGACGAGCGGCCGGCCGCACTCGGCGGACAGCGCTTCGAGGCGCGCGAGCCGCAGCCGGTCGCCGGCGCGCGCCAGGAACTCCGCGGCGATGTAGCCGCGATCGCCGAAGACGTCGGCGATCCAGCGCGCCGACGCGGACAACGCATCCTCGGGAGCGCGCGGATCGATCGCTGGCAGCCACAGCGCCAGGCAGCGCGGCGCGATCGTCGCGACGTCCTCGCGGGTCAGCGCATAGCGGCCCTTGGCCGCCTTGCGGCGCCCGCGCGTGATGAGCTGCGTGAGATCACCGTAGGTTGCGCGATCGGTGGCGTACAGCGCGAGCTTGAGGCCGTCGGCGAGCATGAACTCGCTGCCGACGACGAGAGGCAGGCCCGCGGCTTTCGCGGCGATATGCGCCCGCACGATGCCGGCGAGCGAGCATTCGTCGGTGACTGCGAGTGCCGCATACCCAAGCGCCTTGGCCCGCTCGACCAGCTCCTCGGGATGCGAGGCGCCCCGGAGAAACGAGAAATTCGACAGGCAGTGGAGCTCGGCGTAGGAAGGCAGCATCGTGCAGGCGGAGGTGCGGCCACGGCGGATACCGTATAAACATGCGGTATCCTAGCATGCACGGACGAAGCTTCCTATTTCGGCTTGCTGGCGCGCTTTCCCTTGGGCTTGGCGTGGCCGCCGTCCGCAGCGGGTGCAGGTGCCGGGGCCGCAGGAATCGGCCTTGGCGCGATCATCACGCGATTCGCCGCCGCTGCGCGACACGGGACCGCCGGAATCTCGATGCAACGGCGGCAGGGCTCGACGACCACCTTTTCCGCGTTCAAGGACACGATGCCGAGCGGTGCGTAGTGGTGCGCGATCCCCCAGGGCGACAGCAGCAGGCCGTGTCCCGCCGCATCGCGCGGCCACTCGATGTCCTGCGTGGCGACCCGCGCCGGGATGAGCCAATAGTCGCCGGTCCGATACTCGCCGCCCTCCGCGAACTGGATCTGCACGCCGTCCTCGAGCGCTATCCAGTTGGGCGCGGTCGCCGACCGCTCGGCGAGCGGCATCGCACCGTCGACCAGCGCGACGTCGTCGTTGCCGCGCTGGTCCCAGCGCCGCAGCTTGGGGTTGGACAAGGTTTCGCTCCACGCCATGAGGCCGTTCGACGGAACGGTTGCCGAATCGATTGTCAGCCGGTCGGCATCGACCCGCGCGAGCCGCACCAGCTGGCCCGGAACGCCTGCGAGATCCAGCGCGTCGTGGGACAGCTCGATCCAGTCGCCGGCGCCGAATCCGCGCCCGTTCTTCGCGATCAGGTCGTCGCCTTCGGTGCCGAGCCATCGCGTGGCGACGCTGCCGTTGTCGCGCGACCATTTGAACGTGGCGGAGGGTGTGTGACCGCCACGGTGGATTTCCACGCGGTAGAGCTGATTCTCGGCGCCGCGATAGCTCGCGTGCGGGGAGATCACACACGGGTCCGCAACCTGCGCGCCGGGGTCGAGGCGCGCTGCCATGTGCGCGTCACCAAGGCCATGCAGCGTCTTCAGCGGAATCTGGCAGGGGCTCGCACCCGCCGCCGGATTCCATGCAGGGTCCCAGGGCAGTGCCTTGACCTGCCAGATCACCTTTGCGCGCGTGCAGGTGTCCGGTCCGCCGAGCGCCGGCTCGCGGATGTGATCGTCCTCGATCCAGGTGATGTGGCGCTCCCACACGTCCAGATACAGCCAGAATCTGCGGTCGGCGTCGGGCTCGTCCAGCCAGACCAGCAGCGGATCGCCTTTTTGCATGTCGTCCGGGACTACCGGCAGGTAGTCGGGCTGGCTCGCGTAGTCGCAGTCCGCGTCGGCTTCGCAGAGGATCCCGTCGACGTAATAGTGGCCGGCCCCGATCACCAGACGCGGCGGGTGGTGCGAGCTGTCGACGGCGAGATTGAAGCCGCCGCCGTCCGCTGGGCCGCCGAACGCGCCGAACAGGTCGCGGGTGAGTGCGCGCAGGTGGTGCAGCAGGATCGACGACTCCTCGTTCGCGTCGGCGTCCAGCGAGACACGCCCCTGCTGCATCAGCACCCGGCTGTAGTGCTTGCGGGGGTCGAAACTCGAGCGCGTGAAATCGCCTTTCATGGCAGGTCCTCCGACGGGAGTGGGCAATGATCAATGGGCAAAGATCGGCGGGCTGGTGTCGCCTGGCAAATCACTCGCAAGAATCGGCGGGCACCCATTCAGTTGGCAAAGAAGAGGCCGACATCCATTCCGGCGGGCGTGTATTCGGCGAGCCGCGTGCGCAGGTTCGCGGCGCGTTGCGGCTGAAACAGATCGTGATAGACGCCCATTTCGGATTCATCGTCCGCGCCGCGCACGATCTCGACGGCGCAGTCGGGTCC
>Ga0070665_100004843_pt1 | contig 13984 bp, 12 predicted proteins | sample KBSS13metaG_FD_65862 | JGI IMG/M metagenome (GOLD analysis project Ga0070665, IMG submission 65862) | Switchgrass rhizosphere microbial communities from Kellogg Biological Station, Michigan, USA - KBS S1-3 metaG | ecosystem: Host-associated > Plants > Roots > Rhizosphere > Soil ... | reverse complement strand
GCGAACCGTCCGCGTGACCCGATACGTGACCCCGCTGCGCGAAGGCGGTTCGCTGCCCGCCATCGTCGAGGCCGACGATGACGGGATGTACGTGCTGAAATTCCGTGGAGCGGGTCAGGGGCCGAGAGCGCTCATCGCGGAACTCGTATCCGGGGAAATCGCGCGGGCGCTCGGCCTGCTGGTGCCGGAGATCGTGTTCGCCGAGCTCGATCCCGATCTGGCGAGGACGGAGCCGGATCCGGAAATCTTCGCGTTGATTCGCGACAGCGCCGGGCTGAATCTCGCGCTCGACTATCTGCCCTCGTCCGTGATGTTCGATCCCGTCGTCGAGAAAATCGAAACCGATCTGGCGTCACGGATCGTGTGGTTCGATGCCTACGTGACCAACGTCGATCGGACCGCGCGCAACACGAACATGCTGATGTGGCACCGGCGCCTGTGGCTCATCGATCACGGCGCGACCCTCTATTTTCACCACAGCGACGGCTGGGCCGAGGATCGTCAGCGCGCCCGCGCACCATTTCCTTTGATCAAGGACAACGTGCTGTTGAGACGCGCCGGGCAGCTGGCCGAAGTCGATGAAGCGCTGACGGCCTTGTTGACGCCGGCGGTCATCGAGCGGATCGTCGGCCTGATTCCCGAGGCGTGGCTGGAGGGCGAGGCGTCCCACCGCGCCGCGTACGCCAGGTATCTGATCGATCGGCTGGGCGCGCCGCGTGCGTTCGTCGAGGAGGCGATTCGTGGCCGGTGAGCAGACCTACGACTACGCCATCATCCGCGTCGTCCCGCGCGTGGAGCGTGGCGAGGCGATCAACGTCGGCGTGATCCTGTCGTGTCCGGCGCTCGACTTTCTCGACGCGCGGATCGAGCTGGATCCGTCACGGCTGCTGGCGATCGATCCGTCCGCGGACGTCGAGGCGACGCGAGCGCATCTCGAGATGATCCCGCGCGTCTGCCGCGGCGGCGCCGGCGCCGGGCCGATCGGAGAGCTGCCGCAGCGCAGCCGATTCCACTGGCTGGTGTCACCGCGTAGCACGATCATCCAGCTATCGCCCGTGCACACGGGACGGACGAGCGATCCAGAGAAAGCGCTGGAGCGCCTGCTGGAGACGATGGTGCGGTAGGGAAACGCGGGAATCCAGAGCCTGCCTGTAACCACGAAGAACACGAAGGCCTCTCGTCTTTTTGTTTCGTGAACTTCGTGCGTTTCGTGGCCGTCTTCGTGCGTCTTCGCGTCTTCGTGCCTTCGTGGTCAAAACGATGGCAGTCAGGCGGGCAGAGATGTGTATCCTATGGCGAGTGCGAATACTGACCGCCGCCGTTCTGTTCGCCGCCGCCGCCGGGATCTCGTGCCGTTCGACATCCAGCGCCGGTGCCGCGCCACCCATCGTTCAGCCCGGCGCCCCTGGACAGCCCAGCCGCGTGATCGGCGCAGCCCAGGCGAGCGATCTCTCTCACGTCCAGTACACCGGCGCCGACATCAAGTTCATGCAAGGCATGATCGGGCACCATGCGCAGGCCGTGGAGATGGTGGCGCTCGTCCCGTCGCGAACCGCGTCGGACGATGTGCGGAAGCTGGCGCAGCGGATTGACGTGTCGCAGCAGGACGAGATGAAGATGATGCGGGAGTGGCTGGTCGCCCGTGGGCAGCAGATTCCCGATCCGCGCGCGCACCACATGATGGGCTCGACGCTGATGCCGGGGATGCTCTCGCCCGAGGAGATGGAGCATCTGGCCGCCGCCCACGGCGCGGACTTCGACCGGTTGTTCCTCGAAGGCATGATCAAGCACCACGGCGGCGCCATCACGATGGTCCACGAGCTCTTTGCGACCGAGGGTGCCGGACAGACGCCGGAGATCTTTTCGTACGCGTCCGACGTGGACGCGGATCAACGCATGGAAATCGATCGCATGGGCTCGATGCTCAGGGAGCTGCAGAAATGAAATCCGCCGCCGCGTTTGGACTGTGTGTTACGGCCGTGATGCTGGCCGCCGCCATCGAAGGAGGCGCGCAGCAGCGCCCGGCGGATCCCAACGATCCCCGCGTGGGCCTCAAGCCGGGTTTGCGTGACGCCGGCGAGGCCGCCCGGAACATGAAGCGGATCTCGAGCCTCCCGAAGCCCGAAGGGTTCTTCGATCCGGCCAACCCCGGCGGCACGCCGATTCCGGCGGAGCGCGATCCGAAGCTGCCGCCCGAACCTCCGCCCGATCCGAACTCGCCGGCCGCCCTCGCGATGTCGAACATGCTCGGCTACGCGAACTCCGACCTCGCCTTCAGCGGCAACCACGTGTTCATGGGCAGCTTCCACGGTTTCAACACGTACGACGTGGAGCGGCCGACGAAGCCGAAGCTCGCCGCATCGGCCGTCTGTCCCGGCGGACAGGGTGACGTGTCGATCCACGGCAACCTGCTGTTCATGTCGGTGGAGCAGACGCGCGGACGGCTCGATTGCGGCACGCAGGGAATTCAGACGCCGGTGAGCGCGGAACGATTCCGTGGCGTGCGGATCTTCGACATCTCCGACCTGAACAAGCCGAAGCAGGTCGCCGCCATTCAGACTTGCCGCGGATCGCACACGCACACGCTGGTCACCGACCCGCACGACAAGGCCAACCTCTACGTGTACGGATCCGGAACGAGCGGCGTGCGATCGGGCGAAGAGCTCGCGGGATGCTCGGGTCTGAAACCTGAAGAGGATCCGAACACGTCGCTCTTCAGCATCGACGTGATCCAGGTGCCGATCGCGGCGCCGCAGAACGCGAAGATCATCGGACGGCCGCGCATCTTTGCCGACACCGCGACCGGCGCAATCGCCGGGCTCAACAAGGGCGGCGACAGCGGACCGGGCACGCAGAAGATGAGCGAGACCAACCAGTGCCACGACATCACGGTGTTCCCCGAGGTCGGCCTCGCGGCGGGCGCCTGCTCGGGCAACGGCCTTCTGCTCGACATCAGCGATCCGAAGAATCCCAAGCGCCTGGACGTCGCGTCGGACAAGAATTTTGCCTACTGGCACTCGGCGACGTTCAACAACGACGGGACCAAGGTGATCTTCACCGACGAGTGGGGCGGCGGCGCCCGTCCTCGATGCCGGGCCACCGATCTCCTGAACTGGGGCGCCGATGCGATCTTCGACATCGTCGACAGGAAGCTGGTGTTCAAGGGGTACTACAAGATGCCGGCGCCGCAGACGGAGCAGGAGAACTGCGTCGCTCACAACGGTTCGCTGATTCCGGTGCCAGGACGCGACATCATGGTCCAGGCGTGGTACCAGGGCGGCGTGTCGGTGTTCGACTTCACCGATTCGACGACGCCGGTCGAGATCGCGTTCTTCGACCGCGGGCCGATCGACGCGAAGAACCTGATGCTCGGCGGCTACTGGTCGGCCTACTGGTATAACGGGCAGATCTACGGATCGGAGATCGCTCGCGGGATCGACATCTTCAACCTGCTGCCGAGCGAGTACCTGACGCAGAACGAGCTCGACGCCGCGTTGATGATCCACAACGACGAGCTCAATACCCAGGAACAGCAGAAGATTGTGTGGCCCGCGGCGATGCCGGTCGCGCGCGCGTACCTCGATCAGCTCACGCGGAACAAGGCGATTCAGCCTGACAGGGCGAAGGCGGTGAAAGCCGCCATCGACAAGGCGGACGGAATCCGGACCGGCAAGGAACGCGGCGCCGCCGCGGCGCTCGACCAGCTCGACGCCGTGGCCGGTCAGCTCGAGACCGACGCCAGCGCGGCGTCGGGCCGCGACGCGGTGCGTTTTCATGCGCTGGCCGACACGCTGAAAGGACGGAGCGCAAAGCTGCGATAGAACGAGGGTTCGGCGTTCAGGGTTCAATGTTCAGCGTTCCATGTTCAGGGTTCAATGTTCAGGGTTCAGCGGCCGTGGCAGGAACGCTGAACCCCGAACGAACGCTGAACCCTGAATCCTGAACTCCGAACCCGACATCGCTAGAACGTCCCGGCCTTCAGCGCGAAGGTAGCCGCGAGCTCCGGGTTCCGATCCTGGCCGGTCACACGATGGGCCACGTAGTCGCCGAACACGATGCCGTGTTTGTAGCCGTGCCCCGATCCGCCGCCGACCAGCCAGACGTTGTCCAGGTCGGGGTGCGGCTGCACGATGAAGTGCTCGTCGACGCTGTCCTCACGCTGGCAGATCCGGCCGTCGACGAGCGGCTGCTTCGCGAGCGCCGGAAACCACTTCGCCGCGAACGCGCGGCCTTTGCGCAGCTCGTCGGCGGTGAGTGCGTGCTCCTGCGTGTCGGGATCGACGAGCTCGCGCTCGAAGGTCGGCACCACCTTGAATCCCCGGCCCTCGATGCTCGGAAACCCGTACGCGTTGTCGACCGACCACGTTGGAAAATTCGGGTATGTGAAGCGTTCGTCGCCGGGAGGCGTGCCGTAGAAGAAGACGGCGCGGCGCGGCGTCGCCAGCTTGTTTTTCATCACCGCGGGGAACACCTTCGGCAGCCACGGTCCGCACGCGAAGACGAACGTCTGCGCCGACACGCGCTGGCCGTTTGAGAGGGCAAGGTCCTGCAGGGCGCGGCCTGCGCGGGCGCCGAGCTCCGCTTTAGCCGTCACGAATCGTCCGCCTTTCTTCTCGAACGCCTGCGCGACGGCCACGCAGCCCTCGCGTGCCTTCAGCACGCCGGTACTCGGGGTGTACATCGCCACGCCGACGTTGTTCATGTTCATCTGCGGGTACTGGCGCACCAGATCGTCGAGCTTCACCATGTCGTACTTGATCCCGAGATGGTCGAACACCTTCCTCGTCTCCGTCAGCTCCTTCGTCCAGTCCGGCGCGAGCGACAGCTGGCCGGTGCGGAAGAAGAGCTTCTTGCCCCATTCCGCCTCTCTGGCCTGCCACCGATCGAACGCCTCGAGTACCCACTTCGTGTAGATTTCGCGCTCGCCGTACACCGCGCGAATCTGTCGCGACTCGCCGCCCGACGTCGCGCGTGCATTGCCCGGCCCGTACTGGTCGATCAGAGTGACCGTATGGCCCATCTCCCGCAGATAGAGCGCCGTCCACCCGCCGAACGCGCCGGCGCCGACGACGACGATCTCCGCCGTGGCCCGAGCGGCGCCCGCCTGGCCGGCACTGGCTGGCGAGACGCCCGCCGCCAACGCTCCAACTCCCGCTGCCGTCTCGAGAAAGCGGCGCCGGTTTACATGGGTCATGTCGATCTCCTCGGGCAGACTTTACTACCGCTTGACGGTTACGATGGGGACGATGGAACTGACGGCTCCCGGCGTCGATCGAGCGGCTGCGTTTCTCGAGCGGACCACGCGTCTCGACACGCGGTACCGCGCCGGCGACATCCGCGCGCACGTGCCCGAACAACTTCGCGATGGCGACCAGAATCTCGAAGCGCTGGTCGCGCGGCTCTTTCCCGACTCTCACCGCGCGCTGGACGGCGCGGCCAGCAGCCTGTTCTTCTCGCTGCCGGTGGCCTTCGATCCGGGCGAATCGGTCGGCCCGTATCTCGCCGTCATCGATCGTGACGAAGCTGGCGAGCCGTACCGGTTCCTCGACATGGGCGCGCTCATCGCCACGCACGCCTTCGGCGAGAACGACCCCGCCGTCGTCAGGGCCGTGCTCGATTCACTGCCGTTCGTGGTCGAGCGCTACGCGCATTCGGAATACCAGACCGTGCTGTCGCTCCGGCTCAAGGCGGAGCTGAATCGCATTGCCCCGGTCGGGACGCCTCGCCACTTCGTCGTCAATACGGGCGCTGAAGCGGTCGAGAATGCGATCAAGGCCGTGCTGATGAACCGGGTGATGACCTCCTCGGATGGCGATGGCGGGTTCATCGTCTCGTTCGAAGGCGCGTTTCACGGCCGCACGCTGGGCGCGCTCGCCGTGACGCATCGCAAGAAAGCCCGGCTCGGCTTTCCCACGTTTGACTGGCCTCACATCCCGTTTCCGGTCGACGATGCGCGTTCGCCGAAGGAGGCGGCACGCCGGGAAGAGCGCAGCCTGAAGCAGCTGTGGGATCTGCTCGTGTCCGGCCGGATCCCGAATGCCGAGAAGAACAAGGACACCTACCGGCGTGAAATCGATGCGCTGGACGATTTCCTTTCGCGGCCCGGCCAGGATCTGAACGCGTTCGTTTCCGCTCAGCGTGCGAACCTGACACCCGACGTCGTGCGCCGCTCGAAGCGCGTCGCCGCCGTGCTCGTCGAGCCGATTCAGGGCGAAGGCGGCGTGCGCATGGCGAGCGCGAATTTCATGCGAAAACTCCGGTTGCTCACGCGCGTCTACGACGTGCCGCTCGTCTTCGACGAGGTGCAGACCGGCTGGGGCATGACCGGCCGCCTGTGGGCGCACGAGCTGTTCGATTTGCCGTGTCCGCCCGACGTCGTGACGTGGGCCAAGAAGGCGCAGAACGGAATCCTCTTCGTCAGCGAAGCGCTGGCCACGTTCTTCCAGGAGGAGAAGAAGTTCAACACCACGTGGGAAGGCGACTCCGGGGGAATGGTGCGGCTCCTCGCCCTGCTCGATCACCTGGATCTCGAGCAGGTCCGGCGGACCGGGGATCTGGCGCGCCACGGCCTGGACGCAATCGCGCGCGAGCACCGGGAGATCGTGAAGAGCGTCCGCGGCGCGGGGGTGATGCTGGCGTTCGACGTCGTGCGTGCCGACCTCCGGGAAGCGCTGCTCGATCGCGCGTTCCGCCGCGGCCTCATCCTTCTCCCGGCAGGCGAGCGCGCGGTTCGCTTCTATCCGCGGTACGACATGTCGGCGTCCGCGATCGACGATGCGCTGTCGATCCTGCGAGCGGCGCTCCAGGATTTCGCCGGCGGGTCCAGCCCCGCGGCCATCTCGCGCCAAAGCGCCGAAGGCGGGACGGCGGTCGCGCCGAAGATCCGCGTCGGCTCCCTGGACATCCCGCTCGAGACGATCGACACGCTCATCCTCACATCCGCCGAGTTCGAGGCGAACAAGCAACAGATCCTGGCCGTCGAGCAGGATCGCTACGGCGCCGGCCCGTATCCCTCCGACGTGCTCCGTGTGGACGGGCGTCCGCTGGTGCAGTTTGCGCTCGCGACGCTCGAAGCGACGATGGCCAACCCGCACGCCATCGGCGTCGCCCTGCGCGACCGTGTGTCGGGCCGCATCATCGGCTATGCGCTCGGCAGCGCGCTGGAAAACCACGACGAGGAGGGCGTGGGCGCCGACCCGCACTACGGCGACAACAACACCTTCTTCCTGCAGGCGCTGGCGACGCAGCCTGCCGTGCGCAACACCGCCGAACTGGAGCATCGCCTGCTGGAGTCGATCCGCGAGCGGGCGGTGGCCGACGGCTTCGCGTTCCTCTCGACGCTGATCGAGGATCGCGTGCGCCTGGAGGGTCCGCCGTGGCTGACCGGCGCCGCGGTACTGGATCGGATCGAGAACTACCTGCGGACGGGGATCGACTTCGTCTACCTCCAGGCGCCGATCGCTCCCGAGTCATCGAGCGCCGATCGACCGGCGCCGCCGCAGTGACGCTGGATTCCTCTCATGTACGTCAGATGCAGCGACGAGAGCGGCGTGCAAAATTGTGAATGGAATCTCGGTTGTGTCGTATGGTTGTGTCATCCCGCGTGAACCGTGGAGCTTTTACATCGCCAAAGCGGACAGCCGACGATGGGCAGTCGAGCTCCTCGCCATTTTTTCGAATATTTTCGACACAATCGTGTGGGAGTGGGGGTTGCACGCAACACGTCCGGAGGCTCCCCATAATGGCGACAGAGGACCGCGGTTTCGCGAGCATGGACAGCAACAGGCAGCGCGAGATCGCCAGCAAGGGCGGTCGGGCCGCGCACAAGAAAGGCGCCGCCCACCAGTGGACACGCGAGGAAGCGCAGGCAGCCGGCCGCAAAGGCGGTCTGGCCCGCCATCGAAAGAGCCAGGCCATGGCGCAGGCGCGGGAAGAGCAGGCGCCGGCGACAGTCGCGGCGCAGCACGAGAACGAACTACCGCCGATCGTTTCTTCTCCGCTCGGCGACGATCAGACTCCGACGGCTTCAGCGCCTTCCGACGATACGCCTCGCTCGCACAACTGACGCGAAGCCGCGTCCAGGCCGTGCTCTGTCACGATGTGCAGGCCTGGAACCAATTAATCTAACAGCCGTATCGCGCGCCCATCTTCGGGCACCAGCCACGCCGGTCGGCGTTCGGCCGTAGCGAGTTCCCGCGCGACCCCAATCGCCTCAGCCTCGCTGTCGAACGATCCCTGGCTCTCGGTGCCGAGCCACACCGTCCAGCGATCGCCGAGAGGCGCGCCGCCGAGGGCGTCGACCATGGCGACCTGGTAGACCATCACGTCGCGTCGCGGATCCGGCGTCATGCGTGCCAGAACGCGAACGCGACCGCGCCCATCAGGCAGACCAGCGACGCCGCGGTGTTCCACCGCAGCGCTTCGCCCATGTACCAGTACGCGAACCCCGTGAAGACGACGAGGGTGATCGATTCCTGAATGATTTTCAGCTGGTAGACGGTGAACTGCCCATAACCGATGCGGTTGGCCGGCACCTGGAAGCAGTACTCGCCGAGCGCAATCAACCAGCTGACGAGAATGACGGCGACGAGCGGCGCCGAGCGATGCTTGAGGTGACCATACCAGGCGAAGGTCATGAAGACATTCGAGACGAGCAGCAAGACGACAGTGAGCATCCTCAGAGTCTAAGGCCAGCTACGCGCTCTCGGCACGGAGTGACCGGGTGCACAATGGTGCTCGTATGGCCATTCCGAACAGCTTCGACATCCTCCATGCGGTGATCGAAGCGACGCTCGACGCCATTTTCGTGAAGGACCTCGAAGGACGCTACGTCCTCGTGAACGAAGCGTTCTGCCGCTTCATCGGGAAGACGCACGAGGAGATCGTCGGCAGGAACGACTACGAGTTGTACTCGGAGGCGGATGCGCGTGCGTTCATCGACGCGGATCGCCAGGTGCTCGCATCCGGCCGGCCGCAGGTGTTCGACGGCGTCGCGACGGGGCGTGATGGCCAGCCTCAGACCTATCTCGTGTCCAAGGGCGTCTATCGCGACAAGGACGGCCGGAACCTCGGCGTGTTCGGCATCTCGCACGACATCACCGAGCTGCGCGAGGCGCACGAGAACCTGGAACGGACGCAGGAAGCCTTGTTCCGCTCTCAGAAGATGGAAGCCGTTGGACAGCTGACCGGCGGCCTCGCGCACGATTTCAACAACATCCTGGCGATCATCCTCGGCAACGTCGAGCTGCTGAAAAGGTATCTGCCCAAGGATCCGTACACCGACGAAATCGTCGAAGCGGTGCACCGCGCGACGCTGCACGGCAAGGATCTCACGTCGCATCTGCTGGCGTTCTCACGCCGCCGCCTCTTGAACCCGCAGGCAGTGGACATCAACATGGCCGTTGCCGAAATCGTGCGGCTTCTCGGACGAACGCTCGGCGCGACGATTCAGGTGACGACGTCGACCAGCACGGACGCGGGGATGGCGTACGCGGATCCGGCGGCGCTGGAGGCGGCCCTGCTGAACATCGCGCTCAACGCACGAGACGCGATGCCTGATGGAGGCACGCTCGCCATTCATACGTCGACGATGAAGGTCACCGAGCCGCGGCAGACCGAAGACGATCTGGAGCCGGGGCTTTACGTGCGCATCGCGCTCGAGGACAGCGGTTCCGGCATGCCGCCGGAAGTGCTCGCGCGCGTGTTCGAGCCGTTCTTCACGACCAAGTCAGGCGGCCGCGGGACGGGTCTCGGGCTGAGCATGGTGTACGGCTTCGCGAAGCAATCGAACGGCGCGGTGAAGGTGACGTCGACCGCCGGTGTCGGCACGACGGTCAGCCTGTTTCTGCCGCTCGCCGGGAGCGAACAGCAGGCGACTGCTTCCGCCGCGGCCCCCGTGATCCTTGCCAACGTTCCGCGCACGATTCTCGTCGTCGAGGACGAACCCGACGTGAGGTCGAGCCTGCGGCGTCAGCTTGTCAGCCTCGGTCATCGCGTGCTGGTCGCCGAAGCGGCGACCGAGGCGCTGCTGCTGCTTCAGGGACCGGCGTCACCGGACGTGCTGCTGACGGATGTCGTGCTCGGGGGCGAGATGAACGGGATCGATCTGGCGCAGGCCGCACGCGAGCTGCGCCCCGGCCTGCCGCTGATTTTCATGTCGGGTTATACGACCGTCCCCGAGGCGCAGCAGCGGATCCGCGATTCGGGCGCGCCGCTGCTGGCGAAGCCGTTCACCACGCCGCAGCTCGTGCGGGCGGTGAATACGGTGTGCGCGTCGCTGAAATAGACGCTCGGCTAAAGCCTTCGCGCTACGGCAAGCCCGCTCGGCCAAAGCCTTCGCGCTCCAGCCAACTCGCTCGGCTAAAGCCTTCGCGCTACGGCAAACTCGCTCGGCTGAAGCCTTCGCGCTACAGCAAGCCCGCTCGGCTAAGCCCTCGCGCTCCAGCGAACTCGCTCGGCTGAAGCCTTCGCGCTCCAGCGAACTGGCTCGGCTAAAGCCTTCGCGCTCCAGCCAACTCGCTCGGCTAAAGCCTTCGCGCTACGGCAAACTCGCTCGCTGAAGCCTTCGCGCTACAAGCGAACCCGAACGCTACGCGCGGCGCGCGCGCCAGTGTAGCGCGAAGGCTTTAGCCGAGCGTCGGGTTACTGCTGCTTCCCGGTCTTCGCGGCGTCTTCCGCTTCCTTCTGCCGCGCGCCGCGCAGCATGCCGCCGAGCGAGTAGTTGCCTTCGTGGCACGCGTACTCGTAGAGCTTCTCGTCGGTGACGCGCCACGGATACTCGCCGGTCCACGAGCGATCCCACGTGCTGGGATCTTCGACGGTGAAGCGATAGAGCACGGTCCTGGGATCCACGCGCGTGAAGCGCTCGACCACGTGCAGCTGTTCCCCCGATCCGTTGAACCGTGTCTTGTTCGTGAAGTTGGTCGTGTCGACGACCAGCGTGTCGCCCTCCCAGTGGCCGATCGAGTCGCCGTTCCAGCGTTTGATCGACTCCGGCAGGTGCTGCGCGTTCATGCGGACCACGCGCGCGTCGTGCACCATTTCGTTCAGGATGAGGACGGTGTCCTTCGTCTGCACGATCTGCTTGAGGTTGTTGTAGAAGTAGTTGGGCAGCGAGGGCGGTCCTGACGTCGATCCGAACCCGAGCAGGCAGCGCTCCGCCAGCGGGCGCAGCTCCGGTCCGTCGAACGCTCCAGGAGGTCCGGATGCCGCCGACTCGCTCGCATCCGGTGCGACCGCGCCGCCGGCCGTGAACGCCGCGTTGCGCTTGCGCGCGTCGGGCTTCATCGGCGGGATGTGTCCATCCGGCGGATCCATGACGAGCGAGCTCCGCTTCTGTCCATCGACCGTGATCAGCTGTGTGCCGCCCGCGAGCCAGAAGTTGTTGTAGCCGCCGACCACGCCGCCGCCGGCGCGCTCGAGAAACTCCAGGTACGACTTGCCGGTGGTGGTCTCGCCGCCGACCGGAGGCGCCTTGCGATCGCCGTCGAGGGGCGCGTCGTTCTTCTGCTGGCGCGCCGCCTCGTACTGCTCCAGCGCCGCGGCCTCTTCCTTCGTCATCGTGAGGCTCTTCACGCCGGCGGGCCGTTCCACCGGAGTCATCGTGGCGACGTCGTAGGTTCCCTGGAGATCCGGGTGGCCGTCCGCGGTGCGCTTGATCGTCGACACCCTGGCCGGAACGGCAGGAGCGGCGGCGGTCGGCGCAGGTTTCTGCGGCGCCTGAGCGTGCAGCCGTCCGCCCGACATGGCCATGGCCGCTGTCGCGAGGGCGACAGAACCGATGAGTGCAGCTGTTTTATGACGCATACGTCAATTCTCCCGCTTGCCGGTCGGTTGTCAACTACGGCTTTTGTGCGGTCGCGAGCGGCTCGCCGGCCAGAAAACGTCCGATGTTCTCGTTGAGAAACGCGCGATCCGTCGGGTTGCCGCCTGCGCCAGCCGGATGTCCCCACAGCGACGGGATGGGGACGAACGAGACGTGCGGGATGAACTGCGCCTCGAACCTCGCGTCGGTGACCGGGAAGTAGAGATCGGTTTCCGACGGCATATACAAGACGGGCACGGCGATCGAGCGGAGCGCGCGCTGCACGTCACCGTTGAAGCCTGGCGTCGTGCCGACGTCGTGCCGCTGCCACGTGCGAGCCTGCAGGATCAAATCGTTGGCGTCGTTGTTCTGAAAGAACGTCTTGCGCCGGCTCTCGATCTCCTGCTCGAGCGTCCGGTTCGGGTTCGCGGTTTTCCACATCTCGCGGTGCCACCACTCCTGCGAGTAGAGCCAGCCGAGCCACACCATCCCGTAGGCTTCAATCCCCTTGCGTGGCGGCTCGGTGTAGTCGCCGCCCTTGAACGCGGGGTCGGTCGTCAGCGCGGTGATTTGCCCCTCGAGGCGCACGATGCCGTGCGGCCACGCCTTGGCCGTACCGGAGGTCGCGACGATGCGATCGGCGAAGGCGGGATAGCTGACGGCCCACTGAAACGCCTGTTCGGCACCCATCGAGAATCCGATGATCGCGCGCACGTGCGTCACTTTCAGATCGTCGGTGAGCAGGCGGTGGACCGCCTCGACGTTGTCGCGGATCGTCATCACCGGGAATCGCGGACCGTGGAACGGCTCCGGCGTGTTGCTCGGCGATGAAGAGGACCCGTTGCCGAACAACTCGGTTGCGACCAGAAACAGTTTCGCGGGATCGAGCGCGCGGTCGGCGCCAATCAGCCACTCGTAGCCGTGGTGATTGGCCATGTAGTGCGACGGCAGCAGCACGACGTTGTCGCGCGCCGCGTTCAGATGTCCGTACGTGCCATAGACGACTCGCGCTTTCGGGAGCGTGACGCCGCTCTCCGTGTGGAACTGTTCGATCGCGAACTCGTGATGTTCGGCGGCATGCGGCGCGTTCTGCGCGTTCTGCGCGCGCGCGATCGTCGAAGCGGCGAGTGTGAACGCGACGAGGACGAGACGGTGGTTTATCATGGGAGAACTCCGCGCCTGCGACGTGAATATTACTTCTTCACGTCACGTAAAGAAGGTGTCATGAAAATTCCGCTCGCCGCTTTCATCATCGCTCTGGGCCTGTGCGCTTCACCATCGTTCGCGCAGGCGCCGGGACAGTATCCCCCGGCTGAACTCGATCGTCTCGTGTCGCGCATCGCGTTGTATCCCGATCCGCTGCTCGCACAGGTTCTTGCCGCGTCCACGTTTCCGGAACAGATACCGGATGCCTCCCGATGGGCAGACGACCATCACTATCTGACCGGCCAGCCGCTCGCCAATGCGATAGCCGGTGACCACCTGCCGTTCGATCCGAGCGTTCAGGCGCTGCTGCCGTTTCCGTCGGTGCTGCACATGATGGCGGCGGACATGCCGTGGACGACGAGCCTGGGCAACGCGTTCCTCGATCAACCAAACGACGTGACCGACGCTGCGCAACGGCTTCGTCTCCAGGCGCGCGACTACGGATACCTTCGCACGAACACCCAGGTGACCGTGAGCAGCGGGCCGTACGTCGAGATCCTCCCGGCGTCGCCCAGCTTCATCGTCGTGCCCTACTACGATCCGGTGGTCGTCTTCGCACGGCCGCTTCCGGGCTACCGCCCGCTCGTGGCCATCCGGTACGGATACACCGTGCCGGTCGGCGTTTACTATCGTCCGTGGGGATGGGGCGCGAACCGCATCGTCTGGACCAACCATGCCGTGATTATCAACGACGTCAGGTGGGGGCGCATGCGCGCCAACGCCGTTACGTACGTGCATCCCTATACGGCCGTGCCGCGATACGCGGCGCCGCGGCCGCCGGAACCGCATCGCGTGGTGCCGCCCACCGCTCGCGAGCGACAACAGGAGCAGCACGGCGAGCGTCCCCACGAGGAGCACCGGAAGGACGAGCACAAGCGTCCGGAGGACCGTAAGCCCTCATAACGGATCGCCGTTTCGCAGGGCTAAAGCCCTGCGCCACACAACGCAAGTCAGTTGTGGCGCACGGCTTTAGCC
>Ga0070665_100004842_pt1 | contig 13985 bp, 11 predicted proteins | sample KBSS13metaG_FD_65862 | JGI IMG/M metagenome (GOLD analysis project Ga0070665, IMG submission 65862) | Switchgrass rhizosphere microbial communities from Kellogg Biological Station, Michigan, USA - KBS S1-3 metaG | ecosystem: Host-associated > Plants > Roots > Rhizosphere > Soil ... | reverse complement strand
CCGGCCCGGAACAGAAAGTCGCCCCTCGCCGCCGGCAACGGCGCGTAGTCGCGCAGGGCGGCGGCGCCGGCGATCTCGTCCAGCAGTGTGAGCCCCGCGTCCGGCCCGAAGGCCATGCTGTGGGCGATCGCGCGATTGAGATCAATCACGGGCGAGGGCGCCACGACGCGCAGCCGGTCATAGAGCGCGGCGATGCGCGGCCAGTCGGTGTCGGCGGCCCGCCGCGCGCGGGCGTGGCAGGCGGCGAGCGCGGCTTGCAGCACATAGGGGCCGTTGCCGCCCAGCGCCTCGGCGCGGGCCAGGGCATCGAGGCCCCGGCGGATCAGCAAATGGTCCCAGCGCGCGCGATCCTGCTCGGTGAGCGGTATGGCGGCGCCGTCCGGCCCGGTGCGCGCTCCGTGGCGCGACGCCTGGATCTCCATCAGCGCCAGCAGGCCGAGCACTTCGGCATCTTCGGGCATCAGGCCGGCCAGCATGCGCCCGAGGCGTTGCGCCTCCAGGCAAAGGCCCGGCCGGACAAGGTCGTCGCCCGCCGTGGCCGCATAGCCTTCATTGAAAATGAGGTAGATCACTTCGAGCACCGAGGGCAGCCGCGCCGCCCGTTCGGCGCCGCGCGGGACCTCGAAGGTCAATCCCGCCTTTGCGATCGTTTTCTTCGCGCGGACGACACGCTGCGCGATCGCGGCCTCGCTCGACAGGAAGGCGCGGGCGATCTCGTCCGTCGTCAGGCCGCCGACCACCTTGAGGGTGAGCGCCGCGCGGGCGTCGGGCGACAGGATGGGGTGGCAGGCCGTGAAGATGAGGCCCAGCAGCTCGTCGCCGAGGTCATCGTCCATGGCCGCTTCGATCGCGTTGATCGCGCCGTCGCGCGCGACGCTGCCGTACGCGGGCAGCGCTCGCGCGATCTCCTTGTGCTTGCGCTCGCGCATCTTGTCGCGGCGGAAGCCGTCGAAGGCGCGCCGTTTGGCGACGGCCATCAACCAGGCTGCCGGGCTGGCGGGAACGCCGGTCCTCGGCCACTCGGACAGGGCGACGACCAGCGCGTCCTGCGCCAGCTCCTCGGCAAGATCGACGTTCCGCAGCATGCGGGCCAGGCCCGCGATGAGCCTGGCGCGTTCGATGCGAAAGGTCGCCTCTATGGCTTGATGCGTTTCTGCCTGGTGCGTCTCGCCTGCGGCCACACCGCATTGTCGGCCAGGGCCGCAGGGGAGACAAGCGGGGACGATGTCAGGCGACGCCGAGCTTCCCGCGGTCTCCGTCACGGGGCGCCGCGAGCTCCTCGGGCGTCATGAACTCGGCCAGGTCCGCCGCCTCGTAGAACGGCCGGATTTCGATCTCGCTCTTGCCCGGCATGGGATTGGGGGAACGCTTTGCCCAGGCCACCGCCTCGTCCATGTCCTTGACCTCCCAGATCGAGAAGCCGGCGACGAGCTCGCGGGTTTCGGCGAACGGCCCGTCGATGACAGTACGGCGGGGACCTTCGCACACGATGCGCTTGGCCTGGGCGCTGTTCTTGAGGCCCGCGGCGGCAATGAAGACGCCGGCCTTGACCAGCTCCTCGGTGAACCGATCCATCGCGGCGAACGCCTCGGTCGTCGGAGCCGCGCCCTTTTCGCTGACCTCAGTGGTTTTCGCGAACACCATAACCCGCATCGTCTGCCTCCTTGTTTGAGCCGGCCCCAGTTGGCGTCTCACTGGGATGACGAACGAGCTTGCCGGAATTCGACATCGTTCTGCAAATTTTGCTCGACGGTTCGAAGCGCGCGGGAGGGAACGGCCGCTGGCCGCTTGCAAATCGTTGATTCTAAAGCGGCATGCCGCTCGGCCGGGCAAATAGCCCTCCGCCGTCCGCTATGTCGAGGACGGGCATGCGCGAGGGAAGGTCGTCGTCACCGTGTGACCGTGCCATCCATTCAGATCTCTGAGGCGGTGCGACGGCCGCGCACCAGCGCCAGCCCGCCGACAGCTACGGCGATCAATCCCAGCACGAACGCTGCGGCTCCACCGACGACTCCGTTGCCGGTGCCCGGGCCACCGCGGGCCATGGCCAGATTCAGCCCGCCGTTGATTGCGCCGATGACGCCCGCCACCACGGCCACGATCGCCCCGAGTGGCCCCGACGGGGTGCCGACGCGGGTGCCGGGGCGTGCCAGCGCCAGCCCACCGACGCCGACGCCGATCAGTGTCAGCACAACGACGGTGGTCGCCCAGAGCCGGCGTGGGGTCAGGCCGTACACTGTAGTGGCGGCCGGCTCGGAAACGTGCGCGGCCACCAGGACCGCATACACGAGCCCGGCGAACACAGCGCCTGCAGCGACGGCGGCGAACATGACAGCGACGCGTCGTTTCATGGATACCTCTCGTCACGCGTTACGCAAGCGCCACCACGCGGCACCGCATGTTGCCGATGCGATCACCGATAGCACCAGAGGCGCGGCGAAGAAGAACACGGCGCACAGTGCCGCCGATGTCGCGAAGAAGACCGCGATGACCAACGACAAGCGGCGCACCAGGGCGGGGCTGTCGGCCGCGGAATTCGAGAGCAGCCAGCACATCACGGCCATCGCCGCCAGCGCGGCCGCCAGGTACCAACCCTCGCCCCGGTAGAAGTCATAGTGGGACCGCGAGCTTCCCATCACATCGAAACGATAGGTCGCGAGGGACGCCATGATCGCGTCCTCGTCAGGCCCGCGCGACTTGCCAAGGACCATCCCACCCAGCGTATGGCCGATCTCGAAGACCGCGATGGCGACGGCGGCAATACGAAGCAGCATGCCCCCCGGGCGCGTCACGGTGTGGCTGCGGTCAGGGCGGGAGACGTCCGGCATAGCATCCCTGGACATCGATAGCGCCAGCCTAGTTCCGATGACGCGTGCGATCCAGTGATGATTGGTGATGTGTATGATCACGATCCGTGAGCTTATCGGCGCTTGATCTCAACCTCCTCCTCATCCTCGACACCGTGCTCGCCGAGCGCAGCGTGGTTCGCGCGGCCAGACGGCTGAACGTGACCCCGTCGGCTGTGAGCAACGCGCTGGCTCGCCTGCGCGCCGCCCTCGACGACCCGCTTGTGATACGGAGCGGCCGCGGGATCGTCCCAACGCCGCGCGCGGCGTCGCTGGCGCCGGCACTGGCGCGGGCCCTCCGCGATCTGGACCAGGCCGTTTACAGTGACGCATTCGATCCCTCAACGGCCGAACGCGAATTCACGCTGGCGATCGCCGATGCCGGACAGCTCGCGAGCCTCCCCAGGGTGGTCGCCGCCCTCGGTTCCGAGATGCCACGCGCGCGTCTCCGCGTGCTGAGCATCGACACGCTCTTCGCGCGGGGAGGGCTCGCCGGCACGGAAATCGACGTCGCGATCGGCGCCGGCGAGAAGGGGCCCGGCCTCCGTGCCGTCCCGCTGTACGAGGAGCATCTCGTGCTCGTGGCGCGCGCCGGGCACCCCCGCGTGCGACGCACGGTCTCGAAGATCCAGCTCGCCTCGCTCAAGCACGTCGAGGTCCAGGTCGCGCCGGGGAAGGGCAGTCGCCCGCTGGCCGCGGGCTACGCCGCGCTCGGCATCGAACGCGACATCGCCGTCGTCGTCCCGACGTTCACCGCCGCGGCCGCCGTCGTCGCAGCCACGGACTGCGTCGCGTCGCTACCGGCCAGCCTCGTGAGCGTCCTGGCGCCGCGCCTCTCGCTGCGCAGGGTCGCGACGCCGATTCCCCGAATCGGGACGACCGTCAACCTCCTCTGGCACGAGCGCACCGACAGGGACCCGGCGTTGCGCGCCTTTCGCGATCTCCTGACACGCGCGGCCGGCGATCGGCGAGTGCGCAGTTAGACGCGCTGCTGGCGCCATCAGGATCGTTGCCGTCGATGGCAATCCAATCTAGGCGGCCGCTTCACCGACGAGCGTCCGAGCTGTTTTGGGTTGAGGGCGCGTCAGCAAATAGAGCGCGGCGACATGCGTGATCATGAGTGCAGGCACGTACAGGATCGGAATCGCGTATGCCGCCCCCAACTGCCCCGCCAGCGCAGGAAGACCGGCATGGATGGCGTGGTAGTAGTCGCGGACCAGGTCGACTGACCCCACGAGATTGAACGCCACCACGAACAGCCAGAAGAGCGGACGGATTCTCACCGTGAGCAGTGCCAGCATCGCCAGGACGCCGGTCGCCAGGTCCCAGTAGGCAGCGAACGCGGCGAAGTCGGCGGGGAGATTCGGACCGACCACGCCTGGAAGAATGAAGACGAGACCGAAGAAACGGAAGCTGTGGAACGTCGCGATCGCGCGTTGCGCGTCGACTCGGTCCATCGACGTGAGCCAGGGCAGGACATACACGCCGAAGCAGAGCAGCCACGCGACGTAGCCTAAAACGAGCTGCATTGGGAAGAGAAGTTCTGGTGACATGTGGCCTCCTGTTCATTGATGCGCCGTGTCCGTCAGCCGGACCGGTGCGGTACCGACCGGTACCACGCCGATTATGGTACTATCCGGTACCGACATCGTCAAGAAGGGGTCATGGTCAGGGCAGCCAGGTCAACACAACGACAGGGCGACGGGGAAGCCACCCCGGTGCGCGGCCGCATCCTCGAGGCCGCCTTCGCGGCGTTTATGAAGAGTGGCTACGCCAGGGCCAGCACGCTCGAGATTGCGACACGCGCGCGCGTCTCGAAGCGGGAGTTGTACACGCTGGTCGGCAACAAACAGGAAATGCTGATCGCCTGCATCCGCGAACGCGCCAGGCGACTGCAGGTGCCCGCTGACATGCCCGTGCCGCGCGATCGCGCGACTCTCGCGCACGTTCTCACCACCTTCGGAGCGCAACTCGTCCGTGAGGTAAGCGATCCAACGGTCATCGCGGTATTCCGCCTGGCGATCGCCGAGGCCGTCCACGCCCCGCAAGTGGCCCGGGTGCTCGACTCGATAGGGCGCGAGACGAGCCGCGCCTCCCTGCGTCAAGTCATGGCGGGCGCTCAGTCGTCCGGATTACTCCAGGGCGGCCCGGCTGGGCTTGCCGAGCAGTTCGGTGGGCTGCTCTGGGGTGATTTGATCGTCAGTCTGCTGCTCGGCGTCGTGGAGCGACCGAACCCGCGCGAAGTGACAACGCGTGCCCGTGATGCCGCAGCCGCGTTCTTGCAGCTTCATCCACCGCCGAATGGCGCCGCGAAACCCCGCCAACGCTGAGAAGTCCGTCCCGATACTGTTCGGGGTTCACCCCAGGCCAGTCTCGGCACTATTGTCTCGCCATGGCGACCTGAAGCCGTTCCTCCGGCGTGATTAGATGATTGTGATCGTCGGCGGCGATGCCGGCGTCGAATTCCACCCAATTGACCTGTCCCGAAAATTCGGAGCCGTGACTTCCCGGATAGTCGGTCGTCACCGGCGACCCGGCTTCGTGGCCGACGTCCAGCGATTCTTCGCCAAAGGCGAACGGTTCGGTCTGCTCGATATGACCGTCACCCGCCTTCTTGCCGTCGACAAAGAGTGAGACCGTTCCGCCCTTCGCAAGCCCGCCGCCGTCGTATTTGAACTCCATGCGCACCTGGTGCTGGCCCGATGGGATGACGCCGGCGCCTTCTACGTGGGTCAGCTGCAGCCCGAAGAAGTTGTAGCAGAACTTCGGCTTGCCGTTCTTGGCATACAGGCTCCACCCGCCCGTGACGCCGCCGACGGCGACGATGACGCCCTCCGCGCCGGACGTGGGCACCTGGATGTCGGCGGTGACGGCGAACGACTTGTTCGCCAGGTTCACCATCGCCAGCGACGGAACCCGCGTCAGGCCGCCGAAGACGATCTGACGATTGCCGGAGATCAGCTCCGGACGTCCAGCGAGCTGGGAATCGCCGCGCTCGGCGAACCGGTCATCGAGCGGCAGCACGTTGTACTTCACGGCTTCAATCAGCCAGAGCTGCTGCAGTCGGTGCAGCATGTCGGGCTGTTCCTTCGCCAGATCTCTCGCCTGGCTCCAGTCCTTCGACGTGTCGTACAGCTCCCACACGTCGTCGTTGAACGCGATCGTCTTGACCTGTCCGGTGTCCCACGGGGTCCGGTGCTTGGTGACCGCGGTCCAGCCCTTGTGATAGATGCCGCGGTTGCCGAACATCTCGAAGTACTGGGTTTCATGGCGCTCGGCTGCGGCCGCATCGTTGAAGGAATACGCCATGCTGACGCCTTCGATCGGCCGCTGCAGCACGCCGTTCACGATGAGCGGTTGCGGCACGCCGGCCAGTTCGAGGACCGTCGGCGCCACGTCGATCACGTGATGGAATTGCGTGCGGATTTCGCCTTTGCCCTTGATGCCCTTCGGCCAGTGCACGATCGTGCCGTTGCGCGTGCCGCCCCAGTGCGATGCGACCTGCTTCGTCCACTGGTAGGGCGTGTCCATCGCGTGCGCCCAGCCGACCGCGTAGTGGTTGTATGCGGTCGGCGATCCGAATTCGTCGATCCGGGGCATCAGGCTCTCGGCGGTCTCCAGGTGACCGAAGCCGCCCAACGTCACCATCTCGTTGAACGTGCCTTGCAGCGATCCTTCGGCTGATGCGCCGTTGTCGCCGACGATCACATAGACCACCGTCTCGTCGGCGATCTTCAGATCGGTGAGCGCGTCGAGCACCCGGCCGACATGATGGTCGGTCTGCTCCATGAAGCCGGCATACACTTCCATCTGCCGGCACAACACCGGCTTCATCTTCGGATCGACGGCGTCCCACGCCGGTATGTCGTCATGCCGTCTGGTGAGCTCGCACTCCTTCGGGATCACGCCGAGCGCCTTCTGCCGCGCGTACGTTTCCTCGCGAAGCCGGTCCCACCCCTGATCGAACTTGCCTTTGTACTTGTCGGCCCACTCCTTGGGCACGTGATGCGGCGCGTGCGTCGCGCCCGGCGCGTAGTAGACAAAAAACGGCCGATCGGGCGCCAACGCCTTCTGTTGACGGATCCAGTTGATGGCGTGATCGGCCAGGTCCTCGTTCAGCGTGTACCCCTGCTCGGGCGTCTTTCTCGGCTCGACCCGCGTCGTCCCCTCGAACAGGTTCGGGTAGTACTGATGCGTCTCGCCGCCGACGAAGCCATAGAAGTACTGAAAACCACCGCCGCCGGTGGGCCAGTGATCGAAGGGACCGATGGCGCTGCTCTCCCAGACCGGCACTTCGTGACACTTGCCGAACTGCGCGGTGGAATAGCCGTTGAGCTTCAGCGTCTCAGCCAGCGCGGCGCACGTGTTCGGTTTCATCGAATTCTGCCCGGGCGCCGACGTCGCGAATTCGGTGATCGCGCCCATCCCCACCGTGTGATGGTTGCGGCCGCTGAGGAGCGCGGCTCGGGTCGGCGAGCAGAGCGCTGTCGTGTGGAACCGTGTGAACCTGAGACCGCCGGCGGCGAGCTTCTCGAAGTTCGGCGTCTGGCACGGGCCGCCGAACGCCGACGACGAACCAAAGCCGGCGTCATCGATCAGGATGACCAGGACATTCGGTGCGCCGGCAGGCGGCCGCACCGGCCGGATCGGCGGATACTTCGTGTCCGGGTCTTTCGCGTCAAACGTCGTGAGGCCGATCGGGGTGACGTCCGGGATCGGCAGTACGCTGCGCTGGATCGGATCTCCCGGTGTGGCCATGGTGTCCTTTCAGTGGCGCGTTCGCGTTTCCGTCATCTCGCACCCGTGTGCGGGGTGGTTGCCGTCCCGTCGGATCTCAGCTCATTTCTTCGATCTCGCCAGGCCGCCAGGTCTGGTCGAACCACGCTTCGGTGGGGCCGTAGAGACGCAAGAGGGCAAACCATCCTTTGCCCGGAACTGTCTGGAGCCAGTTGTTCTCCTTGTCCCCCGGCGCCGTGGGGCCGAAGTAGAGGTCCACGGACCCGTCGGCGTTGGCCGCCAGTTCGCCCTTCTTGCTGTTCCGGCCGGGAAACGGCTGGCCGGTCTGCAACTCCGAGCGCGTCTGCGGGTCGTAGAGGACCACCGACCAGAAGTCCTTCGCGGGCGCGTTTGCCGGGATGTTGAGCGAGTAGGCCTTCGCACCACTCAACGGGTGGCCAAGGCTGTCGGCGAAGATGATCGCGTACTGCGAACCCTTGCCGACCATCTTCATCGCCATCGCCGGAGTGTTCACCGTCGCCATGTAGAAGAAGCCCGTGCGGGCGTCGAGATTGCGGCCGGCCAGTCCGTCCCCGTCGAGCCAGCGGTAGTCGCCGCCGATGAAGCCGGTTTTCCACTGGCTGTCCTTGTAGATCGGGGCGCGCGCATCGCGGTTGTGGAAGGAGACGGCGCGCGCTGTGGCGTTGCCGACGGCCACGGCCTCAGTCAGGGTTTTCTTCATCCGCGCGTCCGGCGCGAACGGCCGGCCTTTACGGATGCCGATGCTCGCCGCCAGCCCGCGCAGCTCGGGGTCGATGAAACCGATCGGCTCTTTCTGGATGACGTGGTCGAGCTCCTCGTAGAACGCGAACGTGTTGGCGTGGATCGTGTTGTGCGGCACCGTCGAGCAGTTGATGAACTCCATCTTCGGCGGACTCGCCGCCTTCGCGAGCGGATACACCTCGAGCGCATCGCGGAACATCTTCGACGCCGCGTCCGGTTTGCCGTCCACGAGGAACCCGCGCAGGATCAGCCAGTTCACAGACGACGGCGAGCGCGCCACGAAGTACTCGCCGCCATCCTTTTCGTCGGCCGGCACGTCACCTGCGAACGAGTCCGGGACGATCAGGTACTTGCCGCCCCTGCCCGCGTCCGGGCCGGGGATGCCCATGTCGACGACGAAGCGAAAGTACGCGTCGTTGACGGTGCCGGGGCCGCAGCCGCGCGGGATCTCGACGACGGTGGGGCCGTCGCGTTCCAGATCGAGGAACACCGAGACGTACACCGTATCGGTGTTCGGCGTGAGCCACAGCGGCTTGGAGTCCATCAGCTGGTCGAAGATGAGGGCCTGATGGGACGCCTTCGCTCCACGCTCGACGTTGCCGCGGCGCATCGCCTCCAGCGAGGCCGCGGGGACGAAGTTGAGGAACACCTCAACGCCGCGGAGGAAGTCGAGGTGGTCGTAGGCGAGTCGCGTCGTTTCGGGTGTCGGGACACCGTCGACGAAGGTGAGCGTCCCGATGCGGGTCTCCACCGCGTCGGGGGTCATGATCTCGCCGGGAATATCTGTGTTGTAGTTGGTGGTCGCCAAGGTTCCTTGCCCCAGTCTTTTCTATCATGTTCAGGTGCGGGCGTGCCCGCTCACCTCCGCGCCTGCATGCCGATCCAGGCCGAGGCAGTCAACGACCGCAAGGACGGCGATGATCGACACCATCCCGAAGGCGAAGTGAAAATCCGCGAGTGTCGGCGCCGACGCCGGCTCGCCGCGCAGCCAGGCGGCCAGCCGCAGCGTCACCGCTCCGACCGCGACGCCCATGCCCATGCTCATCTGCGTCATGACCGTGAAGAAGCTGTTGGCGGAGCTCATCTGCGGCTGGGTAATGTCCACGAACGCCAGCGTGCTGATGGCGGTGAACTGCATCGAGCGGGACAGGCCGTGTGCGAAGAGCAGGACGATCATGAGCGCGGTCGGCGTGTTCGGGCTCAGCAGCCCGAACGATCCGATCAACGCAGCCGTGACCAGCCCGTTGACGACCAGCACGCGCCGAAAGCCGAAGGCTCGAAGAATGGGAGTGGTCGCCGGCTTCATGAACAGGTTGCCCGCGAACATCGCCAGCACCAGCAGCCCCGATCGAAACGCGTTCAGGCCGAACGCGATCTGAAACATGAGCGGAAGGAGAAACGGCGAGACGCTGATCGCCAGCCGGAACAGCGATCCGCCCCAGATGACGACGGCAAACGTCCGCTGTTTGAGCGCGTCGAACTGGATGAGGGGTTCGTCCGTCCGCCGCATGTGCCACACGCTGATCCAGCCGGCGATTGCACCGTATCCGAGAAACAATCCGGCTGTCGTCCAATGAACGTTCTGCTGTCCGAGAAGCTCCAGCGAGTACATGATCGACGTGCATGCCGACCCGGCCAGCGCAAATCCCAGCCAGTCGAACCGCCGCCCGTGCCCGGGTGCGTTCCTGATCCAGGCAAACGCAAGAGCGATGCCGATGAAGCCGAGCGGCACGTTCAAGAAGAAGATCCAGCGCCATGAGGAATACGTGGTGATGAAGCCGCCGACCGGCGGACCGATGACCGGCGCGGCCAATCCGGGCCACGTGATGTAGGCGATCGAGCGCACGAGGTCCTTCTTCTCCGTCGTCCGCAGCACGACCAGCCTGCCGACGGGCACCATCAGCGCGCCGCCCATGCCCTGCAGAATTCTGGCGGCCGTGAACTCCCGGAGGCCGTTGCTGATGCCGCAGAGGATCGAGGCCAGCGTGAACAGGCCGATCGCCGACGCGAATACCGTCCTCGCGCCGAGCCTGTCGGCCACCCACCCGCTGACAGGGATGAACACGGCCAGCGTCAGCATGTACGCGGTCATCCCCACGTTCAGATCGACCGGGCTGACGCCGAACGTCTGCGCCATCTGGGGCAGCGCGGTGGCGATCACGGTCCCGTCCAGGTTCTCCATGAAAAAGGCGCCGGCCACAAGCAGCGCCACGAGCGTGGAAGGCGGAAGCCGGAGCGGGGTGCGGGTTGCCGTTGGAATGGACATCACCATGCCTGAGCGAGAACGAGAAATTGTACAGGCATGCGATTCGTGCCACGGCGCTGACGTGGGCGAATGTGCGATAGTTACACACCTTCTACGCAGTTCCGAATTTCACTGATCGCTCGGGTCGTGTTCGTGGGATCAGCGCGCATTCTAAAACGCCGGCATACATGCTGCACCTGCTCGCCGCCGCACTCATGTTGACCGCCGGGTCTCAATCGCTGGCGCCCGACCGGGCCCACGCTGAAGATCTCGCCCGCGCCGGGCGGACCCTGGAGGCGATGGAGCTCTTCGTCCAGATCGTCGCCAGCGACCCCGGCGACGTCGAAGCACGCTTGTGGGTGGCGCGCCTCGCGCTGCGCCTCGGGCGCACCGCGGACGCGGACGCGGGGTTCCGTTCCGTGCTGCGGGAACATCCGACGGATGTCGACGCGCGGATCGGCCTCGGCATGGTGTTGACGCGCACGGGCGCCTGGCAGGACGCACTCGCGATCCTCGGCGAGGCGGAGCGGGACGCCGGGGATAACGCGGACCTGCTGGCCGCGCTCGCCCGCGCCTACCGCCGCGGCGGCGACGACCGCCGGGCCCTGCAGTACTTCGAACGCGCCCGGACGCTGTCGCCCGACGATCCGGATCTGACTTCGGGATTCGAAGCCGTCGCGCGCACCTACGGCCATTGGGTCGCGTTCGAAGGCTTCGGGCAGGGTGGCGCTCCGGGAACGAGTGCATGGTCGGGAACACTCACCGCCGGCGTGCGTGTCGCGCCCCGACTGCATCTGGACGCCAGCGGCCGCATCCAGAACGGCTCCGATTACTCAGATTCGGTCGCCGGTGCCGGCTTCGTGTGGCGTGTTCAGCGCGCCACGACCGCAGCGCTCCACGTGCTCGGGGGCTCCGGCAATGTGGCTCTGGCGACAAGCGATGTCTTCGGTGACGTTGTGCATTACACCGGCGCCTTCGAGATCGGCGCAGGCCTCCGGCGGCTGTCATTCGTCGGCGCGAGCGTCGTCGCTGCATCGCCGGTCCTGGCATGGAACCCGGATGACCGCTGGCGGACCGACGGACGCTACACGTACTCTCGATCGTCGTTCGACAACACCGCGGAGTCCAGCGGCGACCACTCGGTGCTGCTCCGCGAGACCTGGCAGGGCTGGCGGCGCGCCGCCGTGCAGGCCGGGTACGCGTACGGCATCGAGAGCTTCGAGGATCTGACCGCGGACCGCCTCGGCTCGCTCGGCACGACGACGGTGTCTGCCGGGTTTCGGATCGACGTCCCGTCGTTGACACGAATCACGACGACCTGGGAGCACCAGTGGCGATCGAACGATACGCGGGTCGATCGCGTCACCGTGTCGGTCGTGCAGTCGATCCCATGAGCGATCTGTCGCTCGCCTTCGAGCGGGCCTCCCTCTGGATGATATCGGCCGCGGTGATCCTTGCCGCGGCGATGATCTGTGCCGTCATCGTCGAACGGATCGCGCTGGCGTGGCACCTGGCACACCGCCTGCGCGTCGAGAGGCGATACGGCCCGCTCGTTCGCCGTGCGCTCGACGGCGATGCCGGTGCGCTGGGCGTGCTCGCCGGCAGCCCTGCCCGGCACCGGCTGACGATCGCGAGGCTCCTGATTGTTCCCCTCATCGCCGACCGCGATCCCGGCCGCATCGCCGCCACGCGCGGGCTCGTGCGGGCGATGTCGCCCCAGCCGTCCACCGGGGACCGCTGGCCGATCGCGGACCGATGGCTGCGGAGTCGCTGGTGGTGGCGGCGCGTGGTCGCCCTGAGCGCCCTCGGGTTGCTCCAGGCCACGAACCGCACGGCCAGGGTCGTGGCCGCGCTCGACGATCCGAACGCGGACGTTCGGAACGCCGCGCTGGACGCGCTCGCGGACATGCAGGATCCCGCGGCGTTGCCTGCCATCGTGGTCCGTCTCCACGATGAGACGCTGCAGCGCGGGCGGCGGGCCGCCGCCATCGAGTCGTTCGGGTCCAGGGGCGAGGCGTTCCTGCTCGAGTTGTCCCGCGTCGATCCGGCGAACCGCCTGGGCTACGCGCGGGCGCTGGCAATTTGCGGCACCGGGGTGTCGCGACCCGTCCTTTGCGAATGGGCCGGCGACCCGCGCGCCGAGGTCCGCGCGGCGGTTTTCGAAGCGCTGGCGCATGTGGGTCTCGACGACTCCGCCGCCTCCCTGGCCCTGCACGGGCTGGAAAGCCCCGACGCCGCCGTCCGGGCGATGGCCGCGGGCGCGCTCCACGGGTGGACCGGTGGCGGCGATGCCGCGCCGCACCTTGCGCGGCATCTCGACGACACGTGGACGATCGCGGTGCGCGCGGCTCGCTCGCTTCTCTCGATGGGCCACGCCGGGCGCGTCGAGCTCGAGGCCTGTGCCACGCGCTCGGACGTGGCGGGCGCCCTCGCGCGCCAGATGCTGTGGGAGGCGAAGGGGCCATGGTGACCCTCGGACGGGCCATCACGGCGTTCTCGCTCGTCGTGACCGCGTACTTCGTCCTCTGGAACACGTCGCAGTTCGCGATGGGCGGCGCGGCCGCCCGGTTCATGTGGCGATACCAGCGGCGGCGCACGCCTCGGGATCGGGCGCTGGTCGCGAGGCTCGCGTCGCCGCCGTTCGTCTCGGTGATCGTGCCCGCCCGCAACGAGGCGCTGACCATCGTCGACAGTGTTCGTGCGCTGCTCGCGCTCGACTACCGGGCGCGCGAAATCGTCGTCGTGAACGACGGTTCGTCCGACGACACGCTGGCGCTCCTGCAGCAGACGTTTCAGCTGGTATCCGCGCCGCTGGCCTTCGAGCAGCCGGTGAAGACCGCTCTGGTGCGGGGCGTGTATCGATCGACGCTCGAGCCCGATCTCGTGGTCATCGACAAGGACAGCGGTGGATGCAAGGCGGACGCGGCCAACGCCGGCATCAACGCCGCGTCCGGTCAGCTGGTGCTCGTGATCGATGCCGATACCATGCTCGAACCGGACGCGTTGAGCCGGGCGGCGCTGCCGTTTCTCGAAAACGCGGCGACCGTCGCGGTCGGCGGCTATGTCGGGATCGCCAACGGATGCCGCATCGAGGGCGGCCGCGTGACCGAGGTCGGCATGCCCCGCAGCTGGCTGGCGCGCTTTCAGATTGTCGAGTATATGCGGAGCTTTCTGCTGTTCAGGGTCGCCTGCGCGGTGGGGAACGGGGCCACGCTCATCTCAGGCGCGTTCGGATTGTTTCGCCGCGATGCGGTCATCGACGTCGGAGGCTACGACCACACGGCGATTGGCGAGGACATGGACCTGACCATTCGCCTGCAGAAGTTCTTTCGCGCCAGGCGGCAGCCGATTCGAATCGCGTTCGTGCCCATTCCGGTCTGCTGGACGCAGGCGCC
>Ga0070665_100004840_pt1 | contig 13991 bp, 11 predicted proteins | sample KBSS13metaG_FD_65862 | JGI IMG/M metagenome (GOLD analysis project Ga0070665, IMG submission 65862) | Switchgrass rhizosphere microbial communities from Kellogg Biological Station, Michigan, USA - KBS S1-3 metaG | ecosystem: Host-associated > Plants > Roots > Rhizosphere > Soil ... | reverse complement strand
AGCGCGAGCGCGGCGTAGTCGAGCTGCATCGGGATCGGATCGGCGCCGGGTAGCACGGGCACGAGGACCGCGAGCGAGACGGCCTCGACGTCGTGCGTCGCGAAGCCGCCGGCACCGTCCGCGGTGGCGCGCAGCACCGACGTGCTCTCGCTGGGCGTATCGAGGTACGCGAGGCCGACAAGCTCGCCGGACCCGAACACGTCGAGCACCGACGGCACTCGGCCCGCACCGATCAGGTCGCGCACGCCGGCGTCGTCGAGGCTGTCGCCGACGGACATGAGCGAGGCGATCACGTCACCGATGACGTTGTCGAGGATGCCGTCACCGTTGAAGTCGCGCGCGGCCGCTGCGGCGTCTTCAGGCGACGTCGGCAGCGTCACGTCATCGAGGACGAGACGCAGGTGCGCGCCGGAATCAGGCGTCGGCGGCGTCGCGCTTGGCGCGGCACAGCCGGCAAGAACGGGCACGAGGATCGACAGGCGCATCACGAGCGCCTACGAGCACACGCGATGCCAGGGTCACATGCCGCAGTTCGCGGCGCGCCACGCGTTGTTCGGATAGTCGATGAACGTGCCTTGATACGACGCGCCCGGCTCGGGTCGGAGCTCGTAGCCGTTCACGGTCACGTAGTAGCCGAGCTGCGTTTGCACGTACATGCCGTCGCTCGTCGGCGTGACCGGCGTGTCGGGGCAATTGAACGCGCGCAGCGGATCGAGATCGCGCCACGAGATCTTGTAGCGGGCGTTGTTGCCGTCGTAGCGGTCGAAGGCGACGGGGATGGATTTCCCGTCGAGCTGGAGCTCGACGTCGAGATCCTGCCAGAGCGTCGGATCCTGAACGTCGGTGATGCCGGGCTGGTAGACCTCGAAGCACAGGTTCGTCACCACGGCGCGCTCGCGAACCCAGGTGTCGTACGAGAAGCCGTCCTCGGCGGGCGAGCCACCGTCACACGGATCGCCGCTGTCGTCGCGCGTGAGCAGATTCGTCGCGAGCCCGACCCATTGCGGCGCGCGCATCATCGGGAACACGTAGTTCGCGCCGAAGTTGGAGTCCCATCGCAAACAGCCGTCGGCGTTGTCCGCCTCGAACCACACCGCCACGCTCTGCGCGTCGCTCGGGACCGCGATCGTCACGGGCCCGTCGGTCACGTCCGGAGCCTGCTCCTGGTTACCGGGCGAAAACCGCACGTGCGCTGCGACCGCCCAGTGATTGCGACCGCCTTGCACCTCGGCGCACGGGTCGAGCCGCGACACCGCATAGTCGATCGACATGTCGCCACCGGCTTCGAGCAGGCCGTCGCGATGCTGCGTGAAGTCGGCGGCGAACTGGAGGTTCGCGTGCGTCGGCCCGCCGATCGGCGCGCACACCGTCGGATCGGCCCACACCGCGAAGTCGGGCGCAGCGACCACGTAGTTGTCGGTCGCGCCCGGGTTGCGGTTGTGATCGAACAGGCGGCCGCCCGACGGCAGCGGCAGGTACGGCACGAGCTGGCTCGCACCGGAGACCGTGAAGTCGAAGCGCGTGTAGCCCGGCGTCGCGGCCAGCGGCGAGGCCGTTGTCGGCGCGACGAGCCACTGGTCGCCGCTCTGGTACAGCACCGCAGGTGTCCCGGGCACCGACGTCTCGACATAGCCGTTGCCTTCGATGAATTCGCGCAGCACGACGGTGCATGCGTGATCCGCGCTATCGCCGGAGCCATCGGTGAGCGGCGCCGCCGCCGTCGTGGACGAGGCGACTGGATCCGACGAAGTGCAGGCCGCGATCGCGAGTAGAGCGAGGTAGCGCATCACATCTTCACCAGCACGCGGCCCGAGCGCGGCCCGACGGTGACGTCGACCGAGCCGTCGCCGGCGACCGTGAACGTCTTGCCGTCGCTGTTCGGCATCACGTCCTTGAGCACGGTGCCAGGCGCGAACCCGGTGTGCATGCAGTTGCCGCCGGTCGCGCACGATTCGCTGCTCTGATCGCTCGCGTTCAGCACCACGTCGGCGACCTCGCCGCCCGGGACCGCGCGCTCGAACGCGAAGATGCCGGCGTCGCGCGCCGCGCCGGCGACCGTCGTCGACCACAGCGGCGACGTCGTGCCCTGGCGAAGCGCGACGTGATCCTTGCGCATCTGGATCAGCCCCTGCGCCATCTTGAACGTCGGGTTCGTGGTGTCCCACGCGGGATATCCCCAGTCGGGGTTGCCGCCGAACATGTCCTCGCGGTTCGCCGGATCGACGCCGCCGTGGAAGCCCTGCTCGGTGCCGTAGTACATGCACGGCACGCCGTCCCACGTGTAGAGGTACATCATCGCGGCGTAGAGATCCTTCGGGTCGGTCTTGCCGAACATGAAGCGCGCGACGTCGTGGTTGTCGAGGAAGCTCACGAGCAGCTGCTGCGGCGCGAGCCCGACGCCGCCGTCGGCCGGCATCGCGGCGGGCACGTTGCCGAAGTCGGGGCCCTGCCAGTAGCCGTTGGTCTGGCACCAGTTGTCGGTCGGGTTGCGGCCGACGCGCGAGTTCAGCAAGCACTCGAGGTGCTTGGTCGGCGGCGCCGTGCCGCTGGTGTCGCCGAACACGGTGTTGATGCCTTCGTAGTACTGCGAGAAGTAGAACATCGAGTCGAAGCGGTTGAAGCTGCCCTGCGCGTCGGTGCCGCCCCACGTGTACGCGCCGAGCAGCGCGTCGTTGCCGTCGAAGCCTTCGCCGAAGATGAAGAAGTTCTGCTTGCCGACCTTCTTGGCCTCGGCACGCATCGCGTCGTCGAAGTCACCCCAGAAGCCGCGGATGTTGCGATCGACCTCGGGCCGGTCGATGTGCTTGACGGTGTCGATGCGGAAGCCGTCGAAGTCGGCGACGTCGATCCAGTACTGGAACGACTTGATGAGCGCGTCCTTGACGTCCGGGTTCTCGGTGTTGAGGTCTTTCAGGCCGCCGGGGAAGTCGCCGGTGGTCTCCTGCTCGCGAACGAAGTCCTCGGTGTAGTCCTGCTGATGCCACCACACGTAGACGCGACCCTTGCGGTGAAACCAGCTGGGATCGTCGAACCAGCTCTTGTCGTTGGGCCAGCCGAACCAGTCGGGCGGCCGCGACGGCTTGGTCGTGTTGTCGGCCGGATCGTTGGGGAAGATGATCGGCGACGGTCCGTAGAAGCCGTCCGACGTCCAGCCCTGCACGCCGCGATCGTCGTAATCGGGATCCCACTCGAGGATCTGCTCGAGCTGGGTGCCGCCCTCTTTGCAGTACGTGAGCTCGTCGGGTGTGCAGTTCTGCGGGGTCATCGCGCAGATCTGGAGGCACGTGTGCGAGTAGCCGCCGCCGCTGATCGTGTCGTCGGGCTGACCGTTGCCGTTGATGTCGTAATAGAACAGCTGACCCATGTGGTTGGTGACCACGTCGAGGATCACCAGCATGCCGCGCGAGTGCGCGTCGTCGATCAGCTCGCGCAGCTTCGACAGGTCGCCGAAGTGCTCGTTGGGGCGCAAGAAGTCCTGCGTCCAGTAGCCGTGGTAGCCGTCGAAGCCGGCGCTGTCCTCGACGTTCTTGACGACCGGCGAGATCCACAGCGCGGTCACGCCGAGCTGCTGGAGGTAGTCGAGGTGATCGATCACGCCCTGCCAGTCGCCGCCGTGGAACCGGCCCGGGATGCTCGGCTCGACGTTCATGTTGTTGTTGACGTCGCCGTCCGCGAACCGATCGACGACGATCTGGTAGATGAACTGGTCGCGCCAGTCGATCCCGGCGTTCGATTGGTGCGGCATGTCTGTCGGTTGCGCGACGTCCGTGGCGCCGCCACACGCCGCAACCAGCAAACACAACAAGGCGCACGTCGAGATCCGCATCGAGGCCCGCATCGAGAGCACGATTCGTGCCCCGAGCGCGCCCATCGGATCAACAGTTTAATGCGGGCGCTCCGACGACGACGTTGCGTTCGGCAACGGGGCTAGCCCGAGCGCAAAACGCCCCTGGCGAGGTGCCGCAGAGGCGCCGTAATCAATGTGCGCCAGCGCTCTGTGCAACGTTCACACAGAGGCACGCGGCCTCGCGCTAGTTTACGATACCCACGTGGGAACCAGCGAGACTCTTCGCTCGGTGATCGATGCGGGTCGGGCGGCCAAGCGGCTCGACGAGCTCAGCACGGCGCGCGTGATCGGCAAGATCGCGGAGCAGGTACATGCCGCCCAGACCAAGGCCGGCGCCGGCAAGGCGATCGGACCTATCACGCCGGCCAGCATCACGATCGAATCCAGCGGCGCGGCCAAGCTCGGGCTCGCCGAGCCGACCGCGGTGACATACAGCTCGCCCGAGCAGCTCACCGACGACACCTCGGATCGCAGGAGCGACGTGTTCTCGCTCGGCGCCGTGATGTGGGAAGCGCTGACGCACGAGCCGCTGTTCGCCAACGCCGGCGAGGTCAAGACCAAGCCGATCGCGTCGCCGTCGGAGCTCAACGCGAACATTCCGGCCGAGCTCGGCGCGATCTGCATGAAGGCGCTCGCGCGCACGCCGGCCGACCGCTACCAGAGCGCCAAGGTCATGGCGGCCGAGATCGAGGCCGTGCTCGAGGAGGCCGGCTATGCCGACACCGACGAGCAGATCGCGGAATACATGGCCGAGGTCGGCAAGAAGCCGGCGTTGCCCAAGGTCACGCTGATCACGCCGCCGATGGGCGTCGAGCCCGCGGTCAAGCCGAAGACCGTCGACACGCTGCCGTCGCTCGGCGCGCCGTTGCCGCCGATCTTGCCTGCCGAGCCGGCGAAGAAGCCGGAGGCCGTCACCAAGCCCGTCGAGGCGGCCAAGCCTGTCGAGGCGGCCAAGCCTGTCGAGGCGGCCAAGCCTGTCGAGGCGGCCAAGCCTGTCGAGGCTCCCAAGCCCGTCGAGGCTCCCAAGCCCGTCGAGGCCAAGAAGCCCGAGCCCAAGCCCGCCGAGCCCGCGAAGGCGCCCGAGGCTCCGAAGGCACCGGTCCTGCCGGTGACCGCGTTCGCCTCCCCCGAGTCGAAGGCCAAGACCGAGCTGCCGAAGCTGCAATCATCGGCGACGGTGCTCGGCTTCGCGCCGCTCTCGGCGTCGACCGAGCCGAAGCCCGAGCCAAAACCCGAACCGGCGCAGAAGAATGCCGAGCCTGCAGCTGCACCTGCGCCGACGCCGGTCGTCCCCGCCGCCGAGACGAGCGCGCCGGTTTCGATGGTCGCGAAGGACACATCGAAGCCCAACCCGGCCGGCGTCGTCACGCTGCCGTCGCGGCGCGATCCAACGGGCACCGGCGAGGTGCTCGGCGGTTGGGGCTGGGGCACCGACGCGCACGAAGCGATCTCCGCCGAGGACGCCGAGTACGACGACGCGCCTCCGCCGTCGAGCCGCAAGACGCTGATGTACGTGATCGGCGGCGGGCTCGGGCTCGCCGCGATCGTCACGGTGATCGCCGTCGGCTTCGGCGGATCGTCGCCGGAGAAGAAGCCGGCCGCGCAGCCAGCGGCGGTCGTCCAGGAAGGCAGCGCAGCAGCGCCGGGCTCGGACACCACCGCCGTCGCTGTCGTGGCGCCATCGCCGACGCCCGGCTCCGACACGACCGCCGGATCGGATCTCGCCGCTGCGACCGCACCGGCGGGCTCGGCGATCGCCGAGGTCACGCCGCCGATCGACGCCGCCGAAGCAGCACCCGCACCCGCACCCGACGCAGCGCAGGTCGCCGTCGCGCCGCCGCCGCCAGCGCCCGCGCCTGCACCGCCGCCGGAACCGGCACATCACGTCGAAGCGTCACCGCCACCGCCACCGCCGCCGCCGCATCACGCCGAGCCGAAGCCGCACCACGCCGCCGAGCCGACGCACGTCGCGCGCGTCGATCACTCCGGCGAGCCGACGAAGACGAAGGTCGACGTCGAAGGCCAGTACAAGCTCGGCCTGCAGCTCTACATGCGCGGCGATACGCAAGGCGCGCTCGTCGCGCTGCGCACCGCGCTGTCGGGGAACCCGAGCTACGCGCCGACGTGGCGTGGGCTCGGGCTCGTGTTCGAGAAGATGAACGAGAAGGACCAGGCGCGTGCCGCGTACCGCAAGTACTTGCAGCTCGCACCCAATGCTGGAGACGCGGACCACATCCGCAACCGACTGGAGCGCCTCTGATGCGACGTTCGATCATTGCAGCCTCGATCGTGTTGCTGCCGGCCATCGCCAACGCCGGCAAGCTGCTCGTCCTCAAGTCGGAGGGCAACGCCGACGCCGCAACGAAGGCCAAAGTCGACGCCGAGGTCGGCAAGCTCGCGCACGCGCTGCCCAACATGCAGGTCGAGCTCGGCGAGGTGACGTTCACCGACGCGGCCGTCGCGGTCGGTTGTAGCGGCAGCGAAGGCCAGTGTCGCGACGAGGTGCTGTCGACGATGGGCGTCGACGAAGTCGTGGCGGTCACCGTGACCGCGATGCCGAGCGGCGACACGCGCGTGGTCGTGGATCGCATCGCGAAGGGCACGCCGACCAAGGCCGGGCAAACCACGGTGCCTGCCGGTCAGGCGATCGAGACCAAGATCGAGAACGACATCGGGCCGAACTTCGGCGTGAAGCCGTCCGAGCCACCGCCGCCGCCACCGCCGGCACCGACGCCCGCGCCGACTCCACCGCCGGCGGCGAGCACCACCACGCCGCCACCCGCGTTCGGCGAGCCCGGCCCGACGGGAGCCACGGAGCCGCCGCCGGGCCCGACGACGAATCCGGCGCCACAGCCGAGCCCGCAACCTGCGGAGACCGACACCGGCGTGCTCGGCGGACGCGGTCCGATCATCGGCGTCGCCACCGGCACGGGGCTCGTCGTGCTCTCGCTCATCATGTGGGGCGAAGCCAGCTCGACGCAGAACGACATCAACAACGCGCCGACGCGCACGGTCGCCGACTTCCAGAATCTGCAAAACCTCGAGAGCAAGGGCCAGACCTACGCCACGCTCGGGAACGTGTTCTTCCTCGGCGGCGTCGTGGTCGCCGGGGTCAGCAGTTACTTCTACTGGCGCAACCGCCAGGCGCACGCGACCACGAGCCAGGCCATGGTCGCGCCGACGTTGTTCGATCACGGCGCCGGGCTCGCGTTGACCATCGGAGGACCGCCCCCATGAAGCCAGCACTGCCGGTTTGCTTCGTGCTCGGCCTTGCCGTCGGGCTCGGCTGTTCGATCGACAGGCGCAGCGACACGTTCGCGTGCGTCAAGAACAGCGACTGCAACTCGGGACGCCAGTGCGTCGACGGGTTCTGCGTCGTCGAGGGCAACCAGCCGATCGATGCGGCGCCCGGCAGTGGGAGCGGGAACACGTGTCCGGCGAGCTGCACGAGCTGCAGCACCAACACGGCGGGCCAGAAGACGTGCGACATCAACTGCGAGCAGAGCGACTGCTCGCAGGGCGGGATCACGTGCCCGGCCGGCTTCGCGTGCACCGTCGAGTGCAACGGCAACAACGACTGCCGCAACGGCGTGAGCTGCGGCAGCGCGCTGTCGTGCACGGTGACATGCAGCAACGATCAGACGTGCAACAAGGTCACGTGCGGTAGCGGCGCGTGCAACGTCACGTGCAGCGGCAAGAACAGCTGTCAGACCGTCGATTGCGGCAACGCGTGCGCGTGCGACGTGACGTGCAGCGGCCAGCAGTCCTGCCTCGACGTGACGTGCGGACACGACGACGCGTGTCCCGACGGCGCGAACGGCTGCTCGTCGACACTCGACCTCTTCTGCAACACCTGCCAGCAATGAAACCTGCCGTCTTCACCTGCCTCGCGCTCGCGCTCGCATTCGGGCTCAACTGCTCGATCGACAAGCGCAGCGGCGCGTTCGCCTGCACGAAGTCGAGTGACTGCAACGACGGCCGCGAGTGCGTCGACGGCTTTTGCGTCGTGGCGCCGGGAACGCCGATCGACGCGGCGCCGGGCAGCGGCAGCGGTAGTGGCAGTGGTCACGGGAGCGGAAGTGGCAGCGGTAGCGGGAGCGGAAGTGGCAGTGGCAGCGGCACGTGCCCGTCGACGTGCACGAAGTGCGACTCGAACGGCTCGGGCCAGAAGACCTGTGACATCGACTGCTCGCAGCAGAACTGCACGAACGGGACGACCACGTGCCCGACGGGCTTCGCCTGCACGATCACGTGCAGCCAGAACAACGACTGCCCGATGGTCAACTGCACGACCGCAGCGTCGTGCACGGTCATCTGCTCGGGAACGCAGAGCTGCGACGACGTCGCGTGCGGTTCTGGCGCGTGCGACGTCACGTGCTCGGGCGAGCGCAGCTGCCAGACAGATGTCGACTGCGGTAGCTCGTGCGCCTGTGACGTGAGCTGCAGCACCGCGAACGAGGCGTGCAAGAACGCGACGATCACCTGCCCGCCCAACATGCTCGCCGGCCTGTGCAACGAGGGCAACCTCGGCTGCTCGTCGCAGTTTCCCGGCTGCAACACCTGCCAATAACCATGAAACACGCAATCTTCACCTGCGTCGCGCTCGCTCTCGCCTTCGGGCTCCACTGCTCGATCGACAAACGCAGCGACGCATTCGCGTGCAACACGACCGCCGACTGCAACTCGGGGCGCGTGTGCGCCGGCGGGTTCTGCGTGGTCTCGGGCTCCGGCGAGGTGATCGACGCGCCGCGTGGATCCGGCGTCGACGCACCGCGAGCGATCGATGCCGGCAGCGGCAGCAACAACATGTGCCCGAGCAACTGCACGTCGTGCGGCAGCGACGGCAAGGGCGGCAAGACCTGCGACATCGATTGCTCGCAACAAAACTGCTCGAGCGGCACGGTCACGTGCCCGGCTGGCTACGAGTGCACGATCAGCTGCTCGAACCAGAACGACTGCCGCACGATCGACTGCGTGGACTCGGCGTCGTGCAACATCATGTGCACGGGCGCGCAGTCGTGCAATCGCGTCACGTGTGGCTCGGGCGCGTGCAACATCCAGTGCGTCGGTCAGAGCAGCTGCAAGACGAACATCGACTGCGGCAACTCGTGCGCGTGCGATGTCTCGTGCGATCAGGTCGACCAGACGTGCACGGGCACGGTCACGTGTCCGAACAACGACGCATGCTCGACCGGTCTCGGCTGCTCGTCGATGTTCAACCCGCTGTGCAACACCTGCCAGTAGCGCGCTACTTGCTGTAGCTCGACGAGTTGAACCACCACTCGGCTTGCACGCCGAGATAGTGCTCCCACGGCCGCGTGTGACGGATGTCGTCGGGCACGTAGTCGTCGAGCGCGCCCTGGTTCAGGTACGCCGCGCGATACACGAACCGCAGCTGCGGGCGGTCGTAGCCCGACGGGCCCATCGGCGAGAACACGAACATCGGCGCGATCTGGAAGATCGCCGGATCCTCGGCGCGCAGCGTGATCGGGTTGAGCCCCTGAGGGAATCGCGCCTGATACGACACGTCGGCGCCGAAGTACCAGTCGCGCGACAGCCGGCCGAGCGGGCGCGCATCGATCGCGTACTCCCAGCCGTCGTTCGGATCCATGTCCTCGCCGCTGGCGTCGACGAACCGGCGCGACAGGACGCCGAGCATCAGGTTGCCGAAGCTCTCGTCCCAGTTGCCCGACACGCCGAACGACAGCTCGTTGGCCTTGGTCGTCTTGAGATCGGTGCCGAAGCTCGTCGGTGCTTGCAGCGCGTCGAACGCGGCGAGGCCCTGCGCGTAGCGCATGTACAGGTTCAAGTGGCGGCGGAACTTGCTGCCGACCGGCTGCATGCCGAACAAGCTGAGCTCCGCGCCGATGAGGTAGCCGCCGTCGGACGGCAGCGACTGGGTCGTCATGTCGTCGCGCTCGAACTCGCCGGCGCCGATGTGATGGACCTCGCCGTAGAGCTTGGCCTTCGCACCGAACCGACCGGGCCCGCCGTCGAGGATGTACGAGATGCCGAGGCTCGCGATCAGCCGCTGGCGATTGAGCTGCGTGACGATCGCCTCGCCCTGCGCCGGATTCGCCACTTCGACTTGCTGGAACTGATACGAGTTGTCGAGGCGATTGACGCCGCCGTGCAGTGCGACCTCGAGCGCATCATGCCGCTGGCCGTGCGGCATCTCGGTCCGGTACTGCACGCCGGCGCCGAGCGTGTTGAGGTTGTCGAGCGGCCAGTAGTCGAGCAGGTAGATGTCGTCGCCGCGGTACATCCGCGAGCCGGCCCAGCCCGTGAAGTGATCCGAGAACCGCGCCTCGAGGTAGAGGTTGCGGATCGCCGGCATCGAGTCGAACAGGCCCGTCTCGTGGAACAGGTCGCCTTCGATCGCGAGCGTGAACACCGGGCGCAGCACGATCTCGCTGTCGCCGGCCTTGATGCGCTCGAAGCCGTACGAGAACTCGAGCTCGACGTAGCTGTCCTCGACGATGCGCGGGCCGTGCGCGACCACGAGCAGCTGCTCGGGCTGGCCGCCGCGGAGATCCGTGTCGGCGAGCACGCGCCCGTACGATCCGAACCGGAACCCGCGCTCCGACGTCTCGGGCGCCGGCGTGCCGACCGGCGGCGGCGGGATCTGCTGGAGCGCGTCGGACTTCTGCTGCGCGTCGCTTGGCGCGGCGGCTTGTTGCGGCGGCGTGACCGGGCTCGCAGGAACTGCAGCGGGTGGCGCCTCCGCCGATGGCGTCTGCTCGGGAGTCAGCGGCGCCGCGGAACCGGCGTCCGGTGCGGGCTGGGCCCAGGCGCGGCCGGCAACGAGCATGACGACGAGGGCGAGACGGCGCATCGCGCGCGCACCCGAGCACGAAGCGTGCCCGTCACGCAAGGCGTGTTCTCGACGATCTGCCCCGACGACACGCGCAAGGCCGTTGCGATCGGCAACGCTACGGCTTGGCGCTGGTCTTCGGCTTCGCGTGGTGCTTGTGGTGATGCGACGCGTGGCGCGCCTTCGCGACCTTCGCGACCTTGTGCTTGTGCGCGGCGTCCGGCTTCTTCGACGGGCGGTGAGCGAGAGCCGGGCTGGCAGTCATGGCCACGACGAACAGCGAGCAGAGCACCCCACGCATCATGACCTCGTCACTACAGCATCTCGGATCGGTGGGCAAGTCATCGCCGGGCGCGTTGCCGATCGCAACGAGGCGCCCCGTCGCCGATCCGGACAAAGTCCGCCGGCCGGTGCAAGTGTCGAATGTGCTGGACGCCAGAGTCGACCTGAGCGAACTCTTCGCTGGCATGGCCCTTGATGTCGCCTCACGCACCATGCGCCTCGTCGCCGTCGCCGCTTGTCTCGTGCTCGCCGCCTGCCCCGCGGCGCAGAACCCGACGACCGGCGATGACACCGGCTCGGATGGCGGCGTCGGCTCGAACGGTAGCGGCTCGGCGTGTCCGCCGGTCCCGACCTGCTCCACGACGTTCACGTACATGGGCACGGGCACGAACGTGATCCTCCAGGGCGATTTCGCACCCGACGGTTGGACGACCGGCGTGCCGATGACGCCGATCACGGGCGGCTTCCAGGTCACCGTTCCCGCCAACGACGAGCAGGTCATCCTCTACAAGTTCAACGTCGACGGGAACTGGATCGCCGATCCCGCGAACATGCGGACCTCGCCCGACGGGTTCGGCGCGTCGAACTCGGTCGTGCGCGTCGATTGCGATCACTGCCCGCATCGCGCGGCAATGGATTGGCGCGACGCGATGATGTACTTCATCGTCATCGATCGATTCTCCGACGGCGACGTCTCGAACGATCAGGAAGTCAACGGCGCCGCGTATCCCGGCCAGTACCAGGGCGGCGACTTCAAGGGCATCCAGAACAAGATCGAGTCGGGCTACTTCGACGACCTCGGCATCAACACGATCTGGATCACGTCGCCGCTCGAGAACACGTGGCTGCCCGAGCCGGGCTCCGACGGCCACACCTACTCGGGCTATCACGGCTACTGGCCGAAGGACGAGACGCTGATCGACGCGCACTACGGCACGCAGGCCGATCTCGCCGCGATGATCGCGAGCGCGCACGCGCACGGCATCCAGATCCTGCTCGATTACGTGATGAACCACGTCACGACCGACAGTCCGCTCTACCAGCAGAACCCGAGCTGGTTCTGGCCCGACGACAACGGCATGGGCGGCAACTGCGTGTGCGGCCAGGGCTGCCCGACGTTCAACACCGTGTGCTGGTTCGACACGTTCCTGCCGACGTTCGACATGCTCAACCCCGACGCGCGCCGGTGGTCGGTCAACAACGCGATCACGTGGGCCAAGACGCTCGGCATCGACGGCTTCCGCCTCGACGCGGTCAAGCAGGTCGAGGACGTGTGGTTCACCGACACGCGCGCGCGCTCGAACGGCGAGCTCGCGTGGGATCAGCCGTTCTACATGGTCGGCGAGACGTTCGACGGCAACCGCGATCTCATCAAGTCGTTCGTGAACCCGCAGACGCAGCTCGACGGTCAGTTCGACTTCCCCGAGCGCGCGCAGGTCCTGTCGACGCTGCTCCATCGCGACGGCCAGATGAGCGACCTCGTCGGCTTTCTCGATTCGAACGACGGTTACTACGGCCAGGGCGCGGTGATGTCGACGTTCCTCGGCAACCACGACGTGCCGCGCGCGATCGAGCACGCGCTCGACACGCCGCTGTTCGATCCGTGGGACGGCGGCAAGGAAGACTCGTGGAGCAACCAGCCGCTCCTGCCGACGAGCGCGAACCCGTTCCAGCGCCTGTCCGTCGCGTATGCGCTGCTGTTCACGACCGTCGGCTTGCCGATGATCTACTACGGCGACGAGTACGGCATGAACGGCGCCGGCGATCCCGACAATCGCCACTTCATGCAGTGGGACGAGTACACCGACAACCAGACGTGGCTCCACGATCAGATCAAGGCGCTCGCGCACATCCGCGCCGCGCACCCGGCCACGCGCCGCGGCACGCGCACGACGCTCGGCACCGCGACCGACACGTACGTCTACTCGATGTCGATGAGCGGCGACGAGGTGTTCGTCGCGCTCAACCGCGGTGACGCCGCGAACCCGGCCGCGGGTCTGCCCGCCGGCTCGTACACCGAGCTGATCTCGGGCCAGACGATGACGACGCCGATCCAGCTGCCGCCGCGCACTGCCTACGTGTTCACGCAGAACGCGGCGTATTAGCCGACGAGCCGCTACTCGTCACCGCCGGGCACCTCGAACGCGTCGATGCGTCCGTGCTTGCGCCAGCCGGTCGACAACAGCCACGTCTTCGGCAACCACACGATCAGCGACGCGTACGTCGGCGGTGGACGAAAGCCGAACACGCGGTGTTCGAGCTCCTTCCAGCCGCCGAAGCAGACGCCGCTCGCAAACGGATCGAGCTTCCACGTGCGCTCGCGGTCTTCGCCGTGGTGGCGCCAGTTGTTCAAGACGTACGCGACGCAGTTGCGGACCTCGCGCGGCGTACTCAAGGCGCGCGTGTGATAGCGGTCGGCGAACACGGCACCGCGCTGTCTGCGATGCGTTCGCTTCGCTAGAGCCGAATTGATTCCACGCGCCGCCGAGATCAAGAAGCCCTGCATGCCCTTCCAGAGCGCCACGCGGTTCGTCGCTTCGACGATCAGGTGCAGGTGGGTGCGCTGGATGCTCAAGTGCACGATACGAAAGTCCGGCGCGTGTGCTGCGGCGATGAAGCTTGCGTCGCGGATCACCGCGTAGGTATCGCGGCGGCGCAGTCCGTACGCGCGTGGCACGACCCGCGTCGTGACGTGCAGCGGCTTGTTCGCATCGAGGTCCGGTCGGACCTGGTGGTGCTCGCTCGCGCGACCTTTCTTGCGAGGTCGCCCGGCGCCCTCGCGTGCACCGCCACGGCGCTGGCCGTTCTTGTCGAGCTTTCGCGGCCGTAGATCGAGCTCGCCCTGCCTACCCATGGTCGAGATGGTAGGCGTCACCATTCTTCTTGTAAATGAAAATCGCCTATATTTTGGACAACGCTGCGCAAACCGCGAGGGCGACCTCCACGGCCTGCGTACGCAACAAGGACTTCGAACCGAGGCGAACACGCCGGCCATGCCGTGCAGAACGCGAGGCGGCCTGCTCACATCCGTGGACGGCCGCTTTGCTC
>Ga0070665_100004839_pt1 | contig 13991 bp, 15 predicted proteins | sample KBSS13metaG_FD_65862 | JGI IMG/M metagenome (GOLD analysis project Ga0070665, IMG submission 65862) | Switchgrass rhizosphere microbial communities from Kellogg Biological Station, Michigan, USA - KBS S1-3 metaG | ecosystem: Host-associated > Plants > Roots > Rhizosphere > Soil ... | reverse complement strand
TGGACACCGGGCGACGCCGACGGTTGCGCGCGTGCGCTCGCGGAGGTTGGCCGGCGCGATCTGATCGCAGAGCGGGCGCGTCTCGCGGACCACTTTGCGCGCGAGCTGAGCTGGGACGCCGTCGGCCGTCGTGCGATGGAGATCTACGAACAGGTGCTAGGGGCTAGGCGCTTGGGGCTAGGAGAAGGGGCTAGGGGCTAGGTACTCGGGGCTAGCTGCTCCAGCGTTCTTCACTCAGGAGTAGTGCGGACCTTTAGGTCCGCCGTGTCGGGCAGGCCTGAAGGCCTGCACTACTAGCGCCCAGCACCCAGCCCCCAGTCCCTAGCCTCCTTTTTTCTTCAGCTCCAGCTTCGGGTAGTACTCCTTATCGAACCCCTTGAACTTCTCCAGCCACTTCTTCCCGGCTTCGCCCGTGAAGCTCCACTCCTGCCGGTGGTAGTTCCAGTCGTCCGGGTTCAGTGTCTGGGCTCGCTCGAAGTATTTCGCGGCATGCTCCGCGTCGCCTGCCTGCTGGAACCAGACCGCGAGCTTGAAGCTCGCCTCCGCTTCCATCTCAGCGGGCGAGCGCGGCTTCACGCGCCGCGCGAATTCTTCGTCCGAGAGGACGTAGTCGCTCTTGTCGCCGTTGGCGACCCAGTCGCGCAAGGCCGCGACGTACAGCTCGCCTTCGATCTCGAGCGGCTTGCCGCCGTACACGTCGGTGCGGCTCGCGGCCCACGCCGGCTCGGCCGGGCGGACGACGCGGCCGTTCTCGTCGATCCACACGCCCATCGGCACGTTGATGAACTGAAACACGGAGCTGACCGTGTGCCTGGTGTCGACCAGCGTGGTGAACGTCGCCTTCGCGGCGTCGTACCATTTGCCGGCCGCCGCTTCGCCGCCCACGTCCTGCGCGGCGGCGACGATCTCGAAGTTGCGACTCTTGAGTTCCGCGTAGACCTTCTGCCAACCTGGCAGATCAAACCGGCACCCTCACCAGGAGGCCCAGGTGATCACCAGCGCCTTCTTGCCGCGGAAGCCGGCGAGGTGCACGGGACGTCCCAGGCGATCGGGCACTTCGAAATCGGGCGCGATGCGCGAGTTGGCGAGTCCGCCGCCCAGCGCCTGCATTTCGCCGAAGCTCCACACGCGAGCGCCCGGTTCGGCGACGACCGGTTGTCCGGCCTTCTTCGCGAACGCGGTGAGGTTGAAGTACTCGCCGCGTACCAGGGTCTTCGGGATCGGAATGCACAGATCGGCGCGGCACGCGCCCTGCGGCTTCAGTTCGAATCCGTTGACGCGCGGCAGATCGCGTTTCCGAATCCACAACCCGCCGGGATCGCCCTTGGAAGCCGGTCCGATCCGATCGAGGCTGACGGCGCGATCGTCGTAAAGGACGGTAGCGGCGGGGGATACCGGAGGGCCGTCGATGGCGCCTGGAGCCAGGGAGGCCGCGCCGACGATCCGCAAAAAATCGCGTCGTTCCATGGGAATCGACACTACGCGCCGATCGCGCGCCTGTCAATCTGGCGTACACTCAACACCCCATGCCTTCCAGCGTACTCGTCGTCGACGACGATCCGAATCTGGTCCGGCTGATGAGCAAATTCCTGACGCTGGAAGGGTTCGCGCCGGTGCCTGCCTCGAACGGGATGGAGGCGCTGAACTACCTGCGCGGCGGCGGGAGCGCGAGCGTGATCCTGCTCGATTTGCGGATGCCGGTCATGGACGGGTGGACGTTCCGGCGCGAACAGCGCGGCGATCCCGGCCTGGCGGGAATTCCGATCGTGGTGCTGTCGGGCATGGAGATGGACGGCGTCCAGGACATGGACGCGGCCGCGTCGTTCCACAAGCCGGTCAGCTTCCTCGATGTGGTGAGCGTCGTCCGACGCCTCTGCGAGTCGCGCGAGACCTACTCCTAACGCGCCGGCTCGCCAATTTCCGTGGCAGGTGTCCCTTCGGGGACCATCACCAGTTGGCAGCAAACAGCCTCTTCATTGCTCTTGGACATGACGAGCGATCGCTACGGCGTCACCGGCTTCAGCGTGAGCGATCGCGACTCGGCGTCGCTCAACGTCAGGCGCTGGCCGAGCCGGCGGATCGAGTCCAGGTACTCCGCCTCGTTCCACGCACCGTCTTCGACATAATCAAGCGCGACCGCGAGGTAGTCGCCCGGCGGCAGTCCTTGAATCTGGTACCGCCCCTGCTGATCCGGACGCACGGCTCGTACCCATCGCGAGTCGTCGGACCACTTCGACGCATCATCGGGGAACACGATCACCGTGCCGTCGACCAGCGGCGCGCCCTTGTCGTCCAGCATCTGGCCGCTGATCGTCGTCACACGATTCGAGACGATCACCTGCACGCCGCTCATCGTCTCGCCGCTCTTCATCTCGACCGGCGTGTCGGCGATGTCGCGGCCGTCGTGCAGGATCGCCTTCACCGTCCAGCCCTCGGGCACGATCGCGCGCACGCGCGCGGCGCCGAACACGGCCGCCACACTGAACCTCCAGTCCTCCCTCACGCGGCCGTTGTCGGGAACCGCACCGCTGCCCGGCGCGCCCGGCGGAGGCGGCGGGGGAGGCGCACCTCCCGGACCGGCGCCGGTGTCCGGATCGACGAGCCTGGCGGCGACGCCGAAACGGCCGGGCGACGCGTCGGGCACCGAGCCGGTGTCGGTGACGACCGTTCCCTCGAGCGACCACCCCATCGACGTCGTCAGCGAGAGATTCGTGACGTCGGCGCCGTCGATCGTGACGAGCTGGGTCGCGACTTCCAGCACCGTGCCGCGGGCGGTCTGCGTGTCCCTCGTCGTCTGGGCGACGAGCTTGTACGACCCCGGGGATACGTTTCTGACGGTGAACGTGCCGTCGGCGGCCGTCGTCGCGTTGCCGCCCAGCATCATCATGCCGAAGGCCGGCCCGCCGAATTCCTGCATGACCATGATGTTGCGGCTCACGAGCGGGTGGCCGAGCGAGTCGGCGGCGGTGCCCGACACACTGGCGGCCACGCCAGGCATCAGCGCGAAGTTGTTGTTGCCGGCGGACTGGCCGACCGCCACCGTGACGCGGCGCGCGTCGGCCAGCGACGCCGTTCCCGGCGCGTAGGTCGGCGCGTAGCCCATCGTCCGCTCGACGCCGTTCTCGGTGACGGTCCACGTTTCACGCAGCGCAGCCATCACGAAATAGCTGCCCGGCGACAGCCCCGTCAGACGGTACTCACCGGCATCGTCGGTGCGGGCCGGCGGACCGACGGCGATCATCCGGCGGCGCCCCTGGAAGTAGGTCGATCGCATCGCAAAGACCTGGACGTCGGCCACCGGGTCGGCGAGCTCGTCGGTGATCTGCCCGCTGATGACGCTCGATCGAGGCATCGAGAAGTCGACACGATCGATCACCTGCTTGTCGGTCAGCTGGAGCGGTTTTCCAGGCTCGAGCGGCCGGCGCTGACCGTACTGCAGCGGCAGGTAGCCGCTTCGCGTCACGCGAATGGTGTAGCGCCCTGCCGGCAGCCCGGTGATTTCGTAGCGGCCGTCGAGGCTCGTGCTCGTGCTGCGGCCCTCGCGTCCCAGCTCGGGCCCGGACATCATCACGCGCGCCCGGCGCAGCGGCCGTCCGGTGTCGGAGGCGAGGACACGGCCGCGAACGACCGCGGTGCCGGCCGGCGACGAAGGCCTGGTGTCGCGCGGCGGCGGACCTTGAGTCGGCGGCTGCGGCGTGGCTGCGTTCGCCATCAACGCGAAGAGCACAGCGAACATCGCAACACTCCTTTGCGGCTGCTACTTCGGAGGCGGCGGAGGCGGACTCACACGCCGATCGAAGATGGTGCGGAACCGGTGTGGTGGCGGCGGGGGAGGCGGCGGTGGTGGAGGCCGCAGTTGAAGGTAGACACGCTCGACGTGAATCGAATCAGGCAGCGGGGGAAGCGCGACGAGCGACGTCACGGCAAAGAACGCCCACAGCGCGCCGATGCACACGGTCGCGCCGACGGCGCCGGCGGTCAACCAGGCCGAGCGTCGATACGTGGTGGCCGCGTCCTGTTCGTATTCGAACCGCCACAGCAGATCGTGCGGGATGCCGAAACAGAGCCGCGCGATCATGTGGATGGCGATGCCGGCCGGTGAGGCGCCGCGGCGCCGCGCGTCCTCGTGAAATTCCCAGAGGTCCGAGTCGATTTCCGCGCGGCGGCTGTCGCGCGACGCCGGGTCCATGCGGCTGCTGTAGAGTCGTGTCCATCCTCGGACCAGCGCGATCGCGCAGGCGAGGAGCGGGTTCATGCGGGTGCCAGGCGCCGTCGCGGGCGCTTCTGCACGGCCGTCTCTGCGCGGCCGGCTTCGTTGGCTGCGGTCTCACCCAGAGCAGTCAGGGTATAGAGCCGGCGTCCCGGCCGGTTCTCGCGCGCCGGCACATGAGGATCCTCCCAGCGGCTGGTTACGAGCCCCATCTTTTCCAGCCGTCCGAGCGCGCGATAGAGCGTGCCGTAGGCGGTGAGCAGGCGGGAATCGCTGGCGTCGCCGAGGGTCTTGGCGATTTCGTAGCCGTGGAATTCCTCTTCGCCGCGCTGGCGCAACGTCGCGGCGGCCGAGCAGATGGCAAGCTCGAGCGGGACCAGGCTGCCGGCTTTTCTGCGCACGGGCAAATAATAAGCAGATATCTGCCGTTACGTCAACCGAGCGGAAAATCCAGAGAAAATTGGGGTACGCTGGGTGGGTGAGCGAGCGACAGGACCAGACGGACGGCGCCGTCAAGGAACGCGTCAAGACCGAGAAGAAAGAACCGACGCTCTACAAGGTCGTCCTGCTCAACGACGATTACACGACGATGGAGTTCGTCCTCCGCGTGCTGGAGGGGGTGTTCCAGAAGTCGCCGGCCGAAGCGTACCGCATCATGATGCAGGTGCATCTGAACGGCAGCGGGATCGCGGGGGTGTATCCATGGGAGGTCGCCGAGACCAAAGTGGAAACGCTCGCGTCGCTCGCCCGCCAGGCGGAGTTCCCGCTGCGCGCCGCCATAGAAGAAGCGTGAGCTAACCGTGTTTTCTGCCGCCATCGAAGTCGTCCTGACCATCGCCTACCGCGAGGCGGTGTCGCGCCGGCACGCCTACGTCACCCTCGAACACCTGCTCTACGCGCTCGCCCACGACAACGACGGCGAGCGGATCCTCGCCGCCTGCGGCGCCGATCTGCCGCGCCTGCGGCGCGAGCTCGATGCCTACCTGAGTGAGTCGCTCGAACAGATGAAGCGCAGCGACGCGCGCGAGCCGGAGCAGACCGCGGCGTTCCGGCGCGTGTTGCAGACGGCGGTGCTGCACGTGCAGAGCGCGCAGCGTGGCGAGGTGGAGGCCGGCGATATCTTTGCCGCCATCCTCCAGCAGCCGAAGACGCACGCGGCGCAGCTGCTGGCGGAGCAGGGCGTCACGCGGCTCGACATCCTCGAGTACATCTCGCACGGCATTTCGAAGGTGCCGACCTCCGGCGGCGCCGCGCCCGGCCAGCCTGGAACCGAAGCCGGCGGCGGCGATGAAGGATCCGCGGCGGCGCGGGATCCGCTGGCGGCGTATTGCTCGAACCTGACCGAGCGGGCGCGGCAAGGCAAGCTGGATCCGCTGATCGGCCGGACCCTCGAGCTCCAGCGCACCATCGAAGTGTTGTGCCGTCGCCGCAAGAACAACCCGGTGTTTGTCGGCGAGGCCGGCGTGGGCAAGACGGCGATGGCCGAGGGGCTCGCCGTCCGGCTGTTGGCCGACGACGCGCCCGAGGCGCTGAAGGATGCGGAGATCTTCGCGCTCGACACCGCCGGACTGCTGGCGGGGACGCGGTTCCGCGGCGATTTCGAGGAGCGCTTCAAGGCGGTGATCAAGGCGCTGAGCGCCCGTCCCAGGGCGATTCTCTTCATCGACGAGATCCACTCGACCGTCGGCGCCGGCGCCACCACCGGCGGGACGATGGATCTGGCGACCTTGATCAAGCCGATGCTGACCGCCGGCGAGCTCCGCGTCATCGGCTCGACGACCTTCGACGAGTACAAGCACATCGAGAAGGATCGGGCGCTCGCGCGGCGGCTGCAGAAGATCGCGATCGAGGAGCCGTCGGTCGACGAGGCGATTCGCATTCTGGCGGGGCTGAAGAGCCGCTACGAAGAGCATCACCGCGTCACCTACACCGACGCCGCGCTCGAAGCCGCCGTCAAGCTGGCCGCGCGTCACCTGCGCGACTACCGGTTGCCCGACAGCGCGATCGATCTGCTCGACGAGGCCGGCTCGGTCGCGCGGCTCGCGGCTCCTCCGGCTGTTCCTGTCGATCCTGCCGATCCAGCCCCTCTCGTCCCTCCGGTCCCAGTGATCGTGGACGCGGCCGAGATCGAAAAAATCGTCGCGCGGATCGCGCGGATCCCGGCCCGGCAGGCGTCGTCGTCGGATCGCGAGCGGCTGCGGACGCTGGAGGAATCGCTGCAGCGGGTGGTGTTCGGCCAGCACGACGCCGTGCATCTCGTGGCGCAGGCGATCAAGCGATCGCGCGCCGGGCTGGGGCAGCCCGATCGTCCCGCGGGCTGTTTCCTGTTCACCGGCCCGACCGGGGTCGGCAAGACCGAGCTCGCCAAACAGCTGGCCATCCAGCTCGGCAACGAGTTCTCGCGCATCGACATGAGCGAGTACATGGAGAAGCACGCGGTGGCGCGGCTGATCGGCGCGCCGCCCGGCTACGTCGGCTTCGAGCAGGGTGGCCTGCTCGTGGACATGGTGCGCACCCATCCCTACAGCGTGGTCCTGCTCGATGAAATCGAGAAGGCGCACCCCGACATCTACAACATCCTGCTGCAGGTGATGGACCACGCCGCGCTGACCGACAACACCGGCCGGAAGGCGGACTTCCGCAACGTGGTGCTGATCCTCACGTCGAACGCCGGCTCCCGCGAGATGAGCGCGCAGTCGATCGGCTTTGCCGAGGGCGGCAGCGGCGACGCGCACGACGAGCGGCTGCGCCGCGTCGCGGCCGGCAAGTCCAAGGCGGCGATCGAGAAGGTCTTCAGCCCGGAATTCCGCAACCGCCTCGACGCGATTGTCACCTTCCGCACGCTCAGCCCGGCGGTGATGGAGCAGATCGTCGACAAGTTCGTGCTGCAGCTCGAGCAGCAGCTCGCCGAGCGCCACGTCGCGATTACCCTGACGGACGAAGCGCGCGCCTGGCTCGCGGTGAAGGGCTACGACCCGGTGTTCGGCGCGCGGCCGCTCGGGCGCGTGGTGCAGAAGGAAGTCCGCGACCCGCTCACCGATCAGATTCTCTTCGGTGCCCTCGAGCATGGCGGCACGGTGACGATCGGCATCGCGGACAACGCGCTGACGTTTGCCTACGAGGGACGTCCCGAGCCGGTCGCGCCGGTTCCGCCGTCACCGGCCGCATGAAGTCGTGCAGGCCTTCCCGCCTCGGCTCGCGAGCAATTCACGCGAGCTACGGTGAGGCTCGCCGAAGCCGGTAGGCGAAGGCGGCAGGCCTGCGCGACTTTCGTTCCTACAGCTTCATCCAGCGCATGAACAGAAAGTACGGCACGCGCGTCATCGGCTCGAAGCGTGCCGAGGCTTTCTGCTCCTCCTCCGTCGTCATCGGTTCGTGAAATTCGCGGAGCGTGAATCCCGCTTCGATCGCGCCGGTCATGTAGTCCTCGAGCGGGCGATGCCGGCGCAGCGTCGGCGTCCGGAATGTCGAGGCGATGCGATCGTGCCAGGCGATGCGCTCGAAGTAGCGATCGACCGCAAAATGGCGGGCCCGCCGGCCCTTGCCGCCGACCCAGTCCGAGACCGGTGCGGAGAAACAGGGGTGGGTGATGCTCAGGGCGATCGCACCACCCGGCGCGAGCACGCGATAGGCCTCGCGGATCGCGCCCGGATAATCCTCCACGTTCATCAGGACCATCGAGGCGACGATCAGGTCGAACGATCCTGACGCGAAGCGGTCGAGCGCACTGGCGTTCGCCTGCTGGTGGTCGATGTCGAGGCCGGCCGCGGCCGCCCGCTTGCGCGCGGCCGCGATCAGGGTGCCGCTGCCGTCGACGCCCGTGACTCGCGCACCGCGGCGCGCCAGTTCGCGCGAGTACGCCCCTTCACCGCATCCGAGATCGAGCAGCCGCCGACCCCTGACGTCGCCCACGAGCGCCAGCATCCGCGGCCGCAGAAACAGGTTCTGATAGTCGCTCGTGTCGGCGTGCGCGATCCAATCGTCGGCGGCGGCATCCCAGGATCGGGTTGACGAGTCATCAGTCATCAGTCGCCGGTCACGCGCCGCTCGCCCTCGTCGTGATGACGAAGTCGCGCGTGGTATCGAGATCGCCGTTTCCGACGTGGGTCGGTTCCGGTTGTTTCGCCAGCGCCTCGCCAGGCCGCAACTCGATCTCGATTCGATAGGTGCCGCTCGGTACCTGAATCGTGTAGCCGCCATTGACGGCGGTGGTCGTATCGTGGCGGCTGCCGGTCGTCGTTTCGATCACCGTCACCTTGCGCCCGGGCACCGCGACGGACGAGTCAGCAGTCTTGACGATGCCGGCGATGGTGCCGCCGACCTGGGCTGGATTCGTATTGATCGCCGGCCCTGGCCGTGCCAGCCCGGAACCGCAGGCCGCTGAAAGCGCCGAAAAACAGACGAGCAGGGTCAATGCGCGCTTCATCGTTCACCTCAGCCTTGGAAGGGCTGCAATGTGCGCGCCGCTTCAGGGCTTCGGCGCCTTGCCGAATACCTCGACGATGGTCGCGGTGACGCTGCCGGTGTTCTTGAAGGTGTGCTTCGCGCCGCCCTTGAGGTTCAGCACCTGTCCCTGCGTCACTTCAACCGGGCTCTCACCCTCGATGGTCAGCAGCAACTGCCCCGTCACCAGCGTAAAGACATGCCACGTCGCATCGTCGTGCGAGTGCATGCGACGGGTGGCGCCCGGCTCGGCGTAGTCGCGCAGGACGCGGAACTCCGGCTGGTCCATGACGACCATCGACGAGATGCCGGGATCGCCGGCCACCGGTCTGGCTTTGTCGGCGCCGCCGACGGCCTGGGCGCTCAACCGCGAGTCACACAGCACCAGCGCCACGACCAGGGCTGAGAGCTGAAGGCCGAGGGCTCGACGCGCGCGAGCGGCGCCCTGAACCCTGAACCCTGAACCTTGAACCCTATCGACGTCCAGCATGTATCCTCCTGACATGAAATCCACGCACATCTTACTGGCGTCGGCCCTCGCCGCGTCCCTCCTCATCCCGCTGACGGCGCCCACCTCCGCTACTGGCGCAGCTTCGGCGGGCAAGCAGGCGCCGCAGCGGCCCGCGCCGGCGCAGTATCCCGGGCTACCGAGCGAGACGCCGGCGACCTTCGAGCCGGTGACCGACTCGTTCGACTACGTCAAGCGCGACGTCATGATCCCGATGCGCGACGGCGTGCGCCTGCACACGGTCATCCTCGTGCCCAGGGGGGCGAGCCGCGCGCCGATCCTGCTGACCCGCACGCCGTACAACGCCAACGACCTCACCGGCTATGCCCACAGCGCGCACCTGGCGCCGATGCTCGCCGGCTATGACAACGCGCTCGAGGTGATCATCGAGGGCGGTTATATCCGGGTGGTGCAGGACATCCGCGGCAAGTACGGATCGGAAGGCGACTACGTGATGAACCGGCCGCTGCGCGGGCCGCAGAATCCGACGCCGGTCGATCACGCCACCGACACCTACGACACGATCGACTGGCTGGTGAAGAACACGCCCGAGAGCAACGGCAAGGTCGGCATCCTCGGGATTTCCTACGACGGGTTCCTGCCGCTGATGGCGCTGGTCAACCCGCATCCTGCGCTCAAGGTCTCGGTGCCGATGAACCCGATGGTCGACGGCTGGATGGGCGACGACTGGTTTCACAACGGCGCCTTCCGCCAGCAGAACATGCCGTACATCTACGAGCAGGCCGGCACGCGCGCCAACGATGAAAAGTGGTGGACGAGTCACTTCGACGACTACGACATGTTCATGCAGGCCGGATCGGCCGGCGACCTGGGACGCCGCCGCGGCCTCGAGCAGGTCGGCTTCTGGCGGAAGCTTCTCGAGCACCCGGCGTACGACGCGTTCTGGCGCGACCAGGCCGTCGACAAGCAACTCGCCGCGCTGCCGCTGACCGTGCCGGTGATGCTCGTGCACAGCCTGTGGGATCAGGAGGACATCTACGGTGCGATCGCGGTCTACAAGGCGATCAAGCCCAAGGACACGGCGAACGACAAGGTATTCCTGGTGATGGGTCCGTGGCACCACGGCCAGGAGATCCTGGAAGGCAGTTCGCTCGGCGCGCTGAAGTTCAACAGCGACACCGCGCTCCACTTCCGCCGGGAAATCCTGAGGCCGTTCCTCGATCAGTATCTCAAGGACGGCGCGCCGAAAGCGGACGTGCCGCCGGTGATCGCGTTTGAAACCGGCACGAATACCTGGCGCCGCCTGCCGTCGTGGCCGGCCGGCTGCGCGAGCGGCTGCAGCGTGCAGCCGACGCCGCTCTATCTCGGCGCCGGGTTGACGACCGGCTTCGCGGCGCCGCGGGCGGGCGACCCGGCATTCGACGAGTACGTCTCCGATCCGGCCAAGCCGGTGCCGTTCCGGGCGCGCCCGAGTCAGCCGGTCGGCTACGACAAGGGCCTGACCTGGCCGCAATGGCTGGTCGACGACCAGCGGGAAGCGTCGGGCCGTACCGACGTGCTCGCGTATCTTTCGACGCCGTTGACCGCGCCGGTCAAGATCAGCGGGCAGCCGACGGTGAACTTGATCGCGTCGACCAGCGGCACCGACGCGGACTGGGTCGTGAAGCTGATCGACGTGTATCCCGACGAAGTGGCGGGGCAGCCGGCGCTCGGCGGCTATCAGTTGATGGTGGCGGCCGACATCTTCCGCGGCCGCTATCGCGAGAGCTTCGAGGTCCCCAAGGCGATCGCGGCGGATCGGCCGCTGCCGTACCGCTTCGCGCTGCCGACGGCGAACCACGTCTTCCTGCCGGGCCACCGGATCATGGTGCAGGTGCAATCGAGCTGGTTCCCGCTCTACGACCGCAACCCGCAGACGTTCGTGCCGAGCATCTTCCGCGCGACGCCGGCCGATTACCGCAAGGCGACGCAGCGGATCTATCACGCGCCGGGCCAGGCGAGCTTCATCGATCTGCCGGTGGTGACACCATAAGAAAAAACCGCGGAGGTCGCAAAGAACGCCGAGAAAGCGCTGAGAAACATGTGTGGTTTTCTCCGCGATCTTTGCGGTCTTCGCGGTAAAACAGCAGCTATTCTAGACAGATGGCGGTGGCGGTTGAGCAGGCGCAGCGTTCGACCAAGACTCGCGGCGAGGCGGTCGCCGGGATCCTCGCAGCGATCAGCGTCTCGCACCTGTTGAACGACACGATTCAGTCGCTCATCCCGTCGATCTACCCGATCCTGAAGGCGTCGTTCGCGCTGACCTTCTCGCAGATCGGGCTGATCGCCCTCACCCTGCAGCTGACCGCGTCGCTGCTGCAGCCGGTCGTCGGGATGTACACCGACCGCCGGCCGATGCCGTACTCGCTCGTCGGTGGGATGGCGTTCTCGCTGATCGGCCTGCTGCTGCTGTCGATCGCCGGCACGCTGGGGACGATCCTGGTCGCCGCGGGCCTCGTCGGGATCGGATCCTCGATCTTCCATCCCGAGTCGTCGCGCATCGCGCGGATGGCGTCGGGCGGGCGGCACGGCCTCGCCCAGTCGGTGTTTCAGGTCGGCGGCAATCTCGGATCGTCGCTCGGTCCGCTGCTGGCCGCGTTCGTCGTCGTGCCGCACGGTCAGGGCAGCCTGGCGTGGTGCGCGGTGCTCGCCGTCGTGGCGATGGTGCTGCTGCTGCAAGTCGGGCACTGGTCGGCGCATCACCGGCCGGCGGCGTCCCATCGCGCACCGAAGGGCGCGTGGGAGCCGCGGCCGGGACTCTCGCGCCGCCGCGTCATCGGCGCGCTGCTGGTTCTTGCCGTGCTGATCTTTTCCAAGTACTTCTACCTGGCGAGCCTGAGCAGCTACTACACCTTCTATCTGATCGGCCGCTTCGGCCTGTCGGTGCCGAGCGCGCAACTGCACCTGTTCGTGTTCCTCGGCGCCGTGGCCGCGGGAACGATTCTGGGCGGACCGATCGGCGATCGCATCGGGCCGAAATGGGTGATTTGGGGATCGATTCTCGGCGTCTTCCCGTTCACCTTCGCGCTGCCGTTTGCCAACTTGTTCTGGACCGGCGTCCTGACGGTGCTGATAGGTCTGATCCTCGCCTCGGCGTTCTCGGCGATCCTGGTCTATGCGCAGGAACTCGTCCCGGGACGGGTCGGGACGATCGGCGGCATCTTCTTCGGTTTCGCGTTCGGCATGGCCGGCCTTGGCGCTGCGGCGCTCGGCCGGCTCGCCGACGCGACCAGCATCGAGTACGTCTACCGGCTCTGCGCCTACCTGCCGCCCATCGGCTTGCTGACGGCATTCCTGCCCGATCTCGATCGCCCGGCCACTGTTCGCGCGCCCGCAACGCCAGCCCGGTAGCGACCGACGTCAGCTCCTCGCCGCCGGTCACCTTCTCGTCGCCGAACCGCTCGGCGAAGATCCGTCTCACGGCCGGCACGAACGAGGAACCGCCGGTCAGGAACACCCGGTCGATGTCGCCGTAGGCCAGGCCGGAGGCCGTCATCAGCCGATCGACGCAGCCGGACATCGACGCGATTTCCTCGGCGATCCATTTCTCGAAGTCGGCGCGGGTGACCTTCTTGCGAATCGACACCGGGCCGGATTCGAAGGCGAACTCCGCCTCGGTGGCGGCCGACAGCTCGAACTTCGTCTGCTGCACCGCCTCGTGCAGCTGGTAGCCCAGCTCGTTCTTGATCAGCAGCAGGAAGGCTTCGAGCCGTTCGGGCGTCGAGGCCGTGCGCCGGATGCGCTCCAGCATTTCCAGCGTCGACGGCGACTTGAGAAACGACAGGTAGTGCCAGCGCTCGAGCCGCTCGTACGGCCAGCTGGGCACCGGCAGGAACTTGTTCGGTGGCGACAGGTACTCGCCGCCCATCCCGAGGCGGGGGGCGATGAGGTTGCGGATGATCCGCTTGTCGAAGGCGTCCCCGGCGATCGGCACGCCGTCGGTGCCGAGGATGTCCGTCGTCTGCCGCCCGCGCCGCCGCACGCCGGGCCCGACCGAGATGATGGTGAAGTCGCTCGTGCCGCCGCCGAAGTCGCCGATCAGGATCCGCTCGTCCTGCTGCAGTCGCGCTTCGTACGCGTAGGCGGCCGCGACCGGTTCGTACTCGAAGACGATCTCCTCGAAGCCGGCGAGCCGGATCGACGTCAGCAGGCGGTCGGTGGCGAAGCGGTCGAGCTCGGCATCCGGCGGATTCGAGAAATGGACCGGCCGGCCGAGCACGATCCGCCGCGGCGCCGGCCACGACGCAAAGCCCAGGCGATCGCCCATGTGCTTGCCGATGAGCGCGATCAGCTTCTCGAGCGTGTAGTGTTGTGCGCCGATGCCGGTGCCTTCGAACGTCCGATCCGCGAGGTAGGCCTTCAGCGACTGGATGAAGCGGCCCTTGGTCTCCGACGCGAGATAGCGCTCGATCGCCTCCGCCCCCGCGACCGACGGTTTCCTCGGCTCGAAGTACAGCACCGACGGGAACGTGGGACGCGGCCCGTGCGCGGTTGGAAACTGGGCGAGGCGGGGAGCGCCGGTGGAATCGACGAAAGCGACCGCGCTGTTGGTGGTACCGAAATCGACTCCTATCCAACGCTGCTCAGACATCGTCACGCTGTGATCGCATCCCACCAGTTTAAGCCACGGAGACTCAGAGACACAGAGCAGAGAGCGCACGCTGCAGATCCCAACGCGTCGCACGTCGACCGGCATCGCCGGTCGACACGCGCGGGTCGAAAAGCCGCGGGAACGCAAGCCTTCGCATATCCAGGGCTTGTGTTCCCACGGCTTTTCAATCCGCGCTGCCGCCGGAGGCGGCGTGCGACGCGTGTGGCTCTGTGTCTTTG
>Ga0070665_100004836_pt1 | contig 13994 bp, 12 predicted proteins | sample KBSS13metaG_FD_65862 | JGI IMG/M metagenome (GOLD analysis project Ga0070665, IMG submission 65862) | Switchgrass rhizosphere microbial communities from Kellogg Biological Station, Michigan, USA - KBS S1-3 metaG | ecosystem: Host-associated > Plants > Roots > Rhizosphere > Soil ... | reverse complement strand
ATTGGTTAATTGGGTAATTGGTTAATTGGGTAATTGGATAATTGGGTAATTCGGTAATTGGGTCTTTTGGCCGTTTGGTCATTTGCGGCAGAACGCCAGCAGATGCCAGCCGAAGCGGCGAACCAGACCCCGCGGCAAGGCGTTGAAGGTGCCGACGAACAGGCCGTTGTAGACCGCACCTTTCCAGCCGCCGTGCAGCCGCGACTTCACCGGGAAGCGTTCCGGCACGATCGTCACGTCGCGGAAGCCTGACACCAGGCGTCGAAATTCCCCGATGCTGAACTTCAACAGCACCGGCGCATCGTCGTGCTCGAGGCCGACCTTCATCAGTTTTCCGAGCGCGTTCAGCCAGGAAATGCGGTTGTAGACCTGAAAGACGGCTTCGCCGCCGGGCTTGAGGACGCGGCGGCACTCCTCGACAAGGCGGCGAGGATCCGCGGTGTACTGGACAACCCCGTGGGCATAAACCAAGTCAAACGTATTGTCCGGAAACGGCAGACGCTCGCCGTCGGCGACGTGAAAGGTCCCGGTCAGGCCCTGTTGTTCGAAGTTTGCACGAGCCAGTTCGATGGCGGATTCCGCGAGGTCGACTCCGGTGACGTCGGCGCCGCCCCTGGCGAACCGCGCGAGGTCGACGCCGGCACCGCAGCCGACTTCGAGAACCGATCGCCCGCGGTAGCCGTCAAAGGCCACAAGCCGCAGCAGGTGATGGAGTTTTTCGAAATGGTACTGGTCGAGGTCGTCGAAAAAGCCGCGAGAACCGACCGGATGCGAGGTGATTTCGAGGTCGTGAATATGGTCGTTCCAGTACGCGCGCACCTGTTCGATCGAGGCCACCGCCAAACTATATCAGCAGCATTTGCCGGTGCCGGCTCCGATGCCTGCTCCCGGGAAGCGATACGATGGCGTCGATGATTCGCGATCTCGACCGCCTGACCGGGCAGACTTTCGATCTCCTGGTCGTCGGCGGCGGCATCTACGGCCTGACCATCGCCTACGACGCGGCACAGCGCGGCCTCTCGGTCGCCCTCGTCGAGCGGAACGATTTCGGCAGCGGCGCGTCGTTCAACCATCTGCGGACGATTCACGGCGGCCTGCGATATCTGCAGTCGCTGGATATTCGACGGGCGCGCGAGTCGATTCGGGAGCGCCGGACCACGGCGAGGATCGCGCCGCACGCGGTGCGCCCGCTGCCGTTCGCGGTGCCGGTCTATCGCTCGCTCACGCGCGGCAAGATCGCCATGCGTGCCGGTTTTCTGCTCGATCGGGTGGTGGCGGCGGACCGGAACCGCGGCGTGCCGGCATCGCACCGGCTGCCGGGCGGGCGCGTAGTATCGCGAAGCCACGCCGCTCAGACGTTCCCGGGGCTGCGGCGCCAGGGGCTGACCGGGGCCGCCGTGTTTTACGACTACGTCACGACCGAACCCGATCGTTTGACGTTTTCGTTCGCCCACGCCGCCGTCGAACACGGTGCCACGCTCGTGAACCATGTCGAGGCGATGACGCCGCTGGTCGATAACAAACGCATCGTCGGGATCACGGCGCGTGATGCGTTGGGCTCCCGAACGTTCGATGTCGCCGCGCGGTTGACGATCAACGCGACGGGCGGCCGCGTGGACCGACTGCTCGCCCCGTTGGGCATCACCACCGGGATCCCGATGTTGAAGGCGATGAATCTCGTGACCAGGCGCGATGCCGGCGACGAAGCGCTCGGCGGCCGATCGAGCTCGGGACGCAACCTGTTCCTCGTTCCATGGCGCGAGCGAGCGCTTTTCGGGACCTGGGAGTCGTCTCGCCCGTGCGATCCGGAGGACGGGACGGTCACCGAAGAGGAAGTCACGGCCTTCATGGCCGAGTTGAACCAGGCGTTTCCGGCGCTCGATCTGACGCTGGCCGACGTCACACTGGTCCACCGTGGCGTGGTGCCGGCGGCCGTCAAGGGCGACACGATCGGCCTCGAAGGGCACGAACAGATCCGCGATCACGCCGCGCAGGGGTTCCAAGGACTCGTGACCGTCGCGGGAACGAAGTTCACTACGGCGCGCGGCGTGGCGGAGCGCGTCGTGAATACGGTGCTATCGAAGCTTCAGCAGAAGCCGGTGCCCTGCCGGACCGCCGCCACACCGCTGCCCGGAGGAAGCCTTCGCGACATCGGCCTCGCGATCGCCGACGCGCGACGAGAGTTCGACGAGGGGCTTCCGACCGATACGATTCCGCATCTGATCGCCGCGTATGGATCGCGGTACCGGGACGTGATGGAGATCGCCGGCACGCGCGCCGACCTTCGCACGCGCCTCGCACCGGACTCGCCGGTGATCGGCGCCGAGCTGGTCCTGGCGGCGCGCAAGGAGATGGCGCCGACCTTGGCCGACGCGGTGATTCGTCGGACGCCGCTCGGCGCGCTGGGACACCCGGGAGACCCCGCACTCGCGAGGGCGGCCGCCATCGTCGGAGGCGAGCTCGGCTGGACCGACGAGCGGAAGCAACAGGAAGTTGCCGCCGTTACGGACTTCTATCGGAAGCCCGCATGAGGCAGGGCGCGAAGGCTTCAGCCGAGAGCGATGGAGCGCGGAGGCTTCAGACGAGAGCGATGGAGCGCGAAGGCTTTAGCCGAGAGCCATGGAGCGCGAAGGCTTTAGCCGAGCGTGACAGCGAACTTGTCGGGAACAGGCTGCTCGCGCACAATCGCTTCTCGATGCGACGCGGCGACTACGGCTACGACGCGCCCTACGCGCTGATCATGTTCGGCGCCTTGTCAGCGGCCGGCGGACTCGGAGCTGTGAACGTGCAGCGGCGGCGCCTGGGATGGCGATTCTGGTGGGGCAACCCGATCGCGGCGACTACTCTCGTCACCGCATCCAAGGCAGCTGATGCAGTTCCCGATACGTCAGCTCTCACGCCGATGTGACGACTAAGAAAAAACCGCGGAGACCGCTAAGAACGCAGAGATACATATTCTCGGCGGTCTCTGCGGTCTCGGCGGTTTCTTCTGAGCGTGACTGCTCTACGGCACGGTGAACGCGTTGAAGACGTAGGTGAATCCTGCCGTCAGACCCACCGTCGGATCGATTGAGGTGAGGCCCACGAACACGCCGGCGTCGATGCGCACGGATCCTCGTGTGTAGCGCCCGCCGATCTTCAGCGTCCCGCGGCTCTCGGTTCCCGGGAACGGGTCCGACCGTGTCGACACCCGACCGTTCAGTTCCCCGACCAACTCCGCTTCCTGCGTCACCGCCCTGGCGAACGACAGGCCGTACAGGAGCACGTCGTTCTGCCCGATGCCCGACGTCGGGTTCGTCAGGATGCCGCCCCCGATGTTGCCGACAACGCGGATTGACTGAACGGTCTTCGCGATCAGGAGCGAGCCGGAGAAATCGGTCGTGTCGAGATCGATGCCCTTCTCGTTCGAGGCATTCGGAAGCTTCGTCGCGAAGCGGATCCCGAAAGCGGGGCGTGAAGGCGTTTCCGCGAGAATCCGGATCTTCGTGGCGACCACCGCGTTGGACACGTCGTGCGTGCTGTCGCCGGTCTCGGTGACGAGATGTGCGAGCGGTGCGTTGGGATCGCGGCTGCTGATGCTCAGGTGGTTGAAGATCCCGCCGTCGATCTGCAGCTCCGCGATCGAGCTCAAGCCGAAGCTGAGCCCGATGGTCGGCAGGCTCACCAGGTTGCCCTTCAATCCTGACGCCGGGTTCTGATAGTCGTGCGCGAGATCCAACCCTCCTTCAATCAGGATGCGGCCCGCGCCAATCGGTTCGGGATCTTCGGTGACCAGCGGACGCTGTTGTGCGGAGGCAGGAAGGGCGATGGCAGACAAGGCGAGAGCAGCACACCAGATTCGAAATCGCATCAGTACCTCAGGGAAAACGGTCCGCCTGAAGGCGGACACGACCGGAACACGGACAGTAAACGACCGGAAGGTCCGGCTGAAGCCGGACACTACCGGACTACGGTCAGTAGACGGCTAGCTGCGGTTATCGTCGCGGCTTCTTCAATGGCGGAGACATCGGTTCTGTTTTCTTCGGTAGTGTCCGGCTTTTGCCGGACCTTGGCGCGCAAGTCTCCAGGCGGGTTCAACCGCGTGTCGAGCAGATGCCGCGGCGCGACGTTGCCGAGCGCCTTCAGCATCGACTGCTTGACGCCCGGATGCTCGCGCTCCAGTTCCATCAGCATCCGTTTGGTCCGCTGGCGCTGCAGGCCCAGATCGCCGCATGCCGGACAGCAGCAGCCGATGATCGGCAGCTCGCACGCCTTCGTGTACGCCCGCGCTTCGTCCTCGCCGACATAGACCAGCGGCCGGATGACGACATGCGCGCCATCGTCGGAGACCAGCTTGGGCGGCATCGCCTTCAGCGCGCCGGCGAAGAACAGGTTCAGGAGCAGCGTCTCGATGAAGTCGTCGGCGTGATGGCCGAGCGCAATCTTGGTGGCGCCCTGTTCTTTCGCGATGCGGTAGAGCACGCCCCGCCGCAGCCGCGCGCACAACGAACAGGGGGTCGCGCCATCGTCGAGGATGTCGTCGATCGCCTGGCCGATCCCGGTGTGCTCGATCCGGTACTCCCAGCCGCGCTCCCGGCACGTGCTCGCGATCAGCTCGTGCTTGTATTCCTTGTAGCCGGAATCGACGTTGACCGCGATCAGCGAGAACGCGATTGGCGCCCGCTGCCTCAGGACGTCGAGCGCTTGCAGCAACGCCCAGCTGTCCTTGCCACCCGACAGGCCGACCATGACGCGGTCGCCGTCCTCGAGCATGCTGTAGTCGACGATCGCCTTGGTCGTCTTCTTGGCGATCCGCGCCTCGAGCTCGCTGCGATAAGCCATGAATGAATTATATGGGGATCAGCGCGAGCCGACCACGCGCGCCGGGATGCCGACGGCGATCGCGGCGGGCGGTACGCTCTCGCGCACGACGGCGCCAGCGCCGATCACCGCGCCTTCGCCGATGGACACCCCATCGAGGATTTTCGCGCCGGCACCGAACCAGACGCCGTCGCCGACGGTGACGCCGGCCGAGCTCCGCGACTGCTCCAGCACCGACTTCGATGGATCGGAAAAATCGTGGTCACCGCCGATGACATAGGTGTACGCGGCCATCAGCACGCCTTTGCCGATCGTCACCCGGCTTGCCGAGAACACCTCGCAATTGAATCCGATGTTCGCCGTGTCGCCCAGGTCGATGTCGCCGTTCTTGCACGAGAGAATCGTGTTGCGGCCCACGAACACGCCGTCGCCGATGGTGATGCCGCGGTTCGACTCGCCTTTGGCGTCGACGAGACAGTTGTCGTCGAGGACCACATTGCTGCCGATGCGAATCTTGTGCGGATGCCGCAGCACGACGTGCTGCCCGAAGATGACGTTGCGGCCGCAGGATCCCAGCAGCATCGGGTACAGCAGTTTGCGCAACGCCAGCCCGAGCGCCCCCGGCCATGACTGAGCGAGCATCACGATGAGTTCGTACTTCAACAAGGCACCAAAGCCCGGCCGCCCGACGACCAGCTCCGCGTACTTCGCGCGGCTCGACTTGCCGGGCGCAAAGAGCTGCTCTTGAGCCTTGTCGATCACAGCCATCCTTCGTTCCGGTACCACTCCAGCGTGCGGCGGGTCCCCTCGCGCAACCCGACGCGCGGCGCAAACCCGATTTCCTCGCGCGCCCGCGTGATGTCGAAGGCGCGGCTCTTGGTGAAAAAATCAACCCGCCGGCGGAAGATCGGCGGCTCGATGCCAAACGGCGCGCAGACCGCCTCGCACACCGCGCCCGCCGCCCAGAACGGCCAGACCGGCAGATGCCGCGTCGGCACAGTCACACCGGCCACGTCCGCCACCAGCGCGACGAGCTCGTTCAAGGTCGTCACTTCCCCGCCGGCCAGGATGTACGTCCGGTTGGCGGCCGCCGGATGCGTCCCGCACAAACGAAGTCCCGCGACGAGGTCGTCGATGAACGTCAGATGGTAATAGATTTTCCCGTCGCCCAGCGTGATCCACCGGCGCCGCGCGACGCCGCGAAACAGCTTGAGCAGGCGCCGATCGCCGGGTCCATAGATCCCGGTCGGCCGCGCGATGGTCACCTCGATCCCAAGCCGGGCCCCGGCCTCGCGGGCGAGCCGCTCTCCTTCGAGTTTCGTGACCTGATAGATGTCTCCCGGCTTGAGCGGCGCATCTTCGTTTGCGGGCGGATGTTCAACGTCCCCGTGCACACCCACCGTGCTGCAATGCACCACGCGCCGGACACCGGCGCGTGACGCAGCCTCAACGACGTCGCTCACGGCTGTCGCGTTGACGGCGCGGTAGACCTCGTCGCCGAAACCCGCCTCCCGGTACATGGCGGCGATGTGATACACGACCTCGACGCCATCGGTGGCGGCGGCCAGCGCGTCGCGATCGCGCAAGTCCCCGGTCACCAGCGCCACGCCGGCCTTTTCGAGCGCAGACGCGGCAGGTCCCTCTGTCCGCACGAGCGCCGACACCGAGTCTCCGCGCGCCGCGAGCGCGCGAGCAAGGTGCCCGCCCGTGAAGCCGGTTGCTCCGGTAACTAGGACGCGCACCGTTCGGCGACGAGCGTGACCGGTGAGCCAAACGGCTTGAGCAAGCCTGCCCGATCGAGGACTCTCTCCGACCAGAGCGTGAAGCGCCGGGATCCGATGGCCTTGTGGAAAGCGATGGGCAGCACGAATTGCCGGTGCACGGATCTGATGCGAAACCCGTTGCGGTCGAATGCCTTCGCGATCGCCGAGCGTGTGAACACGCGGTACGGTTCGGTCGTCACGCCCGCGGCATGCATCCCGCGCCGCGCCAGCGACTCGAACAGCGCCACGCTCGTCGCCGACGGGTAGTCGACGATAACCAGGCGGACGGCGACGCGGCACAGTTCGGCGACACAGCGCTCCCACTCAGGCGTGTGCATCAGCATGCGAAAGCTGACGACGGCATCGAAGCTGCCGTCGGCAAACTCGAGCGCGTGCGCATCGCCTTTCTGGAACGTGACGTTGAGCATCTGCTCGGCGGCGCGCTGCCTGGCAATGGCCAGCATCTCCTCGGAGGCATCGACCGCGGTGACCTTTGCGCCACCGGCCGCGAGGATGAGCGCCGCGCGGCCGGTTCCGGTGCCGACGTCGAGCATCTTGCGATTCTGAATACGACCCACCATGTTCGCGAGCACGCGCGCCTGGGTCTTCGCGACGAGCTCGCCAATCGGTCCGCTGAACCGGCGCTTGTCGAACGACTGCGCCATGGCCGGATCGGCGTACGCGGCGTAGCTGTAGTGATCGTGGTCGGCATCGGCCGCTCGATCCGGCTTCACGCGACGTCCTTCACGACGTCGCCTGCCGGCGGCGCCGGGAACAGCGCGTCGCACGCCTGCCGCGTTTTGTCGAGATAGGCGGCGTAGCTGTACTTCGTCTCCGCCAGCTCGCGCGCCCGCGTGCCGATGGCCGCGGCGCGGCCAGGATCGGCCAGGCCCGCGAGAATGCCGGCCGCATAATCCTCGGCCGTTACCCCTGTGAGAATCGCCGTGTCGTCGGAAAGCACCTGCGTGTGCGTCAGCAGGCGAGTTGCGACAATGGCCTTCCCCGAACGCAGGTACTGGTAGATCTTGAGCGGCGTGTTGGTGCCGCGCGAGCGTGGAGACACGAGCAGGTCGGCGGCCAGAAGATACGAAGGGATTTCCGATGCGGGGCGCTCGCCCGCAAACAGCGTGACGCCCTCGATTCCCGCGGCGCGCGCAGCCTCGCGCGCCTTCGCCACTTGATCCGGATGGCCGCCCGCGAGCACGAGGCGGGCGTCCGGCCGGCTACGCTGCACGATCGCCATCGCGGCAAACAGCAGATCGAGTCCCTGGTACGCCTCGAACGTCCCCGTGTACAACACCACCGGCGTGCAGGCCTCGAGGCCCAACGATCGCCGCACCGCCTCCGCGGCCGCCGGCGTCGCCTCGTCCTCAGCCGATCCCGGCGCGTTCTCGATGAGCACGATTTGCGCTCCGGGCTCGATCGTCTTAACGGTCTCCTCGAGCGACGGGCAGATCACGATCACCACGCGCGAGCGGCGGATCATGAAGCGCTCGATCGCCAGGAACACGCGCTTCATGAGCGGCGACCGGCTGAACGCGAAGTTCGAGAGCTGCTGCGGCAGGCTCGAATGCATATCGTAGAGGTGCGGCAGCCTCAGGCAGGTGGCCAGCAGCGCGCCGATGACACCGCCCTCTTCGTGCGAGTGAATGGCGTCGTACCGGCCGGTCAAGGCACGGCGCATGGCGCTCAGCGCGAGGAGCGCGTCGAGCGGAATCTTGGCGAGCGACGGTCCGATTTTCACGCGGTCCACGAACGGCGGCCGCAGGCTTCGAAAAACACGAAGGCCCGGCATCGACACGTTCTGGCCGAAGGGATACGTCACGAGGTCGACATGATGGCCGAGCGCGGTGAGGGCGCGGATGCGGTGGAACTCGCTGAACGGGGTGCCGCGCGGCTCGAAGAACGGCTCGGGCGCGATCATCAGGATGCGCACGGTTCCGATGATTTTCGCACGAAATGATAGTACAGTGTCGCATCCCGTCGCGAATGCCCCAGGCACAACCTGAATCATCATCCACACGCCGGTACCTCGTGCTGGCGGTCAAGCTCTCGGTCAGCATCATCCTTCTCGTCGTGCTCTTCTCGCGCATCGACGTCGCGCAGCTGTGGCAGACGGCGAAGCAGGCGTCGGTCCCGTGGCTGCTGGTGGCGATCAGCGTCTTCGCATCGAGCACGGTCGTGGGAGCCTGGCGTTGGAACCTCCTGCTGAAGACGCAGCACGTCGAGGTCACGCTGCGGGCGCTGCTCGGCTCTTTCCTGGTCGCGACCTACTTCAACAATTTTCTGCCGAGCAACATCGGCGGCGATGTCATCCGGATCGGCGATACCGCCCGGTACACCAACTCGAAAACCCTCGCGACGACGGTCGTGCTGATGGATCGCATCCTCGGCCTTATCGCGCTCGTCTTCGTGGCGGCGCTCGGGGCGACCGCGATCGGGCGCCTGCACCACGTCACGGCGCCCATCTGGCCGGTCTGGCTCTGGGCCGGCTTTCTGGCGGGTGCAGCCGCGACGACGCCGGCCGTCTTCGCACCTGCCGGGTTCGGAAAACTCCTGCGACCGTTGACCGTGTTTCACCCTGAATGGGTTGGCGAGCGCATCGAAACCCTGACCGGAGCGCTCGCGCGGTTCGGTGCCGAGCCGAGCGCGCTCGCCACCGCGTTTGCGGGGGCCATCGCCGTGCAGGGCGGCCTGGTGCTGTTTTACTTCGCGGTGTCGTATGCGCTTCACCTCGACATCGGATTCTGGGACCTGGCGGTCGTGATCCCGATGTCGTTCATCGTGCAGCTGCTGCCGGTCTCGGTGGGAGGATTCGGCGTGCGCGAGGCGTTCTTCTCCTACTACTTCCACCGCATCGGCCAGCCGATCGAAGACGCCGTTCTGCTCTCGCTCGTCGCGCAGGCGTTGCTGATGCTGTTCTCGCTGTCAGGCCTTGCAGTGTATGTCTGGCGTCAGCGACACCCCATAGTAAACGCGAGAATTCAGATTTAAGAATTCAGATTTAAGATTGGAGATAGCAGGGATGCCAATCTGAATCCTGAAATCCAATTCTGAAATTTGAAATCTTCCCTCTGAAATCTCATCGGATGCTCACGGCGGAAATCCCACGATCTCGTACAACCTCGTGGACTCGTCCTGGTACAACGGCCTCAAGTAGGGCTCGAACTCCTTCAATCGCGTCAGGACGTCGTTGCGGTTCTCGGTGTTGTAGCCGTACATGTGGAACACGGCGTAGCGAACGCGGTTCGGCTCCAGAATCTTGAACGCGGCGCGGCTTGGAAACGGCGCGAGCGTCATCACGTGCTCGTAGAAGTCGGGAGGGATGTAGTCGCTGTAGCCGTTGACCATCGGCATCCAGTGCGCGGTCGACGCCAGCATGTATTTCGTGTGCTGGAACAACCCGACCTGCGGATAGAAGAACGGCATCTCGATCACCGGCCCGCGCGGGAGCGTGGCCAGCGTGCGATACACGGGCTCGACTGGTGGAACGGCGGGCAGGTACAGCGGAACGAAGAGCTCGCCGGCTGAGACGAGGACCAGCGCTGCGGCCAGGACGGTTGGCTGACGCACCCGTTGCAGCCAGTGAGATGCGGCGACGCCAGCCAGCACCGACAGCCCGAAGCCGACGACCAATCCGAAGCGCGCCGGCGCGCGGAGCCACGCGAACATCGGCACGGCGTGATACAGCGCTGAATACAGCAGGGCCTTCGGCCCGAACGATGCCCAGAACGCCAGCAGTGCCAGTCCCCCATACAGCAGCAGCAACTCGATGCGGCGGTCGCGTGTCGCGATGACGGCGCCGGCCGCGCCCAAGGCCGCGATCACGAAGCCGGGAAACGACACCTCCGACCAGGGCGGCAGGTACCCGAGCATCCACGCATGGGCATACGACGAGCTCGCCAGGTAGTCGCTCCAGTTGGCCGAGTACTGAATCGCATCCTTGAGCTCGCGGTGGAAACCGACTTCCTGCACGGAGACGTACGGGAGAAACGCGGGCAACACGAGCACGATCGCGACGAGTGCGGCCGTCAGAATCGCGACCCAGAAGGGCCGGACCAGCCACAGCTTGCGGATCGATGCGAGCACGAGGATCGCGAAGCCGACCATCAGGCAGACGAACACACCGTAGTAGCCGCAGCAGATGGCCTGCGCAGCCATCGCGAGGCCGAGCACGACGCCTCGTTGAATGTCCGGCCTGTCAGCCATCCGGTGGAACGCGAGCATGGTGAACGGCAGCCCGGCGGTCATCAGCAGCTGGATGTGCGCCGTGTGGGCGAAGACGAATGGACAGAACGCGAAACCGATCGCGGAGATTGCCGCGGCGCGCCGATCGCCCGTCAGGTACCGGACCAGGTAGTACATGCCGGCGGCGCTGAGCACGAAGGCGAGCAGCATCACGAAATTGTGGGCGGCGTACGGATTGCGCGTCGCCCAGTACATCGGGATGGCCAGCGCCCCCGCGCCAAGATTGTTCTCCGAGTAGGCGAGCGTTCCGCGATGCGGGTAGAAGATGTTCGCGTCGAAGACATGACGCGGATCGACCACCAGCGTTCGTGCCACCCAGGCGACGTTCCAGATCGACAGTTGCCCGTCGCCCTTGTCGACGCGGCCGACGCGGCCGAGCTCGAACGCCGTGGGATACGTCAGCGCCACCGATAGAGCGGCGCCGGCGAGGAGGACCAGCGCGAGTTCCTTCACGCCATGGGGGTCAGATCTCGATTTTCTCGTTTCCGTGACATTGTCGGGAAAACGAGAAAATCGAGATCTGACCCCGTTGTCCCGCGCGGCGCTCATTTGGCTGCCGGAACCGCCGTGAACCGCATCAGCACACCAAGATTGCGGTAGTCAGTCGACTCCGGATTCCTGAGGTGCTCGGTGAAGCCTTCCGTCGAGCGGGCGGACAGCAGGTACGCGTAGCTGGTGAAATCGCGCACGCCCGACGCCGGCAGGTCGAAGGTCACCGGCTTGTCGGGCGTCAGTGGAACGGTCATCCGATTCGCGCCGGCCGAGACCATGAAGACGGTCGGCACGCGCGATTCAACGGTCATCACGAGGTGATCGATCCGCCAATCGCTCCGCATGATGATGTCGGCCCGCCCGTCGCCTGCGACCCAGACACCCGCATGACCGGCGCCGTCGATGACCTCGGGCGGATAGGCGTGCTCGTCCAGGAAATACAGCAGCACGTCGTTGAACCACGAATGCGCCCGCGGCCCCGCCACGAGGGCGATCGGCAGGTCGTTGGCCATCGTGATCTCCACGGGCAGCCAACGGGCGAATCCGCGTTCGGTCGCCAGATATGGCGACTTCGCGGCCACGAACGGGTTCACCAGCAACTTCGCGGTGAACAGCGCACCGCCGATCCACGCCAGCAGCGCCGGCACGGACGAGGCCATCGGCGGCGTGAGAAAGAAGATGGCCGCATACACGCCGATGATGTAACGGTTTCCCGTGGGCCCGCCGCCGCCGCTCCACGAGTAAGGCGCCCAGATCAGCAGCCCGATGGCCGATCCGATAACGGCCATCGCGATCATCAGCCGCCACGGCCTTCGGCGCTCGCTCGAGAACAGCCACAACGCGATCGCCATTGCGCCGGGGAAGAAGTACGGCACGAATCCGAAGTGCCGGCCGACGAGGAAGTACTCCACGTTGTGCGCGAAGCGGTTGGTGAAATCCTGGAGCACGCTCTCCGAGTCGGAGTCGTTCGTGCTCATCTCCGTGCCTTTGCGATCCCAGACGCTGTCCTTCGATCCGTCGAATGGAAACGACGTATAGAACGTCTTGCGATCGCCGCCCTGATAGTTGAATTCGCCGGCGTTGAGCGCGGTCACGCCGAAGAACGCGCACGCCACCGCCACGCTCACCGCGCCTGCAAGAAATCCATCGAACCACTTCCGGCGCCACCAGAACCAAAGAACGATCGGCGCGACGAGGAGCGCGTGGTTGGGTGGTTTCGAATAGGTCGCCGCGCCGAGCAGGACCACGGCGGCGATGTCGCTGGCGCGGCCTCGCAGCCAGCCGGGCGCGTCAGGCTTGACCTCCTTGTAGAGCCAGAGGAAGTACGCGAAGAAGATCATCGAGAAGTGCAGGATCTCCGGCGCGAGAAACACGGCGTAGACCGGCACGCAGGTCGCGCCCACGAAGGCGAGCGTGAACATGAATGCCGGCACCGGCGGGGACTGCGCCGTCAGGAACGTGTAGCCGCACACGCACACGCCGAACAGCAGCAGCACGTGCAGCACGAGGAAACCGTTGAGCCCGAAGACGCGCACGAAGGGCGCCGCCACGACCGGGTACAACAGGGACTTCGCGAAGTACAGCCGATCGGGTTGCCGATCCGGTGTCTTGATCAGGTGAATGAAGGGCGGCCGCGCGTCGGCGCGGACGTGGAGCTGCTTGCCCTTCTTCAGGAAGATGCCGTCCGGTCCCGACCGGTAGAGCCCGTAGAATCGATCGAGATCCCGCCGCTCGTACGTCAGGTCATGGTCGTACGCCAGGCTGAGCGCCATCGACACGTACGTGGCTTCGTCGCCCTTGATGCCGAAGCCGGTCTTGACGACGTCCACTGACAGCGCCGCGGCCAGCGCGACGACGAGAAGCACGGCTCCCGCTTTCATTCCGGTGCATCATATCGCGAGCGGAATGGGGTATTCTGAACGCGTTCCTTGTCCACCGTACCGTTTTCAGAGCGAGGGGGCAAAGCCCGCGGCTGTCTCGACCTCGTCAGCGGCCGCTTTCCTGCCTTCGTCTTCGGCGGAGGTCTTGGCGCGCTGCTGCCGGTGTTCCACTTCCACGAGGTGACGCGCGAGGAGCTGGAGCCGAAGCTTCGCTATCTCGCGGAGAACGGTTATCAATCCGTGGTGTCCGACGAGATCGCCGCGTTCGCGCGCGGCGATCACAAGCTCCCCGAGCGTTCAGTCGGCCTCTGTTTCGACGATGCGTGGAAAAGCGTCGCGAGCGTGGCCGCGCCGCTGCTCGCGCAGTACGGTTTACGCGCGATCACGTACGCGATCCCCGCGCGGATCGCCGACAACGACGAGGACGGCAGTTCTCCGTTTGTCACCTGGAGCGAGCTCTCGGCGATTCACGCAAGCGGCACGATCGACGTGCAGTCCCATACCGATTCGCACTCCCGCATGTTCGCCTCGCCGGAAGTCGAGGATTTCGTTCAGCCCGGCTACGACGCCACGCCGCTCCTGAATCGCCCGCAGATTGCCGCGCCTCCCTCGCTGGCGTTCATCACGCCCGCCGATCTCGGCGCGCCGCTGTACGGCATGCGATCGCGGATGTCCGACGGCCGCCGTGCGCTCGTCTCTCACGAGGTGCACACTCGATGCGTCGAGCTGGTGGCACGCGAAGGCGGCGCGGAGTTCTTCGCCCGATCCGACTGGAGGGCCCGGCTCTCCGCGATCGTCGACGCCGCACCCG
>Ga0070665_100004829_pt1 | contig 14002 bp, 10 predicted proteins | sample KBSS13metaG_FD_65862 | JGI IMG/M metagenome (GOLD analysis project Ga0070665, IMG submission 65862) | Switchgrass rhizosphere microbial communities from Kellogg Biological Station, Michigan, USA - KBS S1-3 metaG | ecosystem: Host-associated > Plants > Roots > Rhizosphere > Soil ... | reverse complement strand
CGTATTGTCGTCATGAACGACCGGCGGATCCAGCAGGTCGGGGCGCCGATGGAAATCTACAGCCGGCCGGCGAATGTGTTCGTCGCGCAGTTCGTCGGTTCGCCGGCGATGACGTTGGCGAAGGTCACGCTGGAGGAAGGCGCCGGACCCGCGCGGGTGGCACTTGGTAATGGCGCCGTCGTTCAGACTGCGGTTCCGCGCGATCGCCTACCGAGTGGTGAGCTGCGTCTAGGCCTGCGACCCGAAGCGGTACGCGTTGCCGATAGGGCTGCAACAACGAAAGCGAAGGTCGAGCTGGTCGAGCGCCTGGGCGAGCGGACCTTGGTCTATGCGCGGCTGCCCGACGGCCAGGCGATCACCGCCGAAGACAATGCTTACAGCCGCCTCGCGATTGGCGATGAGGTGGGCCTCGCCATTGATGGGGACATGGCGCACATCTTCGGGCCCGACGGCACCGGCTATCACGCGGCTGCGGCCGCATGACCGCCCAGCGCGATTGGCGGGGCCTGCTGTTCGTCGCGCCCTTCCTCGCGCTCTATCTGCTGATCCTCGTCTTCCCGCTGCTGCGCGGGATGTGGCTCAGCCTCAACCAGGTCGACCTGTTCGGCGCGGGCCATTTCGTCGGCCTCGGCAATTACGAGCGGCTGCTGCACGATCCCGTGTTCGGCACGTCATTGATCAACACCTTCGAAGTGACGCTGATGATCGTGCCCGCGCTCACGGCGATTTCGTTGCTTCTCGCGCTGGCGCTCAACCGCGCAGGCAAGGGGGCGGCGGTCCTGCGCGGAATCTTCTTCGCCTCGGCGGTGCTGTCGGTGACCATCGTCACGTTGATCTGGCGCTTCATGCTCGCGCCGGACGCGGGCCTGCTCGGCGAGGGCTGGAAGGCGCTCGGCTGGGACCCGCTGCCGTTCCTCAGCGACCCGCACCTTGTCCTTCCGGCGCTCGCGATCACGACCATCTGGTGGTCGGTGGGGTTTCCCATGCTGCTGTTCCTCGCCGGCCTGCAGCAGATTCCGCAGGACATGTACGAGGCTGCCGCGCTCGACAATTCGACCGGCTGGACGACCTTCTGGCGGATTACGGTCCCGGCGCTTCGGCGGACGCTCATACTTGTGGTGATGCTGCAGACCGCGGCGCAGCTGCAGCTGTTCGGCCAGTCGCAATTGTTGACGGCCGGCGGCCCGAGCGGAGCATCGCGCACGGCGGTTTTGTTCCTGTTCGAAAGCGCGTTCGGACGCTGGGAGCTTGGCTATGCCAGCGCGGCCGCGGAAATCCTGTTCCTGATCATCCTGGCAGTCACTCTGACCCAATATTGGGCGACGTCGCGGACCGAGGCGGGCCATGGCCGCTAGGTTGGGCTCACCGCGACTGACCTGGCCGGCGCGCGCCGCGCTCGCATTCGCCGCGCTGATCATGCTGGCGCCATTACTGTGGACCCTGCTGCTGTCATTGAAGCACAATGCCGACTTGGTCGGACACAGCGGAGCGGCGCTTCGCCCGCCTTACACTCTCGCGAATTACGGGGCGATCTTCGGCAACAGCCTGACGCTGCGCTGGCTGCTTAACAGCGCGATCGTCGCGATCGGGCAGACAGCGGGCGTGCTGATCCTCGCTAGCCTTGCCGGTTATGCCTTCGCGCGCCTGCAGTTCCCATTTCGCCGCACCTTGTTCGTGATTGTGTTGCTCGGCCTCGCGGTTCCGAGCCAGGCGGTGATCCTGCCGCAGCATCAATTGTTCGCCTGGCTGCATTTGCACAACAGCTATCCCGGCCTCATCCTTCCCGGGCTGGTCGCGCCGTTCGGCGTCTTCTTCATGACCACCTACATGCGTGGCATCCCGGCGGAGCTCGACGAGGCGGCGATGCTCGACGGGGCATCGCGCTGGACGATCTTCTGGAAGATCATCGTGCCGTTGACGATGCCCGCGCAATCGACGCTCGCGGTCTTCACCTTCCTCGGCGCGTGGAACGATTATTGGTGGCCGCTGATCAGCGCGACGCGCAGCGACATGTATACGCTGACGGTCGGCCTCGCTGCGGCACAGATGAATTATGCGCAGACCAGCGGGCTCGGCTATTTGATGGCGCAGGCGGTGTTCGCGTCGATCCCCATCTTCATCGTCTACATCATTTTCCAGAAGCAGATCGTTCGAGCGATGGCGGGCGCGGCGGTGCGATGAAGCGCCTCGCCGCCGCGCTGTTGCTCGCGCTTTCGCTCGGCAGCTGCGCCAAGCCGGATCATCGCACGCACATCTACCTTCAGCGCTTCTTTGGTGAGTGCGGCGCCGAATACGGCGGCAGCACCGATGTCGCTAAAGCCGAAGGCGAGTGCGGCATCATCACGACGCTAATCAACCGCTTCAATGCCGAAAATCCGGACGTGCATGTCGACGTCAATGTCGTGGCCTGGCCCGGCTATCCGCAGCTAACCGCGCAGGTCGCCGCGCGCGATCCGCCGGACCTGGTGACGATGCACGAAGGCGTCATCAGCGATTATGCACTCAAGGGCTTGCTCGAGCCGGTCGACGATTATTTGAAGGCGGGCGGGATCGACACCGCCGACTTCACCGACGCGGCGCGCGCCGGGGTGACGATCAACGGCCGTGCCTATGGCTTGCCGTGGGATACGCATGGCGGGCTGTTCCACGTCAACACGGCGCTATTCGCCAAGGCTGGCCTGATGCGCAGCGGTAAACCCCTGCTGCCCAACACCGCCGATGAGCTGATTGCGCAAGCGAAGCAGTTCGAGGCGCGGACAGGCAAGCCGTACCTGATCCAGAGCAACGTCGGCGACCCGGCCTTCGCCGCGCGCAACCTCTACACCTACATGATGGCGCAAGGGGCGGTGCTGTTTCCCGACGCGCACCACATCAGGCTCAACACGCCCGTCGGCGTGCAGGTCGCGACCTTCTTCAAGCTGCTCAACACGCAGCACCTCGGCACGCTGAACATGGACACGCCCGCTGCAATCGCCGCGTTCATCAACGGCGAGGGCGGCATCTATCCAACCGGCACTTGGATGATCGGTTCGTTCCAGCAGGAAGCAGCTACGCCGGGGCGGCCGCTATACAAAAGCTATGCTGTATTCCCCTATCCGAGGCTGTGGGGCAGCCATGTCGAATATGTAAGCGGGCACAGCTGGGTGGTCCCAACGCACCAGCGGACGGCGCAGCAGCGCAACGCGATTTCGCGCTTCTTCAAGTTCATGTCCGCGCACAATTACGACTGGGCGCGGACCGGGCATATTCCGGCGTTCAAGTCGGTCCTTGCCGATCCGCGTTTCAAGTCGCTGCCGCATCGCGACGACATTGCGCCATTAGCTGAAATCGGCCGGCCACTGCCGAGCAGCATCCAGCGCCAGAACGCGATCGAGGGCATCGTCGGCGAAGAAGCGGCGGCCGCATTCACAGGACAGAAGACAATTGAAAGAGCATTATCGGATGCGGAACGTCGGGTAGACGACTTATTGGCGGAAGTTGAATAGCCTAAGCCTAACGTAAATCAGTGTTGCCGGATTGCCGCTTGTAAGATTCCGGTCACAGGCATTACAAACCAAGTAACCCACGGTCGTTACTGTTGTTTTGTCGCTAGAGGGGGCTCATCATGCGGCGTGTAAAGATCCTGCTCGTTACGACTTCGGTCCTGGTTGCAGGCGCAGCGTCGCCGGCCTTCGCAAAAGCCCAACCGGTCCCACCGCCAGATCCCAACGCGACGGCCCAGCAGAATCCCGCACAGCCGACCCAAAATGCGGATGCGCCGGCCGACAATACTTCGATTGTCGTCACCGGCCTTCGGCGGTCATTGCAGTCGGCGCGAAACATCAAGCGCAACAGCGACCAGGTCGTCGACGCCGTGGTTGCGGAGGACATCGGCAAGCTCCCGGACATCACCGTCTCGGACACGGCTGCGCGCATCCCCGGCATCCAGGTCGAACGCGCCGGTGGTGAAGCCAACCGCGTACTGCTGCGCGGCCTCGACAATGTCTATTACACCACGACCTATAATAGCCGCGAGCTTTTCACCGCAGAGACGCGGTCCGTCGCACTGCAGGATTTCCCGGCCGGCGCCATCGCGGCCATCGAAGCCTTCAAGACATCGACGTCAAACCTCATCGAGCCCGGCATTTCCGGACTCATCAACGTTCGTTCTCGCCGTCCGTTCGACTTCAAGGGGCTGCAAATTTCGGGATCGGCGTGGCTGATCCACCCAAATCAGTCGCGCGACAACAGCATCAACGGCAACCTCCTCCTGAGCGATCGCTGGCAGATGGGCGACGGCGAATTCGGCGCCCTGATCAACTTCTCTTACACGCGGCTGCACTACAAGGATTCAGTCCGCCGCCACGGCTTCTGGATCGCCGATCTCGCGGGCAGCCGTTCGCCGGATTATCCGGAGATCCACTATAACGAAGGCGACCGCTGGCGGCCGTCGATCAACGGCGCGCTGCAGTATCGCAACGGCGACTTGAACCTTTATGCCGAGGGACTGTGGCAGGGCTATCGCGAGCGACAGCTCGACAGTATGTGGGCGCAGCCTTTGTGGGGCGGCGCGAGCTACAGCAACCTCACCTTCCGCCCGGGCACCAACCAAATCGTCAGCGGCACCGTCACGAGGCCCGGCGATTGCTGCGGCGTCGACAGCGACGCGTGGGGCTTCAAGGGCGCAACGCACCGCGAGACGAACACATACCAGTTCGCCGCGGGCGGCAGCTACGACGCCGGCGCCCTACGCATCAGCGCCGACCTTGCGCACACCTACAGCCATTTCCAGCTGCGCACCGAAAGCGTCGACTACCAGATCGCAACGCACAACTACACGGTGAACTGGTTCACGGGTTATCCGGACAGCACCGACGGCCCGACCTTCCAGGTCGTCGGCCTCGATCCGACCAACCCTGCAAACTACCAGTATCGCGGCTTCTACGAAGACTATCACGACCCGATCGGCAAGGACTGGCAGGGCCGGCTCGACTTCGAATGGGATCCGCACCTCAATGCCATCCCGAAGATCCAGTGGGGCGTCCGCTACGTCGATCGTGATACGTCAGACCATGGCGGCGATTTCTACTGGAACGCCCGTTATCTTCAGCGTCCGATTTCGATCGTGCCGCTGACCTATGCGCTGATCCCGCCGGCCTTCCGCGGCGACGACAGCCCGCCATTTCCGACCAGCTGGCTCGCGCCGACTTACGACAGCATCTGGGATAATCTGACGGCGTTCCGTCAGTTCAACATCAACCTCGTCGGGGGCGGATCGGTCAACGGACCGCCGACGAACCCGGCGCGGACCTACAGCATCAACGAAAAGTCACTCGCCGGTTACGGCCAGGTGAACTTCAAGTTCGATGCCGGGGGCGACACGTCGGTTGACGGCATCCTCGGCATTCGCGCCGTGCGGTCCAGAGACACGATCAACGGGACGATCAACCAGCTGTCGGGACCAACGCCACTGACGATCAAGAACAGCTATACCGACTGGCTGCCGAACGCGAACCTCAACGTCCGCTTTGGCCCCCAATGGACCTTGCGTCTGGCGGCCACGAAAACCCGCACTCGGCCTCGCTTCCAGGACCTGAACCCGGCGCTAAACCTCGCGCCGCCGATTTCCGGGTGCAGCTCGCAGACAACCTGCATTCGGACCGGCTCGGGCGGCAATCCGTATTTGAAGCCGTTTACGTCGGCCAATTACGACGCGAGCCTCGAATATTACTTCTCGCCGACGGGCTTCGCGTCGATCAGCGCGTTTCACCGGAACATCAAGGGCTTCATCGCCACGCAAGCGACGAGTTACCCGGACCCCACAGCGCCGGGCGTAACGTTGTCGTTGTCGGCGCCGGTCAATACGAACAAGGGCAAGATCAACGGCTTCGAAGCGCAGGTCCGCACCTTCTTCGACTGGGGCTTTGTGCCGAGCTGGGCGCGTTCGTTCGGAGTCGAGGCCAACGTCACGTACATAGACAGTGAGGCTCAGTTCAACATCCTCGCTGACCCAGCGAGCAATACTCCCGGCCTGTTCATAGACGCACCGTTGGAAGGCGTGTCGAAGTGGAACTTCAACCTCACGGGCATGTACGAACGCGGACCATTGTCGGTACGGCTTTCGTACAATCGGCGCTCAAGCTATGCAGAGGGCGGCTTCGCCAATAACGGCGTGCCCTGCTGCGGCCAAAAATTCACGCTGCAGGGGCTCGCGCATCCTTCGCCGCGGCTCGACCTGTCGACCAACTATGCGATCACGGACAATATCAGCGTATTCGCGGACTGGACGAACATTTTCCCGCACGCGTTCCACTCGGACATCGTGCGGCGAAACTACGACGTCCCGGCGGCCAGCCTGACCTCGACGGAAATATTCCCGATGGTCGTCAGATTCGAAGAGACGGTGCTGTCGGGCGGCGTCCGCTTCAACTTTGGTCGTGAACCGCGCCGGGCTCTGCCGCCGGCACCGGAAGTAGTGGTCCCGCCGCCACCTCCACCGCCGCCTCCGGTCGTCGAACAGCCCGCGCCGCCACCCCCTCCGCCGCCTCCGACGCCCGAGCGGGGTTACTGAGCGGAAGGGTAGCGCGCTCCGCCCCTGACTCTTACGAGTGGCGGACATGAGCGAGAATGCCATCCGGCGGATCGTGATCGTGGGGGGTGGAACCGCCGGCTGGATGGCCGCGGCCGCCTTCACCAGCCTGCTCGACCGGCACAATCTCCACATCGTACTGGTCGAGTCCGACGCGATCGGAACGGTCGGCGTTGGCGAGGCGACGATCCCGCCGCTCCAGGCCTTCAACCACATGGTCGGGATCGACGAGGATCAGTTCCTCGCGGCTTCGCAGGGCACATTCAAGCTAGGCATTGAGTTCGTCGGCTGGGGCGCGGAGGGTGAGCGATATTTCCACCCGTTCGGTCCGCACGGTCAGGACTATCGCGGAGTCCATTTTCACCAACTCTACATGCGGGAATCCAGGCGACGATCCCTTCCCGATATTCGCGAATGGTCGATGAGCGGCGTCGCGGCCGAGCTCGGACGCTTCGTCCGGCCGGCCCCGAATGCGCCGATGCCGCTTCCGCAGATCGCTTACGCATTTCATTTCGACGCCGGACTCTATGCGCAATTCCTGCGCCGCCATGCCGAAGGGAAGGGTGCGCGCCGAATTGAAGGCAAGATCGTCGACGTTTCGCTCGATCCGGAGAATGGTCAAGTCCGCGCCGTCACGCTGGAAAGAGGGCAGCAGATCGACGGCGAACTGTTCATCGACTGCTCGGGATTTCGCGGGCTGCTCATCGAGGAGAAGCTCGGCACCGGCTACGAGGACTGGAGCCACTGGTTGCCCTGCGACCGGGCCGTCGCGGTGCCGAGCCGACTGGACGGCCCGCCCGATCCGTTCACTCGATCGACCGCGCGCGCAGCCGGCTGGCAATGGCGGATCCCGCTTCAGCACCGCATGGGTAATGGCCTTGTTTATTCGAGCGAACATCTCGATCGCGGCGACGCCGAGAAACTGCTGCTCGCCAATCTAGAAAGCGAGGCACTTGCCGAACCTCGCCATCTCTCATTCACGGCAGGCCGCCGGCGGCTTGCGTGGAACAAGAACGTCGTGTCGCTCGGGCTATCGAGCGGCTTTGTCGAGCCGCTGGAATCGACCAGCATCCACCTGATCCAAAGCGGCATCGCCAAGCTGCTCGCATTGTTTCCGGACTGCAATTTTAGCCCGGTCGAGCGGGACGAATATAATCGCCAGATGCAAGATGTGTTCGAGGACGTCCGCGACTTCATCGTGCTGCACTACAAGGCGACGCGCCGCGACGATTCAGCGTTTTGGGATTACTGCCGGAACATGGAAGTGCCCGACAAGCTGGCCGCAAAGCTCGACTTGTGGCGGTCGAAAGGCCGCATTTTCCGCGAGGGCGCCGAGTTGTTCGGGACGGCCAGCTGGGTCGCGGTGCTCTTCGGTCAGGGAATTGTCCCCGACGATTACGAACCGGCGGCTGATGCGATGGATGGCGTCCAACTCAGCGACGTCATCGATCGAATGCGTCTGAGCTATCGCCGGACGGCTGAGCGAATGCCGACGCACGCCGAATTCATCACCCGGGCGTGCAAGGCGGGATCGGACCCAGTTTTCGCGTCTTGAGCTGTTCTATCGCAGGCTCGGCCCCAGCGTCGGTTGCCCATCCTTCCAGAAAAGCGGCGCGACGTAGAGATAGCGCGCGTCGTCGGGCGACTTCCGGCAAGACGCCGTCGCCGCCCAGGCGTGGAAGCTCATGAACATGTGCCCGGCCGCGCTGAACACGCTCTGATGGCCGGGCCCGCTGATGCAGCCCGCGTCTCGATCGTTGAAGCTATGCAGCAGCGGATTGGCTTTCGCTGGCGTGCATGGCCCGAGCGGCGACGAGCAGCTCGCATAGCCCATCGCGTAATGCGACAAGCCACCCTCGTCGGGGTTCCAGCCGAAGAAGCCACCCGAATAGAACATCACATAACCGCTCGGGGCGCGAACCATGGTCGGCGCCTCGACGACACGATCCTCCCACTTCTCATTATCCTTGAGCAGCTCCTGGGGCTCGCCGATGACCGACAGGCCATCGGGGGCAAGCCGCTGGCCATAGAGGGCGGTGCGGGCATGGACGCGGTTCCCGTCATTCTTGAAATAGAGATAGAGGCTGCCGTCGGTGTCCTTGAACGGGCTGGCGTCGATCGTGCCGCCGAGCTTCGTCTGGCAGACGATCGGTCCGCTCGCCGAATCCACGAACGGCCCCTTCGGATCGGAAGCAACCGCGACGCCGACGCACTGCATGTTCTCGCGGCGAGCGCTCGCCGTGTAGTAAAGCAGGAACTTGCCGTTGAGCTCCAGCACCTCTGGCGCCCAGGTAAAGCCCTCCTTCGCCCAGCTACCGAGGTGCGGCAGGGCATCATATTTGCGCTTGGGATCGGCTGGGTCGGGAAGCACCGACCATTGGCGCAGGTTGTGCGAAACAGCGACCGGGACGTTGGCGCCATCATTGGTCGAGTAAGCGATGAACTCCGAGCCGTGCGCGAGGACGAAGGCGTCGGGGAAATTCTGCTTGAGCGCCGGAACGAATGAGGGTTCCGCAGTGGCCGCTGAAGCAAGCATGAAGCTCGCACAAATGGCCAGGAGCCGTGTGATACGCATGACTGGTCCTCCGTTAGTGGAGTTCAGGCCAATTCAACCCGTTCATGGGTGAACCGCAGCTTAGCCGTCAATAACGCGCGAAACGCATTGTAGCCGCCGGTGCCCGGATGGAAGGCGTGGAAGAAAAGCTGCGGCTGGCCATCCAGCCCTGGGGCGACCGATGCATGACCCGGCGCGGTCCAGCTTTGGGTCGACTTGAGCAACGGTTCGCCCTGCTTGCGATATGGCCCGAGCACGTGGTCGGCGATCGCGACGCCGATGCCGTAGGCGGGCGTGCCGAAGTCATTGCCGGCGTAGAATAGCCAATAGCGCCCGTCCTGCAGGGTGCAGAACGGACCCTCGATCAGATGGCCTTCCCAATCGAGGTCGTTGCAAAGGACGACTTTCGGTTCGCCGACCAGCGAGCGCCCGTCTTCGGCGACGCGCTGCGCCCTCACCGGCGTCACCATCGCGTCGAGGAGTTCGCCGGCGAGGCCATAGTCGACCAGCGCGCTCTTCACCGCCTGCCAATTGGCGAGCGCGGCTTCGATCATTCCGGTCATCAGGTAGAAGCGCTCCATCGGGCGGCGGCTGTTGGCAAACGGCACAATGGCTGCCGCAAAGGCAGCGGTGCGTCTGTCCTCGTCGCTTGCGAACGAACGGTTTATCAACTCCGGCCGCTCGCGAAGCAGCATCGCCAGCGGCCGCGGCCAGATGCCGTTGCTGTCGTCCTTCCAGAATAGATAAGTGGCCCCGTCCGCATCCGTGAAAATGTGGCTGTCGATGACCCCGCCACTGAACGCCCCGCCTGGCACTCCGGTGGTGTTGATTTCCTTGCCCCTCACAAGCGGCTTGCCGTTGTCAGTGAATGGCCCGAGCGGGTTGTCGGAACGGGCAAGGCCGATCGCGAGCGCGTTGTTCTTTTGGCGAGCCGTATAGGCGACCCAATATTCGTCGCCGACCTTGGCCATTTCGGGGGCCCAGAAGTCGGCGATGTGACGGCCGGTCGCAGTCCATTCCGGTTCGTTGCCCTGGGGGAAGACGAAACTCTTGTGCTCCCAGTGGATCAGATCTTCCGAGTGAAGGATCGGGAAGGCGTCTGGAGCGTCATTCGAGGTCGCCAGCAAGTAATAGCCGTCGTCGGTCTTGAGAACGGCGGGGTCGCCGTAACCGGCGAGGATTTGCGGTGAGACATTGTCGGTCAGCAGCGGCTGCCACGACTGCGGGGTGTCCGCGAAATCCCGGCGGTCGACGAAGAAGTGCGGGAGCCGCGTGCCGAAATCCTGGTGAAGGCGCCGGAAGAACTCGAAGTAGTGGCGCGACTCTCGGCCTTCGGTCAGGTAACTCGCTGTCTTTCCAGCATAAGTGACGTCGAAGCGAACGCCGTCGCCTTCGTCGCGCGCGTCAACGGTAAAGCTCATGCGGGCGGGCGATAGTCACCGGATACGCACTCGGGAACCCTTCACTAAGCTGCAAACGCCAATTAAGCATGCAAAATCATGTGGAAAGCATTGGCAGTCGCGTTCCTTGCGCTGATCGCGACCAGTGCCGAAGCGCGCACGGCACCAACCTACGCCAACCCCGTCCTCGACGCCGATTTCCCCGACCCAGCGGTCCTTCGCGCACCTGATGGCAGCTATTACGCCTATGCGACGCAGACCAAGCACGGCGAGACATGGGTGAACATCCAGCTCGCGCGATCGAGCGACCTGACGCATTGGCGGCAGATCGGCGACGCCCTTCCGATCAAGCCAAGTTGGGCGAGCAAGACGCAGGACTTCTGGGCGCCGCACGTCGTCCGCAACGGCGCCAGGTACATCATGTATTTTTCGGCCAAGCCGGATACGTCGGACGAGCGCCACGGACTGTGCCTTGGAGTGGCGACGGCGACGTCGCCGCGCGGTCCGTTCCGCGACATCGGCCGTCCGCTCCAGTGCGGCCCCGGCTTCGTCAACATCGACCCGATGGAGTTCCACGACCCGGCGACCGGCAAGCACCTGCTCTACTGGGGCTCGGGGTTCGATCCGATCAAGGTTCAGGAGCTTGCGCCGGACCTGTTGTCTTTCGCGCCCGGCAGCGCACCGACGGAGCTGGTCTGGCCGAATAAGGTCAAGGATGCATTCCCGGTCTTGGTCGAAGGCAGCTGGGTGATCCGCCGCGGGGGTTATTATTATCTGTTCTACTCGGGCGACAATTGCTGCGGCGCGAAGGCCAACTACGTCGTCATGGTCGCACGGTCGAAAAGCGCGACGGGCCCGTTCGAGACGCTGGAGCAGACGACCGGCAAGCTGCACAGCATCGTCCTCGAGAAACGCGGCCACTGGTTTGCGCCCGGACACAACAGCATCGTCTCCGACCGGCAAGGGCGCGACTGGATCGTCTATCACGCGGTCGATGACCGCCGTCGGCGGGAGAAATCCACCGACGACGTGAACACTCGCCGCATCATGCTGATCGACCCGATCGCGTGGCGCAACGGTTGGCCGGTGATCGACGGGCCGTCATCGGGACCGAGGCGGAGCCCGAAGCCCTAGGGCTTTTCGTTCTTGGTCAGCCGGCGAAGCGCATTGTCCATCTTCCAGGCTAGGCGCTCGACCTCGCTGTTGAGCAATTTGAGCTCCGCGATCGGATCATGCGCGGCGGCGGCAGGTGGATGCTTGTCGGCCTGAAGCAGCGCGGCGCTGAGCGTCGCGGGCGAAATCGGCAGCGCGAATTGGCATCCATAGAATTCGCCGCTGTTCCAGACCACGCTAGCCTCGGTCGCGCCGCCATTCGGCAGGTCAACCTCAAAGGTCGAACCGACGAGCATCGGCACCGAGGTCTCGATCAGCGCCCCAGTCAACGACAAATCGAGGATCGTTGCGGCTTCCGCATTTTCGCCTGCCTGCGCCCCGAGGTGCAACGCGCGGCGCACCGAGCGGCGGCGGTCAGCCGCCGGCGCAAGCTCCTCGAAATAGGCAACCATCGGCATGACACACAACTCCTGTGAACAGCAGTCGGGGGCCGATGGTTAAGAAAGGGTAATTATTTCGCTCAGTGACGGTTGAGCCGTTGCCTAAGCTCGGCGACTTCCCATTGGTCGTTGCGGCTGAACGGGAGATACGCGCGCAGCGCAGCAAAGGTGCTCCGCCCCAAGGCTTTCTTCAGGCCCTCGAGCTCGGCGAACGCGGCGCGAACTTCGCTCTTGCTGACCTCGGCGTCGCCGGTCGCCTCTTCCATCAGGGTCTCCTCGGCTTCGGCGACCAGCCAGGCCTTAAGTTCCCAATACCGACGCACGCGCTTCGCACCTTCCGCATCGAGGCGCCCCGCAAGCGCAGCAATCTTTTCTCCCGCGGGCCCTTCAGGCCAGCCCCCGCCGCGCAGCGTCTCGACGGCGGCCCGGTGCTCGGCGAGCTCGGCAACGAGCCATCGCTCCGCCTCGCGCGTACCGAAATGGAAGATGCCGATCAGCACCAGCGGCGCCACGACGATAGCCCCGAGCATCGCTATCAGCGGACGATCGGGGAACTGGTTGAACGCCATGTGCAGCGCAACTGCGACCAGATAGCCCGGCACGAACCACCATAAATGGAAGTCGAACTCATTGGCGGCCTCGCGCATTTCGCGCTCTGCGAATTCGTGGGCAATCGCTGCCAGGACGGCGAGCGTCGCGCCATGCATCACGGCCGTGCCGAAGCCGCGCACTAGCCAGGTGCCCGCGCCATAGTCCGGGAAACGCAATAGGTAGATGATATTCTCGACGACCGAGAAACCAGCCCCGATGGCGAAGCCGGCGATCACAGCATCCAGCTTGTAGCCGATGCGGTTCATCCGGAAGAGCGCGACGATCGCTGCGCCCTTGATTGCCTCCTCGATCCACGGCGCAACGAAGCGGCTGTAGAGGGAAAAGCCGATCGGTAGCGTGTCGAGCAATCGACCGCTCACCGGCCACGACAGCAAGGCCGCAAAGCCGCCGATGACCAGCAGGATCAGGATTTCGCGGAAGCTCATCAGCTCGAACGCGTCGAGCCAATCGAACACGGCGAGCAGGACAAGGACGGGGATCAGCGCGAGGCCCCAATGCGCGGCCTCGATCAGCAGTGACTGCATCGCGCTACATGATCTTGAGTGAGGCGAGCCATTCGGTCCTGCGATAATGGCCGTCGGCCCACCCGGCGGCTGCTCCTATGGAAAAGACCATAGGCAGACGCAGGGCGACTGTGAAGTTGAGGTCGAGCTGGGCGCCGACATCGTAATATCGATGGCCGCTGCCGTCCGGCGCCTGCGTGGCCATGGCGCCCGCAAACAATGCGGGCCGGACATGGCTCAGGTAGAAAGCCGGCGTGCCGACCTCGGCGAAGCGCAGGGGCGGCAGGTTCAACTCGCCTGTGACCCTCCCGAACTTGCGCGCCGCAATCTCGTCGATGTCAAAGCCCGGGAAGCTTTCCAGCTCGCGATATCGCTTCTCGGCGCGGTCATCGACGTAGTTGTTCCGGAAAGCGCCGATGTAATAAGCGGCCAGCGGGCTGAAACGCGAGCCGCCGCTGATGCCGGCGTGCGTGTAAATCCAGGCCGAGCTGTTGCTCCACGGAAGCGCCGTGCCGGCGCTGAAACCGCCGTAAAGCTTGGGGAAGAATTCGCCCTCGGCATGGTCGGTCGCGGCGACGATGCGGCCCTCGATGCCCTTTTCGTGATCGACGCCGCCCAGGGCCTTGGCGGTGTTGGTATATCTTAGCCCAATCTCCGCCGACTGGATCTTGCTCGGGCTTTCGACATTCTGCGCGTCCGGCAGGTGCGTTAGGCCGAAATAGGCGGCGGCCGACCCGAAAATATCGAGCTGGCGCGGCGGATCGTAGATCAGCGGGCGGGTGTAATTGGCGATGAATGCGTTGCCCTTGCGC
>Ga0070665_100004828_pt1 | contig 14002 bp, 13 predicted proteins | sample KBSS13metaG_FD_65862 | JGI IMG/M metagenome (GOLD analysis project Ga0070665, IMG submission 65862) | Switchgrass rhizosphere microbial communities from Kellogg Biological Station, Michigan, USA - KBS S1-3 metaG | ecosystem: Host-associated > Plants > Roots > Rhizosphere > Soil ... | reverse complement strand
GTCGATGGTTCGCTCGCCCGCTCGCTCACCGCTCCACCTCGTCCACGAGCGGGGCCTCCAGCGCCGCGGTGATGTCGGTGCCGTGCAGGGTCTGGGTGACCGAGCCCGCGACGGCGGCGGGCTTCTGCGGGTCCAGCTCGAACAGGGTGCGCAGGGCGGCGGCGTAGCTGTCCCCGTCCGGCCCCTCGGCGAGCTTCTTGACCTGCACGGTCGGCGTGTGGAGCAGCTTGTCGACGACCCGGCGGACGGTCTTGGTGAACTCGTCCCGGACCGCCTCGGGCAGCTCGGGCAGCCGCGAGTCCAGCCGCAGCAGCTCGGCGTCGACGACCTCGGAGGCGCGACGGCGCAGCGCGGTGACGGTCGGCGTGACCTCCGCGGACCGCTGCGCGGCCAGGTAGTTCTGGGCCTCCTCGGCCACCAGCTCCTGGGCCTGGGCGACGGCGAGCCCGTCCCCCCGCCCGGTGAGCCGCTGCTGCAGCACCGCGAGGTCGACCACGGTCACCCCGGGGACCTCGCCGACGGCGGGGTCGACGTCCTTGGGCAGCCCGAGGTCACACACGACCAGCGGGGCCTCCCGGCCCCCGATCCCACGGACGACCGAGTCGACCTGGACCACGGTGCCGATGGCGCCGGTGCACGCGACCAGGACATCCGCCGAGGCCAGCGCGGCGGGCAGCTCGTCGAGGACGCCGGCGCGGGCGGGCAGCCCGGCCTCGGCGCTCTTCGCGGCGAGCCGCTCGGCGCGGTCCAGCGACCGGTTGAGCACGACGATCTCGGCGGCGCCCGCGCGGCGCAGGTGGGCCGCGGCCAGGGCGCCCATCGCGCCCGCGCCCACCAGCACGGCGGTCTTGCCCGCCAGCCCGTCGAGCACCTCGGCGGCGTCCGCCAGGGCCTCCGAGACGACCGAGGCGCCCGCGGCGTCGATCCCGGTGCTGGCGTGCACCCGTTTGCCGACCCGCAGCGCCTGCTGGGCCAGCTCGTGCAGGACGCGGCCGACGGTGCCGGTCTCGTCCGCCGTCGCGTACGCCTGACGCAGCTGGCCCAGGATCTGCGACTCGCCGACGACCATCGAGTCCAGGCCGGCGGCCACGGAGAACAGGTGCTGCACCGCGGCGCCCGCGTAGTGCACGAAGAAGTGGTCGGTGAGATCGGTCAGGGCCAGGCCGGAGTGCCTGCCGAGCACCTCGGAGACGTCCGCCAGGCCGCCGTGGAAGGCGTCCACGACCGCATAGATCTCCACCCGGTTGCAGGTGGAGAGCAACGTCACCTCGCTGACGTGCGGACGCCGGACCATCTCGTCCAGCAGCTTGGGCACGTCGGCCGCCGAGACCGCCACCCTCTCCAGCACGTCGACCGGCGCACTGCGGTGCGACAACCCGACGACCAGCACGCTCATGATGTCGCTACCGCCGATCCATTGCGTCCGTGGACGACCTGGGGAGTGGTCGCACCACTGTCCGTGATACCCCCGCGGATACCCCCGCGGCCCGCGACGTGGAAGGCGAGCACCTGCAGCTCGACCGCGAGGTCCACCTTGCGGACCTCCACCTCGGCGGGCACCTGGAGCACCGTGGGGGCGAAGTTCAGGATGGAGTGCACGCCCGCCGCGACGAGCTGGTCGCAGACCGCCTGCGCGGCCTGGGCCGGGGTGGCGATCATGCCGATCGTCACGCCCGCGGCCCGGCAGACCGTCGGGATGTCCCGGACGTGGCGCACCTCGATGCCGTCGATCAGCGTGCCCACCAGCTCCGGGGCGACGTCGAACAGCGCGGTGACCGGGAAGCCGCGGCCGCCGAAGCCGCCGTACCCGGCCAGCGCGTGGCCCAGGTTCCCGACCCCGACCAGCGCCACGGCCTGCGGGTGGTCCAGCCCCAACACCTTCTCGAGCTCGTGCTGCAGCGACGCGACGTCGTACCCGACGCCGCGGATGCCGTGGGTGCCGATGTGGCTGAGGTCCTTGCGCAGCTTGGCGGAGTTGACCCCGCTCACCGCCGCGAGCTCCTCGGAGGAGACCGTCTCGGCGCCGCCGTCGGCGAGCTGGCCGAGGACGCGGAGGTAGACGGCGAGCCGGGCGACCGTGGCCTCCGGGATGGCCTTGACGACCCGCTCGGGAGTCGTCTCGGAAGTCGTCTCGGGAGTCGACTCAGCGGTCGGGGAGGTGGCCTGCGGCGGCAGCGTCACGCGGCGACTCCTCGACCATCTACGTCAGTGCGAACCCTCGGGGGCTGGGGCCCTCGACCTGCGCGGCCCGGTGTCAGAAGGTCCGAAGACGAGGACGGACACCTCAGGCGGCGACGTCGTCACACGGTAGTCGCTCGTGAAGGCGCGCACAAAGTTGCGATCTTGGTCGGTGCCGTGGTCGGGCACGGGTCCACGCGCGCGTGACCGGTGAACGCCCCCCATCGCCCGCTCGCCGCGCCCGGGCGGGTTCCACGTGGCGCGTGACACGCCCGGGCGCAGGACATGCTCTACCGCGGCGCGAGCACCGCGTCGATCAGGAAGACGTTCGCGTTCTGGGTGGTGATGTCCCCGCAGAGGACCTCGGCCTCGGTGCCCGCGCCGTCGGTGACCGTGAGCTCCTCGCCGGTGCCGCCGATCTCCACGCTGCCCCCGACGAGCTGCTGGGAGACCCGTGCGGTCCGCAGCTGCTCGGCGGTCTCCCGGGTCTGCGAGACGTGGTACTCCAGCAGCGCGGTCAGCTGCGCCGGGTCGGCGAGCACCCGCTGGAGGTCGGCGGGCGGCAGGGCCGCGAACGCCTCGTTCGTCGGGGCGAACACCGTCAGCCCGGGCGCGGTGTTGAGCGTGTCGGTCAGCCCGGCCCGCTCGATCGCCTGGTGCAGCGTGCTCAGCTCGGGGTTCGACTCCACGGCCGTGGCGACGGGCTGCAGGCTCATGGTGGCCAGCGAGCCCGGGTCGTCGGACTTGGGCAGCTCGGCACAGCCGGGGCCGAACGCGTCGACCGCGACGCCCGGGGACGGAGCCGGGGTGCGGGCGCCGCTCGCGGCCACGGTCGGCACCGGCGGGACGTCCGTGGCGGTGGAGGCCGCCTGGCTGGCCGCCGAGCAGCCGCCGAGCACGACGAGCGCCGCCGCCGCGGCGGTGAGCGCGACGGGGCGCGGGATCTTCATGTGTCCATGTCTCCTTCGCTCAGGTGGCGGTGAACACGACGGCGGGCCAGCCCGTCGCACCGTCGGGGAGGACGTCGGCGGCCTGCTCGGTCTGGACCACGCCCGTCCCGTCGGTCGCCCGGACGCGCATCGTATGGTCCCCGGCGCCCACGTCCAGGACGCCCCGCCACATCCGCCACGTGTCGCCGCCGACATCGGCCGCCAGCTCGGCCTCGGACCACGGCCCGCCGTCGACGCTGTACTCGACGCGGGAGATCCCGCGGGGCTGCGACCAGGCGATCCCGGCGACGGTCACCGCGCCCGCGGGCACCCGGGCGAACCGGCGGGGGAGGTCGATGCGGGCCTCGGTCTTGATCGGGCCGCGCTCGCCCCAGCCGCGCTGCTCCCAGTAGGACTCGCGGGCGGCGAAGGTCGTCAGCTCCAGGTCGGTGACCCACTTCGTCGCCGAGACGTAGCCGTAGAGCCCCGGCACGACCATCCGCACCGGGAAGCCGTGCTCGGTCGGCAGCGCCTCGCCGTTCATCCCGACGGCCAGCAGTGCGCCCCGCCCGGGCTCCAGCAGGACGTCCACCGGCGTGCCCGCGGTCCAGCCGTCCGAGCTGGTGGAGAGCACCTGGTCGGCGCCGGGCAGCGGGCCCGCCTCGCGCAGCAGGTCCGCCAGCTCGACGCCGACGAACCGCGCGGTGGAGATGAGGTCGCCGCCGACCTCGTTGGACACGCAGGCCATCGTCACGGTCCGCTCGACGAGCGGGCGGGCCAGCAGGTCGTCGAAGGTGACCGTGAGCTCGCGGCCGACCATGCCGTGGATCCGCAGGGCCCAGTCCTCGGCCTGCAGCTGCGGCACCCGCAGCGCGACGTCGATCCGGTAGAAGTCCGCGTTCGAGGTGACGAAGGGCGTCACCCCGAAGTCGGCGCCCGCGGGGATCGGGGCCTCGCGGGCGACCGTGGCGGCGGCGAGGCGCGCCGTCACGCGGGCGCGGGAGTCGATCGTCGGACGGCCGAGCAGCACGCCTGCTCCCCCGCCCAGCACCGCGGCCGCGCCGACCGCCGCCGACGCGCCGAGCAGCACGGTCCGTCGGGGGTACCCGCGGAACCCGGGCTCCTCGGGGTGCTCGGTGCCCTCCAGCGCGAGCCGGTGCAGGGTGCGCAGGACCCACAGTCCGACCGCCGCGGCGACGACCGGGGCGAGCAGGTCGGTGGGGGTGAACGTCGGGCTGGTGACGGCGGCGAGGATCCCGGCGAGCCCGAGCGCGCCGACCACGACCTGCCCGACCGTCGCGAACCGACGCGACGCCAGTCCCGCCGCGACGGTCACCAGCAGCAGGATCACCGCGATGCCGATCAGCAGGGCCGGCTTGTCCGCGGTGCCGAACGCGGTCTTGGCGAAGTCGACGACGACCGGCGGCGCCAGCCGGATGACCGCGTCCCCGACCAGCAGGTACGGCGACGACGCAGGCGCGAGCAGCCCGGCGACCAGCTGCCCCGCCGCGACCGCGGCGCCGACCGCGAGCACCGTGACGGAGATCGCGACGGTCCGCGAGAGCGTGGTGGCGAGGGAGGGCTTCATCGGCGGCGAGGGCTGTGTCGTCGCTCAGCCCGCGAGGGCGGTGTCGCCCGCTCAGCCCGCGAGGGCGGTGTCGCCCGCTCAGCCCGCGAGGGCGGCACGGAGGCGCTCCTCCTCGACCCTGTAGTAGCCGTGGGTCCGGCCGTCGATCTGGATGACCGGGACCATGTCGCCGTACTCGGCGCGCAGCTCCGGGTCGGCGTCGACGTCCTGGGTGGTCCAGGCGACGCCGAGCTCGCCGCAGATCCTGGCGACGTCGGCCTCCGCGACCTCGCAGAGATGACAGTTCACCCGGGTGAGCACGGTGACGCTCATGTCGTCGCCTCCGCCAGCACCCGGCGGGCGATCTTGCCGGTGGGCGTGCGCGGCAGCTCGTCGACGAACGAGACGACGGTGGGCCGCTTGAACCGCGCCAGCCGCGCCTCGCACCACTCCCGGACGGCGTCCGCGTCGGTGTCCCCGACGATCACCGCCTTCACCGCGGTGCCGGTCCGGTCGTCCGGCACGCCGACGACGGCGACCTCCGTGACGCCCGCGAGCCCGATGAGGACCTGCTCGACCTCGCGCGGGTAGACGTTGAAGCCGTTCACGATGATGAGGTCCGACGAGCGGTCCACCAGATGGAGGTCGCCGTCCGCGTCCAGGTAGCCGACGTCCGCGGTGCGGAACCAGCCGTCCGAGTCCGGTCCGCCCGCCCCGTCCGGCCAGTAGCCGGAGAACAGGTTCGGGCCGCGCACCGAGACCAGGCCGGTGTCGTCCCCGGTGTCGGAGAAGTCGTCCGAGGGGTCGCCCTCCTCCAGCTCCTCGACCGGGCGGTCGGCGAGCGGCAGTCCCTCGGCGTCCACCAGGCGGAGCTCGACCCCCGGCAGCGGGCGCCCGACGGAGCCCGGCTTCGAGCTTCCGGGCTGGTTGCTGGTGACGACCGGACCGGCCTCGGACAGCCCGTAGCCCTCCAGGACCTCCGTCCCGGTCGCCTCGCGGAAGGCGGTGTGCCAGGCCGGGGGCAGCGGGGCGCCGCCGGAGGTGCAGATCCGCACGCCCTCCAGGGCCGAGCGCAGCTCGGCGTGGTCGACGTCCAGCAGTGCGCGGTACATCGAGGGCACTCCCGCGATCCCGCTGACCCGGTGCTCGCGCAGGATCGCGGGGGTGGCGGCCGGGTCGAAGCGTTCGGTCAGCACGACGGTGGCCCCCGCCCAACAGACCTGCAGGAGGCCGGCGGCGAGTCCGAAGCTGTGGAACAGCGGCAAGGCCAACAGCACCCGGTCCGCCGGGGTGACGGGCGCGGGCCGCAGCTCGGCCGTCTGTGCGCGGTTGGCCAGCAGCGCGCGGTGCGACAGCTGGACACCACGGGGATGCCCGGTGGTCCCGGAGGTGTAGACGAGCAGGGCCAGGGCCTCGCCGCCCGGCACGTCGGCGGGCGGCTCGGCGGCGGGGGCGGCGGCGTCGGACCCGGGCGGCGGCAGCACGGTGATCCCGGCGGACACGGCCTCCTCCGCCGCGACCCCCGGGTCGGCGACGACGACGGCGGGCCTGGCGTCCGCCAGCACCTCGGCCACCTCCCGGGCCACCGACCGCTGGCCGACCGGCACGGCGATCGCGCCCGCCCGCAGGGCGCCGAACAGCGCGACGCAGAACCCCGCGCCGTTGGGCAGGACCAGGACCACGCGGTCCCCCGGCGCGATGCCCGCTCCCACGAGCCTGGCGGCCTCGGCGTCCGCGGCGGCGTCGAGATCCGCCCAGGTCAGCGTGCGTTCGCCCGTGACGTCGACCACGGCGGGATGCTGGGGCGCGCGAGCCGCGGCCCTGCGCACCAGGGCCCCGACGTGGTCGACCTGCTCGGTTGGCTGCACGCCCGAAGTCTGGCAGAAGCAGGGCGCCGCGCGCGTGTGCCGTCCCCCCGGTCCGACGCACAAGAGGCATGCGCCCGGCGGTACGCCGACACGCCCGATGAGGCGTGAATGACCGAACACACTGCGCTACCACCACGCTGACCGCGCGTGACCGTCCGCTCACCGGATAAGCCTCTCGGCGAGCGGTGGCGCTCGCGTCGGCGCATCGGGGCTCCCCTAGGGTTCGGCCCCACAACACCTCCAACGCCGCACCTCCGGGTGGGGCACGAATTCTCACCCGAGGGAGTGGCATGCAGTCGTTGTGGTCCGACCTGCCCCGGCAGGAACGCGGCCACGGCGGGCCATGGAGCGGAGCGGGCGGGGCCGGGCTCCCCACGGCCCCGCCGCCCGGTCACCCGAGTCCGACGACCTCCGTCCCCCGCCCGACCGACTCCCGCCCGACCCAGGCTCCGCACCAGACCCCGGCCCAGCCCGGCCCGACCCCGTCGGCCTCTCACGGCCACACGACGGTCGACGGCCGGCCGACTCCCCGGCAGGCGCCAGTGACCGCTCCCCCCGTCGCCCCACCGCAGGCCCCGCACCAGGGCCGCCCCTCGCAGGGCGGGCCCGTGCAGCGGCCTCCGGTCCCACCTCCCGCGGCCGCCGTCGACGGCGCGCCCGACCCCGCCGAGGACACCACCGGAAGCTGGGTGCTGGTCAAGGCCTGCCAGGCCGGTGACCAGGACGCCTTCCGCGAGCTCTACGCGCGCTACCAGGACGTCGTCTTCCGGTACGTGCTGTTCCGCCTCGGTGACCGCACCCTGGCCGAGGACCTGACCCAGGAGACCTTCCTGCGGGCGCTGCGCCGGATCTCGTCGGTGAGCTACCAGGGCCGCGACATCGGGGCCTGGTTCGTCACCATCGCGCGGAACCTGATCTTCGACCACGTCAAGTCCAGCCGGTACCGGCTGGAGTCGACGACGGCCGACATGGTCGAGCACTCGCCGACCACGCACGGCCCCGAGCAGCAGGTCATCGAGATGGCGACCAACTCCGAGCTGCTCAAGGCGATCGACAAGCTCAACCCCGACCAGCAGGACTGCATCCGGATGCGCTTCCTGCAGGGGTTGTCCGTCGCCGAGACCGCCGAGCGCATGCACCGCGCCGAGGGTGCGGTCAAGGCCCTCCAGCACCGGGCCGTCCGACGGCTCGCCCAGCTCATGCCCGAGGGGCTGCGATGAGCGGCGGCTATATCGCGAACTACATGCTTGTCGTTACGGATGCGGCGAGTGAGCTACACCAAGCGGTGAACGGTCCCTACGCCGTAACCGACGACCGCCTGCCTCGTTGTGTGGGTGAACGTCGGAAGAGCGCGAGGCCCCGATCGGGCCGGACGCTGACGAACAGTGCAGGGATGCAGTGAGGACGGGCAGCATGGCCTCGGACCGATGGGGCTCCGGCGGCGCCGGTGGGGACGACTGGGACGACGAGCGGTGGGGCTCGATCGAGGCGACCTTCGTCTCGGACGCGACCCTGGGTTCGCCGGACGAGGAGCTGGCCCACGAGCTCGCCCTCGCGGCGGCGCTCGACGCCAGCCGGACCGACCTCAACCCGGATGCCGCGGCAGCCGAGCGGATGCGGTCGTTCCTCGACGAGCTCGGCCGAGAGCGCGGCATCCCGCCGGAGACGGCCGCCGAGGAGACCACCCGGATCGCCCCGATCCGGGAGCCGCTGCGCGCCGACTCGGTCTACGGCCTCGGTCCCGCCGACATGAGCGAGACCCGGGACCTCACCGCGGCGCTCAACGCAGGACTCGACTCGGGGCTCGACTCAGGGCCCGCCGAAGCGGAGCACACCGGTCGCCCGCGGTCCGTCGAGCAGGTCGCGGAGCAGGCCGACAACGTCGTGCCGCTGGCAGGCCGCACGTCGCGCCGCTCCCGGCACGTCCTGCCCGCGAACCACCCGGACAACGCCCGGCGCCCGAAGCTCGGCCGCCGCGTCGCGCTCGTCGGGGCCGCCGCCGCCGCCGGACTGGTCGCCCTCGTCGGCGGCACCGCGGCGATGAGCGGCGACGCCCTGCCCGGCGACTCGCTCTACGCCATGAAGCTGATGTCCGAGTCCACCGGCACGGCCTTCACCTTCGGCGACGCGGAGAAGGCCCAGCGGCACCTGGACATCGCGGCCACCCGGATCCAGGAGATCGAGCGGCTGCAGCAGGCCGGTCGCGCGCCGGACGCCGCCACCTACGAGTCCGCGCTGAAGGCGTTCGACGCCGCCGCCAGCGAGGGCTCGCGGATGGTGCTCGCGGTCCCGGAGCCCACGGACCAGGGCCTCCGCGACCTCAACGCCTGGGCGACCCGCCAGTCGGCGGCCATCGCCGAGCTCGAGGGCCCGGACGGCGATGTCCCGGGTGCCGCGGACTCCGCGCGCCTCATGGAGCGGCTGGCCGAGCGGTCCGCCGCGCTGCAGGCCCGCATGGGCTGCAGCGAGGTCAGCTCCGGGGCGGACGACCTCGGACCGGTCCCCGCGACCGGCCCGTGCGTCCCCTCGACGACGAGCACCGGCGGCGAGACGTCCGACCTGGCGGGCTCGCCGGAGTCGGCCACCCGCAGCGGGGCCACCTCGACGACGCCGTCCGGCACCGAGACCACCGCGCCGACCGGCAGCACCACGCCGTCGGAGTCCGACGGCGTGCTCGGCGGGATCGTCGGCGGCGAGGACGCGGGCGCGACCACCGAGGGCGACTCGGCGACGACCTCCGAGAGCGGCTCGCCGCAGAGCAGCACGACCTCCACCAAGTCGAGCTCCACCAGCGGCGGGGGGAGCGGGGGCGGCGGTCTGTTGCCGCCGATCAACCTGCCGCCGCTGCTCCCGGGTCTGCCGTCCATCACCCTGGGCTGAGCTCGCGGGATCTGCCCGACGGGGCCGCGCGGTCACCACCGTGCGGCCCCGTCGTGTGTGACGAGTGCGCACGGTGGCCCGCTGCGGCGGGGGTGCGCCAGTAGGCTGGGGCCGTCCGCGAGCCCGCGGGCCAGGCGAGGCACTGAGGTGGTTGGACCCGAGGTGGTTGTGGAGCACGAGGGCGCCGGCGCGTCCGAACCGGAGGACGACGGCCGGGCGCAGGTCGCGGGCGTCGCCGAGTCCGCGGACGTCATGACGGCGGTGACCGCGCTGGACCGTGCCCAACGGGCGGGCGAGGCGGCCGCGGCCGCGGCGGTGGCCGCAGGCGAGACCCCGCCGGCCTCGGCGGCCGCGGAGCAGGACCTCACGGCCGCCGCGTTCTTCGACGTCGACAACACCATGATGGTCGGCGCCTCGATCTTCCACTTCGCCCGCGGCCTGGCCGCGCGGAAGTTCTTCACCACCTCCGACCTGGCCGGGTTCGCCTGGCAGCAGCTCAAGTTCCGGATCGGCGGCCGGGAGGACAAGACCGGCATCGCCGGGCACCGGGACACCGCGCTGTCGTTCGTGGCCGGGCGCCCGGTCGCGGAGGTCACCGCGCTCGGCGAGGAGATCTACGACGAGCTGATGGCGGACCGGATCTGGGCGGGCACCCGCGCGCTGGCCCAGATGCACCTGGACGCCGGGCAGCGCGTCTGGCTGGTCACGGCCACCCCGGTCGAGCTGGCGATGATCATCGCGCGCAGGCTGGGGCTGACCGGGGCGCTGGGCACCGTGGCCGAGAGCGTCGACGGGCACTACACCGGCAGGCTCGTCGGGGAGATCCTGCACGGCTCCGCCAAGGCGCACGCTGTTCGCGCGCTCGCCGTGACCGAGGGCCTGGACCTGCGCCGCTGCACCGCCTACTCCGACTCGGTGAACGACGTCCCGATGCTCTCCGCGGTCGGCACCGCCGTCGCCGTGAACCCGGACGCCGAGCTGCGGGACGTGGCCAAGGAGCGGGGCTGGCAGATCCGGGACTTCCGCACCGGCCGCAAGGCCGCCCGCATCGGCGTCCCGTCCGTGCTGGGCGCGGGTGCCCTGGCCGGGGCCGTGGCCGCCGGGGTGGCGTACCGGCGGCGCTAGGCCGTGGTGACCCGGCCTAGGAGCGCGCTCCTAGCCGAGGAAGACATTGCGGCGCTGGGACAGCAGCCGGTACAGGGTGTGCTGGATGGTCTCGCGCACCTGGTCGGTGAGGTTGAAGACCAGCATGGGGTCCTCCGCGTCCGCCGGGGTGTAGCGGTCGAGGTGGATCGGCTCGCCGAACTCGATGTACCACTTCGAGGGCAGCGGCACGAGACCCAGCGGGCCGAGCAACGGGAAGGTCGGCGTGATCGGGAAGTACGGCGCGCCGAGCAGCCGGGCGAGCGGCTTCACGTCGCCGAGCTTCGGGTAGATCTCCTCGGCGCCGACGATCGAGACCGGGATGATCGGGACGCCGGTGCGCAGCGCCGCGGAGACGAACCCGCCACGGCCGAAGCGCTGGAGCTTGTACCGGTCCGCGAAGGGCTTGCCGATGCCCTTGAAGCCCTCGGGGAACACCCCGACCAGCTCGCCGGAGGACATCAGCCGCTCGGCGTCGGGGGTGCAGGCCAGCGTGGCGCCGTTCTTGCGCGCCAGCTCGCCGACGAGGGGCATCTTGAACATCAGGTCCGCGCCGAGCAGCCGCAGCCTGCGCCTGGCCGGATGTTCGGTGTGCAGGGACTGGATGGTCATCAGCGCGTCGAGCGGGAGCGTGCCGGAGTGGTTGGCGACGATCAGCGCGCCGCCGGTGTCCGGAACGTGCTGCATGCCGATGGTCTCGACCCGGAACCAGTGCTCGTAGAGCGGCTGCAGGGCCGGGGCCAGCACGGTGGAGGCCAGCTCGGGGTCGTAGCCGAACTCGTCCACCTGGTAGTCGCCCGCGAGCCTGCGGCGCAGGAAACCCAGGGCCGCCTCGAGCCCGGCCTCCCAGGCCGGGGGCGCGGGATCGGGCACCGCGGCGATCGGCGGGGTGGCGACGGGGCTCTCGTCGTCCACGGGCGGACGCGGGCGCGGGGTCGCCGTGATGGGGCGGCGGGGGCGGCTCTCGGTCCGGGCGCCTGCCGGTGCGGGCCCCCGTCCGCGCGGACGCGGCTCACCGAGGCGCCACCGGGTGCGCCCGCCCGTCTCGTCCGCCCGCAGCGGGATCACCCGTGCATCCGGCACTGCCGCCCCCTCGCCGTTCTTGTCCCCCACTAGCCCAACACCTTCGGCACCGCGCGCGCCGCCGCCAGCACGCCGCGCTCCACCGCCTCGAGCCGGCCCTGTCCGAGGACGGGGCGCAGCGCACGACCGCGGACGTAGTCGTCGAAGGCCTGGACGGTCGTCCAACGAGGCGCGAAGCCGAAGCGTTCCTTGAGCCGTGTGGTGTCCACCACGCGGCCGAAGTTCAGGAAGCGCATCTGCTCCGGCGAGTAGTCGACGATCCGCGCCCCGCGCAGGAACCGCCCCACCGGACGCACCGCGAGCGGGGGCACCGGCAGCTGCAGCCCCCCGGCCCGGCGGATGGCCTGCGACAGCATCAGCACGCCGTCCGCGGCCACGTTGAACACGCCGGGGAGGTCGTGCGTGGCGGCCCGCTCCAGGACGGCCAGCGCGTCCTCCTCGTGGAGGAACTGCAGCCGCGCGTCGAAGCCCAGCACCGTCGGGACGACGTGTAGGCCGAAGTACGAGGTCATCACGGTGTCGATCCGCGGCCCGACGTAGTTGCAGAAGCGCAGCACGGTGGTCGTGACGTCCGGCCTGCGGCGGGCGAAGCCGCGCAGGTAGCCCTCGATCTCGGCGGCGTCCTTCGCGTAGCCACCGGAGGGGAGGTCCTTCGGCGTCATCGACTCGTCGAACAGCGCGGGATCGCGCGAGCCCGAGCCGTACACGGCGGTGGTGGACTTGAGCACCACCCGGCGCAGCGTCTCGGCCTTCTGGCAGGCCGCGAGGAGCTGCATCGTGCCGATGACGTTCATCTCCTTCATCGCCGTGCGCCCGCCGGACGCGCCCGGCCCCGAGGACAGGGCGGCGTGCACGACGGTGTCGACGCCGGCGCCGGAGATGACCTTGCCGATGAGGGGGTTGCGGATGTCCGCGCGGACGAACTCGGCGCGGCCCATCCGGCGCAGCATGTCCCGGGAGGGCGGCACGGTGTCCACGCCCAGCACCCGGTCGATGCGCGGGTCGGCGGCCAGCCGGGCCGCCAGGTTGCCGCCCAGGAAGCGGCTGACCCCGGTCACGAGCACGACGGAGGGCGGATCGCCGACGGTGTCGGCCTCGCCGGGGGGTCCCGAACGCGTCACGGGCACGACCTGTCTCGTCGTGGGGAGCAGAACGGAGAGGATCCCGCCCGCGCCAGGCGGACGGGACCCCGGGTACTACTTGCCGAGCTTGCGACGCTGCACGCGGGTCTTGCGCAGCAGCTTGCGGTGCTTCTTCTTCGACATCCGCTTGCGACGCTTCTTGATGACCGAGCCCATGCGCCGGTACCTCCTACGTTTACTGCCTTTCGCGCGCGTGGATGCACACGGCGAGACGATGACCGGTCGCCGATGCTACCCGTCTCGACGACGGGGCCTGTGAGCAGGGTCAGCCTGCGTCGAAGTACGCGTGCCGCAGGTAGTCCTCGACCGCCCGCTTCGGCACGCGGAAGGACCGCCCGACCCGGGCGGCGGGCAGCTCGCCGCCGTGCACGAGCCGGTACACGGTCATCTTGGACACGCGCATCATGGCGGCGACCTCGGCCACGGTCAGGAACTGCACCGCGGAGAGGTTCTCGACCCGCTCGGGCTGCCCCGACTGCCCGGGCTCCTGGGTGGCCATCGCAGCACCGCCTTCACTCGACCTGACCGACATATCACTGTCCGCCCGGGGATCCGCATCCCCCACGCGGCGTGTTCCGCATGAGGATAGCGGTGCCGGTGTGACGGCTTCGACACACCATGCCACACCGGCGGGGCGTTCAGGTGCGCGTCAGGGTGACACGTGCTCCGTCGAACGGGTCAACCCTGCTGCACCGAGCGTCCCAGCTCGACGGAGCGGTCGCGGGCCGCCTCGATGGCGTCGATCAACGCGGCGCGCACCCCGTGCCGCTCCAGCTCACGGATGGCGGCGATCGTGGTCCCCGCGGGCGAGGTGACGGCCTCGCGCAGCAGGACCGGATGGTCGTTCGACTCACGGAGCATGGTCGCGGCGCCGAAGGCGGACTGGACGATCAGGTCGGCCGCGACCGCCCGCGGCAACCCGAGCAGGATCCCGGCGTCGATCATGGCCTCGACCAGGAAGAAGAAGTACGCCGGGCCGGAGCCGGACAACGCCGTGACGGCGTCCTGCTGGCTCTCCGGGACCTGCACGACCTTGCCCACGGCGCCGAGCATCTCCTCGACCAGCGCCACGTGCTCGGCGGTCGCGTGGGCGCCCGGGGACACCGCGCTCATCGCCTCCCCGACGACCATGGGCGTGTTCGGCATGACCCGCACGACCGGCGTGCCCGCGGGCAGCCCACCCTCGAACAGCGCGGTCGGCAGGCCCGCGCA
>Ga0070665_100004826_pt1 | contig 14005 bp, 13 predicted proteins | sample KBSS13metaG_FD_65862 | JGI IMG/M metagenome (GOLD analysis project Ga0070665, IMG submission 65862) | Switchgrass rhizosphere microbial communities from Kellogg Biological Station, Michigan, USA - KBS S1-3 metaG | ecosystem: Host-associated > Plants > Roots > Rhizosphere > Soil ... | reverse complement strand
AGCGCGATGCCGTCGATGCCGTTGAGCTTGACCGCCTGGCGCACCATCACCGCGTCGAACCAGCCGCAGCGCCTGCGTCGGCCGGTGTTGGTGCCGAACTCCCGGCCGCGGTCGCCCAGCCCCTGGCCGATCTCGTCCTTGAGCTCGGTCGGGAAGGGGCCGTCACCGACCCGGGTGGTGTAGGCCTTGGCGATGCCGAGCACGTAGCCGACCGCGCCATTGCCCATGCCCGAGCCGATCATCGCCTGCGCCGCGACGGTGTTGGACGAGGTCACGAACGGGTAGGTGCCGTGGTCGATGTCGAGCATGGTGGCCTGTGCGCCCTCGAACAGGATGCGCTTGCCGGCCGCGCGCAGGTCGTCCAGCCGCTCCCAGACATCCTCGGCGAAGGGCAGGATCCTGGGCGCGAGCGCCAGCAGGTCGGCGGTGAGCTGGCCCGCATCGATCGACGGCTTGCCGAGGCCCATGCGCAGCGGATTGTGGTGCGCGAGCAGGGTCGCGACTTTCATCGGCAGCATGTCCGGCTCGCCGAGATCGCCGACCCGGATGGCGCGGCGGCCGACCTTGTCCTCGTACGCCGGGCCGATGCCGCGCCGCGTCGTACCGATCCTGATGATGCCCGGCGCGTCCTCGCGCCAGCCGTCGAGGTCACGGTGCAGCGGCAGGATCAGCACGGCATGGTTGGCGATCTTCAGGCTGTCCGGCGTCACCGACAGGCCCTGGTCCGTGACCTTCTGCACTTCCTCGAGGAAATGCCAGGGATCGACCACCACGCCGTTGCCGATGATCGAGAGCTTGCCCGGGCGCACCACGCCCGAGGGCAGCAGGGCGAGCTTGTAGGTCTGGTTGCCGATGACGAGCGTATGGCCGGCGTTATGGCCGCCCTGGAAGCGCACCACGACTTCCGCGCGCTCGCTCAGCCAGTCGACGATCTTGCCCTTGCCCTCGTCGCCCCACTGGGCGCCGATCACTGCCACGTTGGCCATTTGCCCGAATCCTTAAACAAAGTGTCCCTTCAGACACGAAAACGCCTCCCCGGGGCCGATTCCGGGGAGGCGTGCAGTCGCATAGCACGGGAGGCCGCGGGGCGCGAAGGGGAAAACCGGGCAGCGGCAACGTGCGCCCGCATGCGACGTTATAGGGGCCATGCGCACCGCCTCGCGCCTTCCGATCGCCGCCGCCGTCCTGGCCCTTGCCGCCGCCTGCACGTCGGTCCAGCCGGCCGACTCGCCGGTTCAGTTGCCGGGCGAGGCTGCGAAGAGAACCGGGTTACAGGTGCCGCCGGATGCCTGGGCACATCCGGCCGTCCAGACGGCGAGCCCCGTCCCTCAGCGGTAGCACGACGGTTCATGCGCGCTGCCCCGGCGGTCTTCGGGGGTAGAAGCGCTACGTCATCTTGCATTCGCCGTGAGGACAGGGCAGGAAGTCAGCACGCATGGCCCGCAAAACGTGGCTTCGGATGCTCAGCGAACATCCGAGCTCCCACCTCATAGTTGCTCGTCCGATGGAGACGCGCGCGGCGGAAATGGCAGGTCTTCTCGACCGGCTGGTCGACCGCATGCAGCCGCGCGGGTCCTATGCCAGCACGCACCTGAAGGTCCAGGAAACCGACGTGATCATGTGCGCCTTCGAGCAGGAGCGCGAAGCGCTGCGCGTGGCCGGGACCATGAACGCCAAGCCGATCAACCGCTACGTGGGCTGGAGCACGCAGGTCGCCTTCGATCTCGATGCGACGCTTGCCGGTGCGATCGCCAGGGCTCTCGAGCGATGATTGCGGCGGCGTGCCGCTGCCGAAGGCGGCAATGTCGCGCAAGGTGAGCCGTTGAGCGCGATTGCCGTTTCGGGGATCGTCTTTGCCCTGATCTGCGGCGGGACGCTTCTCGGGATGCTCCTGCGATCGAGGTTGCCGGAGCATCATCTGAGCACCGAGTCCAAGGAGGTCGTCCGGCTGGCGACGGCTCTGGTCGCGACACTGGCGGCGCTCGTGCTGGGCTTGCTGGTCGCATCGACCCGAAGCACCTACGAGCAGACCAGCAGCCAGATCAGCCGCATGACCGTCGATGCCGTCGTGCTCGACTGGCTGCTCGCCGAGTACGGGCCGGAGACCGCGCCGCTGCGCCAGGCGTTGCGCGACACGATGGGGGCGATGGCCGATTCGATCTGGCGCCCCGACTCGCGGGTCGTCGGGCCTTTTCACGCCAACGGCGCGTCCGAAGCGGCCTATTACAAGATCCAGGCGCTCGTGCCGCACGATGCCGTTCAGCGTGCCTTGCAGGCTCGTGCAACCCAGATCGCCACCGACCTCGCGCAGACCCGCCTTCTCCTGTTCGCCCAGCCGGCCGATGCGATCTCGACGCCGTTCCTGATGGTGCTGGTCCTGTGGCTGGCACTCATCTTCATGAGTTTCACCATTTTCGCGCCGCCCAACGGCACGGTCGCCGTGGTCCTGTTCGTCTGCATCCTGTCGGCGTCAAGCGCCATCTTCCTGATCCTGGAGATGGGCAGCCCGTTCGACGGGTTGATGCAGATCTCCAGCGACCCGCTGCGCAACGCCCTCGGTCCCCTGACCGTGGTCAGCCGCTGATCGGGTGCGGTACTCCCCCTGGCGGAGACCGCCTGGGGGAGAAGCTTGCCGTCTTCAGCTCTTGGCCGCGATGCCGGCCGAAACCGTGGACGCGATGGCGTCGGCAACCTCGCCGACCTTGGCCTTCACGTCGCCGCCCGACACCTTGTCGGTGACCGAATCGGCCACCTTCCTGGCGATCTCGGTGCCGAGCTCGCTTGCCTTGCGCACGGTACCGCCCATGTAGTCCTGCTCGGCCCTGGTCATCGGCAGGCTGGCGCCGAGGGCTGCGCCGAATGCCACTCCCAAGGCCGCGACGAGGATCGGCTGCTCCCGGGCGAACAGCTCGAGGCGGCCCTGCGCCTCGGTCACCATCGCCTGGGTCTGGTCGAGCGCCTGCTTGCCCTGCTCTCTTCCCTGGGTTGCGAGATCTTCAGCCGTGCTCCTGGCCTTGTCGTAGGCGCCAGTCGCCATGGACGACGCGTCGCCCGCCGCTGTCTTGACCCGGTCGGCCGTGGCGACCGCCGTATCCGACACCGCACCGGAGGCGCGCGAGACGGCCGACAGCGCGCTCGACGCCGCACCGGCGAGGCTGGAGCCTACGCCGCCCAGCGTGCTGGCGGTGTTCCTGATCGCCTCGTTGCCCTTGTCCACGGCGGCTCCTACCTGGGAGTCCTTGTTGCCGCCGGCCATCAGCATGACCACGCCGGCGCCAATCAGCATCGCGGCGAGCGGACTCGCCATTGCGCGGTCGATCGCTGCCCGGGCGACGGCGGTGCTACCCTCCTTGGCAAAGGTCATGGCGCCGTTGGTGAGCGCCGTGGTGGAGACGCTGTCGCGCAGCTCGTCGAGCGCGGAAGACAGGCCGACGCGGGCGGCGGAAGCTTCGCGTTGCAGATGGGCGCTCGAGCTCATGTCAGCTTCTCCTTGACCAGGGCGGTGTCACGCTGGATGTCGTTGAGGGTACGGTCGGGGACCAGCGCCTCGGCGCTGAGCTGCTTGCGGCCCGTCATCACGAAGCCGAGGCCGATGGCGATCGTGGCGACGGACACGAGAAGGGTCGCCGCCACCGGAGACAGTCCGGCAGCGATCAGGCCGAGCACGATCGACTGCAACAGCAGGAAGAGCGCAGCCGACAGCAGGATGGCGCCAACCATCACCAGCGACAGGCCGGCGCCGGCGCGAGCTGCCTTTTCGGCCAGCTCCGCCTTGGCGAGACGGAACTCGATCTGGACCAGCTCGGTCGCTCGCCCGATCGTCTCGCCGACCGCGTGGAAAACGCCCGACGCCGATTCAGCCTGCATCGCCGCCTCCCGAGGCCGGGATCGAACGGGCCGGCTTCGCTTCGGCCGACGTGTCGTCGAGCGGCTCGGTCGCCGCGTCCCTGGGCGGCATGCCGCTCTTGGCGATGCGCGAAAGGGCAAAACCCAGGACGGCCGCGCCCGCCAGAGTCAGAAGGGGCTGCTGGCGGCTCCACGAAACGGCGGTCGAGAGGAGCTCTTCCGCCTTCTTGTCGCGCAGGCTGTCGGCGAACCTGTCGGTGTATTGCGCGGCGTTGCGCACGTAGCCGGCCAGCATCGGCAGCGCGTCGTCGAGCGCCTGGGCAGCGCTTTCGGCCGCCTTGCCGACGGCATGGGCGGCATCGACCCCGGAGGCGAGGGACTGGTCGGCCACCTTGCCGGCCTGCTCGCGCAGGGCGGGCGCCACATCGGCAGCTCGGGGTGTCTCCGTAGATGAATATCCGTCGGCCATGAAGGTCCTCCCGTGTCTCGGCTGCGCAACCAACGTGGCGGGCGGCGCAAACGTTGCGCGAACATCGCGAAGGGCCGAAGGCTCGCCGAAAGCGGCATCGGGCGCCGAACGGAAAAGTTGAATTGCCGGACGGCATGCAACAGCGCTCGCGGCGGCGCGTTGCTTGGGGCATCACTGAGAAGGGATGAACCATGGCAAAGTCTGACAAGCCGGATGCGATCGCGTTGTTGAAAGCGGATCACCGCAAGGTCGAGGAGCTGTTCGAGAAATTCGAGTCGGCCAGGGGGCCGGAGCGCAGGAAGGCGCTGGCGCTGGAGATCTGTACCGAGCTTTGCGTGCACGCCACGATCGAGGAGGAGATCTTCTACCCGGCCTGCAAGGGCGAGGTGGAGGACGACCGGCTGAGCGAGGCCTATGTCGAGCATGACGGCGCGAAGGTCATGATCGCCGAGCTGGTTGCCGGCTCGCCGGACGACGCATTCTATGATGCCAAGATGAAAGTGCTTTCCGAGGAGATCAAGCATCACGTCAAGGAAGAGGAGAAGCCGGGCGAGGGCGTGTTCGCCCAGGCGCGCGAAAGCGGCCTTGACATGGATGGCCTCGGCGAGCGGCTGAAGGCGCGCAGGGAGGAGCTGCTCGCCAAGTTCGAGGCCGAGGGGCTGCCGCCGCCGACCACGCGCAGCTTCACCGGGCACAAATTGCAGCAGGGCCACACGATCGAGGCCAAGGCCGCCTAGCGGATGCATCCCGAGCCGTTGCCGGGAAGGGCCGTGACTCGGTTCACGGCCCTTTACCTTCTTCCGCTCCCGAGCTTGGCGGACTTCCCGCTGCATGCCATTGAGGGGACGGACGGTCGTCAATCCAATCGGCAGGAGGCTGCGTCGCGTGAACTCTACGCAAGTCCGACCTGAGAGCAAGCTCTCCGGTGCACTGGCCGGTGACGACGCCTTTCGCATGCTGGTCGATGCGGTCACCGACTATGCGATTTGCATGCTCGACCCGGCCGGCCATGTGGCGAGCTGGAACACGGGAGCCAGGCGGATCAAGGGTTACGAGGCCGATGAGATCATCGGCCGGCACTTCTCCGTTTTCCATACCGAGGGAGACCGGAGCGCCGGTCTTCCGGCGACGGCGCTCGCGACGGCCGAGCGTCACGGCAAGTTCGAGGGCGAAGACTGGCGCGTGCGCAAGGACGGCACCCGTTTCTGGGCGCATGTGGTCATCGATCCCATCCGGAGTGCATCGGGCGAGCTTCTGGGCTTCGCCAAGATCACCCGCGACCTGACCGCCCGGCGAGCGGCCGAGCAGGCGTTGCGTGAAACCCAGGAGGAATTCGAACTCCTCGTCCAGAGCGTTACCGACTACGCGATCTACATGCTCGACGCGGGAGGGCACGTCTCGACCTGGAATCCCGGCGTCCGGCGGATCAAGGGATACGAGCGGGCCGAGATCGTCGGCGAGCATTTCTCCCGCTTCTACACCGCGGAGGATCGCGCTGCCGGCGAGCCGGAACGAGCGCTGGAAACGGCCGCGCGGGACGGTCGCTTCGAGAAGGAAGGCTGGCGCGTGCGCAAGGACGGCTCGCGCTTTTGGGCGAACGTCGTGATCGATCCGATCCGGGGCAACGATGGGCAGATCCGCGGCTTCGCCAAGATCACACGCGACATCACCGAGCGGCGCGACAACGAGCGCAAGCTCGCCCAGGCGCGCGAGGCGCTGTTCCAGTCGCAGAAGATGGAGGCCATCGGCCAGCTCACGGGCGGCGTCGCGCACGACTTCAACAACCTGCTGAGCGCCATCATCGGCAGCCTGGAGCTGGTCCAGCGGCGCATTGCCGACGATGCCCGCGTGCTTCCCCTGGTGTCCAACGCGCTGCAGGCGGCGGAGCGCGGCGCCACTCTCACCACGCGCATGCTGGCCTTTGCGCGCCGCCAGGAGCTGGAGGCCGAGCCCACCGATGTCCGTCTCCTGGTGTCGGGCATGGCCGACCTGCTCGACCGGTCGCTGGGCGCCAGCATCGAGATCGTCATCCGGCACGCGTCGGCGATCGGGCCGGTGATGGTCGACCGCAACCAGCTCGAGATGGCGGTGCTCAATCTCGCCGTGAATGCGCGCGATGCCATGCCCAAGGGCGGGCTTCTCGTGATCGACGCGCATGAGGATACGCTGGCCGCCGACAACCCGCTCGGCCTGGCGCCCGGGCGCTATGCCGTGCTGTCGGTGATCGACCGCGGCGGAGGCATGGACGACGCCACGCTGCAGCGGGCAATCGAGCCGTTCTTCACGACCAAAGGAGTAGGCAAGGGGACCGGCCTCGGCCTGTCGATGGTCCATGGCATCGCCGAGCAGCTCGGCGGCCGGCTGCAGTTGCAGAGCAAGGTCGGCGAAGGCACGACCGCGAGCCTCTGGCTGCCGGTCCTGCTGCAGATGCCGTCCCCGATCGAGCCGGAGCCGGCGCAGGCCGCAGCGCCCGACCTGGCGCCGCTGGACATCCTCGCGGTGGACGACGACGCGCTGGTGCTGATGAACACCGCCACGATGCTCGAGGACTGCGGACACCACGTGACGAGCGCCTATTCGGCACGCGAAGCGCTGGACCTTCTGCAAGTACGGAAATTCGACCTGCTGGTCACCGACCAGGGCATGCCCGGCATGAGCGGCGCGGAGCTGATCGAACAGGTCCGCCGGGAGCGGCCGGATTTGGCGATCGTCCTGGCCACCGGCTACGCCGAGTTGCCGCGCGGCATCGCTCTCGACGTCCCGCGCCTCGCCAAGCCTTTCACACAGGAACAGCTTCTGCGCGCCGTCGGCGAAGCCGTTGCGGACGATGCTGCCCGGCGGTCTTCTTAGCTGCCTTCTACTCTCATTATCCCTCCCCCGCTCGCGGGCAGGGCTATCGCATGGGACCTTTCCGTCGTCTCGACCAAGGCCCGAAGGGCCGCGCGGAGAGACCTTCTTTCCACGATACGCCGTTACCGGTCGAGGCAAGGTCTCTCCACTCCGCGCTTCGCGCTCCGGTCGAGACGACGGAAAGTCGATGAAGGGCGCATGCCGCGCTGTCTCCGGGACTCACAGCGGGACGGCGTCGCCGTCGATCAGGGCGTGGGTGCAGGCGAGGCGCTTGGCTTCGCGACGGGTGTCGGCCGCCGATGCGACGGCGCGCACCACGGCATAGCCCTTGGCCTGCCAGGGGGCGATAGCCCGCCACGGCGTGCCGGCGGGCAGGAAGAGGCGGGGGCGCTGGGGCGCCGGCTGCGAGGCGGCCAGCACGGCGTCCATGTAGAGGGTAAAGCCGGTGGCGGGCTCGCTGACGCCGTCCTCGGGATAGCCCGCCGAATAGCGCCCGCCGCGCGCCAGCTCCTGCCGCCCGGCGAGCGAGAAGACCGCGAAGGAGACGCCGGTCTGGTATTCGAGCCCGCGATAGTCGACGGCGTCGAGGGTGAGCGGCAGGTCCTCGTCGGCCGCGCCGATCAGCGCGACGACCTCGGCCAGCCGCGCGGCTTCGGCCGCGGCCGCGGCGGGCAGCTTCAGCTTCTTGAGCTGGGCAAGCGCGGTGGCCGCGGGGCCGGCGGCGCGCAGCAGGCCGACGAACAGGTCGGTCGTCTTCTTGTCGCCTTCCTTGCCGGCCAGCGCCTTGGCGATTGCCGCCTCGTCCTTGCGGTCGAGCGCGCGGCGCAGGCGCGCGGCGGGCTCCGGCTCGAGCTTCAGTCCGGCCACCACGGCGGCGACGAGGGTCGGCAGGTTGAGATCGACGGTCAGCGCCGCGACGCCGATCGCCCGCAGGGCATCGACCGAGAGCAGCACCGCCTCCGCATCGGCCTCGGCACTATCGACGCCGATCAGCTCGGTGCCGACCTGGGCGAACTGGCGCTCGGGCTTCAGCGCATTGCCGCGTACGCGGATCACGTTGCCGCCGTAGGACAGGCGCAGCGGCCGCGGCTCGTGCTTCAGCCGGGTGACGGCGATGCGGGCGACCTGCACGGTCATGTCGGGCCGCACGCCCATCATGCGCTGCGACACCGGATCCATCAGGCGGAAGGTCTGCGAGGCGAGCGCGGCGCCCGGCCCGCCGAGCAGCGATTCCTCGAATTCGACCAGCGGCGGCTTGACCCGCTCGTATCCGAAGGCGGCGAAACGCTCGATGGCGGCGTCGATCGCACGGGCCTCGCGCGCCGCGTCGGGCGGCAGGAGATCGGCGAGCCCGGCCGGCAGAAGGCCCCGGTGGTTGTTGTCGTTGGCGGTCATGGTGCGGGTTTATCCGATTGTGATAAGGCTGCCCAGCGATGACCGACGCTGCCCGACCCGCCCTCTCGGTGGTCGCGCCCTGCTTCAACGAAGAGGGGGTGCTGCCGGCCTTCCTCGCGCGCGTGGCGGCGGTGCTCGACGGCATCGGCGGCAGCAGCGAGATCGTGCTGGTCGACGACGGCTCGCGCGACGGCACCTGGCGGGTGATGTCCGAAGCCTCCCTGCACGATCCGCGCATCGTCGCAGTGCGGCTGATGCGCAACCACGGCCATCAACTCGCGCTCACCGCCGGTCTGTCGATCTGCCGCGGCGAGCGGGTGCTGATCATCGACGCCGATCTGCAGGATCCGCCCGAGCTGCTGCCCGAGATGATGGCGTTGATGGACGGCCGCGATGGCAAGGGGGGCGCCGACGTGGTCTACGGCCAGCGCCGCGCGCGCACCGGAGAGAGCCTGTTCAAGCGTGTCACCGCTGCCGTCTTTTACCGGCTGATCGGCCGCATGACCGACATCGACATCCCGCTCGATGCGGGCGACTTCCGGCTGGTGACGCGGCGCGTGCTCGACATGCTGCTGGCGATGCCCGAGCGCCACCGCTTCATCCGCGGCATGGTTGCCTGGATCGGCGGGCGGCAGGTGCCGATCGCCTACGACCGCGCGCCGCGCGCGGCGGGCGAAAGCAAGTATCCGCTGTCGAAGATGATCCGCTTCGCCGCCGACGCGATCACCGCCTTCTCGGTGGTGCCGCTGGTGGCGTCGATGACGATCGGCTGGATCATGGCGGCGGTCGGCTTCGCCTTCTTCGTCTATTCGATCGTCGGCTGGCTGACGCACTCGACCCTGCCGGGCTGGACCTCGCTGATGGCCGCGATCGGCCTGCTGGGCGGCATGCAGTTCCTGATGCTCGGCGTGATCGGCGCCTATCTCGGCCGGCTCTACGACCAGAGCAAGGGCCGGCCATTGTTCCTGATCCGCGATATCGTCGGCGGCGGGCCCCTAGGCGGCGGGCAGTGAGCGGGGCGGAGTTCGACCGGCACGCGGCGGGCTACGACGGCGGGCTCGACGATCCGATCAAGCGGATGCTCGGCACGTCGGCCGACCAGTTCATCGCCGTGAAGGCACGCTGGCTGCTGCGCCACGAGAAGGGGCTGCGCGACGGCAGCCTTCGCCTGCTCGATTACGGCTGCGGCGCCGGCGACCTGATGCGCGTGCTGGCCGGGCTCGGCGCCCGTGCATCGTTCACCGGCAGCGACGTGTCGGCCGGCATGCTGACCGAGGCGGACAACCGCTGGCCACGCCACCTCGGCCAGCCGCCCGCGCTCGCGCCGCAGGACGGCGCGCGTACGCCGTTCGCCGACGGCCAGTTCGACGTCGCCACGATCAGCGCCGTGCTGCATCACGTGCCGGTGGCCGAGCGGCCGGCGGTCTATGCCGAGCTCGGGCGGGTGCTGAAGCCGGGCGGCCGGCTCTATGTCTTCGAGCACAATCCGCGCAATCCGCTGGTGCGCCGTGTCGTTGCCCGCACGCCGATCGATGCGAACGCCATCCTGCTCGATGCGCGGGAGGTGCAGGAGGGCCTGCTCGGCTCGGGCCGCTACGAGCTCGAGACCGACTACCTGATGTTCATGCCGCCGGGCATCCCCTGGTTGCGTTTCGTCGACCGGACACTGGCGTGGCTGCCGCTCGGGGCGCAATATGCGGTGGCGGCGCGCAAGCCCGCGTGACAGAGGCCCAGGGAGACGACCATGGATACCCATGTCTTCGAGTCAGAGCTCAAGCGCGACGGCTACGACGTCATGACCAACACGACGGCCGGCGCCAAGGTCAATCCCGAGCACAGCCATCCGTTCGACATTCGGGCGATGGTGCTGAAGGGCGCCCTGACGATGAACCGCGACGGCCGGAGCCAGACCTTCAAGCCCGGCGAGATCTTCACCATGCCGCGCGGCTGCCTGCACTATGAGAGCTACGGGCCGGAAGGCGCGGTGGTGCTGATCGGCCGAAAGACATAGTGGACATATCGGCGAGTCGCATTCCTTACGCGCTCCTCTCCGTCGTCCTGAGCGGAGCGAAGGACCTCGCGCCGGCCACACAGCCCGTGTCTGATCATTCGGTGAGGTCTTTAGCTGCGCTCAGAACTTGTGAGTTTATCGCCAATCGATGTCATGCCGCTGGGAGCGCGGCTCTCCAGAGCCGCTCTTCCTTCGGTTTGCCACAGCCCATGAGCGGCTCTGGAGAGCCGCGCTCCCAGCGTAACGCCCCTGAAATCAAGAACTTACAAATGCTCAGGACGACGGCGGGGAGCATTCGAAACTGCAACGAGGGATGACGGGACTACGCGTACCAGCGCTCGGCTGGCAGATGGTGCTGGCCTTCGTCCTGGCGCTGCTGTTCCTGTCCGGGCTGATCGCCTGGCTGCAGAACGTCCACATGATCACGGCCAACGGCATGTACAAGAGCATCCAGGCGGAGCCCTGGATCGCCGACTTCGCGCAGGCCCGGCTCGATCCTTCGAACTATCTCTACTTCCCGCTGTACGGTGCCTCAACCCGGCTGCTCGATGCGCTTGGCGTGCTGCGCGGCGTGCCGTGGAAGCAGTTCGCATACCTCAATGCGTTCTGGGCGAGCCTCGGCGTCGCTGCCGTCTACGGCTTCGTCCATCGCCTGACCGGCAAGGCGAGGATCGCGGCGCCGGGGGCGCTGTTCCATCTCGGCTGCGGCTTCGTGCTGCTGCTGGCGGTGATCAACGAAGACATCATGCCGGGCTACACGCTGGTCCTGGTGTCGATGCTGCTGGCCGGCCTGTGGTTCGACCGGCCGACCGTGGCGCGCGTGATGGCGGTCGGCGTGCTCTTCACGCTGGGCTGGCTGGTCGAATGGCGGCTGATCTTCCCGACCTTGCCCGCGCTGCTGCTCGCGCTTGCGATAGCGCCGATACCGGTTCCGCGCCGGGCCGCGATGATCGCGCTGCTGCTCGCGTCGATCCTGGCCGTCGTCATCGCCACGCAGCTCCTCTGGCACGGACACAACGGCTCGGCCGGCGTCCACAATCTCCTCTGGACGGGCAAGGGCGTGGACAGCGGCTGGGCCGGCGTCACCTGGGGCAAGGCGTGGACGATGCTGTCGGGTGTCGGCGGCTATCTCCTGACCTTCGGCGCGCACAACGATCCGGTCGCGGCACGACAGGCCGCGGCGCCGCTCGCGCTTTCCGTTGCCTTGCAGGTCGCCATTTTCGTCGCCTGCGTCGTCGCACTGTGGCCGCGCCGCAACGAGGCGCGGCTGCGTGCCATCGCGGTCGTGTTCCTGGGGACGCTCGGCGCAGGGCAGGTGATGAATCTCTATTCCCAGCCGCACGATCCGCAGATGCAGGTCAACGTGATGGCCTGGCTGACCGTGGCCTGGGCGTTGCTGCTGGCGGCAATGGCGGAGCGGAAGCGGACCGTGTTCGGCGTGCTGGCCGTCCTGTCGCTGGCGCCGCTGCTGCTCAACGTCGCCTTCTTCTCGCGCTGGCGCGGCGGCGATGCCGAGGCGACCGCGGCGCTCGCGACCATCGAGCGGCGCTTCCCGCCCGTTTCGACGGTCTTCGTCTATTGGGGCTTCGAGCCGATCACCATGTGGCACTACGCGCTGTGGAGCCGCACCTGGGACTGGGACGGCACGCCCGGCGACGCGAAATTCAAATGGATCGCGATCGACGCCGGCGCCATCCGCCACGCCGGCTGGACGCCGCAGCAGCATGCCGACTCGATCCGCCGCGACCTCGACGCCGCCTTCGCGCGCGGCTACCGCGTCGTGATCTCCGATGTCTGGACGTGGAGCGTCGAGGAACTGGCGCAGCAACTGTCCGGCCTCGCCGCCGCCAACCGCGCGGCCGCGATCCACGCCATGCTGCACGACAATTACGAGGCGACGCCGGTGCTCGATGTGCCCGCCGTCGGCACCTACTACGAGCTGCGCCCCAAGCCCGCGCATTGACGGCGGCGCGCGTTTCGCGAGCCAGTAGCGCTTTGGCCTTCAATCGCGAGGGAGCTCGCGATCCTTTTCGATCGGCCGCAATCGTCCGACATCACCGATGCGCACATAGAGCTCGAGCAGGGGAACGACCATCTTCTTCGTCGCTTCCTGGACTTCCGCGTTGTAGGCGGCGACCTGGGCTTCGGTCTCGATCTTCTTGCCGGCATTGGCGAAGAGAACCTGGAGCATGCCGTTGAGGGCGGCGTTCAACTGGGAGGCGGCCTTGGGGCCGGCTTCCGTCGAGAACATCGGGAGGAGGGCGAGGTTCTGCGCGCTGATCCTGGCTGTCAGCTCCTGCAGCTTGCCGACGTCTGCCCTGATATCCTCGCCCGCGGCCAGCTTCTGGGCCGTGGTGACGTAGAGGCCCTGGAAGTCCTCCATCTTCATGCGCAAGTCGCCATAGTTCCTGATGACGAAGTCGGACTTGATCTTCTGCTCCTCGAACTGGGCATTGACCCGGGGCGCCAGGAAGTAGGTCCCCAGGGCGCCGAGCAGCAGGAGGACGGTGGAGAACCACATCGGCGTGCGATCGGCGGCGAGGAACGCCTTGATCGCCTCTCCGAGGGACTTCTTCGGTTTGTCGGTCGCGTCGGGTGCTTCGTTCAACGTCACGCCAATCCCGGTCTGTCGACATCACGCCAAGCTGTTCGCGTTCATCAGAGAACGCCTCCCGACTGTATGGCAAGTCTTCTCGGACGACAGCAAATCCTGATGCCCAGAAGGCGATGCCCGGAATTGACTCCTCTCGTCATTCGCACTATTTCCCCGCCCGGGCCACGCTCCCCCACCGGAGTGCAGCTCTTCTGTAAGGGAGAGAGGAAGATGACTAAGCCGAACGCACGTCCGGCGCGTCCCGATTTTTCATCGGGACCTTGCGCCAAACGCCCGGGATGGACTCCGGAAGCCCTCAAAGATGCCGCCGTCGGGCGGTCCCATCGATCGAAGCTCGGCAAGAAGAAGATCGTCGAGGCGGTCGATCGCACCCGCGCGATGCTCGGCATTCCGGCCGACTATCGCATCGCCATCGTGCCGGCGTCCGACACCGGCGCGGTCGAGCTGGCGCTGTGGTCGCTGCTCGGCGCCCGGCCGGTCGACATGCTGACCTGGGAGAGCTTCGGCGAAGGCTGGGTCACCGACGTGGCCAAGCAGCTCAAGCTCAAGGACGCGCGCACGCTGAAGGCCGGCTACGGCAAGATCGCCGACCTCGCGGCCGTCGACTGGACGCACGACGTCGTCTTCACCTGGAACGGCACGACCTCGGGCGTGAAGGTGCCGAACGGCGACTGGATCGCCGACGCGCGTGAGGGGCTGGCGATCTGCGACGCGACCTCCGCGGTGTTCGCGATGGAGCTGCCGTGGCACAAGCTCGATGTCGTCACCTGGTCGTGGCAGAAGGTGATGGGCGGGGAGGGCGCGCACGGCATGCTGGTGC
>Ga0070665_100004823_pt1 | contig 14011 bp, 16 predicted proteins | sample KBSS13metaG_FD_65862 | JGI IMG/M metagenome (GOLD analysis project Ga0070665, IMG submission 65862) | Switchgrass rhizosphere microbial communities from Kellogg Biological Station, Michigan, USA - KBS S1-3 metaG | ecosystem: Host-associated > Plants > Roots > Rhizosphere > Soil ... | reverse complement strand
AGGGCACCAGCCTGACCGCGGTGTCCAACCAGACTGGACGGTTCCGCATCGACAGCGTTCCGCCCGGCTCGGTGATGCTCGTGGTCCGGGCTCCCGGGTTCCTCGACGCCCACGCGGGCGCCGTCCAGGTTCGCGCCGGCGACACCGCGCAGATCGACGTCGAGCTCGACGTGACGCCGAACTTCATGGAACGCGTCCAGGTGACGGCCACAAAGACGCCGCTCAGCATCGGCGACGTCCCGGCGCAGACCGACATCGTCAGCCGCGCCACGATCGAGAGCCGCGGCGACCTCACGCTGACGCAGGCGATCAGCCACGTCCCGGGCGCGGTCGTCAGCACGCAGCTCGGCATCTTCGAATCGGTGATGCTGCGGGGCATGCCGAGAGGCGACCCCGAATTCACCAACACGCTGCTGCTCATCGACGGCGTGCCGCAGGCCACCTCCCGCAACGGGTCGCGCGTCATCGGCCTGACGATCAACGACGCCACCAACATCGAGGTCGTCCGCGGGCCCAACTCCGCGCTGTTCGGGCGAACCGCCATCGGGGGCTCGGTCAACATCCTGACCGCCAACCCGACGGCGAAGCCGGAGTTCAACGTCGATTTCACCGGCGGCCAGCAGGGGACTGCCAAGGGCCTGGCGCGCGTGTCGGGACCGCTCTCGAGCTGGGGCGGGTTCTACGCCTCGATCGGAAAAGAGCGCAACACCGGCTACTTCGATACGAAGACCGGCGGCGACTACTCGGACGGCAACACCGCGGTGTTCGGCAAGCTCACGTTTTCGCCGAATGCGAAGTCGTTCGGCAGCGTCAGCTTCAACTACGTCGATTCGGACAACAGCACGCCGACCAACGAGCCGATCATGGAGGGGCAGCTGCTGCACATCTTCGATCCGCGGTTCAACCGGCTCACCAATTTCAACATCCCGGGCCCCAATTACCACCAGGGCGAGAGCCGGTTCACCTTCAACTACACCTGGCAGCCGAAACCGACCACGCGTATCGTCGAAGTGTTCGGCTATCGCGACGTCCAGCAGCAGTTCATCCACGATGGCGACTTCATCGGATCGCCGTTCGACCCGGTCGCCAACACGGTGATGATGTACCCGTTCGATCAGGACCTGAAGGAGAAGATCGCGTACGAGGAACTGCGCGCGGAGTTCACGCCGAAGATCGGCAACATCAAGAACTCGCTCGTCGTCGGCGGCATGTACGAGCACACCGGCGGCACGCTGGCCTCCGACTTTCTGTTCACGGACGAAGAGAACGAAGGCATCCCGATCAACTACCTGAACCCGGTCATTCCGCCGGAGTCGGAGTGGATGCACGATCCCCAGCCGCTCCGGACGTACCACCTGGGCGTCACCGGGCTGTTCGCGCAGTACATGATCGAACCCCATCCCCGCTGGGTGTTCACCGGCGGCGGGCGCTACGACAACATGTCGCTCGACAACCAGCGCGGCGGCGGCGCCGTCGCCGAGGACAGTTTCAGCGCGTTCAGCCCGAAGATCAGCGCGACGTACCGGCTGCTCGGCCCTGACGTGGCCAGCCGTCCGTCGGTCAACATCTACGGCGCGTACTCGCAGGCCTTTCTTCCTCCGCGCGCGCCGAGCAGCCTCACGCCGGCCAACGTCGAGGTGAAGCTGCAGCCCGAGGACATCTCCAACAGCGAAATCGGGTTGAAGGGGAACGCGGTCAACGGCCGGGTGTCGTTCGAGGCGACGTATTTCCACATGACGGAGAACGGCGTCGTCCTCAGCCAGCGGCAGGGGCCGTTCTTCTTCCCGACCAACGCCGGCGAACTGAAGTACGACGGCGTCGAAACCGGTCTCAGCGTGGACATCACGCCGAAAGTGTCGGCGTACGTGAACGCGTCGTTCTATCACAGCCGGTTCGGCGACTTCGTCATCGAGAGCGAAGACGGCGACGAGGTGTTGACCGGCAACGGGCTGCCGATCGCGCCCGACTACGTCGTCAACTGGGGCGCGAGCTTCAGGCCGACGCCATCGGTGGACGCGACCGTCAACATCAAGAGCACCAGCGCCGTGGAGGCCAACCGGGAGAATACCTTCAAGATCGACCCGTACACGCTGGTCGACGCCGCGGTGACCTGGCGGCATGGCCCGCTGCGGGCGACGCTCGCGGCGCGCAACCTGTTCAACGAGGAGTACTACTGGAATGCCGACGGCGAAACGGCGGATCCGGGGAGGCCCCGTCAGATTCTGTTCACCGTTTCCGTCGGCCTGAAGTGACAGGAAATCGTGAGCCGTCGATGCCCTGTGCGGCGGTTTGGCTCTGGTGTAAGGTACTGCCATGTTGAGTGGCAGTAAACGCCTCCTGATCGCCGCTGCGCTCGTCTACACCGTGGTGTTGACGGCGGCCAGCTGCACGTCTTCCTCTTCATCAAAGCCCGCGCCGCCGGCCGCGGCTCCCGTCGGCCGCACCGAGATGAAGGCGGTCGTCTCGGTCAAGGAGCTGATGCGGTACACGATCGATCCGATCTCCGACAACATCTTCGACGCGGTGACGTACGAGTCGACGAAGAAGGGCGTGAAGGAGGTTTTCCCGAAGACCGACGAAGACTGGGAGAAGGTGAAGATCGGCGCGGTCACGCTGGCCGAGGCCATCTACCTGCTCAAGCTCCCGCGCCCGTTCGCGCCGGCCGGCGACGTCAACAACAGCACCGGCCCCAACCCGCCGGAACTGTCGCCGGCGCAGATCCAGGCCAAGGTGGACGCGGACCCGGTGTTGTGGGACGCGAAAATTCAGGCGCTGCGGAACGTCGCGCTGTCGGTGATGGAGATCGCGGACAAACGAGACACCAAGGAGCTCTTCGAGGCGGGGGAGACGCTCGACAAGGCCTGCGAAGCCTGCCACCTCGAATACTGGTATCCGGGCGATCGCAAAGCGGTCGAGGAAGACGAGCGCCAGAGAGCCAGGTTCGAGAAGGGCGAGATCAGGTCGCCGAAAAGGAAGAAGTAGTGCAGGCCTTCAGGCCTGCCGGACAGGCGCCTGACCTATGACCATCAGATCCGGTTTCCTGGCCGCCACTGTGGTTGCCCTGGCTCTGGCGACCGCGCACCTGTCGGCGCACGATTTCTGGCTTGGCGCGTCGAACTGGACCCCGGACCCGGGGACGCCCTTCGGCATCAGCGCGGGCGTTGGCGAGCACTTCCCGAAGCGCGAAGATTTCAAGACGCCGGCGAACTGGTTCGACGACTGGCGCATCATCGGGCCGTCCGCAGTCGTGCCCGTGCCCAAAGTGTTCGAACGCCGTGAGCTGGCGATGGTCGCGGACGTGACCCTCCCGGCCACGGGCGCGTTTCTGGCCGTGATGCGCGTGGCGCCTCGCATCATCGAGATGAAGGCCGACGAGTTCAACGACTACCTGAGAGAAGAAGGGCTGACCGACGCGCTCGCCGAGCGGAGGGCCGCCGGCGAGAGCGACAGGCCGGCCAAGGAACGATATTCGCGGTACGCCAAGCTGGCGATCCGCAACGGGGAAGGGAGCGCGGCGCACCTGACGCGGGCCGTCGGCGTCAAGGCGGAACTCGTGCCGGCCACCGACCCGACGTCGGTTCGCGCCGGGCAAACGCTCACCGTTCAATTGCTGGTCAACGGAAGGCCCGTGCCCAACGCGGCCGTCAGTGCTGCGGTCGACGGGGGCGAAATCCCGCGCCAGACCGACGCGCAGGGCAGGGCGACCCTCCCGATCGATCGCGACGGCGCGTGGCTCGTGAAGACCGTTCACATGACGCGTCTGCCCAAGTCCTTCCCGCCGGGCCCCGAGTGGGAAAGCTTCTGGGTCACGCTCGCGTTCCATACGGCGAAGTAGCGTGAACCGGTTGACGGACATGTACCAGAAGCAGCTGGACCTGGTCGAGCACGATCTGGTGGGCCTCGCGGAAGCGATGCCCGCGGACAAGTACGACTTCCGTCCGGCTTCCGGGGCGTTCGAGGGGGTGCGGACGTTCGGGGAGCAGGTGAGGCACGCGGCGACCATGATCTACATGACCGCCGCCATCGTGCTCGAAGAGCGATCGCCTTACGGGCCGGGCGCCGGCGACAACGGCCCGGACACCGTGCAGGGGAAGGCGCAGGTCGTGGACTATCTCAAGGCGTCGATCATCTACGCCAGGAAAGCCATGGCGTCACTCAACGAGAAGAACCAGCTGGATCCGCTGCGCACGTATTTCGGATCGCAGCCGCGCGTGGCGGTCGCCGCCGGCATCGCGTTCCACAGCTACGACCACTACGGGCAGATGGTCGTGTATGCCCGGATGAACGGCGTCACGCCGCCGTCGAGCCAGCACTGACCCTGGCTACTTCTTTGGCGCCTCTTTCGGCACGACCTTGACGTTGTACAACGTCTTGAAGTCGCCGTCCTTCACCGTCGCTGTGATCTGATCGCCGGCCTTCACCGTCTTGAAGACCTCTTCCTTGTCGGCCGTGTAGGACATCGTCATCGCCATCATCCAGCCCGGGACGTTTTCGCCGTCCACGGTCAGCGACTTGGCCTTTTCATCGATCTTCTGCACGACGCCCTTGAAGGCGTGCTCGCCCTTGGCGGCCTGCGCGGCGGCGAACGTGCCGAACGTCGAGAACACGAGCGCGCAGGCGAGCGCGCCCAGGATCACACGAAGTCGACTGCGGGTCATGGTCAGCTTCTCCTCTTTTTCGCTACTTTGCTGCGGCTTTGGGCGCCGTGCCGATCTGCACTTCGAGCGCCTCGCTCGAATTCTTCGGCACGTCGATCACGACGCGGTCGCCGACCTTCAGGTCGGTCATCGCCGCGGGCTTGCCGGCGCGCTCGAACGTGGTCTTGGCGTTGAGCGTCAGCGTCTTGGTGGTGTTGTCGGCCAGCTGCACGGTGACGGATTTCGCCGTCACCTGTGTCACGACGCCACGGACGTGGGCGTTGGTCCCGTGCGCGAACGCGGGGACGCAGAAGGCCAGTGCGAGAACCAGTGCGGCGGCGGCGCGGGTGAGCTGTTTCATATGTTCCTATTCTAATCGTGGTGGTGGGCTCCTGGCGACGCGGCCTCGGGCGTTTCACCCGCCAGGAACTGCTGGTCCGCGCGTTCCTCTTCGTATTCCTCGGGAGACCGCGGGTTCAGCGCCCTCATGATCTTGAGATCGGCGGCGGTCAGGTCCTTGAGCCGTCTGACAAAGTGCACGAGCTTCCACGTGTCGGCATCGTCAGGACCGCCGGGGCCCCAGGCGGGCATGCCCGTGAGGCGGATGCCGTTGGCGATGACCCAGTAGATTTCGCCGTCGGTCAGGTCCTGCGTAGCCGGCAGCCGCATGTCGGGCGCTCGCGGAAACATGTTCCGGCCGAGTTCGGTGCCGCCGCTGCCGTCGTTGGCATGGCACGAGGCGCAGTGGTCGGCGAAGTGCGCGCGGCTCTCGGCCCACACGTCCGGCGAGAACGCGATCGGGTTGGCGGCGTCGCGCGCGGCAACCGGCACGGCCCAGCGCCGGGCCGTGCGCGCCATCATCCGTTCGAGGATCCGCGGCTCCTCGCGCGCGCTGAACCCGTCGGTCCGTGCCACCCACAGTCCGATGCCCCAGACGATGGCTGGTGGCAGCAGCGCCACGGCTGCGATGAACGGGATGACGCGGCGGCGTCTCATGGCATCTTCATTATGGGCGCGGCACGGCGGAGCCGGAAAAAGATCTGAAACGACACCGGGTGGGGCCCGTAATCCGGTTCGAGTTCGGCGGGAGGAAAATGGAACGTCACGCCTCCGCCAAACCCGCCGACGAGCCCGGATCCGGTGAACACGTTGCGCACGCCGCCGACTGTCAACGCGGTGAGCGGGCTGCTGGTGTCGGCGAACTCCGGCTGGAGCACCTCGAGCCGCGCGTAGAGCGTGTGGTGTCCGGTGTGGCGGGCGCCTTCGACAAACACGGCCTGGCGATCGCCATGGCTGGTGTCGTTCCGGCCGTAGCCGGCCGTGATGGACGATACGTCGCGTCCGCGCGTGCGCGTCCACGACGCAGAAGCTGTCGTCCGCTCGATGTTGCCCGGTTCGGCCTGCTCGGGTTCCACGAGATGGCCCGTCGAGGCTTGAAGCGCCCACTCGGCGTTCGGCTTGAACCACACACGGCCCGCCACCGAGTCGAGCGGGCCGAAGTCGAAGTCCCACCGGTGTTCGTCCGGCTCGCGGCCGTTGAACACCGAACCCTCGACTGTCCACCGCCCCCGGCTGACGCCGCCGGTGACGACGCCGTACGAGATGTGCGTCGCGTCGAACGTGTGATGGCTGAGCGGCGCCATCGGGTTGTCGAACGCCGACGGGCGGTGCATGAACGGTACAGGACCGAGCGCGGGTGAACCCGATGCCGCGCCGGTGATCGACAGAGCCGTCGACTCCGACACGCTCCTGCTCCACGTCGCCGCCGTCTGCATGAAGAAGTCGTGCGGATGCTGGCGGTCGATGATGGGCTGTCCGTCGAACACTTCGCCCGCCTGGAAGATTTCGCGGTAGCCGTCGCTGCCGACCGTCGCCGCATCGAGGCTCAGCATGCCCGACAGCACGATGGTGCCGCGAGATGTCGAACGCTGGGCCATCAGCATCCACCAGTTCGGCGCGACGAATTCGCGGCCGCCCCGCGGGCTTCCCTGGTCGTTGTATTCGAAATGGATCACGCCGTCCTGCATGAACTGCCAGCCTGGTGCCGGCGTCGTGATCATCTTGGAATGGTCGTGTTCCTGTGCAGCTGCGCTGACCGACGTCAGCACTGCCACTGCACAGACCATGGATCGCACCATGACAGTCCTCCACGTTCTTGAACATCCGTAGCGGCCGGCTTGAGCCGGCCGTCGACGCCCGCCTTACGGCGGACGCTACGAAGGCCTAGAGCCGCAGCGGACTGGAGGAGGCGGACCGTCCAGCGATCAGAGGGGGACTCGCGACACAAGGACGTTCGCGAACGAGCAGATGCCGAAGTGAATCAGGCTGCGTCGCCATGACAGCGGTGCCGACACCGGCGACGATTCTGAAGCTTCTGGGGTCCTGCGGCGACGAACTCACGGCATCGTGTTCGTTTCCGCAGAGGGCGGGCACGTGTCCCACATGCGCGGAGGCCGGCAACGCGGGATGGCACGCGGGCCCGGCGCTTGCGCACGCCCGGGCACAGGCATCGAGCGCGAGCGGGGCGCCCATGTAGGCCAGCGCCACGCACAGAATCAGGATCGCCCGAACCCGGCACATACCAGCAGTCTATCGTGGCGCTGCGGACATTTGCGCGTTTTTTGCGTCGTAACCGCCCTTGTGCGAGTATCTTGGGCGCCGTTCGCCCACGTAAACGTTTTGTCAGGTTCGATCGTATGAGCCTCAGCGGGGGTCTTCCCGGGAACGGGATAGGAAAATATTGCTCGGCTTCTTTAAATGGATGGCGGATACGCCCTGGAGCGTGGCCCTCCACGAGTCGCTCTACGGCTATCCCATCGTCGAATCGATTCACGTCTGGGCGCTGTGCCTGTTCGTCGGCCTGGCGGTGGTGCTCGACCTCCGCCTGACGGGCCTGTCGTTCACGAGCGTTCCTGTTTCGCAAATCGCCAGACGCATCCTGCCCTGGACGACGTTCGGCTTCGTCCTGATGGTGATCAGCGGCATCCTGCTCTTCTACGCGATCCCGGTGCGCTCGTACCAGAACATCTTCTTCCGCGTGAAACTGCTGCTGCTCGTGCTGGCCGGCATCAACGCGTGGGTGTTTCATCCGCGCGGCATCCAGTCGTGGGACAAGGATCCGATTCCGCCGCGCTCGGCACGGTTCGCCGGCTACGCGTCGCTGGTGCTCTGGATGACGATCATCTTCTGCGGCCGCATGATCGCCTACAACTGGTTCGACTGCGACAGGCCGGATCAGTCGCACATCATCAGCACCCTCGCGGGCTGCGAGGCTCCCGAGGCTCCCCAGTAGGGGAGGCCGGGACGCAGGGGATTCCAGCACATGTTGTGGGAGTTGGCGAAATGGTCGGAGGCGACGACGCTTGGCGTCGCCATCCGCAACTCGCAGTACGCGTTCCCCATCATCGAGTATTTCCACCTCGCGGCGCTCGCGGTGATCGGCGGCGCCGTGCTGATCGTGGACATGCGGATGCTGGGGCTCGGCCTGCGCGAGACGCCGGTGGCACAACTGGCGAAGGACGCGCACCCGTGGTTTGTCGGGAGCCTGATCGTGATGCTGGTGTCCGGCGTGTCGCTGTACACGTCCGAGGCGACGAAGTGCTACGCGAGCCCCGCGTTCTGGATCAAGATGATCGCCCTCGTGCTCGCGGTGCTCTTCACGTTCACCGTGCGCAGGAGAGTCTCGCTGGCTGACGCCGTCCAGGTGTCTCCCGCGACGAGCAAGTCGGTGGCCCTCATGTCGGTCTGTTTGTGGTTTGCGGTCGCGTGGGGCGGCCGGTGGATTGGGTTCGGTGGATAGGAGCAGCTCGATGCGGATTTGGACAACGGGCGGCCTTCTGGCCGGCGTCGCCGTGCTGGCGCTTGCCGCGCCGGCACTGGCGCAGGTGAGCCTCGTCGGGGAGTGGAGCCCGCGCTATCACGAAGATCAGCCCGACCGGATTCCCGGGCCCGAGCTGGGGGACTACACCGGCCTGCCGCTGACCGACGGCGCCCGGCTCTCGGCCGACAGCTGGGACGCCTCGCGCCTGACGCTGCGCGAGCACCAGTGCAAGGTGCACAACGGGCCGTACATTCTTCACGGCCCGATTCAGTTCCGCCTCTGGGAAGACAAGGATCCCCAGACGCAGCAGCTCGTCGCCCTCCAGGTGTATCTCAACACCTACGAGCAGAGCCGCACGATCTGGATGGACGGGCGTCCGCATCCGCCGGAATTCGCGCCGCACACGTGGCAGGGCTTCTCGACCGGCAAATGGGACGGCGACATCCTCACCGTCTACACGACGCACATCAAGCAGGAGTGGATTCGCCGCAACGGCGTGCCGAACAGCGAGAAGTCCACGATGATCGAGCACTTCATCCGGCACGGCAACATCATGACGCACCTGGTGCAGTGGACCGACCCGGTCTACCTCGCCGAGCCGCTGTGGCGCAGCGAGGAGTTCGTGCTCAACGAGCGCACCGCCGGCAACTGGCTGTGGCCCTGCGAATACGTCGATGAGATCGTCGATCGTCCGCACAGCGCCGTCCCGCACTACCTCCCCGGCAAGAGCCCGTTCGATGGCGACTTCGCCTATCGGTACGGCGTGCCCGTCGAGGCCGCGAAGGGCGGCGCCGAGACGACGTACCCGGAGTACATGGCGAAGCTGAAAACGCTGCCGAAGCCGTCCAAGCCGGCTGCGGGTTCAGGCTCGAAATAGCCCTCTCGATCGAACAAGGAGTCCGGGTTTGATGACTACTCAGAGGACGCTCTTCGCCGTGTGCGTGCTGCTCGGCGCCGCCGGCTTCGCACAGCGCGTGTCGACGCAGGCGCCGGCCGCGCGTCCTGCGCCCGCCCCCGCCGAACTCGCGTCGATCCACGTGCAGGGCAACGTCTACATGCTCGTCGGTGCGGGCGGCAACATCGCGGTCCAGATCGGCGACGATGGCGTGCTCGTCGTCGATACCGGGCTGGCGCAGAACGCCGACCGGGTCATCGCCGCGATCAAGAAGCTCTCGCCCAAGCCGATCCGGTGGGTGCTCAACACGCACTTCCATCCCGATCACACCGGCGGCAACGAAGCCGTCGCCAAGGCTGGCAGCAAGACCAACGGCGGGCCGGCCGAGATTCTCGCGCACGAAAACGTGCTGACCCGGATGAGCGCCCCGGCAAACAAGATCCCCACGGCGGCGTGGCCGACCGACACGTACTTCCCCGAGGAGAAGGACATCTACTTCAACGGCGAAGCCGTCATGCTGTTTCACGACGTGGCCGCGCACACCGACGGGGACTCGATCGTGCACCTGCGGAAGTCCGACGTCCTGGTGGCCGGCGACGTGTTCGTGACGACGTCGTATCCGTTCATCGACCAGGCCAACGGCGGGAGCATCCAGGGCGAGTTGAACGCGCTCAACCGCATCCTCGACATCGCCGTGCCGGCGCACGAGCAGGAAGGCGGCACGTACGTAATCCCCGGGCACGGGCGCATCTGCGACGAGGCCGACGTGCTCGAGTACCGGGACATGGTGACGATCGTGCGCGACCGCGTCCAGGACATGATCAAGCGCGGCCTGACGCTCGACCAGGTCAAGGCGGCCAGGCCGACGCTCGACTACGACCTCCACTACGGGTCGGACACCGGCTTCGTGACCACCGCAGGCTTCGTCGAGGCGGTCTTCAAGGACCTCTCGAACCCCAAGGGCAAACCGGTCGTCCGGTAGGAGTGATTGGATGAAGATCAGGATCGCGCTCGGGTTCGCGATTGCGCTCGTCGCGGGGTTGACCGCTGCGGCCCAGCAGCCGCCGGCCGCGCCCGCAGCGGCGCCCGGGGGACAGGCCGCCCCGCCGGCGCCCCCGCGCACGCCGCGGACGATCGCGCCCATCGACCTCACCGGCTACTGGGTCGCCCTCATCACCGAAGACTGGCGCTGGCGCATGCTGACGCCGCCGAAGGGCGACTACGCGAGCGTGCCGATCAACGACGAAGGCCGTCGCGTCGCCGATTCCTGGAACCTCGCGAAAGACGAGGGGGCCGGCCTCGCCTGCAAGCCGTACGGCGTGGGCAACATCATGCGGATGCCCGGCCGCATGCACATCACGTGGCAGGACGACACGACGCTCAAGCTGGAGTTCGACGCCGGCACGCAGACGCGCCTGCTGAACTTCGCCAACAGGGCGCCGGCCGCGGGCGCCAAGGTCCAGAAGACGTGGCAGGGCTATTCCGCTGCCGATTGGGAGATCGCGGGACAGTCGGTCGCCGTTGACAGGAACGGGATCCCGGTCCCGCCGCCGGCCGGCCGGGGCGGCCGAGGTGGCGGGGGTGGCGGCGGGCGGGGTGGGGCCGCGCCTCCGCGCGGGGGCGCACTGCACGTCGTCACCACGAACTTCCGCGAGGGCTACCTGCGCAAGAACGGCGTGCCCTACAGCGAGACCGCGACGATCACGGAATACTTCGACAAGGTCGGGCCCGAGCCCAACGGCGACGTCGTGCTGCTGGTCCGGACGGTCGTCGAGGATCCGAAGTACCTGCAGGTGCCGTTCATCACGAGCACGCACTTCAAGCTGGAGAAGGACGGGGCGAAATGGAATCCCTCGCCCTGCAAGATCGATCCGCCGGTCGAAGTGCCGGCGAAGCAATAGTTGGAGTTCTTCGCCTACCTCGAGCAAACCGGGTTCTCGACCTGGGTCCGCGAGTCGCGATCGCTCTTCGCGTACCCGGGCGTCCTGCTCCTGCACACCTGCGGGATGGCCGTCGTCGTGGGCCTCGCGGCGGGCATCGATCTCCGGATCCTCGGCTTCGCGCCGGCGCTGCCGCTGGCGCCGATGCGCAGGTTCCTGCCGCTGCTGTGGGTGGCGTTCGGCGTCAACGCCGCCACCGGCACGATCCTGCTGCTGGCCGATGCCACGACCAAGCTGGCGAACCCGGATTTCTTCGTGAAGATGGCATTCATCTTCGCGGCCGTCATCGTCCGGCGCGCGATCGACACGCGGGTGTTCCGCGGACCCGAGTCCGAGCTCGCGCCGGTGACGTCCGGCGCGAAGGCGCTGGCCGCGGCGTCGCTCGTGTGCTGGCTGGGCGCGATTACAGCCGGTCGTCTGCTCGCGTACGTCGGGCCGGTCAGCGGGCTGTGACGCGGTAGTCGGGGATTGTGTGCGTAGCGTCCGCCTTCAGGCGGACGATTGCCGGCCGGCTGAAGCCGGCCGCTACCGGTAGGTGCGATGCTCCAGATGCTCTCGAACCCGGCGCACGCGCACATGTGGCTCAACCACGTGCCGACGGTGGGGTTCGGTGTCGCGCTCGCGCTGTTCGTCATCGCCCGGTTGAAGCGGCACGACGACCTCACGCGCGCCGGCCTCGTGATGTTTTTCGTCGTGGCCGTGGTGGCCATCGCGGCCTACCTGTCCGGGAATGCGGCCGAGGCGGTCGTGCAGGACCGGCCGGACATTTCGCCGCGAGCCGTTCGCGCGCACGAGGACGCTGCGCTCCTGGCGTTCGTGTTCATGCAGATCACCGGCTTTCTCGCCTGGCTGGCGCTCTGGCAGTGGCGGCGTGTGCCGAAGCTCGATCGCTGGCAGCTGCCGGTCGTGCTGCTGTTCGCCGTGGTGGCGTTCGGCCTGATGGCCCGGGCCGCCGAAATGGGCGGCGAGATTCACCACGCGGAGATTCGCGTGGCGGCGTCAGCCGGCGAGGAGGCCGCGGCGGGCACCGCGCAGGCGATCGGCATGTTCGTGTCCGGCCATCCGTGGGTGTGGCCGACGGCGGAGACGCTGCACTTCATCGGCCTGAGCCTCCTGTTCACGGTGGTGCTGATCGTGGATCTGCGGCTGCTCGGCGTGGCCAGGCGCGTGCCGTACGCCGCCGTGTATCAACTGCTGCCGCTCGGGATGCTCGGGTTCGGCATGAACCTCGTGACGGGCCTGTTGTTCTTCATGGCCGCGCTCCCCCAATACATCCACAACAAGGCGTTCTACTGGAAGATCGTCTTCATCGTGTTCGGCGGGATCAACCTCCTGTATTTCATGCTCGAAGACGACGTCTGGGCCATCGGGCCCGGAGACGATGCGCCGCTGCCGTCGAAGGTCGCGGCGGCGTCGGCGATTTTCCTGTGGGCCGCCGTCCTGTTCTGCGGCCACATGCTGCCGTTCATCGGCAACGCGTTTTAATGGCGCGTATCAACTGGAAGAGTACGGAGTACAACGAGCTCAGGCCCAGATTGCCCGGCCGCGACAACGGAGCGGCCGGCAGCTTTTCCGGAAGGGTACCCCGCTGAGATGCCCTTGTGGCTCACCGTTTCCCTTGTCGTGTCGGCCGCCGTGCTGGTGGTGGGCGTGGCCGCGTACTTGATGAACCGGCTCAACGAGTCATGATGGCCTGGCTGCAGTCCATCGAGGGCAGTGCGTGGGCGGTCTGGCTGAAGGAGTCGCCGTCGCTCTGGGGCTACACAACGCTGTTGTTCCTGCACACCATCGGGCTGTCGTTTACCGTCGGACCCAGCGTGGCGATCGACATGCGGATCCTCGGCGTCGGACGGCGGATCCCCCTGGCGCCGTTCGACGCGTTCTTCAAGGTGATCTGGATCGCGTTTGCGGTCAGCGCCGCGTCAGGCACCGTGCTGTTCTTCAGCGATGCGACGGCCAAGCTCGCGAATCCGGCTTATCTCGTCAAGATGACGCTGGTGTGCATCGCCGCGGCGATCACGATCGCGATCCGTCGCCGCGTGTTCCGGCCTGCCGCTGTGGAGGTCGACGCCTCCAGCCGATACCTGGCCGCAGCGTCCATCCTGTGCTGGTTCGGCGCCATCACGGCCGGGCGCTATATTGCGTACTTCTGACATGATCGCCAGCTGGATACTCCCGGTGTGCGAGAGCCTCCACTTCATCGGCATGGCGATGCTGATTGGCTTTGCCGGGATCCTCGACCTCCGGCTGCTCGGCGTGGCGAAACGGCTGCCCGTGGCGCCGCTGCAGCGCCTGATGCCGTGGGCGCTGCTGGGGTTCGCGCTGAACCTCGGCACCGGCGTGGTGTTCATCGTCGCGAACCCGGGTCAGTACGTCGGGCCGCCGCTCAGCCTGTCGTTTGTCGCCAAGATGTTCTTTATCCTCCTGGCCTGCCTGAACGCCTTCCTTTATTACGTCTCGGGCCTCAAACGTGCGGCGGACGGGGTCGAGGCGGGGGAGGAGGCGCCGTCCGGCGCCAAAGTGAGCGCGGCCGTGTCGCTGTTCCTCTGGGTTGCCGTCATGTACTGGGGCCGCGTGCTCCAGTTCTTTGGGAAATCCTTTTGAACCGGCGATACCAATTACGCAACAAGCTATGTCGAACGGGTTTCTGGTGTTCGGGGTGCACTAATCGTAAAATGTCGCCAAATGTCGCCCGCCGGGCGCCCTCACGCCGGACTTT